>Ga0210394_10000325_pt1 | contig 109445 bp, 78 predicted proteins | sample IncBWC12MmetaG_FD_160121 | JGI IMG/M metagenome (GOLD analysis project Ga0210394, IMG submission 160121) | Forest soil microbial communities from Barre Woods Harvard Forest LTER site, Petersham, Massachusetts, United States - Inc-BW-C-12-M | ecosystem: Environmental > Terrestrial > Soil >...
AGCTTTCCCAGAGGCGGTCGATGTTGGCGTGATGCAGATAGAACATCGGGTCAGCGCCGACGGTGGAGAAATCGGCCATGTCGCCCCCGAGGCCAATATGAGTGAAGAAGTGAGGATTTATGTCCAGTCTGGGATTGAACCCGAGGTTGCCGTTGGGCCCATCGATGTAAAACTTCTCGTTAAGGGCGTCCAGATTGATCCAGTCCTTGAACGGTGTATCAATGCGTCCGCCCCCATTGACCCAGAACCAGCGCGTACCGTCATACAGCGGGCTGCCTGGGTCCCGGAACACGGCTGGCACGACCAAATCAGCTTCGTTGCCGGTGATTGGGTTCCAATAGGGAAGCGTAAAGTCCTCGTCGTGCAGAACCTCGCGAATGACCCCCTCGAACTGAATAAGCATCAGTCGATGCCAGGGGAGGAAAAACCACTGTTGATACTGCTCTGGGTCGGAAGGGTTGGTAGCGTGGGCTTCGCAGCCGTCCCACACGGCATCGGCATCGGCTTGGGCCTCCTTCGGGAGAGTGGCGATGACCTCTGCTTTCTTCTTCATGGAGAGATCCCACAGCGCAGCCGGGTAGCCCTTGACCCAGTGGGTATACCACCACCAAGTCCATGAATGCTGATCGGAGTCCGGCAAGGTCTTCATGATCTCGACCGCCTTCGCATATTTCGCGAGCATCACCTGACCTTCAGGACTGTTCACGTTATAGCGAATGTACGGCTTCTTCCTTCCGGAAGAAGCCGTGCCTACACTGTTCGTGCCCTCGGTCGAAATCGCGCTTACGTTCTTCACATGAGCGGAAGAAGGAGTCGCGCTTACGTTGTATCCAGCAGCCGAAGGAGAAGCCTTACCCACCGTTTTTGCACCTGTGGAAGGCGGTGCTTCGTCCTTCTTCGCACCCGTCGCAGGAGGCGGAAAGAAGAAATTCAGCTCCAGGACATCATGTTGTCCGGTGTGGACTTCGAGCCGCGGGTCCTGGAACGACAACGCACCTGCGGACTGAATCATGCCGCTGACGAGATGAAATTCGTTGCCGATCACCGCGCCGGCGATACCATGCCGCGGCATTGACATTGGTGGCAGTGAGATCCATGAATTGGTGGCCGGCTGGTACGCCTCGACGGCGCGGAACGCTCCGACGAGCTCTTTCGTAGTCACCTCGCCACCAGCTACGTAGATCCTGCGGCCATCGGTGTCGCAGGCGCCGCCGCTGCGAGGCGTCGGCATCCGTTCTTTCGGAGCACTCCACATGTCACTGACGGGGCTGTACTCCTCCACCACATCCGTGTTGGTAGCGGACAGGATGAAGGCGTGGCCAGTGCGGCCGCCGATGACGTAGATCTTGCCATTCACCGAGGCGGCGTACGCGTGATTCCGCGCCACCGACATCGGCCTGCGGCTCTCCCACTTGTTCGTGGCAGGGTCAAAAACCTCGTTCGTGGTGAGAACCAGAGATGGACCGAAGAATGTGAAGTATGGATCCTTGGAACTTGCTACCGTTGCGCCGCCGATGACGTAAATCTTGCCGGCGACTTCAACCGCTACGGCAGCGCCGCGTTTCGTCGGTACCGGTGCCAGCGACTTCCATGAGTCGGCCGCCGGATCGTACTCCCACGTATCGGCGATGGGTTCCCACGCGCCGCCGGTCGGGATCTGGGTGTCCTTTGGAGGCACGAAACCGCCGATCACATAAATCTTTCCGTTGGCAGCGGCTAAGGCGGCATGGTGGGCCAACTGCGGCATCCCTTTTTTCTCAGTCCACTTGTCGGTAGCCGGGTCGTACTCGTAGTTGAGACCCGCAGCCTTACCTTCATCCCAGCCGCCGATCACGTACATTTTGCCGTTGAGGGCAACACCATAAAGTTCTTCATCCGGATACGGGAATGGTGCGGCCTTCTTCCAGGGGTTGATTGGCATCTGAGCCAGCGCGGCGGTGCAGAGAACCAGGCTGGCGAACAGGGCGAGCAGTGCAGTTCGTCGTTGTAGCACTTTTGACATACATTTCTCCTTTTGAGTGTTGAATTGAAATCAGTTTCTCGATGGCATTTTGAAGATCAGGCCAAACATTAAGTAGCGGACGTCTTTGATTCCGTTTGTGTTTTCCCACATGTAGGAGGGCTGAAACGACACATGCTTTTCGATGGGCACCGTGACGCCAGTCCAGGCCCGGTTTTTCGTCCAACCGCTTCCCTGGTCGTAAAAGGCTTCGTAGGACGCGAAAGGTTTCCAGATGTGGCCCCGAACTCCGAGGGGATACGCGATTGCAATCCGATTGCGATAGCGGTTGATCTCTTTTTCTGGAAGAGACTTTCCGCCGTACACGTATGTGGGAAGAAACCTTCTGACATACATGTTGCGCTCCGAGATTTCCAACTTGTGGACCGAGAACATGACCGTCCCGTCGATCCGAAATTGGTGCTCCTGGTAAGTGTTCGTAAATCCTCCCGAATGATTCGCGAGTTCATTGAGCCCGTCTGCAGGGACCGAGTAATACAGATAGCTGGGAGTGATTGACAGAAACTTTGTCGCGCGAAAAGTGGCGTCAAACTGTCCTGACGGTGCTTTCAATTCGCCGATGTAAAACCCATAGAACTTAAGGTCGATCCGCTGTTGCACGGGAGCAATCAACTCTGCCCAGCCCGTGGGCGCAACTACCGAGCCATTTCCGTGTCCAGTCGGTACGTCTACTTCCTGGGCAATGCACTGCCCACCAAGAAAAACGAGCCACAACACCAGAACAGTTGGCACTACTTGCAGCGCAAATTTTGTGAATCCTCGCATGGCTTCTCCTAGCCCGGATGCGTTGTGTCGACGCCCCGATTGATTACGAATTCTTAGGTGGACCTGTGATGGTGGACCGAATTGCCACCTCACTGATCCCGCTCGCGACCGGATGCAATTTCGATCACATCCAGTTGTGACGTGAATGACAAAGGCAATCGGCGCGCCAAAGTGATGCCAGGGCTAAGTGGTAGATTTCATTGCGGGCCACGCAACCTGTCGGCGGAATCGCAATGCCACTGCCCTTATATGGGCAGTGCTTTTTGGGCAGCGGGCACGAGCACCGGTAGTGCCGCGGGATGGGCAGTCGGACCGTCCACTGAGTCAGCGCTTGTCGTCGCGACATGCACTCAGGCAGGTCAAATCGCGGTGTGCTGGCGGTGCGCCAGTGACGGTTGGAGTCTCCCTAGGTTGACGATGTTTGGAGGTTTTCCATAGCACATCGACGCATGGCAAGACGCTGTCTTTATTGCACGCAGGACTGAATCGGTGGATACTTGACCCTCAACCGCGCTGCCTGCGGCCGTGGCAGTATTCGGTCATCCGTCCATTAGAATCGACTACGCTCGCGACGAAGGGTGTGAATTTATTGGCCGGCCAGTGAATTGCAGGAGAGCTCCAGAGCCATGACAATGACCGATGATCGATATCGAACTCTACTGGGTGCATTCAGTGCAGTGGCCGATCAGCCCACCGTCAAAGCTGTTCTGCATAGCCTGCGTGGCGTTCTGGCAAGCACGTCCAAGTTGCATGGAGTGGAACTGTATCTGTTGAGTGGTGATGGACAAACCCTGTCTAGCTTCGAGTTTGATCGAGATGACGACGCGCCGGCGATTAACGTCGGGGCCAAGCTATCACGCGTTGGTGCCGTGGCGAGAGTGCTTGATGAACAGAATCCGGTCTTCATCCCTGACCTGGCGCAAGAAATGTTGAAGCATCCTGATCTGGCTCCGTTTGCACCCGAGGTTGTAGGGCGGAGCACATATCTTTTCCCCGTCTCTACATTTCAGAAACAGTTCGGCATTCTGTCGACACCAAAGTTGCCGGGCCAGCAATTCGCTCAGGAGGATGTCGAACTTCTTGGTTCTCTGGCGTCGCACGTAGCGGTTGCGCTCGAATGTGCTTTTGCGAAAGATCGCGCAGAGCAGTACCAGCGTGAACTCGCGAGCGAGCGCGACCGCCTTCGCCTGGTGCTCGAAATCAACAACCATGTTGCCAAGCTAGGCATAAATGACGTGCTTCGCTCCGCGAGTGCATCGATCCGTTCGTATTTCGTGAGTGACTTCACCGCCTTCTGGATCCTCGATAAAGACTCGAGCGAGCTCCGCGGAGTCGGTCTGGAGTTTCCCATCAGCAAGGGCGCGATATCGGAAACTGCATCGGCCGACTTATCCGCAGAGGATTTTGAAAAGCTCCGTGCACGGCGGGCGGACATCTTGACGACAGTTGATTTCGGGAGCTTGCCGGCATCGTTCGCAAGCTCTTTGAAAGCAGAGTCGATCTCATCGTTGGCTCTGGTTGCGCTCACCACAGGAGGCGGTCCGATCGGTTTACTAGCGGTGGGCAGCCGCAAGGCCGATGCGTTTGGACAAAAAGACCTGGATCTCCTGTCACAGATTGCTATCCAGATATCGCTCGCGCTGGATAATGCGCTTGCCTATGGGCGCCTGAACGCATCCGCAGCCCGCTTGGAAGATGAGCGGCTCTATCTCGAAGCAGAAATAGAATCCGAGTACAACTTTGAGGATATCGTTGGCAAGAGTGCCGCCATCCGCAAGGTGCTGGATCAAGTAGCCATCGTGGCGCCCACCAGTTCAACTGTGCTGCTGCACGGCGAAACTGGTACGGGCAAGGAACTGGTCGCCCGGGCCATTCATAATCGCAGCCCGCGCCGTGAGCGAACATTCGTCCGCCTGAACTGTGCGGCCATTCCTTCGGGACTGGTGGAGAGCGAATTGTTCGGTCATGAAAAGGGCGCCTTCACCGGAGCTCTGATCCAGAAGCGCGGCCGCTTCGAATTGGCTGATCACGGCACTCTGTTCCTCGATGAAATCGGTGATATTACGATGGACTTGCAGCCCAAGCTCTTGCGCGCTTTGCAGGAGCGGGAGTTCGAACGCCTTGGAAGCACAAAGACGCTTCAGGTGGATGTTCGCTTAATTGCGGCCACGCATCGCAATCTGGAAGGCATGATCCGCAACAATCAGTTTCGCGAAGACCTTTTTTACAGGCTGAATGTATTTCCAATCGAAATCCCGCCGCTTCGTGAGAGACGCGAGGACATTCCGCTCCTGGTGCATTTCTTTGTGTCACGGTTGTCCCGCACGATGCAGAGACGTATTCGGTCAATCCCGAAACGAGCCATGGAGGCGTTAGTCGCTTCCGACTGGCCGGGTAATATTCGCGAGCTGGAGAACTTCATTGAGCGCTGCGTGATTCTCACGCAGGGGGACGAATTGAACGTGCCTCGGACCGAGCTGAGGAGATCTGCTGAACGTCCGATGGCTTCTGCTGTCTCCACATTCGAGCAAGTCGAGCGGCAGACCATTCTCGATGCGTTGAAAAGTGCATCCGGAAAGATTGCAGGTAAAGGCGGCGCAGCAGAGCGCCTCGGTCTAAAGAGAACCACACTTCAGAACAAGATGAACAGGCTAAGCATCACTCGCGCCGATTACCGGGCCTGACCGCATGCGGGCTATTGCCCCACATTTTTTTCCTGCTCATTCTGGAACGCCCTCTATTCTCAATCAGTTAGAAAGAGAACTCCCGGCACGGTAACTGCAACTCCCATTGTCCCGCCTTCGAGGACGGGAACGAACCCACTGGGAGCTCACAAATGCTACGTGTCATAACGATCCAAACAGTCGACATTCTGACCATCAAACTCGAAGGCCGACTAACCGGCGAGCGAGCTGAACAAGTCCGTACGCTCGTCACCCGAAGCAACACCGAAATGAGATTGGTAGTTGATATTACGGAGTTGATGTTTGTCGACGCGCTCGGGGAAGAAGTGCTGTCATTTCTGAAGCGGTTTGGAGCACAATTTCTAGCCGAAACGGCATACTCGCTGGATGTGTGCGAGCGCCTCCACCTTCCGCTGGTGCCCAAGCAGGGCTCGGGTGCCCTTTCGGCTGGCCCTAACGGCAATACCCGTCCGCTCGGACACTAATAGCATTGGTGTCTCTGCATTAACCAACAGCGCATGTGCTCTCGATGTACGACTTGGAGAAGAGGAGTATTCGCTCTCCAAGCTCTATCTGCCCGTATCTGGGCAGTGTCCGGGTGGACATGACCGCCCTGGGGCTATTCACCTGAAGGCAAATGGCAGCTCAGATCGGATGACAAACGATTTCGTTGCGGTTTCCTTCAGACATTACATAAGGGTGAGGAGACAAGATACAAACAGCCCATGTGTAAGCCCGCGATTGGCATGTGATCTGCACTATTGCGGACGGGGGTCGCTTGAAGACATTTCTCGAATTTATCGGCGTGATCGCAAGCTTCGCGGCCCGAGTGATTACGAGCGCCTGGCGTTCCCCCTACGAGTTCGAACAGACCTGGATGCAGGTTGGTGAAATCGGAGCTCGTTCCTTACCTCTTGTTGCGGCATCGGGGTTAGCCCTGGGAGTGGTCATGACACTCCACACGCACAGCACGCTGGTTACGTTTGGCGCGGCGGCCATGATCCCAAAGGTGCAATCACTCTCTTTCTTTATTGAAATTGGTCCTCTCGTGGCTGCCCTTCTTGTGGCCGGCCGAGTTGGTGCAGGCATTGGTGCTGTACTCGCCAACTTGCGCGCGTCCGAACAGATCGATGCCATCGAGGTACTCTCCGTCGATTCTTTCAAGTTTCTCGTAGTGCCGCGAGTGGTCGCGTGCGTTTTAGTTCTGCCATTGCTAACCACTTTCATGGATCTGACCGCACTTCTGGGTGGATTCCTGGCAGAGCATGCTTTGTCTCATTTGTCGGCGCAACTGTTTATTGAGCGCGCATTCAATGGCTTCGCGTGGTCTAACTTCGTCCCCCCTACTCTGAAAACGACCGTCTTTGGCTTCTTGATAGGAACAGTCTCCTGCTACTACGGCTACACGACTGATGAAGGAGCCGAAGGGGTGGGACGAGCAGCAACGAACAGCGTCGTTCTGTCCTCGCTGTTGGTCATCGTGGCAGATGTAGTCCTCGTCAAGATCATCTTCCTCTTTTTTCCTGGGAGCGCACTATGACCGAGTCCCAGCCAACGGCCATCGTATTCGACGGGGTCTCGAAGTCCTTTGGAAGCAAACAAGTTTTGCAGGAGGTTTCTTTCTCGGTGATGCAGGGCGAAACGGTTTGTCTTCTGGGCCGCAGCGGAACCGGAAAAAGCGTAACCCTAAAACTGCTCATCGGATTGCTGAGGCCGGATATTGGCAAAGTGCTAATTGGTCAGGACAATATCTCGTCGCTTGAAGGCGATGACCTTTCGCGGTTACGGCGGAAGATGGGTTTTCTCTTTCAAAGCGCTGCCCTGTTCGATTCAGCAACCTTAGAAGAGAATCTTGCTTTGCCGCTTCGTCGGCTTACGGACAAGTCCAAATCAGAAATTGAACATGCCGTGCTTCGTGCTCTCGCCGAAGTTGGCTTGGCAGCAGACAGGTACAAGATGCCGGGAGAACTCTCGGGGGGAATGAAGAAGCGCGCTGGGCTGGCGCGTGCTCTCGTCCTCGAGCCGGAGATTCTGCTCGTCGATGAACCGAGCAGCGGTCTTGACCGCATTACCGCATCGGAAATCGACGACCTGTTACTCGAACAGAAAGCCAAGCGACGAACAACTATTGTGATTGTGACGCATGACGTTCATGGCGCCAGACGGGTTGGCGATCGGTTTGCAGTCCTGGATAAGGCAAGACTAGTTGCATTCGATACCCTTCAATGTCTGGAGAACCATGAGAGCAAAACAGTTCGCACACTAGTAGGGGGACAATAATGCGGAATCGAAACATTATTACCGGAGCTTTCGTCTTGGCGGGCATCGCCCTCTTTGCACTCGTCATCTTTTTGGTTGGAAATCAGCGCAAGACGTTTGCCAAGCACGTTGAGTTTTATACCGAGTTCGCGAATATCGATGGCATCATGAAGGGCTCCAAGGTACGAGTTGGGGGCTTCGATGCCGGTGAAGTTACGGACATTCAGCTCCCCGATTCTCCGGCGGCCCACTTTCGGCTCACATTGAGTGTTGTCGAGCGGGTTCACGGTTTGATCAGGCCGGACTCGCTGGTCAGCGTGGCGTCCGAGGGCATTGTAGGCGATAAACTTCTCCAGATTCATCCGGGCAGCGCGAACCTTCCCCAGGCGGCTCCCAACTCCACTCTTCGCAGTAAGGAAGCACTGGAAATGAGCGAATTACTGGAGAGAAGTGCCGGTCTCCTCAACGATGTCAGCGGAACCATGAAAGAGGTTTCCACGAAGTTGACCGGAACTCTCGATGCAGCCACGACGACAATCAATAACGCGAACGATTTGGTCGTCGGTATCAAGCAAGGAAAGGGTGCGATTGGAGTATTGCTCCGAGACGAGAATACCGCGCGAAGCGTGCGGGAGACGCTCGCGAATGTGCAGCAAGCCACAGCCTCAGTTTCCGACGCCTCCATGCGGGCAGATCGTCTAGTCAGCGACTTTGAGTCGCGAAATCTCGGAGAAAAAGTCGATCAGACAATAGCGAGCGCGCAGAGTGCTGCCCAGAATGTTGACGCGAGCGCATTGCAACTTCGTCAAAGTCTGACTAGCGCTCTGGGTCCCGATTCGCACGGCGTCGACGCCGCAAATAATGTCAGGCAGTCGCTCTCAAATGTGAATCTGGCCAGCAGCAACATGGTGGAAGACACCGAGGCCTTGAAGCATGGGTTTCTGTTTAGAGGCTTCTTTAAGCGTCGTGGATATTACTCGTTGGCAAATCTCAAAGCAGATGAGTACCGAAGCAACAGAAGCTTGCCTGCTGCGACCAATACTCGTGCTTGGCTCGACCAGCCAGAACTTTTCGATAACCGGCCAGATGGAAGCGAAGAATTATCCCCAGAGGGAAAAGCGAAGATTGACGAGGCCATGGCTGAGTTTGGGGATGGGGCTTTTGGACGCGCCATCATTGTCGAGGGCTATTCTTCAACCGGCGATACGGGAGCCCAGTTCGCTACTTCTCGCGTGCGCGCGACTCTTGTCCGTCACTACCTGCAGGCGCGCTTTGGGCTCGATTCTCGCGACGTCGGAATCGTTCCGCTCCGCGGAGTACCTCCGCCAAGTACGAACAAGAAAACCTGGGACGGTATCTGCCTCGTGTTGCTCAAGCCAAGGGCTTCTGCACGTTAGCTTTCCTGTGCACTTCTTTTGTGCCGCAGCTAAGCCGGCCTTGTTTGTCAATGCGGTGGTTAACAGAGTCAGCATCGTGCTCGGAAACAAAATAGCCCAGGGGTAGAGGTGAGGAAAATGCCAAACAGTACGCCGAATCAGAAAAGCCCTCCGGCTGAGTCAGTCTGCTGCAACAGAACCAGTCTGTCTGAGGTATCGGAGAGAAACGAAACCCGCGATGCGTTGTACTTGTTTGCCTGCCATGTGGAGTGGTGCAGCAAACAGAGCCTGGTCGAATATAAAGAACTGCTTGCGGCGAGGGACGATCATGATTGCCAGATTCGAACCCTTGCAGAAGAACTGGTCAGCCGGAGCTCATCCAGGCCTACCTACTGACACGGATATTAAGGCTTGGTGAAAAGCAGCGACCGAGGTTGCAAGGCCAATTCCGGTGGCGGAGACTGCGGCGGTGGCTCGGGCATGTTCTAACCCTGAAGATCGAAGGCTCGTCGTGAATGAGCAGAACATGCGAAGAATCTCTACTTCGCAACTAAAGTGATCATCCTCGTTGGCACGCTCACCAAGTCAGCTTTCAGCCCATGCCCCCGTTTCTTGAGTAGCGCGAGCGACTTTGCGAACGCTGGCACACAAACGATCCATCAGAAAGTTGGGAACCGTTCAGCAGGCAAGATGTGCAGCGATACGTGTGTTGCGGAAAGTTAGAAACAGGGTGGCGAAAGTTGCTCGATTCCAAAACGTCGAACGATCCGCTGTGCGGACATTGAGGGCACATCAAGCTGTTGGCATCAGCCAGTTTTTGTCGCTTGGAGCCTGGGGGAGACTGACAGGCACAGCCCTGAGTGTTACATTAGGTCGGCGAAGGAGTGGCGTGCTCTTTGTTCGTCAACACTTCCCCGTGTGTTTGCTCGGTCCTCTGGCTACGGGGCGCGAGGCCGCAAATGAAATCCGCGCTAGCGTTCATCGCAATCGGAAGCCTCATGCTCTTGCTCGGGACGTGTCCCGCTCGGGCACTCGACCCATCGCTGGAGGTGAGCCAGTACGGGCATACGGCGTGGACAGCACGGGACGGGTTCTCCGTGGGCGCGACCTTCGCGATAGCCCAAACTCCCGATGGGTATCTGTGGCTCGGCAGTGAATTCGGCTTGTTCCGCTTCGATGGACTTCACGCTCTCCCTTGGCAACCACCTGCGGGTCAGCATCTCCCTGACAGGCCCTACAGTCTGCTCGTCACGCGCGACGGCACGCTCTGGATTGGCACCTTTGCCGGCCTTGTAAGCTGGAATGGCAACAAGCTGACCCAGTACCCGGAGGTTGGCGAACGATTCGTGACGTCCCTGCTGGAAGATCGCGAGGGAACGGTGTGGGCCGGCATAATGTTCGACTCATGGGCTAATCCCACAGGCCGGCTGTGCGCAATCCAAAGCGGGCGCGCGCAATGCTACGGGGAGGATGGCGCTCTCGGCTCGTTCGTTTGGAGCTTGGGTGAGGACAGCTCAGGCGCTCTTTGGGTTGGCACCGAATCTGGGCTTTGGCGATGGAAGCCCGGCTCACCGAAGCGTTATGCGACGTCAGGGATGAGGGTTGGGGACCTGGTAAAGTCCGACGACGACCGGATATTAATTGGCATCAGCGGCGCAGGACTCAAGCGGCCGATTGCAGACAAACTCGAATCATATCCTGTTCACAGCTCGATGAATCGGGATGCGCTGCTTCCGGACCGCGAGGTCGATTCGAACAAGCTGCTGCGGGACCGTGATGGGGGGCTCTGGATTGGAACCCATCAACGGGGGCTTATCCACATACATAACGGCAGGACAGACGTATTTAGGAAATCCGACGGGCTTTCAGGCGACATTACCTGCAGTCTCTTCGAGGATCGTGAAGGCAATGTTTGGTTCGCCAGCTCGCAGGGACTGGACCGGTTTCGAGCGCTTCCCGTCACCACGATTTCTGCCAAACAAGGTTTGTCCAGCGACTACACGACGTCTGTGCTCGCGGCCACAGATGGGAGCATTTGGGTGGCCGCTCACGACGGGTTGACTCGGTGGAAAAACGGACAAGCTACAATTTTCCGCAAGGCAAATGGACTGCCAGATGATTTCATAGAGTCTCTGTTCCAAGATGATCGTGGCCGAATCTGGGTGTTCACTCAGCACGGGCTGGCTTATTTCACGGACGGCAAGTTTGTCGCCGTAAACGGCGTACCCAGCCAAGAAGTACATTCCATCACGGGGGACAAGGCAGGTAACCTCTGGCTTTCAGGGGGTCAGGGTCTCTCGCACATGCTCGATGGACGTTTGGTCCAACATTTCCCCTGGTCAGCACTCGGACGTCGCCAACAAGCTAAGATGATAGTCTCCGACGACCTGGGCGGACTTTGGCTTTCGTTCTGGACCGACGGGGGCGTGTTGTATTTCAAGGATGGCCAGGTCCGGGCTTCGTATACCACCGCGGATGGACTGGGTAAAGGCCATGTCCCCGGTCTTCGACTTGATCCCGACGGGGCTCTGTGGGCCGCAACGGAAGAGGGCGGCCTTAGCCGGATCAAAGACAGCCGCATCGCTACACTCACCACAAAGAATGGTTTGCCTTGCGACGCAATTCACTGGTCGATTGAGGACGACGATCGTTCGTTATGGCTGTACACGGCCTGCGGTCTGGTACGGATAGCACGGAGCGAACTGGACGCGTGGATCGCTGATCCGAGCCGCAGGGTTCAACCGACAGTTTGGGATGCCGCCGACGGCGTTACCTTACGCTCGGTTTCGCCTGCCTCCTTCGGTCCTCCTGTCACAAAGTCCACCGATGGCAGACTGTGGATCATGCCGGGTGAAGGAATTCAAGTCGTTGATCCCCGTCATCTTGCTGACAACAAACTCCCGCCGCCGGTACACATTGAGAAAATTGTCGCCGACAACAAGACTTATTGGCAGAATGTTCCGGGTGCGGCAGTTTCGAGCGTGCGTCTGCCAGCGCGGATTCGCGATCTCCAGTTCGACTACACCGGTCTTAGCCTGGTTGCGCCGGAGAAGGCTCATTTCAAGTACAAGCTGGAGGGCCAGGACCGCGACTGGAGGGAGGTTGTCAACGATCGCCAGGTGCAGTATTCCAACCTCGCTCCGGGCCCGTACCGCTTTCGTGTGATCGCGAGCAACAACAGCGGAGTCTGGAACGAGCAGGGCGACACGCTGGAGTTCTCAGTCGCCCCAGCCTACTACCAGACTATTTGGTTCCGCACGCTCTGTGTAATTGCGTTCGCAGGGCTACTCTGGGCCGCTTACCAGTGGCGAGTGCGGCAATTGCATCACGACTTTGAGATGACGCTGGAGGCGCGAATCGGCGAGAGAACACGAATCGCCAGAGATCTGCACGACACTCTGCTGCAGGGCTTCCACGGATTGCTGCTCCGGTTCCAAACGGTTTCCCTGCTGTTGCCAGAGCGCCCGATAGAGGCAAAGGAGAAACTGGACAGCGCGATCGAGCAGGCCGCCGGGGCGATCACGGAAGGGCGGGATGCAGTGCAAGGACTGCGCGTCTCCACAGTCGAGCGCAATGATCTGGCGCTGGCTATAAGCACCCTCGGAGAGGAACTCGAAAACGATTCAAGCAATCATCGCCCTGCAACTTTCCGCGTATCGGTTGAGGGCCAGGCGAGGGACCTCCACCCCATCCTCCGTGACGAGATCTACAAAATCGCTGCTGAAGCGCTGCGCAACGCCTTCCATCACGCCCAAGCGAAGCAGGTAGAAGTTGAAATCCGCTATGACGATGAATTTCGATTGCGCGTGCGGGACGACGGAAAGGGCATGGATGCGGCGGTTCTCTCCAGCCACGGTCTCGAGGGACACTATGGTTTGCGCGGGATGCGCGAACGAGCCACACTTATCAAAGGGAAGCTGGCGGTGTGGAGCGAGGTCAATGAGGGAACGGAAGTGGAACTGCGCGTTCCTGCCAGCGCCGCCTACACGACAGATCGCAAACGTTCCTGGTTGTTGCAAAAATTTGCCGGAAAGATGAAGGCATAGAGTCATGAGCGCCGGTAGTTCTCAAATTCGAATTCTCACGGTCGACGACCATCCGGTCGTACGGCAAGGCATCGCGGGCTTGCTCGCTATTCAGTCGGATATCACCTTAGTGGGCGAAGCTTCCAACGGTCGCGAGGCTATTCAGCAATTCCGGGCGCACCGTCCCGATGTCACGCTGATGGATTTGCAAATGCCAGAGATGAACGGCATTGATGCCCTCATTGCGATTCGCAGTGAGTTTCCAGATGCGAAGGTTATTGTGTTGACGACCTATGTAGGCGATGTGCAAATTCTGCGGGCGCTCAAAGCAGGTGCCCACGCCTATCTGCTCAAGAACATGTTACATAAGGAGTTGCTGGACGCGATCCGTGCGGTCCATGCTGGGAAGAAGAGCCTATCGCCAGAGGCCTCATACGAAATTGCCGAACACGCAACCGATGACGCCCTGACCCCGGCAGAAATCCTTGTGTTGCGACTGATTGCAGCCGGGAACGCCAACAAGCAGATCGCAGATCAGCTTTCGATCACGGAGGAAACCGTCAAAAGCCGAGTGAAATGCATTCTTTCTAAATTAGGCGCCAATGATCGAACGCACGCCGCAATGATCGGGTTGAAGAGAGGGATTATCGAGCTCTAATTTTCGTATCCGCAGACTCCTCTCACACACAAGCCGTGGGAACCTAAAGAGTGACAATTCCAACCCTTTCGGGGGTTTCGACCGGCCCTCGCAATGTCAGAAGATTGGTGTGTACAACGTGCGACGTCTATATTCCACATTCGCTGGCGGTTGGCCTGGCACAGGTTTGCTTTTCATGCGCTTGGTGATTGGCTCCGCACTGGTTGTGCGGGCGGCTTCCAGGCTGTGGATTGATCCTCCCTTGAACGTCACGATTGTCGCCGTTCTCTCACTCGCAGCAGGCATCCTTCTCATTGCAGGGTTATGGACACCCATCGTGGGAACCCTCGTAGCACTGATTGAAGTCTGGAAGATGATTATGCTGCCGGGAGATAAATGGGTCTGGCTTTTGTTAGGAACCGCTGGCGCCGCGCTCGCGATGTTAGGCCCGGGTTTATTTTCCATCGACGCTCGTCTTTTTGGATGGAAGCGCATCGAAACTCCACCGCGCAAGACGAACTCTAACTCTCGTTAAGAGATTCCCCACTACCAAATTTCTTGCCTCAGAAGAGGGTGACACTCGTCACCTCAAGAGTTTGCGTTTTGCCCCGATCTGGGGCTTCGCACAAACCGGACTCGCCTCACAATGGCTATGTCATCACGACAACAGGTGCAAAGGTCGAGAGGCGCTTATGTGGAAGATCACGACTCGCGGTTTCACGCTACAGGAAGTCCTAATCATGGCTGCAACGAATATTGCATCCGCCCTGATAGCGACCGACCAAAGCGAACGAACGACAACCCCGCGCACCGAGATTCAAGAGGCTACAGGAGATTGTTATGGCAAGGGTGATTGAGTTTTACGTACCGAAGAACTTTTGGAGACCGTTGAGGCCTGCGGCTGAGCTAGTCGGAAAAATCATCGAGTTTTGCCCGCAGACGAAAAGATCAGCTTAACCGTTCGCAAACCAGTCGAAGTGCAAAGGTATCGGAGGAGACTATGGGCGCGACTGTTGCTTTCACCGACCTCGGGAGTCCCGCCGGAGCGGGTTTTCCCAACATCAGCGATCTCGCAGATCAGCAACTGCATCTGGAAACAGAACTTAGCTCTGAGCACTGCTTCGAGGATATCGTCGGCAGGAGCCCAGCCCTCCAGAAAGTGCTTGACCAGGTGGCAATCGTAGCCCCCACCGACTCCACAGTCCTCCTCCATGGAGAAACAGGAACGGGAAAGGAGTTGATTGCGCGGGCGATCCACAGGCTCAGCTCTCGGCGCGGGCGCGCCCTCGTTCGCATGAACTGCGCGGCCATTCCTTCGGGACTGTTGGAAAGCGAACTTTTTGGCCATGAGAAGGGAGCATTTACCGGCGCCCTGCTGCAAAGAAAGGGGCGATTCGAGCTGGCGGATGGAGGCTCGTTGTTTCTGGATGAGATCGGTGACATCAGCTTGGAGCTGCAGCCGAAACTATTGCGTGCTATCCAAGAGCAGGAGTTCGAGCGTTTGGGAAGCGCAAGGACAATCCAGGTCAACGTGCGGATGATTGCCGCTACGCATCGTGACCTTACAGCCATGATCCGCGAGCAAGAGTTCCGCGAGGATCTTTTTTACCGGTTCAACGTTTTCCCAATCGAGATCCCGCCTTTGCGGGAACGCCGCGAAGACATTCCTTCGCTCGTGAATCATTTCGTCGCAAAGTTTGCGCGGCGGATGGGTAAGGGCATCAGATTCATCTCCCGAAATGCCATGGACGCTCTCACGAATGCCCCCTGGAAAGGTAATGTTCGTGAGCTGGCAAATTTCATGGAGCGTTGTGTGATTCTAACGCAAGGGAACGAATTGAATGTGCCGAATCTAGAGGCGAACGATTCTGCTGGGCGAAAGGTAGTACCGGTCGCATCATCGTTCCGGGAAGCTGAGCGGCGCGTGATTATCGATGCTTTGAGCGACGCGTCCGGCAGAATAGCCGGAAAAGGTGGCGCGGCTGAGCGCCTCGGACTCAAGAGAACAACTCTTCAGAACAAGATGCGGCGGCTGAGTATCGGCCGTAGTGATTATTCGACCGACCACTACACAAATCGGATCGCTGGCCCCCAAGCAACGTCTTGATCTCCGGCTTGCCCCCGATTGAGTTGGATTGAAGGTGCTGAACGTTTTGCTCTGATCCTAATATAATGACGGGAACTGAAATCGACTTGGTGACAGTGCGGTTTCAGCACTCTGCAATAAGTGGTTTAAATTTGAGAAGATAGAGAAAGAAAAAACGCGAGGGCAGCGTTCTAACCAACTGAACTACGTCCCCACTCGCCAGATCAACAACTGCGCCGAAAGCTCTGTTGGACAAGGCTTTTGAGCGCTACGCGAAGAGCTCCGGTAGTTCGGTTTGCGATGCAGATTGCCGGCGTTCCCGGCGCAACGCTTCCGAACTTCTACCGTTCACGCAAAGTAATCTTAACACACCGGATCAGTGCTGATCCGTTTGCGACCGTCGAAGAGATCTCCCGTCGGACCACACGACGCCCGCAGCTTCGGTCGGTGGCCACCGCAACGACCCTACAACGGCGTTACCCCTTTACGAATTCGACATCGACGGTGATGGTCACCTCGTCACCGACCAGAATGCCGCCGGTCTCGAGCGTCGAGTTCCAGACTAAGCCAAAATCTTTGCGGTTGATCCGGGTTGTGGCGGAGATCCCGAGTCGAGTGTTGCCCCACGGATCCTTGATGGGAGCGCTTGGCCCCTCGACCGCGAATACAACGTTACGCGTAACGCCATGGATCGAGAGATCGCCTTCTACCGCCAGTTCGTCAACGGTCACCTTCGAGACGCGAGTCGATTTGAAAGTCAAAGTCGCGAATTTCTCGACGTCCAGGAAATCCGCGCTCTTCAGGTGGGCGTCGCGCTGCGGCTCGCGGGTGTTAATAGTCGCGGCATCGATAGAGGCTTCGACTCGCGATTTGGTAATGTCGGCGTCGTTCAATTCCAACTTGCCGGTGATGGCGGTGAACTCGCCCTTCACATTCGAGATCATCATATGCTTGACCTTGAATTGGGCGGTGGAGTGAACCGGATCGATGCTCCAGGTTGCGGTAGCGGTTGCTTGCGGTGCGGTGACAGTGCTCATGATTACCTCCTCGATTTCTGAGTAGATGCTCACATGAACCGGTAAGTATGCAAATATTTTCTGGGCAAGTATTTTCTGGGGTCTTGAGTTTCGGAGCATTGGGATTTCCCTTAGACTCTCTCTAACATTCTCTTCTGGAGGCTTCTTTGGCCCGTTCTTTTGCAATTTCTCCGGCACTCAAAAAGCGCGCGGCACGGATCGAACTGCTGCTGATGGATGTGGATGGCACGATGACCGACGGGAGCGTTACCCTGCTCTCGCAGACCGACGGCACCGCGCTCGAAATCAAGACCTTTGACGCGCACGATGGCCAGGGCCTGACCCTGGCCCAGACCGCGGGCTTGCGCACCGGCTGCATCACGGGACGCGAGAGTGCCGCCCTGCTGCGCCGCGCCCACGAAATGAAGATGGAGTTTATCTACATGAAACAACCGCTGAAGATGCCGGCCTACGAAGAGATTCTGCGGAAGGCCGGGGTCTCCGATTCCGCCGTCGCTTATATCGGGGATGACCTGCCGGATATTCCTCTAATGCGGCGGGTAGGTCTGGCGGTCGCGGTCGGCGATGCCGTCCCCGAAGTAAAAGAAGCTGCGCATTACACGACCAAGGCCCTTGCCGGGCATGGCGCGGTGCGCGAAGCCGTTGAGCTGATCCTTAAATCTAAAGGCAGCTGGAGGGAGATGATCGACAAGGCGCGCGCGTGACACTGACCGTCACAATATCAGCGGCATAGATAGTTGGTGGGCAGTGCAGGACTCGAACCTGCGACCTCCTGCTTGTAAGGCAGGCGCTCTAACCAGCTGAGCTAACCGCCCCCTGGACGTTCGCGCGACCGGAAAGGCGCGCCGGTCGGAACTCGATGGAAGGGGAACGCGGCGCAAAACCGCGTCATACCGACTATACGCGAGCCGCGAAAAAGCGGTCAACGCAAGCGACGCGCGCTCGCGACCTGCATCAACTTTCTTCCGCGCCAACCTTCCACGGCAACCATGCCCGTGTCCTCCGCGCTCCCGTGCCTGCTAGACTGGCCGGGTGCGGCGTTTGATCGTCAATGCGGACGATTTTGGCTACACTTCGGGCGTGAACCGGGCCATCCTGGAGGCTCACTCGCGCGGCGTCGTAACTTCTGCGACGCTCATGGCGAACGGTCCGGCTTTTGCCGAGGCCGTACGACTGGCCGGGACGGTCCCGAAGCTAAGCATCGGCTGCCATGTTGTGCTTACCGACGGCGAGCCGGTTCTGGGCGCGGAACGACTTCCCTCTCTCACTTCTACAGCACTCTTCCGCGACGGCATGGTGGCGTTCGCCGCGCGCGCCATCGCCGGCCGCATGGACGCTGAGGAAATCGCCGCCGAAGCCAGCGCGCAGATTCGGAAGCTTCAATCCGCCGGCATCGCCGTCTCTCACATCGACACTCACAAACACACCCACTTGTTTCCCAAGATTCTGCGGCCGCTGTTAGGCGCGGCGGCGGATTGCGGGGTTCGCGCGGTGCGCAATCCGTTTGGACCTCGCCTGCCCCTGCGATCCAGCCATCTGCTGGCGCGCCCCGGTCTGTGGACCCGCTACGCTGAGGTCCGGATTCTGGGCGGCTTCGCCGGCAAGTTCCGCGCGGCCGTGGATCGGGAGGGATTCACCACGCCCGACGGTACGCTGGGTATCGTAGTCACTGGAGCGCTCGACGAGACGCTGTTTTATGCGATTGCCCGCAGCATCCCCGAAGGCACATGGGAATTCGTTTGCCATCCCGGCTACAACGACGCGGATCTGCAGGCGGGCAAGACCCGCCTGCGCGAGTCGCGGGAGACCGAACTTGGCGTTCTGACCCTCCCCGCTGCCCGCGAGGTGCTTGCCAAGCAAGGGATTGAGCTGATCTCGTATCGCGAGCTGGCGCCGACGCGCGGCCACGGCTGAGCGGTCCAGATTCATTCGCATTCCGAAAGCTCCGGGAATCCCGTAGCACAGCCGACCGAAGGGAGTCGAGTACTCTGGTAACCTGCTAACTTAGCTTCAAGTAGTATGATTGATTGCAGATCACCCTGTTTGTTAGGTTTTGCTAACGCTGGAGGTTTTTTCGCTCATGCCCGCCCAAGGGTCAGCTCCGCGTGCGACTCTGGACTTGAAGGTCCGGGTGTGGGGCATGGGCTCCAATAACCAGCCTTTCTTCCAACATGCAATGGCGCAAAACGTCAGCGCGACCGGCGCATGTATCTACGGCATCGAGGCTGAGTTGAAGGTGGGCGACGTCATCGGGGTGCAGTACGAAACCAAGAAAGCACGCTGCAAGGTGGTCTGGGTGGTGGATGCGGGAGCGCTGAAGAAAACCCAGGTCGGTGTACAGCTTGTGCTCGACCAGGATTGCCCGTGGACCGCGGCCTTACCCACAGACATGCAGGCGGAAGAGCGGACCCAGCCGCACCATGACAATCGCAGAAAGTTTTTGCGCCATAAGATTTCCTACCCCCTGGAACTGCGCGACGAACGGGTCAATACTCCGTTGCGCGTGAATGCCACCGACATCAGCGGGAACGGCTGTTATGTTGAGACCGTCATGCCGCTGCCCGTCGCGACCGCGCTTCGGGTCGACTTGTGGATCGAAGAGGAGCGTCTGACGCCCAGCGCGGTGGTGCGCACCCGCGACCCCGGCGTTGGGATGGGCATTGAGTTTACGGGCTTGCCCGAGGAATCCAAGAAACGATTTCAGGCTCACCTCGACAAACTCGACCCCGGGATGTCATTCGCCAATGCAGAAGGCCAACAGAAATAACGGCCGAAAAACGCCCCTGCTGTGACCATCGGCTGCCCTCCACTCGTGTAAAATCTGCAACCACTGCGCGTTCCAACCATCGAATGACAGGAACGAGAAAGCGGCCCCTCGCACATGAAGATCGGCATCACCTGTTATCCGACGTACGGCGGTAGCGGCGTTGTGGCCACGGAACTGGGCCTGGAACTGGCGCAGCGCGGACACGAAATCCATTTCATTTCCTACGCACAGCCCATCCGACTGCGGGGCGAGCAACCGAACATCCATTTTCACGAAGTGGAGGTCACCCGTTACCCGCTGTTCGACTATCCCCCGTACGACCTGGCTCTGGCGACGCGCATGGCGGAGGTCGCACAACTTTATGATCTCGACCTGTTACACGTGCACTACGCTATCCCGCATTCGGTGAGCGCGATGCTGGCGCGGCAGATGCTGGCTGACGGACCTCGCGGGCGACGTCTGCCATTCGTCACCACTTTGCACGGTACCGATATCACGCTGGTTGGCCTCGATCGTTCCTACTTGCCGATCACCCGCTACTCGATCCAGCAGAGCGACGGCGTCACCGCGATTTCGAATTACCTGCGCGACCGCACGCAGCGCGTGTTCGACGTGAAGAACAGCATTGAAGTGATTTACAACTCGGTCAATACGGACGTGTACCGCCGCAACCCCGAGACCTTCGCGCAAGTGCGCTCCGAGTACGCTCCCAACGGTGAGCGCGTGCTGGTGCATCTTTCGAATTTCCGTCCGGTTAAGCGTCTGACGGACGTGATCGAGATTTTTGACCGGGTGCACAAGAAAATGCCTTCCAAGCTGTTGCTGATCGGTGACGGCCCAGACCGTTCCGTCGCCGAGTGGCTGGCCGTGCAGAAGGGCATTCATAATGATGTGCTGTTTCTCGGCAAGCAGGATCAGATCGAGGAGAAGCTGGCGATCGCCGACATCATGCTGATTCCGAGTGAACTGGAATCGTTCGGCCTCGCCGCGCTGGAAGCGATGGCATGCGAGGTGGTTCCCATTTCCACGCGCGCCGGCGGTGTACCTGAAGTCATCGACCACGGCAAGACCGGTTATCTGGCCGACGTCGGCGATGTGGAGACCATGGCGCGTTACGCCATCGAACTGCTCAGCAACGAAGATCGTCTGCGGGAGATGGGCAAGCAGGCACGGTCGGTCGCCATGGAACGTTTCTGCTCCACCAAGATTGTGAAGCAATACGAGGATTTTTACCGGCGCGTGGTGGAACGCTCGGCGTAGAAGCCCTCGGGCACAGAACTCGCCGCCTCAACCAGAGGCAAACGGATGCGGATCAGCGTTCCCTTCCCTTCGTGACTGTCGATGGTCATGCGAGCCGTGTCGCCGTAGAGCACTTGCAGGCGCTCGGAGATGTTCGCCATGCCGATGCCCATCCCCGACCAACTGCTGCTCTCTTCCAGTTGAGCCGCGCCCATACCCACGCCGTCGTCCTCGACTTCGATGATGAGACGCGAATCGGTCACGCGGCTGCGCAGGTAGATGCTGCCGCCTTCCACCTTCGGCCCCAGCCCGTGCTTGATGGAGTTTTCGACCAGCGGCTGCAGCAGCATGCTGGGAACGACCACGTCGAGCGAAGCAGGGTCGAGTTCCTTGACCACACGCAACTTGTCGCGCCCGAAGCGTACAACCTCAATGTCGAGATAGTTGTCGATAAATTCGAATTCTTCGCGCAGCGGCGCGAATGCCTCACTGCTGTTGAGCAGACGGCGCAAAATCGTCGCCAGCTTGAAGATTACATCCCGCGCCATGTCCGGGTCGAAGCGCACCAGCGATGAGATCGAGTTCAAAGTGTTGAACAAAAAGTGCGGATTGATCTGGTTTTGCAGCGCCTCCATGCGCGCGTGCAGCAGCAAGCGCTCCTGTTCTTCCAGCTTGATCTGGAGGCGCACGCTGTTGAAAATCTTCAGCTCGATGCCGATCGCCGTCACACTCGTGGCGTAGATTGCGCTATAGACCCAGTAGTTGTCGGGACTCTCGATGCTGAACATGGGGTGCCGAAAATGTTGCACCAATTCCGTTTGCACGAAACGCAAGCCGATCACGGTCCAGAAAAACACGATCTGCCAGTCGAACAGGCGGGGACTTCGGAGATTGCGCCGGATGATGCGAAAAATACCTTGATCGATGAAGGGCGAGAACGACCAGATGTCGTCCTTGTCAGCAGCCATGGTGCGCAATTGGCCCGCGAGAAAACCAGAAAGCGCGTCAAACGGGATGGCGGCCCAATCGCCATGCAGCAGCAGCGCGGGCGCACCCATCAGCACACCGCCCAGAGTTCCTGCCCAGCGCCCGCCGATCACACCCAGCAGCAGCGCGGTCTCGAAACTCAAATCCCCGGCCAGGAAACTGGGGACAGAAATTCGGATCCAGACTCCCACCATGATCGGCAATCCAAACCAGAGCACCAGATACAGTTTCTGCCGGAATGTGCGTTCGTCGCGAAACAGCAGCGACTTGAATTCCTTGGAGCGCACCAGGATGGTGGACACAGCCGTGGCCACGCCCAATTTGAGCAACTGATGAATGAGAATGAGCCGCGGTTCCATCGGATTCGTTTCTAGTAAATTGTCGAAGCAAATCTGCGGCGATAAAATGCCGACCCGAAAACTGTAGCACGAAGCCGGGCGCGCTCAATATCCCTTCTGCTTGTCCACGACAAAGCGCAAGGGCTGGCGCGCCAGGTAACGGCGAAGATTGTCTGAGAACAAGTCGTAATGCCGGTGCCAGAGTTTCTCCGTAAGGCCCGCGGTGTGCGGCGTAATCAGGAGGTTCTCGACGCCCCACAGCGGGGAATCCGCCGGTAGCGGCTCTCTCTCAAAGACATCGAGCGCCACGCCGGCAATGCGCCGCGTACGCAAAACCTCGACCAGCGCCGCCTCGTCCACCTGAGCCCCACGACCGACATTGATCAGGCAAGCTTCGGGCTTCATCATGGCAAGGCGGTCAGCATTGATCAGCCCGTTTGTTGCGGCGATCAGAGGCGCGGCCAGCACGACGTAATCCGATTGCTTGAGAACTTCGTCGAGTGCCGACGGAGGGAAGACCGCCTCCACTCCCTCGGGCCTGCCCTTTTCCACGTGCTCCCGCACCGCGATCACGCGCATGCCCAGAGCCGACGCCATCTGCGCAACCCGGCTTCCGATACTGCCGACACCAATCAAACCCACGGTGGCGCCCGCAATTTCCCGCGGATGTGCCCCGTGGTTCCAGATCTCCTCCTGGCCCCAGATATGCTTCTGCTGAAACACCGCGGCCTGCGGAATCTTTTTCGCCAGCGCAAAGACCAGAGCCAGCACATGTTCCGCGACCACAGGGCCGTGCACTTCGCGTGAGTTCGTGACCACCACATCGCTGTTCACCAATTCTGGGAAAAGAAGGTGATGCACGGCCGCCGAGGGTGCGTGGATCCAGCGCAGGCCCCGCGCCGCAGCAAATTGCTCAGGCCGCAGCGAGATCGTGAACATGATTTCCGTGTCGCAGATGTCTTGCTCGATGCCGTCGTAGCTGGTGCGCTGTGTGATCTGCAGTTGCGGAAATTCTTGCGACAAGCGTTCTATAAACCACGCCGGCACGTTCCACAAATCAAGCTCGTGATACACAACAATCAGCAGCTTCATGGTTCCGAGAATTTAACCACAGAACCCCGGCCGGAAGAGGAGCCATGGCAAGAATTCCGCCTCGGCGCGTTCTAACCCAGAAGGAACTTCGCCAGCGATTTTGGAGTCTCTAGAACTGTAAAATGCCTTGTGGCTAGAGTCTTGGCACACCCCGGAGGGCCTACATGCGGCAGATCTGGTTGGTCTCGCTATTGAGTGCAGCGGGCAGCATTTCGCTGGCGGCCCAGACCGCCGCTCAGAGTACGTCCCAGACATCCACGCCGCCTCCGCCTCAGTCTGCCCGCCAGGCGCTGATCGAAATGTTCCTGGGCAAGGGCGACAAAGATTTCGAGAAGCATCTCCCTGAAGCCGCGCGCGAGGCGTTGATTCACAAAGGCGAGACTCCGGACACCTCCGTGGTTCTCCGTATCTCCACCATTGGCCGCGAAATGGTCGCTCAAGGCGAACACATCGAGACCTTTGATGAGGGACCCACGCTCCTCGTCAACACCCAGAACGAGGGCCACGAGAGAATCGAAGTAGCGGTGGAACACGACAGTCTGCTGGGGGAAGAAGACGAGATCGAACTCTCGATTCACTATTACAAAGACGGACAACTGCAAACTCTGCCAGTCGTGCCCCGGCTGATATTCACGTTTAAGCAAGAGAACGAAATCTGGCGGCTCAATGAAATCACGGCGGCAGCGCACGTTCCGCTCACCGATCCCGACTATCTGAAAGAATTGCGCAAGGAACAGAACGAAGCGAATGAGACCGCGGCGCGGAACCGCGTCAGCAATATTGCCAGCGCCGAGACGAACTACGCGGCCGGGCATCCCGACCACGGCTACGTCTGCACTATGGCTACTCTATTTCCGCAGGCTCCCGCCGAAGAAGGCGCGCCTTCCTACCCTGCTGAGGCCGCGAATGCGGAATCCGATGGTTATCGTTTCGCGCTCACCGGCTGTGTTGGAACGCCCGCGTCGAAGTTTCGGGTCAGCGCTGTGCCCACGGACGCAGACGCAGGCCAGAAGACGTTCTGCGCTGACGAGTCGGGAACTCTGAAATTCGTGACCGGAAGAAAAAGTTCCAGCTGCTTCAGTCACGGAGAGCTTGTGTTCAAGCCGGCACCTGCGGCCCCCGTCGATTGAGCGCTCCATCGTAATTATCCGTAGGCCAGTTCCTTGGCGCGCTGAGCAGCTTTCACCACGGCTTTGATCAGCGTGACGCGCAGCTTCCCTTCTTCGAGTTCCATGATGGCGTCAATGGTGCAGCCCGCGGGGGTGGTCACTGCGTCCTTAAGCAGCGCCGGATGGTCGCCGGTTTCGAGCACCACCCGCGCCGCGCCCATTGTGGTCTGCGCCGCCAGCAACGTCGCGATATCCCGCGGCAGTCCCAGCTTTACTCCGCCCTCGGCCAGCGATTCGAGGATGATGTAGATGTACGCCGGGCCGCTGGCCGAAAGTGCCGTCACGGCGTCCATGTGTTTCTCGTCGACCACGACCGTGCGCCCCACCACATCGAACATGCGGCAGGTCATGGCCACATCTTCCGCGCTGGCGTGACTGCCTTTGCAGATCGCGGTCATGCCCGCTCCCAACTGGCACGGCGTATTGGGCATGGCGCGTATCACGGGAATATTCGGCGGCAGATTTTTTTCGATCATGGAGGTCGGCACCGACGCCGCCACCGATACGATCACCTGTTTCGAGGTCAAGTGACCACTGATCTCGCGCACCACTTCCTCAACCACCTGCGGCTTCACGCCAATCACAATAATGTCGGCGCCCTTGACGGCTTCTACGTTGTTGGTCCCGACCTTCACCTTCAGCTTCGCCGCCAGAGCCTTGGCGCGTTCTTCATGGGCCACGGTGGCGCACGTGGACTTCGCCGAGAGCAAGCCTTTCTTCAGCAAGGCCTGCAGAATAATGCCGCCCATCTTGCCTGCGCCCAGGAACGCCACTTTCTTCCCAGTCAAATCATTTCCCATAATTTTCCTCAGAACTCGAATCCACAAATCTTAACCAGAGGACACAGAGAGACACTGAGGGGACGAATCCACAACTCCACTGTGTCATCCGCGTTGAAAGTTTTATTTTGCCGTAAACTTTCGCTGCCGCTCCATCCAATTCCAGGCGGTCGCTACCACTTCGCGCAACCCGCGCGTCGCCTTCCATTGCAGGAGCGCCTGCGCTTTTGTAGGATTCGCGACCAGCTTCGGAGGATCTCCCGGCCGTCGCGGCACTATCTTATGCGGCACGCGCTTGCCGGTCACTTCTTCAACTGCGGAGATCACTTCCTGCACCGAAGCTCCGGTTCCGGTTCCGACGTTGACCGCAAAACTTTCTTTCCCCGCTGCCAGGTGATTCAGCGCTTTCAGATGCGCGCTCGCCAGATCGTTCACGTGGATATAGTCGCGAACGCAAGTTCCATCGGGCGTCGGATAATCCGACCCAAACACCTGCAACTCGGGACCAAGTCCCGAGGCCGCGCGCAGCGCGAGTGGAATCAAATGCGTCTCGGGTTCGTGCAATTCGCCGATCTCACCGCTCTCGTCCGCCCCGGCGGCATTGAAATAGCGCAGGCTGGCATAGCGGAAACCGTAGGCCCGGTCATACGCTTCCAGTGCATTCTCAAAGAACAGCTTCGACACGCCATAGGGATTCACCGGCTGGCGGGGCGTATTCTCCTCGATCGGAACCTTCGCCGGCTCGCCATAGACGGCGCAGGTCGAAGAAAAAATAATCTTCTTCACTCCCGCATCGAGCGCCGCATTCAGCAGAGAGAGCCCGCCTTCAACGTTGTTATGAAAATATTTTTTGGGATTCGTCACCGACTCGCCGACATAGGCATGCGCGGCGAAGTGCATGATGGCATCGGCCCGCGGCAGCACTCGCCCCAGGGCGGCGGAGTCCAGCACATCGCCCTTGATCAGTTCAAATCTAGCTGCCAGGAATTCATACCCGGTGCTGAGATTATCGAAGACGATCACCTCATGCCCCGCGTTCTTCAGCGCCCGGGCGGCATGACTGCCAATGTATCCCGCACCACCGATAACTAGTACGACCACGTTCGATCCTTTCGGTTTGCGTGTTTCGCCATCATTGCTCCGCTAAGGAGCACGCTAAGCGCCGGGCGTCCACAACGACTTGTACTGGCGTCATTGCCGCCTTAAATGCCACAACCGCGAAGAGAGTGGAGCAACATTGTACACAACGGATTATACGGGCTTGCGCATCGCGCTCGGCCTATGAACTCTCGCTCATCGGCTCTCACCCGGGCTGACGGCCTGTTAAGATTATTCATTCGTTCTGGGAGGTTTCGTGGAACCCACACTGCCACCAGTTCCAGCACTAGCACCCGAAACGCCCGCGCATGCTCCTATTTCACCGTCGGCTGAAGCAGTTACAGTTCCACCGCTCGCGGATGTGCCCGCATACCGTGACCGCGGCACCGGCCTTATGATTTTCGGCATAGTCCAGATCATTCTGGGATTGCTGGCCGCGCTGATGGTGCCCCTCGTGGCGCTGGGCGCATTCATGTCCCGGATCGCCCCAGGCGGGGCGATGCGCCCCGGACAGTTCGTCTCCGCGGTCGCCAGCTATGTCTTCATCGCAGCGACGCTGTTTGGGCTGGGCATCGGATCGGTGCAAATGAAGCGCTGGGCGCGTGCCCTCACGCTAGTCACCTCATGGTACTGGTTGATCATGGGCGTGCTCGTCACCGTCCTGCTGACGGCGGTGCTCCCGGTAACGGTGAAAGGCGCGCTCGCTCAGGTTCAGAAGAACGCCGCCGACGGCCCGTCGGCGGATATGTCGACAGGCATCATGGCCGTCGTGCTCACGCTCATCATCGTTGTTGTTGCGTTTTTTCTTGTTCTGGTGCCGATCGCGTTTGTGGTTTTCTATAGCCGCAAGGATGTAGCCGAGACCTGCCGCCATCGCGATCCCGTCGAGCGCTGGACCGACCGCACGCCTCTGCCCGTACTCGGCGCCAGTGTCGCACTTTTCACGGGGGCGGTATACATGTTGCTGACGGGAGTCACGACCCCGCTGTTTCCCTTCTTCGGGCGCTATCTCACCGGGATCCCGGCAATCGCGTGTCTGGTCGCTTCGGCAGCTCTCGATGGCTACCTCGCCATCGCACTCTTTCGTCTGCAATCCACCGGCTGGTGGATTGCAATCCTCGCCGCACCGGTCCGCATCGTGTCCATGGTGCTCACCTTCACCAGAGCCGACATGATGCAGGCCTACTCGAAGATGGGCATGTCCGATGCGCAGTTGCAGATGCTCAACTCCAGTCCAATGTTTCGCGGCCACGTTCTCCTGTGGTGGGGCCTGATCTCGATGCTATTGTTCTTCGGGTACCTGCTGTGGCTAAAGCGCTACTTCAAACCGGCTGCAGCGGCACCGGCGGCAGCGCTGCCGGCTCAGGCCGGCTGAAAGCCCATTCCCGGCTCAGGCGGACGCTTTTATCAGGGAGGAACATCATGACCGAACAGCTTGCCGACAAGCAATGCGTGCCGTGCCGCGGAGGAGTTCCGCCGCTCAAGGGGAAGGAACTGGAAAAGCTGCGGCAGAGCGTGCCCAAGTGGATGGTCTACGACGAACACGAGCTGCACCGCGAGTTCAAGTTTCCCGACTTCAAGCAGGCGCTGGAGTTCGTCAATCGCGTGGGCGCGCTGGCCGAGGAGCAGGGACATCATCCCGACATTCTGCTGGCGTGGGGCAAAGCCGGCATCACGCTGTGGACCCACAAGATTGACGGCCTGACGGAGAGCGACTTCATCATGGCGGCGAAGATCGACCGGCTGCAGCCGTGATGGAATCAGGAAATAAGCACGCTACACCCGCAGTGTAGCGGTAAGACCGCACTGACGGCAGTCACGACGCCGCACGGGCTTGGCTCGACCGGCCCAGATGGAGTGCACACGCCAGGATCGTAGCCGGAACCAGCATCAGCGCACCTGTACTGGTAGCGACCGTTCGTGCCGAGATTCCAGCATCTAGAAAGCGGCCCGCCAGATACGCGGTCACGGCGAACGTAAGGCTGCCCAGGCCCAGGTCCGCGGCGAACACTCGTCCGCGGAAACGGTCTTCGGTGTTGAGTTGCAACAGCGTGGTCGAGAACACCCAGACCGTCGAGCCTCCGGCATGCGCCAGCATGGCGCAGGCGGCAGCCATCCACACACTGCGGCTCAGGCCCAGCACTCCGTAGCCGCACGCAATCGTCAGGTAGCCAAACAAAATTCCGAGCCGAAGACGGCTGTCGCTTTCCCCTGCCCAGCGCGCCGCTACCAGTGGACCCACCATCGCTCCCAGACCCCGCCCTCCGAGCAGGATGCTCATGCCGAGCATGGCGCCGCCGGCGGCATCGATGCCGCGCCCATGCACGGCAAACTCGCGGGCTCCCATTACCGTGAAGATCACCCAGCTTGGTCCGACCATGAGTTCTCCGGCCTTGGCAAAAACTGCGGGCAACAACGTCGGATGGCTGCGAATGTAGCGAATCCCCTCCAACACGGGAGAGAAGTCAACCAGATCGCGCGGGCGCAGCGGCGCTGCGGCTTCAGCATGTGGCTCGGCGAAGCGCATCCCCCCGATCAGAAACGCCGACGTAAGAAACGAGAGCGCGTTGAGGATAAACACGGCGTCGCGCCCGAAGAACGCGGCCACCACTCCGCCGACCGACGCTCCAATCAACAGGTTCACCGACCAGGTCGCCGACGATAGAGTGTTGGCGACCAGCACTTCGCTCTCGGCGGCGATGTTGGGAATCACCGAACTGCGGGCCGGTTCGAAGAAGGCGGTCATGGTCGTTTCCGCCAGCAGCAAGGGATAGACCAGCCACACCATGGAGCGCGACCGCACGAACAACATCGCCAGCACCACCACGAAGCGGATGATGTCGGCGGCGATCATGACGTGCTTGCGGCGCAACCGGTCGTTGACCACTCCCGCCGTCGGCCCCACAAACGTCTGCGGCAAAACCTGCAAGACCAGGGCCAGAGCGACCGAGCCGGCGTGTCCGGTCAACTGCAGGAGCAAGGTGTATATGGAAAGCGTGTAGAACCAGTCTCCGATCTCACTTACGATCTGCGCCATCCAGAGCCGCCGGAAATTGCGGTTGCCGCGCAGCAGGCGAGTGTATGAGCCGAGCGAAATGGAGGAGACTGCGCGCTCTGGCTGGGGTTCCATGCGGGATTCCAGTGTAAACCGGGCGCGAACGCGATCGGCGTGAACCTGCCCGAGGTTATGTCTTATCGCGAGTGCAGACTTATTGTTGGGAAGCGAGCCCGCTCTGCCGTGAACCGGGACTCAGGTTTTTCTTCAGGTCTGCGGCGATCTGTTTACCGTGGAAACGCCCGTTCTCGATAAAGATTTCATTGGTGCGCGAGCCCGCGACAATAACGCCCGCTACATAGATTCCCGGGACGTTGCTTTCGAGCGAGACTGGATCGCACACCGGGCGGCACTGCTGCTCCGACAGTTCGATTCCCATGCTGCGCAGAAAATCGTAGTCCGGATGGTAACCGATCAGCGCGAGCACGAAGTCATTCTTCAGACGCATGGGGCCGCGCGGCGTGTTGATCAAGACATGGTCAATGCCAATCTCCTGCACCGAACTGTTGAAGTGGGCCTCGATCTCTCCGTTCTTGATGCGGTTTTCCAGGTCGGGCTTGATCCAGTACTTGACATGGTGGTGCAGCCGCTCCTCGCGATGGACTAGCGTCACGCGCGCGCCGTGGCGCCACAGATCGAGCGCCGCAATCGCAGCGGAATTCTTGCCGCCGATCACCAGCACATCGGTGTCGTAATAAGGATGCGGCTCGCCGTAGTAGTGCGAGACCTTGGGAAGATCTTCGCCGGGAATGCCGAGCTGATTCGCCAGATCGTAATAGCCGGTCGAAACGATCACTTTCTTCGTGTGGTAGTCATGCGGCCGTCCGGCGCGGTCGGTCGCGGTGATGCTGAAGTTTCCGTCCTCGCCCATCACGGTCTTGACCCACTCGTACTGACGGAGATCCAAATGATAATGTTCCGCAACTTTCCGGTAGTATTCGAGCGCCTCTTCGCGCGTGGGCTTCTGCTGGGCCGTGGTGAACGGGATGTCGCCGATCTCGAGCAACTCCGGCGTGGTGAAAAAAGTCATGCCTGCTGGATAGTGGTACAGCGAGTTCACCAGGCATCCCTTGTCGAGGATGACGACCTTCAGGCCGATCTTCTGCGCTTCGATGGCGCAGGCGAGCCCCGTAGGGCCGGCCCCAATGACCAGAACATCCGTGTTCATTTCACGGTGAGGCTTCGCCTTGGTCTTGGGCAAAGCATCGAGTTCTTCAGCGGCAAGGAAATCAGGCATGCGACTCAGGGCAGAACCGGTCGAGGCAACGAGGGTTCGAGAGCAACACGGAAACGGATGATTTTAGCATGGAGGAAGAAGGACCTTCTCGCGGTCCGTATTGGAGGAAGCCTGCTCACGGTTCGTTCGGCCTGCACGCGCTATAATTTCCGGTTGCATTCATCCCTCCGCTCGCATCAGGAGCTGTCATGTCTACTCTCACTGAACCCGCTACCCACGCCCAAGTAAAGACCCGTGTCGAATCTGACAGCATGGGGAAGATCGAAGTCCCGGCAAATGTTTACTGGGGCGCGCAGACCCAGCGTTCGCTGCTGCACTTCAACATCGGCCGCGACACCATGCCGCCGGAGTTGATCCGCGCTTTCGGCTTACTGAAAAAAGCGTGTGCGCTGGTGAATCAGGATCTGGGCAAGCTTCCCGCCGACAAAGCCAAACTCATTGTGCAAGCCGCCGACGAAGTGATTTCGGGCAAGCTCAATGACCAGTTCCCGCTGCGCATCTGGCAGACGGGCAGCGGCACGCAGACCAACATGAACGTGAATGAGGTCATCTCCAATCGCGCCATTGAGATTGCCGGCGGCGAGATGGGATCGAAAAAGCCGATCCATCCTAACGATGACGTCAACATGTCACAGTCGTCGAACGACACGTTTCCGGCGGCGATGCACATCGCTGCGGCCGACCGGGTGAAGAACGCGCTCATTCCTGCGATCCAGTCCGTGCGTGAAGCCATTGAGGCCAAGGCAAAAGAATTTCACAACGTGGTCAAGATTGGCCGGACCCACCTGCAGGACGCTGTCCCTCTGACCGTCGGACAGGAATTCGGCGGCTGGGCCAGCCTGCTGGAGCGCGACATTCATCGCCTGGAACAGGCGCTCGAAGGACTCTACGATCTCGCCATCGGGGGAAGTGCTGTGGGCACCGGCCTGAACACGCATCCCGAATTCGCCGAACGCGCAGCGAAAAAGATTGCGGAACTCACAGGTCTTCCCTTCCTCTCGCACGGCAACAAGTTCGCCGCGCTTTCGGCGCACGATGAAATCGTATTTGCGCAGGGCGCGATGGAAACACTGGCCGCTTCGCTGATGAAGATCTCGAACGACATTCGATGGCTGGCTTCCGGGCCGCGTTGTGGCCTGGGCGAGATCTCCATTCCGGAGAATGAACCGGGATCGTCCATCATGCCGGGCAAGGTCAATCCTACCCAGTGCGAGGCCATGACCATGGTCTGTGTGCAGGTGCACGGCGCGACCGCCGCCGTGGGATTCGCCGGATCGCAGGGCAACTTCGAACTCAATGTGTTCAAGCCCGTCATCATCTACAACTTCCTGCACTCGGTGACGCTCATCACCGACGCCTGTCACGGCTACGTCGAGTACATGCTGAAAGGCATTCAAGTCGACCGCGCCAAGGTGGACTGGTACGTGAAGAACTCGCTGATGCTGGTGACAGCGCTCGCGCCGAAAGTGGGATACGACAAAGCCGCCCAGATCGCGCATACCGCGCACGTGGAACACTCCAGCCTGCGCGAGGCGGCGTTGAAGCTGGGATACCTGACCGGCGAGGAATTTGATCAGCTGGTCAAGCCGGAGAAGATGACGCGGCCGTAGGCCGCCCGATAGCATCCTTTGACGCGTCATCGGAAGACACCCTTAGTCTGTCTCGCTTATAAGAGGCTCAAGTTCGCTCTTCTTCGCCGGCGTAGTCGTAATCACGACCACGCTCACCAGCACCAGCAGCGTCCCTACGATCGTGCGCCGGCCGATTGCCTCTCCGCCCAGAAAATATCCCACCAGCACCGCGACTACCGGATTCACATACGCATACGTGCCCACCTTGGTCGGCGATTCGTGATGAAGCAGCCAGACATAGGCCGTGAAGCCGACGATCGATCCCGCCACGATCAGATACGCCAGCGCGAGCCAGGCTCCCCGCGAAACCGCCTGCACGTGGAAGCCGCGAAATTCTCCCAGCAGCGCCGCCGTCAGCGTAAGCAGCACGCCTCCTGCGAGCATCTGCGCTCCGGAGCTCATAGCCTTGGCGGCTGGCAGGGGCATTCTTCGGCTGAGGGACGCAGCCACCGACCAACTGATGGCCGCGAAGATCAAGGCGCAGGCGCCCGCCGTGTCCACCGGAGCTTCGCCCAAACCCATCGTGTGTCCGACCAGAACCACCACGCCCGCCATCCCCACTAGCAGCGCAATCCCCAATCGCGGCGTCAGGCGCTGAGTTCGGAGGAAAACGATCTCCGCCAGCGCCATGAACGCCGGGATTGTCGCCATCATTACCGCCGCGATTCCCGACGGTACGCGCCGCTCCGCCCAGAACACCAACCCGTAGTCGAACACAAAAATCAGGAGCGCTAGAAACGACGCCGAGCCCCACTCACGGGCGCTCGGCGAAGGCGTCCCCCGCGCGCGCATCCAGCCATACAAAACAATTCCTGCCACAAGAAAGCGCATTCCCGCCAATAGAAACGGCGGAACTTCCCGCACGCCTACGCGGATCGCGAGGAAGGTCGATCCCCAGACGAAATAGATGATGGCGAAGGCGAGCAGCACCTTCCAGGCACGAGGTTGGGAAGCGGCGTCCATGGGGATGATTCCTGCGCTAGATCAAAAGACTCGCAAGCCCGATTAGATCACCGCGAACCCGCTCTGGACGCGGAATTACCGCATAAAAAGAATTTATGAGCTTATAACCGCAGACGCAGCTCTTGCAGAGCGGTCTCTCTTAACACAGGTGTGGTGTTGAGGTGAGTGACTTACTTCTTCAGGAGGCTGGTGTGGCTGGCTACGCATTGCCACTTGCCGAGGTCCAGAACCCAGGTGTCGGTGAAGCGTCCGACGTGGTCATACGGCTTGCCCTGATATGTGCCCTGCGTGTGATAGACGCCCGTGACCACCGCAGTGTCGCCAAAGAAGTTCATCTTCACGTCTTGAATGTTGGCGATGGTGGGTTTGAAACGGGGATCTTTGATGTCGGCAAGAAACCTCTGCTTGTCGCTGATTTCGCCGTCCCATTCGGTGTTCACAAACCGGCTCGAAACCAAAGCGTCGAGAGCAGACGAATCGCGGTGCACCTGGGCCTCATTCCACAGGCGCTCCAGAACCAGCAGTTTGCTCTCGCGGGGATCGGCCTGCTGGGCGGCCACTCGGACCGAGCCCAGGGCCAGCACAAGACAGCAGCAGATTGTGATGCGATTCATACCCGTACACGCTCGCCGGCATCCCTACGTGGGGCGAACGTGTCAAAACGATAGCAGCGGGGGCAGCAGCCGTGCTATCGAAATGCGCGCCGGAGAAGTGACGAAAGTCATGGGCAGCTTTGTCGTAGAGACGTTGCTGGCAACGTCCTTGCTGGTCGCTCCGGCAAGACGTCGCAAGCAACGTCTCTGCGAATAGAATCTCAGAATGCCCAGCGCAGCAACGTCGCGCCCACGGTAAAGCCAGCCCCGACCGAGGCCAGCATCACCAGACTTCCCTTCTTCAGTTTGCCTTGCTCGATCGCCGTATTCATGGCCAGCGGGATCGTTCCGGCCGTGGTATTGCCATAGCGCTCAATGTTGACCACGATCGCCTTAGGGCGCAGGCCCAGCCGGTCGGCCGTGGCATTGATGATGCGCAGGTTGGCCTGATGGGGAATAAAGGCATCAATATCGGAGCCCTTCAGCCCGTTGCGTTCGAGCAGCTTCTGGCACAGCTCGGTCTGTTTGCGGACGGCGAACTTGAAGACCTGCTGGCCGTCCTGATGCACGTAGTGCATTCTCTTCGCGATGGTCTCTTTGCTGGTCGGGTTCAGGCTGCCGCCGCCGGGCATATACAGAAACTGGGAGCCGGAACCGTCCACTTCGTGAATGTAGTCGATCAGCCCGACAGAGTCATCTTCGGCCGGCTCCAGGATCGCCGCGCCCGCTCCGTCCCCGAAGATCACGCAGGTGGCGCGGTCAGCGTAGTCGATGATTGATGACATTACGTCCGCGCCGATCACCAGCACGCGCTTGTGCGAACCGCTGCCAATGAACTGCGCTCCAACCTGTACCGAATAGAGAAATGCCGAGCAGGCCGCCGAAATATCGAATCCCCAGGCGCCCTTGGCGCCCAGCTTGTCTTGCACCAGACAGGCGGTAGCGGGAAAGAACATGTCGGGGGTAACGGTGCCGACAATGATGACGTCGATATCGGTGGGAGCCAGGCCGCGCTGAGCCAACGCCTTCTTAGCGGCTTCGACGGCGAGATCGCTGGTCGCCACGCCTTTCTCCGCAATGTGGCGTTCGCGAATGCCGACGCGGGCCATGATCCACTCATCGTTAGTATCGACCATTTTTTCCAGGTCGGCGTTGGTGAGCACGCGGGGCGGCACGTAGGTGCCCAGGGCGCTGATTTTGGCGCGAATCGGTTTCGTCAACAGGAACTCCTGAGGATGCGGGCTCAAGTATTTTGAAGGATTGGAAGAAGAATGTCTAACGGCGGGTAGGGTCTCTGTTTGACTCTCCGGGCGACCTCGTCTATTTTGGGACCTCGCCACCATCAGGGCCGTAAAACACGCGCCACATGGCAAAATCCTCGGAAATGTCCTCGAATTGATGTTCGGTTCTGGCAGCTACGAAGAGGAGGTCGCCGGAGTTGAAGGGGTCCCGCCTGCCATCATGGGTGAGCACTCCTCGACCCCGAACGATGAAATAAATCTCATCCTGAGCGTGGGGCGTCTGCCGGGTGGGGCGCAGGGGAAGGGAAAGGGCTATATCCAGAGGGCCACGCCGAAAGACGATGACTGCGTGCTCGCCCGCTGGGATACTCGCTTGAGCCTCGACAAGACGGATAACACGGCTGCGATCTGACTTGCTCATGCTTCACCTCGCACACATTCAGATTGCCAGCGCCGCGATTTCCTCATAGCTCCAAATGTGGTCAGAAATACCAGCGGCCATCGCCGGAGTTATCCATCCTGAGCAACGCGAAGGACCCATGCAATTTTCTGGCGCCGGCGGACTGCATAGGTCCTTCGCGTTGCTCAGGATGACAACCCTTCTGCGCCTTAGAACGCCCACTTCAGCAGCGTCGCCCCCGAAGTAAACCCCGCGCCCACCGTCGCGACCAGCACGCGGTCTCCTTTTTTCAATCTGCCTTCTTCCAAGGCCGTCTGCATGGCGATGGGAATCGTCCCCGCCGTGGTATTGCCATAGCGGTCGATGTTGATGATAACCTTCTCCATCGGCATCCCCAGTCGCTCCGCAGTCGCGGTGATGATGCGCCGGTTCGCCTGGTGCGCGATGAAGCAATCGATGTCCTTCCCCGTCAGTTGGTTCTTGTCCAGGATGCGTTCGGTCATCTCCGCCATCTTCTTCACCGCATACTTGAAGACGCTCTTGCCATCCTGATGAATGCAATGCATTTTCTTGTCGACCGTCTCGTGCGTTGCCGGGTTCAGACTTCCGCCGCCCGGCATGAAGAGATATTGTCCGCCCATGCCCTCGATCTGGGCCACATGATCGACGATCCCGAGTTCGCCATCCTCCGACGGTTCGAGCAGAACCGCGCCCGCACCGTCGCCGAAAATGATGCAGACCGCGCGATCGGTGTAGTCGGTCATCGACGAATTCACGTCCGAGCCGATCACCAGCACTTTCTTGTATTGCCCTGACTCCACGAATTTCACGCCCGTGTTCAACGCATACAGGAACCCCGAGCATCCGGCGGACACGTCGAAGCCCCAGGTATTCGCGATGCCCAACTTATGCTGAACCAGGCAGGCAGTGGACGGATACATCATGTCCGGCGTCACCGTGCCCACTACGATCAGGTCCACTTCCTGCAAGTCGAAGGGATGCGACTCCAACAAATTCTTCACGGCCGCGACCGCCAGATCGCTGGCGGCCACACCTTTGTCGACGATGTGGCGCTCGCGGATGCCGACCCGCTCCATGATCCATTCGTTGGTGGTGTCGACCATTTTTTCCAGATCGGCGTTGGTGAGAACTCGAGGCGGCAGATAGGTGCCGAGTGCGCTGATTTTGGCGCGGATCGGTTTGGTCAATGAGGGCTCCTAAAAGATGAAAACTGAGTATTCTCAACAATTAAGAGCAGAATGTCTAACGCAATCCACCATGGTGGCGACGGCCGTCTCGCCGGGCGAGGTTGGCAAATTTGCATCAGAACGTATAGTCCGGCGGCTTGATGCCCTTGGCGCGCAGGTAAACCTCGCACTGGGCACGATGGTGAGCGGTATGAACGAACATATTCATGATCATGGCACGGCCATCGGGATCGTTACGGCCCTTCCACGAAGGAATGTGCCAGGTGCGTTGAAGTTGCTCTGGAGTGATCTTTGGCAGCGCGTCGAGCACGTAGTCGAACGATTGATCGAGCACCTTCAACACGTTCTGTTTGTCGGCCGCGGGCGGTTTCGACAGATCGAGCGCGAACGGTGGCTTGATCCCGGTGATCTGGTTAAACCGGAATACGTTCGACAGCGCAATGTGAAGCATCTGCTCGCCAAAAGTCATTTCCTCCGGATTCGGCCTGAAATCGTAGAGCTCGGCGGGCATGGCGTTGGCTACGTCGATGGTGAACTTGCCTGGAAATCTGCCAATCGCGGGCAAAATCCGCCATATCCAGCACAGAGTTCACCTTGGCGGTCTGCGCAGCGGCAGCGACCACGAAGGTCAGCACACCCAGTAGCGCACAACCCCGGCGAAAGATGATCACAGCACCCCCCGAGTCGGTCCAGATTCTGCAACCAGATTCTAGACGGACCAGAGAAGGATGTGTAACCAACCTCTTTCCTCAGGCCCCTTAAGCGGCGGCGCCGTCCTTCTCATGGTCCATCCGCTCGCGGATGAAGCTCGGGCAAGAGTCGAGGCTGAAGTCGCGATTTTCGCCGTCGATCAGGTAGAGGAGAGCAGCGCGATCCAGTTCCTCCAGATGCGCCAGGTTCAGCACGGCCCACAGGCGGCACTCGCCCGCAGAACGAACTAATTGGTCGAGGTACGGCAAATGCCCCTGAACCAGTTTTCCGGATACGCTGATCGTGATATGGGGAGCGAGTTTGGGGGAAGTGCCGCGACTCTTCATTTCTCTCCTTGCGAAGGACGGGATTGAACCTGGCCTATTTACTTGATGCGCGAAAAGGCGTTTCTTGCGCAAAGAGTTGTAAAGAGCGGGTCAATCTTGGTAATCAGCGGGACAGAAGGGCACCGGCTGTGGAAAGAAAATAAGCCAGGCACCGGGGACTCACTGCACACGCAAGAGCCCGTTACCGTTGCTTCCTTCCGGACCTGGCGGGGTTGGCGGGAGTACGTCGCGTAAGACCGATGCCTGACCTGAATCATTCTAGCATTCAGCAAATCGTAGCTATAGCAGGCGCCGGCTCGCAGCTGGCTGTCGCGAGCGCTTCCTGCACGCGCACCGACCTCCGCGACAACTCTCGCCAAACGGCATGTGACTTTCGGTGCAAGAATCTTCCGTCAAAGCCTTCCCTTCTGGTGACGGTTGTCGAACAATGGGAGTCTAGGCTGGTAGTCTTAGGTCACAGCTGAGCAAGTTCGCGCAGGAGTGCGCTTAGAATTCCTTCTGCCCAACCCGAAATGGCGCTCCAGTCATCACAACCCGACGTAATCTCTCTCAGCCAGGCCATCGACCATTACTTCGAACTGGCCCTGTATCTGCTTGTTCTGACTGGTTTTGCAACGCTGGCCGGCACCGGCGGTCTCGACCTCCCTTCGACCATTCTGGTGGGAGGCGCGCTGGCGGTCCGCGGCTTTCTGCTGGCGAAGCGACGCCAGTTCGTGATTTCCGAGCGCTGGACCACGCCGCTGGCGGTCGCCTATTTTTTCTTTTTCGCGGCGGACTACTTTATTTTTTCCCGCAACTTCCTGCCGGCCACCGTGCACCTGGCATTGTTCGCGGTCGTGGTGCGGATGTTTTCGCTGCGCCGCGAGCGCGACCATGTCACCCTCGCGATCCTCGCCTTCCTGATGGTTCTGGCGGCGGCTGTGCTCACCGTTGACAGCGTCTTCCTGTTCTCCTTCGCCGTGTTCATGATGATGGCCGTGGGAACGTTTGTGCTGATGGAAATGCGGAGTTCCGGGCTCGCGGCCAACATTCAGGCTCGGCATTCCAACGATCCTCAGGAACATCGCCACCTGGCCTTCGCGCTGGCGCGGGTCGCCCCGGCGTTGATGCTGATGATTCTCATCGGCGGCGGAGTTGTGTTCTTCGTGATGCCACGCATGTCGGCGGGATACATGGGCGCCTATTCGTTCGGCACTGACCTCTCGTCCGGCTTCAGTGATCGTGTCCAATTGGGGCAGATTGGCCAGATCCAGCAGTCCAGTGCAGTCGTCATGCACATCCAGATTGACGGCGACTCGGTCGGCCGCTCCGACCTGCATTGGCGCGGCGTGACGCTGGCGAGATTCGACGGCCATACCTGGTCCAATCGCAGAGAACAGTTCCCCTTGCAGCGCCAGTCGAACAACACGTTTAAGGTGCCGCGAACCAACGCGGTCCTGCCGTCTGATGCCGCCTCGAGTCCGGCCCGCGAGCACCTGATCCACTACCGCGTGCTCATGGAACCGATCGGCACCAACGTCTTTTTCCTGGCGCCCTGGGCTCGCAGTATCAGTGGAGATTACCGCATGCTGGGCGCCGATCCCGGCGGCGCGGTCTACAACTTCGATTCCCAGCACGCAATCAGCCGCTACGAGGCGGACTCCGACATCGCAACCCCCGCGCCGGCGGAATTGCGCACCGCGGGACGCAACTACCCCGTCCAGGTCGTCGCGACTTATCTGCGTCTGCCTGAGCTCGATCCGCGAGTTTCACGACTCGCCGCCCAGATCACAAATTCATCCAGCAGCGATTTCGATAAAGCCGCCGCCATCGAGAACTATCTGCGGACGCGCTTTGGCTACACCCTGGAGTTGCCGCAGACGGCAGTAAAAGATCCCATCGCCAATTTTCTTTTCGAGCGCAAACAGGGGCACTGCGAATACTTCGCTTCGTCGATGGCCGTCATGTTGCGCACGCTGGGCATCCCCTCGCGCGTGGTCAACGGATTCCGCACCGACGAGTTCAACGACCTCACGGGAAATTACGTGGTGCGCGCCAAAGACGCGCATGCCTGGGTGGAAGCGTACTTTCCCGGCTACGGCTGGCAGACCTTCGATCCCACTCCGGCGGGCGCCAGCGGAACGCCGCAGGGCTGGAACCGGCTCGCGCTCTACGTCGACGCCATGGCCTCATTCTGGCGCGACTGGGTGGTTAGCTACGACACTTCGCACCAGTTCGCGCTCGGTCAGGCCGCGTTCAGCGGCACTCGCGGCATGTGGGACGGCGCCCGGAAATGGGCGCAGATCCACTATGAGGCCATGCTGAAGTGGGCGCGGCGCAGCCAGGATCGTGTGGAACATTCGCCCGGCCGCTGGGCCGTCCTCGGCGGGGCCATCGCAGTGGTTCTTCTGCTCCTTGGAAGTTTGGGCCGAATCGCCCGCCTACTGCACGAAAAATGGTTGCATGCGCATCCGGAGCGGTCGCCGGAACAGGCCGCGGCCATGTGGTATCGACGGATGGCTCGCGCTTTGGCGCGGCGTGGAATGGCAAAACCTGCGGCGCAGACACCCCAGGAGTTCGTGAAGAGAATCGAGGATAGCCGGCTCCGCGAGCCGGTCGCGCGATTTACTGCCGTGTACGAATCCGCACGCTTCGGAAATTCCGTCGACGACGCTCAGCGTTTGCCGGAATTGTATGAAGAGGTCGAGTCCGCCGCGCGGAGCCGCTAGGCACATCTCCGAAGGTCGCGCAGCAGGGCAAGGCTAGAACCGCCAGAACACCCCACCACCCACAAAATAGTTATGCTGCCGCGTTTTTCCCGTAGGGGCCAGCGGAAAGTCCGGTGCCCCGGACCAGAAGTCGCGAGCCTCGCCGCGGATGCTCAGCCTCTTCCAGACTTTGACGTCCAATCCGACCCCACCCTGGACTGCCGCCGAGGTCGTGGACTTGCCTGGGTTGGTGCCTCCGTAGATCAGCATTGAGTTCTGACTGATGTGGCCGAAACCAACTCCAAAGCTCACCCACGGCGAGACCGCCGTCGTTGGAAATAGATTAAGCCGGGCCCCGGGCGTCACGAATAATTCGCTGTACTGAGGAGGCACGACCGCATGCAGATAGGCTCCGCCATTGATGTCTTCGTCATGATTGACCATCACCACGGCTTCGCCGGAAACCGCGAAGATCGGAGTGACGATAAACCGGCGGGCGTACTCAACGTCGAAACTGATGCCCTTACCGGAGGCGATGATCGTATTCGCGGCGGCCCCGCTCTTGATTCCCTGGTTGCTGATGAAGGTGCCCCCAAAGCTGCCGCCGACTTCGTTCTTTTCATCCTGCGCAACCGCCGACGCCGCTAGCATGGTCACGACCATCAGGACCGCAATCCAAAGACGTTTGACAAACATTTCCCCTCCTGCGAGGTGGTTCATAAAATGTTACGGCGGTAAGACCTAGCCTAGCACGACCCCGGCTGTTTTGGACCCTTGTGTATATCTTTTCTGATGCCTCCGGATTCTCTGGCGCAAGAACCTGCGCTGCTCGATGCCGCTCTGCGGGATGCTAGAATAGAAAGATTGCATGCCTGTGAGTGACCTCATTGTTAGCGGTTCCCCTGATCTCAAACCTGATCTCGGCACGGATATCGGGAATGAAAAATCTGCTGTGAATCCGCAGCCCGAACGCCCGCCCGTGCGGGCGCAGAAGGTGGGATTCGTCAGCCTAGGCTGCCCTAAGAACCTGGTGGATAGCGAAGTCATGATGGGCCTGCTGGCGCGGGCGGGAGCCGAACTCACCCGCCGCGCCGAAGACGCCGACGTGATCGTGGTGAACACCTGTTCATTTATCGAAAGCGCGCAGCAGGAGTCGGTCAACACGATCCTCGAGATGGCCGCCCACAAGACCGGCGGCAAAGCTAAGAAACTCGTGGTCGCCGGATGCCTGGTCGAGCGCTTCCGCGACCAGATTCGCAGAGACATTCCCGAAGTAGACGCAGTTGTGGGAACCGGCGAGTTGGAAAAGATTCTCGCCGCAACCGGCTTGGCGCCCGCGCCGTTGGCGGACAGCAGCGCAAGTAGTTCGCCGTTCGTGGTCCTGCCCTCGCGGCCCGAAGGTGACGCCCGCGCTGCGCAGGGCCGCTTCTCGCGCGAGGCATGGGCTCGCGAATCGGGGGCTGGCGAATCATGGACCGGCGCTGTCGGCGACCTGCCCAACTATCTGTACGACGACGCCACGCCCCGCATTTTGGCCACGCCGCGGCACATGGCGTACATCAAGATCGCCGAGGGCTGTGACCATCCCTGCACGTTCTGCATTATTCCCCAACTGCGGGGCCAGTTCCGCTCGCGCCGCTTCGAGTCCGTGATCGCCGAAGCCGAACGCCTCGCACAGTCCGGCGTGCGCGAGATTACCCTGATCGGCCAGGACACGACCTGCTACGGCGAAGACTTCGGCCTCAAGGACGGCCTGGCGTTATTGTTGGAGAAACTCGCCGGCATTAAAGATCTGCGCTGGGTGCGTTTTCTGTACGCCTATCCCAACAAGATCACCGGGAAACTTCTGGACACGATCGCGCAGCACGAAAAAATCTGTTCCTACATGGACGTTCCTCTGCAGCACGCCTCGGCCTCGGTGCTGAAACGCATGAAGCGCGGCGGCGGGGCCGAGGTCTTCCTGCGTTCGATTGCCAAAATGCGCCGCACGGTCCCGGACCTGACCCTCCGCACTTCGTTCATCGTCGGCTTTCCGGGAGAGACCGAAAAAGAATTCGAAGAACTCTGCGATTTCGTGCGCGAGGCCCAGTTTGACTGGATGGGCGCGTTCGCCTATTCCGATCAGGACGGCGCAGCCGCCTATGCTCTCGACAAGAAACTTTCCCCGCGAGAAATCGAGCGGCGCCGCATGCACCTGATGGGAATCCAGCGTCAAATCAGCAAGAAGAAGAAGAAAGCTCTGGTCGGACAGGAGTTCGATCTTTTGCTGGAAGGCGAGTCGGAAGAAACCGAGTTGCTGCTCGAAGGCCGCACTCCCATGCACGCTCCCGAGATCGACGGCAAAGTCTTCGTGAACGACTTTCCCGAGGACCAGGACCCTCAGCCCGGCCAGTTCTATCGCTGCCAGGTCACCGCAGCGCACGATTACGACCTGGTAGCCAGAATTTTGTAGCTGCCGGTTCCTGCACTTAGTTCCTCGATAGATCTTCGCTCTACAATACGAGTCGTATGCCACGCAAGCGCACCGTCAAACTCCGCTGTCCCATCTGCAAGGAGTCCGTCAAAAGCACCGACCCGGACTTCCCTTTCTGCAGCGGTCGCTGCCGCCTCATCGATCTGGGCAAGTGGGCCAGCGGTGGCTACGTGATCTCGTCTCCCGTAACCGACGCTGAGGAAGCAATCCGAGATCGCAATCCCGAAGAGCAGGATCAAAAGGACGAATCGTGAAGCTCGATCTCAGCCTTGCGGACAGCAGCGCCACGCCGCCGGACCGTAGCGCCGGCGTCCCGCCGGCTGTCGCGGGGGCGTCCCGCCCGCGCTTCGGCGAGGTCACGATCCGCGACCGTGGCCGCCTCCCCCACTGGGAAAAAGAATCCGCGACCTACTTCATCACCTTCCGGCTAGCTGATTCCCTGCCTAAATCCGTTCTCGATCGCATCGAATCGGAACGCGATGCCATTGTCAAGACGGCAAAGCAACTCCACCGCGATCTCAGCCCCGACGAGCGCCGGAAGATCCAGCGTCTATCCTCCCCGATCGTCGAAAAATATCTCGATAGCGGCGCAGGCGCATGTCGCTTGAAGAATCCCACCATCGCGGAAGAGGTAGCCAACACCTTGCGGCATTTCGACGACCAGCGCTACCGCCTCTTTGCCTGGTGCGTCATGCCCAATCATGTGCACGTAGTCGTCCGGCTCCTTCCCGGCCAGGAACTCGCAAAAGTGATTCATTCGTGGAAATCATTTACCGCAAAACGGGCGAACGCGATCCTCGGGTTGCACGGCACGTTCTGGCAAAGAGAGTACTATGACCACCTGATCCGAAACGAAAGCGAATTCGAACGTGCAGTTCAGTATGTGGCGGACAATCCGATAAAAGCGAACCTGAAAGATTGGAAATGGGTTTGGGTGTGCGGGCGAGAGGCCCCCACGACAGCCGCCGAGGACGGCGGCGCTACAAAACCCAGCGGCTCGTAAATATGTCCAGCCCACCAGAACCCGCCATCGGTGCCGCCTCCGACCGTAGCGCCGGCGTCCCGCCGGCTGTCGCGGGGGCGTCCCGCCCGCGCGCGGCGCTATGGGCGACGCTGGTCGCAACGTTCTTCGGAGTAGGCCGCCTGCACCCCGCACCTGGCACGTGGGCATCGGCCGCCACGGTCCTGATCTGGGCCGCAGTCGCGCATCAGTTATCGCCCGCGCTGCGGACGCCAGGCGCCGTCGCCTTGGCCGCGCTGGTCACGCTCATCGGTATCCCCGCCGCCACTCGCGTCGCGCGGGCCTCAGCCTTGAAGGATCCGCAGTTTGTCGTGATCGACGAGGTTGCCGGACAACTGATCGCGCTGATCGCCGTCCCCCTGGCGTGGAAAACTTTCCTCGCCGGTCTTATACTTTTCAGAGCCTTCGACATCGTCAAGCCGCCTCCGGTACGCCAACTGGAGAGACTTCCAGAAGGCACCGGGATCGTGCTCGATGATGTGGCGGCAGGAATCTTCGCATTCCTGGCAATGCATCTCGTGCTGCACTTTGGGCTACTAAGTTAGTATCGAGTAACAGGAATCCTGTCCGTACTCGGTATACGCGCTGTCTTACCCCATGGGATTTTCGGATCGCATCCTCGGCAGAAAAAACCTCAACGGCGGACCGCGCATTGAAATGGTAACGCCCTCGCTCGCGCTGACTGGAGGCGAGCTCCGGATCATCGGTTCGGGCTTGCGCCCGCATGAACTTCACCGTCCGAAAGTAAAATTCGGCGAGTTCGAAGGATCGATCGTTGTCAGCTCCGACGGTTTTCTGGTCACGCGCGTCCCCGAAGGCGCAACCTCAGGTCCAGTCGTGGTGGCCACCGACGGCCACGTCAGTAACCCCCAGACGGTCAAGGTTGCCGTGCCCATCGCCGAAAATCTTCACCCCGTGACCAACCCAGCGCTCGACCCCGAAGGCAACATTTACGTGACGTTTTCCGGCTCGCGCGGCCAGAAAGTTCCGGTCGCGGTCTACAAGATCGACACCAATTACAACATCAAGCCCTTCGTGGTCGAAATGATGAACCCTACCTCCATCGCCTTCGACCGCGAGGGACAAATGTACGTCTCATCGCGCTTGGACGGCGCGGTGTACCGAGTCGCTCCCAACGGAACCATGACCACCTACGCGGAGGGCATGGGAGTGGCCACCGGGATTGCGTTCGATCGCGAGCAGAGTCTCTACGTCGGCGACCGCAACGGCACTATCTTCAAGATCGGGCGCGACCAGCAGGTCTTTGTTTTCGCCACCCTCGAGCTCAGCGTTTCCGCCTACCACCTGGCATTCAGTCCGGAAGGCGATTTGTTTGTGACCGGGCCCACCGACCGCGTATACAAAGTCGATCCCAACGGAACGGTGAGCACTTTCTACAAGGGTCTGGGAAGGCCACAGGGACTGGCTTTCGACGTGGACGGCAATCTCTACGTCGCGGCGTCGCTCTCCGGCACGCGCGGCATCGTGAAGATTGCGCCCGACGGCCTGGCCAATCTTGAAGTCGCGGGCCAGGGTTTGGTCGGTCTCGCGTTTGCTCCCGGACGCTCCGTCATTCTCGCCACCACGAACCCCGGCGGAACGGCCTCCGGCAGCCCCGGCGCCGTGCATCATCTTTCGTGGGACATTCAGGGCCTGCCGCTCATCCCGGAATAATCTCCGTTCGGTTTTGTCTAATTCCGCCTTCTGTTTTTGTTTAATTCCGCCTCTCGTCTTGTCATTCTCCCCTCTTGTTTGTCATTCCGAACGAAGTGAGGAACCTGCTTCCTGCGTGCGTCACCAAACACCTCCGCTCTCGCTCCTCCGTTTTCATTTAAACTTCTAACGCGTGAACGCTGAAATCATTGCGGTGGGTTCCGAGATGCTTACGCCCTTCCGCATGGACACCAACTCGCTCTACCTCACCGAGCAGCTCAACCTGCTGGGCGTCGACGTAATTTTCAAGAGCATCGTCGGCGACGACCGGCGGCGCCTGGTCGCCGCGGCACAGCACGGCTTGTTTCGCTCTGACATCCTGATCTTCAGCGGCGGCCTTGGCCCCACCGAAGACGATCTGACTCGTGAGGCTGTGGCCGAAGCGCTCGGCCTGAGTCTGCGACGCGATCCCGAAATCCTGGCTCGTCTGGAGAAACGCTTTGCCGAGCGCGGCTGGAAGATGTCCGCCAACAACGCCAAGCAGGCCGACGTTCTCGAAGGCGCCAGTGTCCTTCCGAATCCAAACGGCACCGCTCCGGGGCAGTGGCTTAGCGGAGAGTTCGACGGGCGCGAGCACACCATTGTGCTGCTCCCCGGCCCTCCCCACGAAATGAAGGCGCTGTTCGAGGCCGAGGTGCGCGAGCGCCTGCGCGCCAAAGTCCCTCCGGCATTTCTCGCAGTGCGGACGCTGAAGATCGCGATGCTCGGCGAATCGGCGGTCGATGCGCGCGTCGCTCCCATCTACAAACGCTATACCGACGTCGAGACCACCATCCTGGCCGGGGCCGGAGAAATCGAGCTGCACTTCAAAAACATCGCGGCCACCGTGGATGCCGCCCAGCGCCGCGTCGACGAAGTTGCGGGCGTGGTTGAAGACGAACTGGACGACGCGGTCTACTCGCGCAACGGAGAATCTCTGGAGCAGATCGTCGGCTACTGGCTGCAGATGCGCGACGCGACCGTCGCCGTAGCGGAGTCCTGCACCGGAGGCCTGCTCGCCGAGCGCATCACGTCGATCGGCGGCAGCTCGCGATACTTTCTCGGCGGCGCGGTCGTTTACTCCAACGCGCTGAAAACCGAACTCGCCGGAGTGCCCGCGGAAATGATCGAGCGCCACGGGGCAGTCAGCCGCGAAGTGGCGGCCGCCCTGGCCGAAGGCATCCGCTACCGCTGTGAGTCGACGCTGGGCGTGGGTATCACCGGCGTGGCGGGACCCACTGGAGGAACACCGGAAAAGCCCGTGGGCCTGGTGTTTCACGCCGTAGCCACCACCACTGGAACCGAAGTCGTCCAGCGCAATTTTCCCGGCGACCGCAAACGCATCCGCCGCTTCGCATCCACCATGGCGATGGACATGGTGAGAAAGAAACTGATGTGAAGTAAGCTCCTAGCTACTAGCTTCTAGCTGTTGGCTGCCCAGGGGTTGACTTGCTAGAAGCTAGCAGCTAGGAGCTATTAGCTGTTCCATGCGCCTCTTCATCGCTCTCGACATCGACGACGCCATCCGCGAGCGCATCGCCCGCTTCGTGGAAGGAGTGAGTGGGTTTGCGCCCGACGCGCGCTGGGCGAAGCCGGAATCCATGCACGTCACCTTGAAGTTCATTGGCGAGCCACCGGAGCCTGCGGTCGACCAGATCAAGCAGGCACTAGCAACCGTCGTATCCTCGGCGGCCGACATTCACTTCCGCGGCTACGGATTCTTCCCTACCGCGAAATCGGCCCGCGTATTCTGGATCGGCGTCGAGGCTGGCCCGGAGCTCGCAGCCCTGGCGGCGGCGGTCGATGCCAAGATGGCGTCCCTAGGAATTCCAAAAGAAGACCGATCCTTCAGTCCACACCTGACGCTGGCGCGCGGCGCAGGCTCTTCCGGTTCGCCGCACCGCAGCAAAACGGACGCCCCGAATCACAACTTCCACCGCCTGCAGGGAAAACTGACCGCCCTGTCCACCCCGGATTTTGGTACCATGACAGCCCGCCAGTTCTTTTTGTACCAAAGCCAACTCTCCCCGAAAGGATCGAAGTACACGAAGCTAGCGGGATTCGCGTTACAGTAGCGCCGGCGTCTCGCCGGCTGTCGCGGGGGCGTCCCGCCCGCGCCGCGGTGAGCGCACGAACATTCAATCCATGCCGAGATTCGTTTTCATCGCCGCCGCAAGCTACCTGCTGGGCTCCATCCCCTTCGGCTACCTCCTCGTCCGCATCTTCCGCGGCGAAGACGTGCGACTCAGCGGCAGCGGCAACATCGGAGCCACCAACGTCTCCCGCAAGTCCCCCGCGCTTGGCGTGATGACGCTTCTGCTGGACGCGCTGAAAGGATCCTCTGCAGTGATTGTCGGAATTATCGTGAGTCTGCCGTTCATGGATCCCGCATCCCAGATTCCATGGCGCCTGTTGCTGCCGCCTTCGCCGCCCGACCTCGCGGTCTCGGCCGCTACCGCCGCGCTCTTCGCAGTCGTTGGCCACATGTTTCCGGTGTGGCTGAAGTTTCGCGGAGGCAAAGGCGTGGCCACCGCCCTCGGCGCGTTCGTCATCATCGCACCCAAAGCCGTACTCGTGTCCGCCGGATTGTTTATCCTCCTCGTGCTTGTCTTCCGTTACGTTTCTCTGGGATCAAGCGCCGCAGTCGTGGCTTTCCCCCTTCTGGCTCTCGCTCTGCGCGAATACGGCAGCAGTTACTTAGCTCTCCTGCTGATGGCATTGGCATCGCTGCTCATCGTCGCGAAGCACCACGCCAACATTCGCCGTCTGTTGGCGGGAACAGAAAACCGCTTTGGCGCGAGGTCGACATAAGATGGTCCGCATCAGGGGGCGCGCATGAGTGAGATCGCCGTCATCGGTGGAGGGGCGTGGGGCACCGGAATCGCCATCGTGCTCGGACGCAAAGGCACGCACCGCGTCCGCCTGTGGGCTCACGAGGCCGATGTCTGCGAGTGCATCACGCACCAGCGGGTCAACGAGAAATTCCTTCCCGGCCGCCGCATTCCGGATTCCGTCACCGCCAGCACCGATCTGGCTGCGACTCTTAGGGGCGCGCACATCGTCGTCAGCGTCATGCCTTCGCAACATTGCCGCGCCTTGTTCGAGCGCATGCGGCCGCTGATCCAGCCGCAAACGCTGATCGTCAGCGCTACCAAGGGTCTCGAAGAAGGCTCGCTAAAGCGCATGACCGAGGTGATCACCGAAGTGCTGAAGCGCGATAACGGAACCTCTCCCGCCGTGGGCGCGCTCAGCGGACCTTCCTTCGCCCAGGAAGTCGCGCGCGGCGATCCCACGGCAATCACCATCGCCTCAAGTGACGCCACGCTGCTGCGTACCGTTCAGCAGGAATTCAGCGACCCCAGTTTCCGCGTCTACACCAACAACGATGTCATCGGCGTGGAGTTGGGCGGAGCCTTAAAGAATATTGTCGCTATCGCCGCCGGAATCTGCGACGGTCTCGGCCTCGGCCACAACTCGGTCGCAGCCCTGATCACCCGCGGCCTGGCGGAGATGACGCGCCTCGTCGTTGCCTGCGGAGGCCGCACCGAGACCATGGCCGGCCTCGCCGGACTCGGCGACCTCGTCCTTACCTGCACCGGCGGCCTGTCGCGCAATCGCAGCGTCGGCGTCGAACTCGGCCGTGGCCGCACCCTGCCCGAGATCATCGCCGGAATGCACGGCATGGTCGCTGAAGGTGTCTTCACCACCTCGGCCGCCGTCGGACTCGCTCACGCCCGCAACGTGGAAATGCCCATCACCGAGCAGATGCACGCCATCCTGCATCAGGGGAAATCTCCCCGGGAAGCGACCCAGGTATTAATGTCGCGCACCGGCAAAAGCGAGACGGGAGCGTAGTAAGTTCCCTTCGTGTACCTTAGAGTCCTTAGTGGTTGAAGATTTTCGCTTTCAATCCTTGGAGCCTCCTATGCGCAAATTCAATCTCGCGTTCGCAATCCTCCTGATCACGCCACTCTGCTTCGCACAAACCAAGACGATCGCTGAGCGCCTCGGCTACCCAGCCGATTCGAAACTGCTGATCATCCACGCGGATGACCTCGCCGTCGCCCACTCCGAAGACGCCGCCAGCTTCGACGCGCTCGACCGGCATGCCGTCACCTCCGCCAGCATCATGGTTCCCTGCCCCTGGCTCACCGAGGTTGCTGACTACGCGAAAGCCCATCCCGACGCCGACCTCGGCCTGCACCTGACCCTCACCGCCGAATGGAAAACCTACCGCTGGGGGCCGGTTGCGTCCAAGGACACCGTCCCGAGCCTGCTCGATCCCTCGGGATATCTCTGGCCCGAAGTCGAACCCGCCGTTCGCAGCTTGAAAGCCGAGGAAGCAGAGCGCGAAATTCGCGCCCAGATCGAACACGCGATGGCCGTGGGAATCCATCCCACTCACCTCGACAGTCACATGGGAACGCTTTTCGCGCGGCCCGATCTGTTCGCCGTCTATGTGAAAGTCGCCCACGAGTACAAACTGCCGTTCCTCGCAGTTCGAACTCCGGACGCCCCCAAAGAACTTCTGTCCGTGCTCTCCGAGAAAGACGTCGTTCTCGATTCGGTGGTGATCGCCGGTCCGCAGGTCGGCGCCGCCAACTGGAAGACTTTCTACTACAACGCCATCAAGAACCTGAAACCCGGCCTCACCGAAATCATTGTTCACCTCGGCCACGACGATGCCGAACTGCAGGCCGTCATGGCCGACCACCCCGACTACGGCGCCGCCTGGCGCCAACGCGACTACGACGTTGTAAGCAGCCCCGAATTCAAACAGGTGCTGGAAGAAAACCACATAATCCTGATCCATTGGAAGGATTTGAAGAAGCTTCTCAAGTAGCCTGCGCGGTGCGGGCGGGGACGCCCCCACGACAGCCGCCGAGACGGCGGCGCTACTTTTCTCCTTCTTCTTGCCAAACCCGCGCCAGAGGCCGCTTTCGGAAGGTACTTTGGTAATGCCAACCCCTCCAGCTTTTTCGTCGCACCTGCCCGGTTCCCTATTAGAATTTTAAGGATACCTTTGAAAGCCGCCGCCACTTCGCCTTCGGCGTCTGCGAGAAGTGAAGGGAGAGACTTGTCCACCAGCGCTCCGAATCACGCACGCATCCCGATTCTGTATGTAATCCTCGGTGTGCTTCTGGTGATCAGTATCGTCCCGATGTATTTCTACTCGGCGCAGGTCGAGGCCATTAACCGCGACCGCCTGAAGACCAACGAGATGCTGCTGCAGAACACGGTGACGCGCTCGCTGGCGGATGATCTGGCACAACACGAACGCTCGCTGCACATGATGCTGGCCAACTTGACGTCGGCCATTCAGGTAGCCAGTGGCGGAGACCTGGGCGAGGGCAACATTCAGGCTCCCGAACTGCGGGCTCTGCTGGAAAATTTTGTATCATCGTCCGATGAAGTCGCCTACGCCACTCTACTGAACTCTGATGCCAAAGGCATTTCCGCCGGACGCATCGCGCCCGACGCTTTCCTCAACCGCGAACTTGAGCGCGCCTACTCGGCCGCCCGCGATGGCCGTGAATACAACGGCCAGGCCCTGGTCGTCGGCGAAGGCAAGTCCGCGCGCACCGTGTTCCTGGTCAGTTATCCGGTGAAATACGGGCAGCGTTTTCTGGGAATGATCGCAACCGTAGTCGACCTGCAATTCCTGATCCGGCGCCTGCAGGAAGTCGCCGGGGGCGGCCTCACTCCTTACGTGGTCGATGCACAGGGCCGCCTGGTCGCTGCTGCCACGCCCGTGTTTGCCACCGGACAGGACATGAAGAACCTCGACATTGTGCGCAACTTCGTCGATGGCGGCAACAAGGCGCAATTCGCCGAAACCCGTGAATTCACGGTTGATAGCGGCTCCGATCACGTCGCTATGCTGGGCACCTTCAGCCCGGTGATGTCGCTGAACTGGGCGGTCGTGGTGCAGAAGCCGCGCGACGAGGCCTATCGCGGAGTTATCGAAATGCAGCGCACCGCCCGCCTGCTGGCCCTGCTGGCGGTGCTGTTGAGCATCGGCGTCAGCATTTTTGCCGCGCGCCGCATCACCAATCCGCTGCAGGTGCTCACCCAGTCCAGCCGCGCCCTCGCTCGCGGCGACTTCTCGCAGCGGGTCAACCTTTGGAGCCGCACCGAGATAGGTGAACTCGCCCACACTTTCAATACTATGTCTGACGAACTCGAACATTTCGTCGAAGACCTGAAGCGCGCCGCCGAAGAAAATCGGGAGCTGTTCATGGGCTCCATCCAGATGCTCGCTGGAGCGGTCGACGAAAAGGACCCTTACACCCGCGGCCATTCCGACCGGGTCACGCGCTATTCCCTGCTCGTCGCCAAGGAAATGAACCTGCCCGAGTCTTTTCTGGAGACGCTGCGCATCTCCGCCCAGTTGCACGACGTGGGCAAGATCGGGATCGAAGATCACATTCTCAAAAAGCCCGGCGCGCTAACCGAAGAAGAATTCGAAGTCATGAAGACGCACACCACCAAAGGCGCCAACATTCTGCGTCCGGTTACGCAGTTGGCGGAAATGCTCCCCGGCATTGAGTTGCACCACGAGGCACTCGACGGCCGCGGATATCCCTACGGACTGCAGGGCGATCAGATTCCGCTTCTGGCGCGTGTAATCGCCGTGGGTGACACTTTCGACGCGCTGACTACCAATCGTCCGTACCAGCAGGCGCATACGCCCGAGCAGGCGTTGCAGATTATCCGGAACCTGGCCGGCAAGCGCCTCGATCCCAAAGCGGTGGAGGCTCTCCTCGCGGTCTATGCCCGCGGCGAAATCAAAATCCAGCGCTTCACCATCAAGCGCCCGATCGCACCCTCACCCGCGGAGGCACCCGTGGTCGCAGTCGCCGCGGCTACGGCAACCCCGTCCGCCACCGCCGCAACCGCAACCCTGGAAAGAACCCGCGTGTAATGCGGTTGACGGGGCAAGCACTGCCTGCCGTAAAAAATTTCTGGAGGGCTGAAAGGCCAGCTGAAAAACCACGGCGTTAGTGAACATTTATGAGATGCTCTGGACAGCTTGCTGGAGTTTGAGTGTGGCGGCGAGGACGCCGCCACGACAGCCGGCGGGACGCCGGCGCTACGAAACCTTCACAGCGCGGCCACTCGTCGCTGCACCAGCAGAAAATACGCCGCCACTAGAACCAGCACCAGCCCGTTCACACCCAACACGATCGGTGCGGTGAACATTGGAACGAGCCATCCCGACAGCAAGTTGCCCATCGGCATGCCCCCGCGGAAAGCGAAGTTGTACACGCTCATTACCCGTCCGCGCATTTCATTGGTGATGATCAATTGTACGAGCGACGTCATCGTGGCAAACACCGCCATCATCGAGGCTCCCACCACCACCAGCGTGGCATAGCTGACGGGCAAAGACTTCGACAGGGAGAAAACCGCAATCCCCGCGCCCAGGCAGATCAGCATCAGCAGCGCGAACCGTCCCTTGCTGCGCATGTTGCCCAGCCCCGCGATCGCCAGCGATCCACAAATCGATCCCACTCCCATCAGCGACAGCAAATTCCCGTAGGTCTCTGGCCCGCGATGAAAAATATCTTTCACGAACACGGGTATGTACGTCCGCATCGGCATGGCCAGGAATGTCATTAGGAACGCCAGCACGATCAGTCCCACCATCGAGCCCTGGTGCCAGATGAACTTGATCCCCTGCGTCAGGCTTTTGTACATCGACTGCTTCGTATTTTCCGGCACGAATCGCGATGAGATCATCGACAGCGAAATGATCGGTGCCAGAAACGAAAGTGCATTTAGTCCGAAGCACCACTTTTCTCCCAGCTTCGCCAGCGTGATCCCGGCCAGCGCCGGCCCCACCGTAACCGCCAGATTGAACTGGATCGAGTTCAGCGCAATTGCGTTCGGCATGTCCTCCTTGTCGACCAGAGTCGGAATCAGCGCCGAATACGCAGGGCCGCCAAACGCCTGCGCCAGTCCCGACACGAATGACAGACATAGGATCGGCCACACATGGGTCAGCCCCATGGCCACCAGAACTGTCAGCGTCCCCGCGCTCGCCATCTGCAGCCACTGCGACACCAGCAGAATCTTCCGGCGCTCGGTGCGGTCCGCCACCACGCCGCCGATGATCGTAAACAAAAAGATGGGAAGCCCCGCCAGAAACTGATCCAGCCCCAGCAGGCGGGCGGAATGGCTCAGCCGGTAGATGAGCCAGCCCTGCGCCACGATCTGCATCCAGGTGCCGATGCTGGACGTGCAGGCGCCGATCCACATGAGGCGGAAGTCGCGATAGTGAAATGCCTTGAAGATTCTGCGAAGTGTCGGCGTTGGCATGGGTTCCGTGCGGACTCGTTCCAGAATCTATCTTCGCACGAGAAGGTGTTTCTTGCCTCCGTCACATCTGCAACCCGGCTAAAACGAAAATCATGAACCCCAAAGGCGCGAAGGTCCACGAAGAGCCTACTGATTAGGTGTTTCGTTTGTGAACCTCGTGGCCTTCTTGGTTAAGGACTCTCGCCTCCCTTTACACCGGACGCCGATCAGTGCAAAATCGTCGGGCCTAACGTTCGCTCACGGAGTGCCATCGTGACTCGCTGCCCGGCCTGCGGAACTCAAGCTACCCACTCGGCGGAAGTCTGCCCACGGTGCGGCGCCGCACTCAACGCCTCTCCCACAATGTCCATCTCGTCCGCCGCCTCGGAGGCTCCCACCATCGCCGTCGCCCCATCTCACGACTCCTCTCCCGCCCGCGGATTCACTCCCGGCAGCATGATCGCCGACCGCTACCGCGTGGTGTCGCTGCTCGGCCGCGGCGGCATGGGCGAAGTCTACGGTGCCGATGACCTCAAACTCGGCCAGCGCGTCGCGCTCAAGTTTCTGCCTACGCAGCATGGAAAGAGCCAGAGCTGGCGCGAAGGGTTTTATGCCGAAGTCCGCATGGCGCGCCAGGTCTCCCATCCCAACGTCTGCCGCGTGTACGACGTCGGAGACAGCAACGGCCAACTCTTCCTCTCGATGGAGTTTGTTGATGGCGAAGATCTCGCATCGTTGTTGCGCCGCATCGGGCGCCTGCCCGACGACAAAGCGGTCGAGATCGCGCAGCAGCTGTGTTCGGGCCTCGGCGCCGCGCATCGCAGTGGAGTGCTGCATCGTGATCTCAAGCCCTCGAACGTCATGATCGATGGCAAAGGCCGCGCCCGCATCACCGACTTCGGCCTGGCCATCGCTTCCGACGACGCCGATACCAAAGCGAGTCCCGCAGGCACTCCGGGATATGTCGCCCCGGAATTGTTCAGAGGCGCCGCGCCCTCGGTGCAAAGCGACCTGTACGCGCTAGGCCTGGTTCTCTACGAACTGTTTACCGGGAAAAAAGCATTCGAGGCCACCAGCCTGGCTGAGCTCTACCGCAAGCAAACCGAAACCAATCCCACACCACCCTCCAGCGTCGTCAAGAACTTCGACCCCGCAGTTGAGCGGGCGATTTTGCGGTGCCTCGACCACGATCCCGCGCAGCGCCCGCGCTCTGCGCTGAGCGTCGCTGGAGCGCTCCCTGGAGGCGATCCGCTAGCGGCAGCGCTCGCCGCCGGTGAAACTCCATCACCTGACATGGTAGCGGCCGCTGGGCCACAGGGCGCGCTGCGGCCTGCTCTCGCCTGGGCGTGTCTGGTGGCTTCGATCGTCGTGATCCTTGCCACTTCAATCTTCATCGCACCGCATGATACGGATTGGGGTCTAGCTCCCATGCCGAAATCGCCCGAGGTGTTGGCCGATCGTGCGCAGGAGTTAGCAATGAGCTTGGGCTATACGTCCGCAGTGGATCGAGCATACTGGATTGGAACCGACCAGGACTATCTCCAATATGCCTCCGCTCACCCTGATAGCAAAGACTGGAAGCGCACGGCGGGGCAGGTCTGGCCGTCGACAGTAGATTTTTGGTACCGGCAAAGCCCGCAGTGGATGATGCCTGCGGTAGCATTCGGCGGTCCTCCCAATGTCACCGCATCCGACCCTCCTCATGAGTCTGCGGCCATGGTGACGACCCGCTTCGACATGCAAGGCAATCTGTTATTCCTGCGCGCGGTTCCGCCCCAGGTTGACCCCGGAGGAACGAGTCAGTCGCCGGATTGGAGCCTGCTGTTTTCTGCGGCCGGACTGGATAAGGCTCGTTTCGCTCCGGCAAGCCCCAAGTGGGCTCCGCCCGATGCCTTCGACAGCCGCGCGGACTGGGAAGGTCGCTTGCCCGGGCACCCGGATCTGCCCTTGCACGTCAGTGCTGCAGCGTTCCATGGTGTGCCAGTTTATTTCCAGGTGATTGCTCCCTGGGACACACCGCGGCGTGGCGCTCCCACTCAGTTTGGACCGGGCACCACGGTGTCGAGCCTGGTAACGGCTGCTCTCCTGATCGGGGTGGCGGTGCTGGGGGCGCTTTTCGCACGACGGAATCTTCGCCAGGGACGTGGCGACAGCCGCGGTGCGCTCCGCTTGATGGCCTTCGCGGCCGCTACGTACGTGATCTACGCGCTCTCGAATTACCACTACATCCCGCGAACCGATTACATCCTTTTTCAATTCGTACTTCTGGCGATTCCGCTCTTCTTCTCAGTGGTTCTGGGAATCGGATATGTGGCAGTCGAGCCGTATGCCCGGCGATATTGGCCTACGCTGATGGTTTCCTGGCAGCGGCTTCTAAGCGGTCGCCTACGCGATCCACTGGTGGGGCGCGATATCCTGTTTGGTGTGCTGGCAGGGGCAATTTCGACCGCCTTACTTCTGGGGGTCAACGCCCGCGTCGGCATCTCCGAAGCCTTCCCCGTCTTCAGCCCATTCGGCGCGGGCGCTTGGGCGTCGGTAGGTGGCGCAGTGTTTCGGCTGTCCCAATCAGGGTACGGGGCGATGGAGCGGCTCGCGTTATTGACGATTGCGACAGGTGTGTTGCGGAAAAAGTGGCTGGCAGTGCTGCTCACGGGATTACTGCTTGTAGGGCAAGATGCCTCGCCCAACCTAGTCGACGTTGTCCTGACAATAGTGTATGCGGCGATGTTCCTGATCGTTCTCGTGCGGTTCGGTCTGATCGCGATCGCCTGCTTCACCGTCGTCTTTAATTGCCTTGCAGCTTCTCCACCGTTGGACTTCTCGCAGTGGTACGCCGGCCGCGCCGTGATCGGGCTGCTCATCCCAGTGGCTTTGGTTCTCTATGGCTTTTACGTCTCGCTGGGGAGCCAGCCGATTTTCGGGAAGGCGCTCGAGGATTGAGCATCTCTCAACTGTGTGACGGCGCGTCTCGCCCGGCTGTAGCGGGGCACCTCGCCTGCGCCTCTTGCCCGTATAATCAAGCTTCAGGCCTTCTATGATTCAGACCCTGTTTGGCAGCCTCGAGGAAGAAAAGAAAACCGGCTTCTTTGACCGCATGAAGCAGGCGGTCACGCGCACCCGCGAAAACCTCGCCGAACGCATCGAAGAGGTCGTCTCCTTCGGCAAGGAAATCGACCGCAACACGCTCGACGATCTCGAAGCCACGCTCATCGCCGCCGATCTCGGCAACACTACTACGCAGGAAGTCCTGGGAAAGCTGCGCGAGAAGGCCGACCGCAAGCAAATCAAAGACGTGCAGGAACTCAAGCGCCTGCTGAAAGAAGAGTTGCTGGCGATTCTGAACGCGGCCAACACGCGGCCGGTCAGCCGAGTCGAAGGCGCTCCGGAAGTGATTCTGGTGGTCGGGGTGAACGGAACGGGCAAGACCACGACGATCGGCAAGCTGTCTCAAGTATTCCGCTCGCAAGGAAAGAACGTGCTGCTCTGCGCTGCCGACACCTTCCGCGCGGCCGCCATCGAGCAACTCGAAATCTGGGGACAGCGCACCGGCACAGAGGTCATCAAGACCAAACCCGGAGGCGATCCCTCGGCCGTGTTGTTCGACGCGTTGCAAGCTGCCGTGGCGCGCAAGGCAGACTACGTGGTCGTCGACACCGCCGGCCGTTTGCACACGAAGTCGAGCCTGATGTCGGAACTCGAAAAGATGCGGCGCACGGCACAGCGTATTATTCCCGGAGCTCCGCACGAAACTCTGCTTGTGATGGATGCGACCACGGGGCAGAATGGCTTGCAGCAGGCGCGCATGTTCACCGAGTCCGCGGGGGTGACCGGAATCGTCCTCACCAAGCTCGATGGCACGGCGAAGGGTGGGGTCGTAGTCGCGATCTCGCGCGAACTCGGGCTTCCCGTAAGGTATGTCGGCGTGGGTGAGAAGGCAGGCGACTTGCTGCCGTTCGACCCGAAGGAATTTGTGGACTCGCTGTTTGAATAGGAGTGCTCATGCAAGATGCTGGTCAGAAACCCTCGCGACTCAAGCTCTTGCTCGATTTCGTGAAGCGCCTGCTGGGCAAGAAGCCGACCGCACCTCCCGGAGATCCGTACGCCTATGTGATGGCTCCTGTGCGTCGCGGCCCAACAGGACGCAGCGGCGCTGCCGTCGCCGAGATTGAAGACGATTCGTATCGAAGCTTTCCTCCGCGCAGTTGAAGCGATTACAAATCAAGTAAACTCATCGGCTTTGTCATCCGGAGCGAAGCGAAGAAGTTGCCCTCAGCCTGTCGAAGGAACCTATGCACTCCAGGCCAGTTGCACAGATCCTTCGCGGCAGAAAGACGCCGCTCAGGATGACAAGGCTGGTGCAGTTCCGTCGTGGTAGATTTCTCCTGGATGCCCGCTCACTCTGCCACCGGCTCAATGGACTTTTAAGCAATAATGGCTTTGGAGGTGGGTACTCATGTTTGGCATGCGTGGACTTCAGCTGGTAAGACGGTTGGTCGTCGCGGCGGGGTTGGTGGCAGCGGCTCTGCCAACGCTTGCGGCGAAGAACGCAAAGCCGGAGTTCGGACCCAATGTTCTATTCTTCGATCCGTCGATGCCATCGCAGGCAATCCAGAAGCAGATCGATGCTGTATACGCGGTGCAGGAGCACAACGAGTTCAGCGCGCAACGGAATGCGCTACTGTTCCTGCCCGGAAGCTATTCGGTGAACCTGCCCGTGGGCTTCTACACCGAAGTGATAGGGCTAGGCGCGTCGCCCGATGCAACGAAGATTAAAGGCAACATGCATGCGGATGCGAATCATGAGCACAACAATGCAACGACGACTTTCTGGAGAGCTGCGGAAGGGCTCTCGGTTGATCCGGCGGGCGGCTCGATGCAGTGGGCGGTCTCGCAGGCGGTCTCGCTGCGGCGGATGCACATACGCGGCGACCTGGTGCTCCACCAACATCACGGTTGGGCCAGCGGTGGTTGGATGTCGGATTCACTGGTAGACGGAAATGTCGATTCCGGAAGCCAGCAGCAATGGATCTCACGCAATTGCGATTGGAAGAGTTGGACGGGCTCGAACTGGAACATGGTGTTCGTCGGCGTGGCGACTCCGCCGGAGGGGGCATGGCCTAAGCCGCCGTACACGAAGGTAGCCTATACGCCAGTGGTCCGCGAGAAGCCTTTCCTGCAGGTGAACGCTGCGGGTGAGTTCAGCGTGCGGGTTCCGGAACTGCACAGCGACAGCGTCGGAATTACGTGGCGCAGTGGAGAAACGGCGGGAGAGACGATTCCAATTACGCAGTTTTATATCGCGCGCCCGGATGTGGATACAGCGGAGACGATCAACGCTCAGCTTGCCCGGGGCAAAAACCTGATTCTGACGCCCGGGATTTACGAACTGGCGGCTCCGATTCACGTGACGCGCCCGCATACGGTGGTGCTGGGTCTGGGTTTTGCGACGCTGCGTCCGGTGAAGGGCACGGCGGCGATGATGACAGCCGATGCGGACGGAATCGAGATTGCTGGGCTGCTCTTTGATGCGGGCCCGAGTGAGTCTCCGGTGCTGCTGGAGGTGGGACCGGAGGGAAGCCGGGAGCGCCATGCGAAGGACCCAATCGCGCTGCACGACGTTTTCTTTCGTGTGGGTGGCGCGGGAGTAGGCCGGGCCAAGGTAAATTTGAGGATCAACAGCAACGACACACTGGTGGACCATACGTGGATCTGGAGAGCGGACCACGGCGACGGAGTGGGCTGGGATCTGAACACCAGCGAGAACGGGCTCGTGGTGAATGGAAATGACGTCACGATCTACGGCCTCTTTGTAGAGCATCACCAGAAATTCCAGGTTCTGTGGAATGGCAATGGGGGGAGGACTTATTTTTATCAGTCCGAGATTCCTTACGATCCTCCCGACCAGGCGAGCTATACGAGTGCGCCCGGGGTGAATGGCTGGGCCTCCTACAAGGTGGCGGATGGAGTCACGAGTCACCAGGCTTGGGGGCTAGGCATCTACAGCGTCTTCATTTATCCGAATGTGACGCTGACCCGCGCAATCGAGACGCCGAGGAGCCCGGGGATTCGGTTCCACAATATGATCACCGTTGCGCTGGGCAATCACGGCGAAATCAGCCATGTGATTGACGACGCTGGGGGTGCGACCGCGATGCGCCCTCGCGTAACACCCAAGGTGACGAACTTTCCATGAGATGATGTAACCGATGATTATGGGTTCGAGTTCGCGTTTTATCACGGTTCCTAGCACGGATGCTCCGGTTGTGTGACGATCAGGTAGGTCTACCAAGAAGATGTTGACTTTCCGTTTGGGGCAGAGTAACTTTCCGCCCACGATCCTCCCCCCAAGGAAGTTGCTTTGGCAACCGACTCCAGTCAGGTTAGCTACTCGTTCGATGGAGCAACTGTTGCCGCTCGTCTACGACGAATTCCGGCGCCTGGCCGCATTGTCTCGCAGGGCGCGAAGAGCATACTCTGCCAAGCACGGCGCGGGTTCACGAAGCTCAACAGCCCGGCTGCACTCGATGAGCGGCAACGCCGGCTGGTGGAGTTGCGTTTCTTTGCTTGCCTTTCGACTGATGAAACTTCACAAGTGAGATTTCTCCAGCCACGGTGAAACAAGAATGGGCGACAGCAAGGTTATGGCTCTTCCAGAACATGAGCAGCCCCGCCGAAGCATGACACCGGAACGCTGGCAGCAGGTCAAAGGAGTTCTCGCGTCGATTCTGGACGCGGACCCGGGCGAACGATCTGCCTATCTGGATCGAGCCTGCGAAGGGGATCCTCTGCTGCGCCTGGAGGTTGAGAGCCTGCTCGCGGCGGACCAAGTATCGGAGTCCGCATTCCTCAACGTCCCGTTGATGGAAGTGGCCTCTTCGCATGATTCAGATGCAAAGGCGCGAATCGGGCACCGGATCGGTCCTTATCATCTGGTCGAAGAGATTGGTGTTGGCGGCATGGGCGAGGTGTACCGCGCTTTCCGCGCCGACGATCAATACCGCCAACAGGTCGCGATCAAGCTGGTGCGGGCCGGCCACGACTCTAGGTTCGTGGTCAGCCGCTTCAAGAACGAACGGCAGATTCTAGCCAACCTCAATCATCCCAACATCGCGCGTCTCCTCGATGGCGGAACTGCAGAAGACGGTGCGCCGTACTTCGCCATGGAGTTAATCGAGGGCGATCCCATTGACCAGTACTGCGAAAGCAACCGTCTGTCGACTACGCAGCGCTTGAAGCTCTTCCTGCAGGTGTGTTCGGCGGTCCAGTACGCACATCAGCATCTGATCATCCATCGGGATATCAAGCCCAGCAACATTCTTGTCACCTCAGAAGGTGTACCGAAGTTGCTGGATTTCGGCATCGCCAAGATCCTCGACACCGATGTCGTCTCTGGCCAGTTCGAACCCACTTTGACCATGTTCCGAGCCCTGACCCCGGGCTATGCCAGCCCGGAGCAGGTGCGGGGCGAAGCCATCACCACGGCCAGCGATGTTTACTCCCTGGGTGTCGTCCTTTACGAACTGCTCACCGGTCGCCATCCCCACCGGCGACCCGAGAGCACTCCCGAGGAAATGGCTCAAGCCGTTTGCCAAGTCGAGCCTGTCAAGCCGAGCGTGGTGGTGCGGAAAAGCAAAAAATCGGACCCTAACGAAACCGGCACCGCCTTGCCTCAGGTCATTGAAGGGTCCGCCGACAAACTGAGCAAAAGACTGAGCGGCGACCTGGATAACATCCTCCTCATGGCCTTGCGCAAGGAACCTCCACGGCGCTATGGCTCCGTCGAACAGTTCCAAGAGGATATCCGCCGGCACTTAGAGAATTTGCCCGTCATTGCCCGCAAAGATACAGCCCGATATCGAATGACGAAGTTTGTCGCTCGCCATAAAGTTGGAGTTGCTGCGACCGCCATCGTGGTGCTGACTCTCGCGATCGGAGTTGCTGTCACCGTGCGCGAGGCGCGAATTGCGCAACGCCGCTTCGACGATTTGCGTAGCCTTGCCAGTTCGCTGATTTTTGACGTGCATGATGCGATTCGGGACCTTCCCGGCTCAACCCCGGCTCGCAAATTGATTGTGGCCAAGGCGGTAAAGTATCTCGACAGCCTTGCGCAAGACGCACAGCGCGATCCTTCCCTGCAGCGCGAACTGGCCGCCGGATATAGACGAATCGGCGAAGTCGACTCCTCCAATCTTGGAGATCCCGTCGGCGCTGTGGCCAGCTACAAAAAAGCTTTGACGATCCGGCAAGCGCTGCTGGCTTCGCGTAGCGCCACCCTCGATGACCTGGTGGAGTTCGCTGAGACCACTCGTCTCACTGTCAGCGCATCGCTGAAGATTGATACTCCGCAATCGACCGGTCTCGAAACTCTGCAGCATGCTGCCCAGATGCTGGAGCAGGCTCTGGCTCAACACCCTGGTCACCCGGACATCCTTCGGGTGTTGGCTCGTAACTATGCACAACAGGCCGGTCTTCTGTCTGGTGCTTTTGGCCTGTCGCATCTGGGGAACGTCACGGCCGCGCTCCAACCTCGTCGCCGAGAATTGGAATTGACGGAACAACTTTGTGCCTTGCAGCCGAATAATCCAGACTCCCAGCGCGACTTGGCAGCCTCGCTCGGTTTTATGGGAGATTTGCTGTACGCCACCGGCCAAGAGGACGAAGCATCACAAGACTACGTCAGAGCGGAGAAGATACTTGAAACCTTGGTGACGCCATCACCAACTGCGAAGGTACTGATGGCGTTATACGACAGCCACTATCGCATGGGACCCATCAAGCTGGCGCGCGGCGACCTGCAAGGCGCTACTGTGGAGGCCCAGCGTACGGTCGAGATCGCCAATCAACTCAGCACGGCTGACCCCCTGAACACCATGGCCCGACTCCTGCTTGCGGCTGCATACTCAGATCTGGGCGACGCACTGTCCAGGGCACAGGATGTCAGCGCAGCGAATTCGGCGATTGCCAATGCCATGCGCATCGACGCTGACCTGGTAAAGAATCACCCGAGGGGCAGGGAGTTCCCCCACATGCAAGCCTTCCGCTTCGAGGCGGCAGCCTCTGACTTTCAGAGGATGGGAGAGCTTGCGAAGGCTCTCCACTTCTACGAGCAATCCCTGGCCACTTTCTCGGAAATACAACGGTCAGATCCGAGCGACGCTGGGAATCGACACTGTCTAGCTGCAGCTTATAACGGAATGGGCTGGACCCTCGCCCTCCTCCATCGTCCCAGAGAGGCCGAGGAGTTGCATCGCAAGGCGTTGCGTTTTGCGGAACCTGATGCAACCGCCAGTCACCCGGACGAAGAAGCCCTCTATCGAACCGCCGACGCTTACAGCGGACTCGCCGACGATGAAAACATCCTGGCCGAGGAGACCACGCAGAGCAAGTCGGCGAAAATCGAACATTGGGAAAACTCACGCAATTATTACCAGCAAAGCCTGAAAGTCTGGAGCCAGGTTCCGAGACCAAAGATCATCAGCCCGGAGGGGAATGACTGCGTTCCACCCGCGGTTGTCGCCCAGCGGTTAGATCGGGTGAATGCCCTGTTGTCCGACTCTGTCCAGAATCGTTAACGTGACAATATCACTGTCTGCACTAACTGTTGCGCTTCCGTGCATTCGGTTTCGCCGAGTCACGGTGCGGTGCGCTCGATGCTTGCGCTGCAGACGCGCCGGAACCAGGTGCCCTGCGTTGGTCTTTGGGATAGGAGTTGCTGTGAGGGAAAAAGAGACAGCGCGAGGTGCGTTTGGGAGCTAAGCCCCTTGTACTGCGAGAATCATAGTTTCTCAGTGGGTGAAACGGTCTCGCTCCGATTGACACAATGACTGTGTGGGCGAAACTGCCGTGGCAAAAATAATTGAGTTTTACATACCGACCAAATTCGCGAAGCGTGTGAAGTGGGTTCCTCCGCAGCAACGGGGGAGAGTGATCGAGTTTTGCCTGCCTACGAAAAAATCTGCTTGAGGTCGAACGGGATAAGTACTCTGCGGAGGAGCGCGGCATGGGGGCTCTGACGCTCGATTAAGAGCCTGATTTCTGCTTCACGCAGAAGGCTGCAAGGCTGAGCAGTCTTCATTCCGAAGCCCCGGCGACTGAAAATCTTCGCGAAGATGTCGCCCGGTGTAGCGACGCCCCGACCGGCGGCGCCGCCGATGCCAACAGCCAAGGTCTTCTTGATAGCAATCTCCTACCGGGGATACGCTCCCGTAATGTAGCCTTCCAACTCCTGAATGGTCTGTGCCTGACCGGAGATAGTCCACTTGACCAAATCGCCGATTGAAACCACTCCGATCACTGTGTCATTGTGAAGGACCGGCAGATGGCGAAAATGGTGCTTGGTCATAATGGCCATGCACTCGTCCACGGTGTGCTGCGGACTCACGAATACAACCGGGCTGGTCATGATCTGGCGGACGAGCGTCTCTTTTGAAGAACGGCCCAGGAGGATAACTTTGCGTGCATAGTCACGCTCCGACAGGATCCCGACCAATCTGTTGTCGGAAATGACCAGCAAGGCGCCAATCCCGTGCTCGGCCATCTTCTCAATCGCTTCATAGACGGACTGATCAGGTGCTACCGATAGCACCCTGTTCTCGTCTTTGCTTTTCAACACCATTCCGATCGTGTCGGAGAGTTTCATGACGTCCTGCTTCCATGCATTGGCTTGTCGGTTCGTGCGTTCCACACTCGGTTGCCCCAGTTGTCGCGGAGCAGACGCTTGTCCGTGCCCTTGACCAGTTCTGGTGCGACGATCCCGTCTTCTGCATCGTCTGCATCGTCCGGCTGTAACTGCAATCTCATCACCCTGGCTGAAACGGATACCCATCTCCTCTGGAAACGGTTTAGGGCACACACAGATGTGGAATTTGTCATCTCAGCTCTTGGCTTCGCTAGCAATAAGGCCGTTTACTCAGTCACCATCTAGGAAGACAGCAAGAATCGTATACCTTGGAGGCTATCTCAGGCTAGAAGGAACCAACTATAACGAATCCAATTTTGGACGAGTGTCGGCCGACCGGAAGCTATCCAGAAGCGAACTCGTAGTCGATGAGCCGCCGCCCGTGCGGGACGACGAGGGAATTGCCTGGGGAGGAAGGCCAATTTTTCGCGTGGCCTGCCGGAATCTGGGATCGGAGCGGAACCCCAGGAACGCTGGGTCGATGGCGAGCAAGAGACATGAATTCGAGTGCTGATCGAGCGCTCGATTAAGCCATTCGAAAGCTGCTTCTTTGTCACCCAACGCAGCGTAGATATCGGCAACGTAATAGAAAGGCACATACTTGCTCGCGGTTGGCTTCCGCATCTCTGCGATCATCCGCATCGCGCCTGCCCTGTCCCCCGAGTGGGCATAGGCCACGCCCAATTTCATCAAAGCATCGGGATCCTGGCCGGAGACTTCCAGATACCTACTAATTTCCTGGACCGCTATCTTGAATTGCCTCTGTCTTTCCTGAGCCATCCCTAGCAAAAGGTGGGCATCGGCGAAATCCGGGTCGTGAGCGAGAATCTGGTGGGCCACTTCGATCGCTTTATCCTGCTGACCGGAATAGTAGTAGACCACTCCCTTATCGGTGCTCAAAATGAGTGAGAGCGGGTCCAGATCTTGCGCCAGGTTGAATTCCCGAACCGATTCATCGAACCGCTGCTCCAGCATCAGGGTTAATCCATACCACTGATGGGCCGCGGAGTAGTTTGGAGAGAGTTGGAGAGCGCGCTGGAACTCTTGCTCAGCGAGCCCAGAATTCCAGCCGTCCAGGAAGGTAATCCACGCGAAGAGGGCGTGCGCTTCACCCGAGGACTCGTCCCAACGCAAGGCCTGCTGCGCGGCGGCACGGGCTTTGGGCAGAACTTCACGTGGGGAGGCCTGATCATTGGCTCCAAGTGTCGAGTAAGCTTCAGCCAATCCCAAGTATGCCTGCGCAAAAGCTGGATCCTTCTCCAGCGCCTGGTTGAAATACCCGATTGCCTTCCACAGCTCAGGTGGAGTTCTCCGGTTCAGCCAGTAGCGACCACGCAAGTTAAGTTCACGAGCTTCGGCATCAATTCGGCGCGGTTCTTCAACCGGCTGCCCGATCTGCACCAAACGGACGCGCAAGGTGGCCGCAATCGTTTGTGTAATCTCATCTTCGACAGCAAACGCATCGCTGCTCTTGCGGTCGTAGGTTTGCGACCAGACATGGTATCCATCTGCTGCCCGAATCAGCTGAACGGTGATCCTGAGTCGATCTCCACTTTTTTGCAGGCTTCCTTCCAGTACGGAAGCAACATTCAACTGTTCCCCGATGGAACGAACATCCTCAGGTTTGTTCTTGAACTTAAACGCCGACGTACGAGCCACCACACGCACCCCAGGCAACTTGCTCAATGCGCTGGTAAGTTCGTCGGTAACTCCGTCACAGAGGTATTCGTTGTCGGGGTTCCCAGTCAAATTCAGCAGAGGAAGCACAGCAAGAGAGGGGTGCTGAGCCGGAGCCGCAGCTCGCGATTGGTGAGCGCGAAACCAATAAATCAGAGTGCCGACAATTGCCACGAACAACAACACCAGACCAATCCCGGCAAGCTGGCGGTACCTGGTGGGTGGGGACGGCTCAACAACGGCGAGGGGAAGTTCCTTCGCGCCCCTCTGGCTAAAAGCCGCTGCATAGCTTCCCTTGGGTACAGTAATGCAGATCGGGTCCTGAACGCCCTCGGTTTCGTAGTAGTCCTTTAGCTTAGAACGAAGCCGGCGAGCTGCCATGCGCACAACGGGATCCAGTCGCGGATCGAAGGACGAGTCTCGGTCGAATACCTCAACCCCTAACCGATATTCCTTTAGTTGGCCGCCTTCGCCATGCAAGGTGTGTTCTACCGTATAGCGCAGAAAACGTCTGAGGCTGTCCGCGTCGCGGAAGATGGCGCTGGAGAGAATCTTCTCCAGTTCCTTCCCTACGTCGGGCTCGGCGAAGATATCCTCGCGCCCTTGCTGGATCTTTGGCCCGGCCGGACTTTGGGTGAGCGATGGTTCCATCCCATGCTCCGAGAGATTAATCGATATTCAAAACTCTTTGGTGAGCGCTGGCTAGAAGCCCCAGAATCCATGCCAGTTTACCGTAACTTTACCCCAAAATGCTTGTTTGAGGCCTCACCGTTGGGCAGAATAGGCCCCGCGACTATGACCAATCTGCCAGAAATCGCTGAAGGTGACGCCATGACATCCAATGCTGTTGATGCCTCTGCGCGTAAAGGTCGCTTGCAAGGATCGCTTGGATCGCCACGCCGGCGGTCCTGGGGCGCGCTGGGTGAGACACTGGTATTGACGCTTCTGCTCGTGGCCGTATCTTCCATTCTCTCCTGGGCGGCCCAAAAGCCGGCTAAGTTCACGACGGGGCAGCTTTTCTTTGTTGGCGAGGACTACCGGGAGGATCTGACCATCACCTGGCTGGCATACGGCGACTTTAACAACGACGGCAAACTCGATCTGGTCAGTGCTGATGGCGGGGGCCCGGCGTTCAGCGTGATGCTGGGCAACGGGGACGGAACCTTCCAACCCGGCAACGTAATTTACCTTCCCACAGGAAGTGCTGCGCCGGAATACGTCGCTGTGGGCGACGTTGATCACGACGGAAATCAGGACGTGTTGGTGCGCACAGCCGCCACTCCGTCGATCGTCTACGTCTATCTAGGCAATGGCAAGGGCGGATTTTCCCTGGCCGGGAGCTATGCCACCGGAAACAGCGTATATGGAAACTATCACGGATTCGCGCTGGCCGATCTGCGAGGGATTGGCAAGCTCGACATCGTGGCCACCAACCGCGATGACAATACGGTCTCGGTCTTGCTGGGCAATGGCGATGGTACGTTCAAGCCCCAGGTCAGCTATCCGACAGGAACTAGCACGGCCCCCGTCGACCTCGCCGTGGCTGATTTCAATAAAGACGGCCATCTCGACTTAGTAACCGTCGATTCGGTCGCAGGTATCAGCATTCTGCTCGGCGACGGACACGGAGCCTTCCAGGCTCCAACTTTCTACGCGGGCGGGTTCAGTGGGGCGTCGGGCATCGCCGTTGGGGACCTGAAGGGCGACGGCAATCTGGATGTCGTGATCGCTTCCTGGGACGGGGCAACTGTCTTCCTGGGTAGCGGCTCGGGCACATTTCAGCCAGGCGTGTCGTACTTCGTACCGTGGGGCAACTCCGTCGCAATTGGCGATCTGAACGGTGACAAGAAGCTGGACTTAGTCGTCTCAGATCAATATGACTCAGCCCTTTACGTACTGCTGGGCAAGGGAGACGGCACATTCCAGACAGCGGTTGGATACGTGACCGATTGGGCCTCGCAGTCGGTGGTGTTGGCCGACTTCAACCGAGACGGCAAATTGGACGTCGCTGTGGGCAATACCTCTGGCGCGCAGGGCACTTTAGTTTTGGGCAATGGCGACGGCACACTGCGGACGGGGTACGACTCTGGCTTTTCGTCTACAAACTATGCATACGGAATCACTTCGGCGGATTTTAACAACGACGGTAACCTTGATGTGGCCTATGCCACTGGAAATGGAATCGACATCTCGCTGGGCAGCTCCCATGGCGTCTTGGGACCTCGGTCGAATGTCAGCTTGACCGGAGGCGTTGGCGCTATCTACGTGACGGCCGCCGATCTCAATCATGACGGAAATACCGACCTCGTCGCTTCCACCTCGGGCTTTGCCGGAACGAATCAGGTGGCTGTTCTTCTGGGCAAGGGCAACGGAAAGTTTAGTGCTCCGGTGTTTTATCCGACGGGAAATACTTCGGGACCAGGCGTAGTGGCGGTTGCCGATATCAACGGCGACGGGAAACCCGATATTGTCATCTCGAGTCCGGATGGAAGCTTGAATGTGCTTCTCGGCAAAGGGAACGGCACATTCGAGAAGGCGATCACCACCGCGGGCGCCACCGGGACCGCTTCCTACATTGCCATCGGCGACTTTAACAAAGACGGCAAGCTCGACGTGGCCCTGGCTAATTACCCTGGATCGACGGTAGAGGTGCTGTTGGGAAACGGCGACGGCACGTTCCACTCGCCAATTGCCACTCCGAGTTTGAGCTATCCGCAGGCCCTCGTAACCGGAGATTTCAACAAAGACGGAAAACTCGACTTGGCGGTCGCCAGTGGCGCCAACAATGGCGAGGTAGCGATTTTCCTGGGGAACGGCGACGGCACATTTTCAGGTCCGAAGATCGTTACCTATATCCCCACCGGATTCGGCGGTGGGACCAGCCCGAGCGACATCGCTACTGCTGACGTGAATGACGATGGCAAGCTTGATCTGCTGGTTACACTGAACGCAACGCACGTCCACCTGGGTTGCGGATACTTTCCCGATTGTCAGGAAGCGGACCTGGGTCTGGTGGTGCTGCTGGGTGACGGTGCGGGAGGATTCTCAGTCACTCCCAGCGGTCCGTTCCTCATAGGTGCCAGTGTCTTAGGAATCGCCGTGGGAGACTTCGACCGCGACGGAGCGCCCGACGTTGCGGTACTCAATGCGTGGTTTGGCTATAACGAACTCACCCTGCTTCTCAACCGCGTGCTGCCAGTCAGCGTCTCACCGCTCAGCATCAACTACGGGGCACGGCAAGCCGGCACGTCCAACTCGCAGACGATCCTCGTGACCAACGACTTGAGCAAATCGCTCGCCATCAGCACCATCGCACTCGGAGGAACGGACCCCGGAGACTTCAACTTCAATTCTGCCTGTGGATCTAGTTTGGAATCCGGTGGCCACTGCACCATCACGGTCACCTTCAAGCCGTCCATTGGCGGCACGCGCACCGCCAGCCTGGTCATCACCGATAATGCTCCCGCGGGATCGCAAACCGTACAACTCAGCGGAACGGGACTGGCCATAAAATTGGCGCCTACCAGTCTGAAGTTTGGGACCGTGACGTTGGGTCAAACCAGTTCCCTCCCAGTCACGGTCACGAACTTTAGCACAGCGGCCGTAAGCATCACAGCCCCGGGAATTACGATCGTGGGCGGGGCAGCCCGCGATTACACGCAGACCGATAATTGCGGCGCCACGATCGCGGCTGGCAACAGCTGCACGATTACGGTGAAATTTACTCCAACAATGACGGGCGCTCGCAGCGCAACCTTGGAAGTGAATGACAACGGCGGAGGAAGCCCGCAGAAAGTATCGCTGTCTGGGACCGGCCAGTAGGAGATCCTGAAATCAGGCCTGTCCCTCAGTTGAATTGTCACAACCCCTGAATCCAGCGGATGGCGTTGCTGCGAAATATTTTCTCAAGGACCGACTGTGGCAGGTTCAATCCACGCACCCGCTTGCCTTCCACGGTAAGGATCTCGCCGGTCGCCAGGAATTTCCAGTCACGTGCGTACCGGGCTTGCCATTCGGTCAACGCATCCCCGAGGTTGGCGTCCGCGTGTAAATCAAGATCGGTGCCGTACAGGACGCGATCTTGATACTTGATAAGAAATGCGCTCACCTTTTCCGGCGGCATGAGCATGAGGTATTCCATTCTCGCCGCTGTGTCGATCGCAAAATTCGGATACCTGTCCAAGTGGCTGGCGATGTTGTCGAGATCCCGCTCCATGCTGCCCAAATGGACTCCCACCATGCGCAGTTTGGGATTGTTCGCGAGCACATGATCACGCGCTTCAAGAATCCTCTGCTTCGACGGGAACCCGGATCGGTTGGCAACGTACCACTGCGGATTGTCCCGGTAGTAGGACCAGGACGGATCGGACGCATCCGGTGGCCCCCAAGCCACATCGGGTTCGGCCTGATGTGTCATCAGCGTTTTGCCATGGGCGGCGATGTCTTTGTAAATCGGGTCGAACCTCGGATCATCGGCCATGACATATTGGCCGCGACTGTCCTTGATTTCCATTCCGATGTTCTTCCAGATCTTGACCGCTAAGGCTCCCTGTTGGAAGTCGCGGTCGATCTGGTTGATGGCGTCGGCGCTGAATGAGGCACTACCAAACTTGTACGGATCAAAGGTTGTACACAAGGCTATGTGGCCACGGCTCGACTGCACCAGCGCTCGTGCATCATCGATCTGCAGCTGCAACTGCTTGCGCTTGGGGTTCGTGTCGTCCATCACGAGGATATTCAGCAGTTTCAGGTTCAGCCGTTCGAGCATTTTCTGAAACGTGGGATCGGTCTTGAAGACATGGACGTGAACATCTATGGGACGGATCGCCGCGAACGCGCGAAGGGCTCCTTCGTCATCGACGGGTTTTGTCGCAGCACCCGCCGCAGTGGGCGCTTGAGCCGTGGCGGACAGGGCGATCGAGAAACCTAATATGACTTGAGCGATAGTTCGCGAAAATCCGATCATCGCAAGCTTTCCATCACGGCAGAACCGCTTGGATCGCCCCTTTCGCGCCTGTACGCTGGGGGATCCGCTATCCAACGGCGAACGGAGTCAAGTGTCGACTCAGGGCTTGACTCCGTTGGCCAGCTGCGGTCAGAAATAAAACTTCAACGCAAACTGAATGAACCGCGGATCGTGGGCCGCCTGGGCAAAGCCGAAGGCACTCGACCCGTGCTGGGTAGCAATATTTGTGTTAAAGCTGCTCGGGTTGTCGAACTCCGGATCGTAGTGATTGAAGGCATTGAAGAACTCTGCCCGGAACTCGACGCGCTTTTGTTCACTGATGGGGAAAATCTTAAACAAAGAAATATCCCAGTTCTGGGTGCCAGGCCCCTGAATAATGTTTCGCCCAGCGTTGCCGAACGAGCCGACCACGGTGTTCGTCGCAAAGGCGCAGGTGTTAAACAGCGTTCCCGGCAGACATGGGTGTCCGTTGGGATTGCCGACCACGTTGGGCCTGGATGCGCTGGCAACCTCGCCGCCACCATCCGACGTGGAGAGGTTGGTGGAAATGTCGGTGGGTGTATACCAGTTTCCCGTGGTTGCGATGGCGATGCCAGCAACCTGCCAATTGCCGATGATCTGGTTCCAAACGCCCGAAGCATTTCCTCCGAAAGCCTTGTTTTTTCCAAAGGGTAATTCGTAGGCGTAGCTCAAAACGAAGCGCTGACGCACATCGATGTCCGAGTTGCCGTACTCCAGACGGGGATCGGTTTGGAGACGGAAGTCGCCCGCATTCTGCGATCCCAAGCTGGCGCTGGAAGCGTCATCAAGGGCGTGGCTCCAGGTATAGGCCGCCTGAAATTGCAGGCCGTGCGTGGGGCGCTTCTCGAAGCGAACCTGAAGAGAGTTGTAGTTGGAGATGTCGTTGGCGCGAAAGGTTGCGATGTTGACATCAAACACTGGATCGCAGTCATCGGTGGGAAGCAAGGCGCAGGTGGAGCCGGCAGGAGCGTTCGGAGCCACCGCATGAGCCGGTCGCCTGGGAGCGGTCGGGCAACCCAGCACGGTGAAATTGGTCGCGCACAGGGTTGCGAACTGCGGAAGGGTCGCGGGAGGCGCCTCGTTGCCGTTATAGAAGCCAAAGAGTTTCAGGCCATGCGAGCCGGCGTAGGAAACATCCAGTAACGTATCGGCCGGCATTTGATATTGCACGCCAAAATGCCACTGCTGATTGTAGGGAGTCCGCAGATGGGGATCGACGGAATACAGTTCCGGTGCGTTGGGGTTGGAAAGCGCGGTCGCGGGGAATCCATTGGCCAACGTGTTCGACCCACCGATATTCAGGGAAGCAACCGAGCAATTCAGCGCATTCCCGGCGGGGAAGGCCGGATTTGCGGCCAGATTTCCGCAGGGCGTCGAAAATGATTCGGCGGAGAAGAACGGAGGATTGAACCCCGGACTGGGATTGGAGTAAGGCCCATTCTCCTGCCCGCCATAGAAAATCCCGTAGCCGCTGCGGATGACGAGCTTGTCGGTGGCTCGGAAAGCGAAGCCGATACGCGGCGCGAAATTGTTTAGGTCAGGACTAATCAGTCCGCGGGTGCCGTGCACGATGGGTATGCTGGCTCCGAGCGTCTGCGGTAGTGGTTCATTCTGTCCGCTGGGAACAAGCATAGAGAGGGAGTTGAAAACGAAGGTTCCCTCCTGGTTGTTATGCTCCTTAACGGTGCTGAACACTTCATAGCGCAGGCCCAGATTAACGGTCAGGCGGTCGCTGGCCTTCCAGTCGTCCTCAACGAAACCCGCGTAGATTTGCCGGCGATAGTCAATGTTATGCAGGCTTGTAATCCCGCCACCGCCGGCAACGCCCAGCAACATGGTCGCGAAGGAACTGCCGCCGGTTCCCGGCGCCGCCGGGTTGTCAGTGAATCCGTTGCCGAAGGACAGGGCACCGCGCGGTTCGGCAGGCTGGAAAATGGTGAACTGTTCGATACGCACTTCGGTGCCAAACTTCAGCGAGTGGTGTCCCCGAATCCAAGTCAAGTTGTCAGTGAGAACATAGCTGTTCTGTTTCTCAATCGAAGGCAGGTAGGTGGAGCTTCCGATTCCAGCGGTGCCATCGCCGAAAGTGATATTCGGCAAGCCACCGTTGTTCGGACCATCAGGGACGTTGGGAAAGTTCAGTTGAGAACTAATGTTCTGGTTGGAGTTGAGCTGAAATCGGTGGGCATTGATTCGGTTGTACCCGAGTCGAAATTCATTGATCAAAGTGGATCGGAAGACGTGAGTTTCGCTTAATGCCACGCTACGGTAGGAATCGTCCTCATTCCCATCGAAGAACCCTCCCCCATCCAGCAGATTATTGAAAGGCGGAGGAATGAAACTGGGTTGGTTCTCGTAACTGAATCGCCCAAAGACATTGTCCCGGTCGCTGATTGTGTGATCGATGCGGACGTCGAAATTGTTGCGGGTTTCCTGGCGGTGCGGATCGGCAAGAAAGTTGGCGCCGTTAGTATTGGCGTTTGGAGTTGGCCAGTACGCGGACAGGCGGGCGGCCAGGGGATCCACTGCAGGAAATATATTGGTCGGGAAGCCGGTGCCGGCGCTATAGCCGCCGATGGGGATGCCGCAAAAACCGGTGGGACTTGAAGCCGATGCCTGGGTAAGACGGGTATTGAATATTTCGCCGGCATAGGTGGGATTCCCATTGCAATCGGTACCCGTCACAGTAGAAGTGTCGAGGGAACTCGAGAAATCTCCGCTAATCTGCGCCGGTGTGGGAATGAACTCCAAAAAAGGCGTGGCCTGGCGGATCCGCAATCCCTCGTAGTCGCCGAAAAAGAAGGTGCGGTTCTTAATGATCGGTCCGCCCAACGTGGCACCGAACTGATTCTGCTTGTAAGGTTGACGGCTAGTATCAAACGCGTTGCGCGCATCGAGTTTCTCGTTCCTGATGAACTCGTATAGGTCGCCGTGGAAGTCGTTGGTTCCCGACTTGATCACTGCGTTCAGGATCGCTCCGTTTCCTCGCCCGAACTCTGCGCTGTAAGAGTTGGATTGCACTTTAAACTCGGCAATGGCATCCACCGAAGGCTGGATGACGAAAGAGGTCTCATTGAGCAGATCAGCCAGGTTTGAGTTGTTATCGACTCCGTCCAGCAGAAAGTTGTTCTGCGTCGAGCGCGCTCCATCCGCGCTGAATCCATAATTGCCGTTAGTTCGCGAACCGGGTTCAGCGGGCGCTACTCCCGCGCTCAACAGCGCCAACTGTGCAAAGTTTCGGCCGTTCAGGGGAAGAGTCGTGGCTTCCTGGCCGCCCACCACCTGCCCGAGTTCGGAAGTTTCGGTCTGCAGTTGGATTCCCTCGGATGTGATGGTCATGACCTCGTGGATGCTGCCCACCTGCAGCGTAATGTCAACCTCCGGGTGCTCCTGGATATTCACTACGATCGGTCCTACGACCGTTTTCTTGAAGCCTTCTTTCTCGGCGGTGACGCTGTAGCTTCCGATTTTGAGCGGACTCGCGACGTACTCTCCTTGCGAGCTGGTTGTGACCACGACTTCAGTTCCACGATCAACATCCTTGACGCTCACCCTGGCGCCCGGAATTACGGCTCCGGCGGAATCACGGACAACTCCTGCGATTGCCCCGCTGTCCTTCTGCCCAACCGCCATCGGCGGCAACGCCACGCTGACTACGAGGACAGCAAGGACAAATGGCAATAGGTTCCGACCGCTTCTTTTCATAGTCCACCGCCTCCTGATAGCCGAACGGGCTTGCGTTTCATTTCTTTTTCTTTGCTGGTCTTTCGTTTTTCGGCTTTGCAGGCAACGATTACCGATCGTGTGCCCGCTTGTCAATCATTTTGTTTGCTCATGATCGATTTCCTGCTTCGGAAGTGCATCCCCGTGGTGGCAATTCGTCCCTAATCCCGGGACGCAGCCTTCGAAATCCGCAGTGCGGGAAGTACGCTTGGCTGATCCACCTGCTGATCATCGAATTTTCGATTGATCTTGAGAAGTACTGCGGCCGTTTCGCCAGCGCACGACGAGGGCATCCGGAGATTCAGGGAAGGATTGCGTTGATTCCTGTAATCTCACAAAAATCGACTAATGCTGGATACAGTTCTTCGCCATAGCCGAGGCACGCATATTCGTTGGTCCAATGCTGCAGCAGAATGTCGATGTCACAATGGGCAGTTACGAACCCGTGAGGCCAGAATGGGATGCCACATTCGTTGAGCCGCCTTTCGATCTGATCAGGCGCGGGCTCGAAAATGCTGGCTCGCGTAATCACCATCTGAAACTCGCCGTTCACTCTGCCGAGTCGGGCTAACACTCCTTCTCCCACTTTGCAGATCAGCTTTACAGAGAGTCCACCGGCTTCGCCTTCCGTAGGGATGCCGTGCTCAGAGAAACCGGCCGGACCCAGCTTGCTCGCCAATGAAGGCGGGCAAGCTCCATCGCCGATGATTTTGATTTCCTTGGTCTTCCTGTCAATATGCTGCAAATCGCCGTAATACACTCTCTCCTTGCTCAATTTGGTGAGCAGGAGAACGGTTAACGCAGTGTTGAAGTCGCCCAGCGTAGAAGTGCCAACTCCATCCTCAAGCATCATGCTCTGGGCAAAGCAAGTTGCAGAGTAATCTCCAGCGAGACCGGGAAAGGATTGAATCGTGTAGAAATCGAATTTTTCTTTCGCAACAACTTTTCTCAGAGCAAGATAGAGCCGCATCGAGCGCTCAGTCATGGCGTTTCGATCTGGTTCCTTGCCAAACAACTGCTTCAGTCTTGGCTGAAGTTCATCCAGTTCGCTGGCGGAGATCCCTTCAGCGGTTTTCTTCAATTCAGTACTGTCCCGGGAATCGATATCGATGCCGAACATTCTCATCCATTGCGAAGGATCGGCAGCGCCACAGGTTTGTCCCATCCCACGCCCACCAAATGCGCCAATGGTAGACATGTTTAAGAAGTTCTTCAGATGAGAAGCTCGGGCATAGCTGACGATCTTGTTTACGGTGTCCTGTTCCTCCACGCTTCCGTATACAAATTTGTGCGGGACGCCGATTTCGAGCAAACCTCCATGCAGCACCAATCCGCCAACCGGCCGCCATCCCTGAGAGCCGGGATGCGTCCATAGGAGCAAGCCTTTGCCGCTAGTGCAGTAATCACGAATAGCACCGACCATATGCGCTGCCCACACCCAGGTCCCGGAAAATAGGACGACGGCATCGATGGCATCGTCACATTTCATTTTCCTGAACGCCGCCCGAGCTTCTTCCTTGCTGGCGACAACCACGCCATGCTCAATCACTTTCAGGCCCGCCGCAACCAGCGCACTCCTGGCGCGCTGAAGCAATGCGTCATCTATGAACGGAGTGCCCATGGGGTCTTTCAGGCCATCTTTGTGAACTCCAAAAACTATGAATCCGATTGTTGCTTGTATCACCGTTCCTCCAAATTGGCTTCTCGAACCTTAAGTGTCTGCCTCGCAGTGTACGCCGAGCGCAAATGGTGGTATTCCTTGGCTTGTTGTACGTACGACGCCGCCATCGCCTCGTCGGGTAATACCACCGAAACATCGCGGACCACGAGTTCCACAGCTTCCTGCAGGCTGGCGTATTCTCCAGATGCCACGCCGGCGAGTATGGCTCCGCCCAGACACACTGCCTCCGGACACTGCATGACATGCAGCATCCGGCCCGATAAAGCAGCTCGCAACTGAAGACCCAGCGCCGACCGCGAGCCTCCGCCGGTGACGTAAATGTCACGAAAATCTCCCACAGCGCTTGCCAGGATGTGGGTCATCTGTGACAGTTCACAAGCGAGCCCTTCGAGGATACCTTTGTAAATCTGGCTCCGGGTTGTGTTCGGTCCCAAGCCGGAGATGATTCCGCGTGCGTGCGGGTTGAAGTCAGGATTGCAAGTACCGATCAGATTGGGCGTAATGCACAGACCCGTTGGACCCGCGGGTGCGTCTCGTTCCAGTGCCGCGTAGTGCAGGGACTCCACGTCCGATAGTTCCCCGCCCTCGGCGATCGCGCTTTCACCGGACCCTTCTCCGTGCGCTTCTCCGTACAACAGACCATGGAACCACTTCATCATGATTCCCGAGGGAAAGTACGCCAGCGTGACGAACTGGTCTGGAACCACGTGACAGTAAGAGTTGAGGGAAGCCGCCAGCGCCGCATCCGTTAAGCTGGGTCGCTCGGAAGCACCCAACAGACATTCGTAAGTGCCCATCGAATCGGCGACGCGGCCCGCACCGATGGCGCCAACTCCCAATGCTCCGCTGGGTTGATCGTGCCCTCCCATCACCACCATCGTCCCGGGCGAGAGGCCGAGTTGACTCGACGCGGCGGCGTCCAATTTTCCAGCAATCGTTCCTGCAGGCACAGGAATGGGCAGGCATTCGGCACTTATTTCTAAGGCGGTGAGAATGTCTTCGGACCAGCTGCATTTCCGAATATCAAATGCCAGATAGCGGGAAGCCAGGGAATAATCGATATAGGGCGGTAGTCCCAGACGCAGAAGAACATAACCAATCACAGTGAGGAAACGAACCGAGGAGGCCAAAACGTCCGGCCGGTGCTTACGCAGCCAAAGAATCTTCGGAACCGGATACATGGGATGAGCTACCAGGCCGGTGATCTCGAAAAGTCGCTTTCTTCCCAATGTTCTTTCGAGCCACACCGTTTCTTCCGTGGCGCGATTGTCCTGGTTGAGAATTGCTGGAGCGATGGCCTGGTTGCGTCCATTGACCGGCACGAAGGTTTCGCCGTGCGAACTTAGGCATAGCGCTCGGACAGGATCGGGAAGACTCTTGGATACCGCTTGCGAACACTGGCACACCGCCTGCCAAAAACGCTCGGCATTGATCTCTGCCTGCGAGGGAGCGGGGAAATCCGGTGTGTATGCGCAAGCGTGCCTCGTAAGGATCGCACCCGTCGCCGCAAACACCACCGCTTTGCATCTACTCGAACCGATATCGATGGCGAGCAGGCTCATGATGTTTTTTCGATTCCTGCTTGCCTTAATGCGGAAACGTTTCAATCCGCTGCTCGGCCAAATCACCCGGCGTCCAAGGCGCCTGCGCATGGGAGCCGGTCGTCATCTCGTGATCGTCATTTCGTAACCGCTTGCAATTCCGCCGTTGGAGCTCTGTCAAGCGCAGCGCGCGCTTGTTCAAGAAATCTGCTTATGTTGTCGGCTTGGAATACATTGCGGCCAAAGAAGACGCCAGCCGCTCCGGAGGCCGCAACATCCCGGACCACGTCGAGCGCATGTTTGTCCGACGCATGACGGCTTCCACCGAGCACCAGGATTGGTATCGGACATTTCTCCACTACCGAACGCATTGATGGTATATCCCCGCTGTAATCCGTCTTAACGCAATCCGCGCCCAGCTCGGCTGCCATACGAGTGTGCAGGTTCAGCCACTTGGGATCGCCCGGATTCTCCACACCCTTCCCCCGTGCCAGAGATTCAACAATCAGCGGGATTCCAACTTGTTCGCATTCACGAGCGATTTCGGCGTTGCGAGTGATCTCCTTCATCTCGAACTCGGCATCACCAGTGCCGACGACGAGATAGGTCAGAACCGCGTCTGCGCCGTGTCGTAACGCCTCCTCGGGCCGAGCCAGAAGCGCGCTGTGCAACGCACCGCTTCCGCCTTGCCCCAGCGCAGACCAAACCGTAGTCCAATCCAGACGGGCAATGATCGCAGGGAGTGGGCCGAGGGTTGTCGCGTTTGCGAATTGACGAATGAGCCCAAGGTTCAGCAGCAGCGCATCGACTTCGGCCTGGACGAATTGGCGAATCTTTCCTAAGGGGTCTTCCGTTCCAGGAATCGGTCCCAGTACCAATGCATGATCGAAAGCCACTACCAAGGCTCGGCGTTGCGAGCCTCCCAGCACCCGACTCAACCGAATCTTCTTGCCGCAATCGCTCACAGTTCCCTCACGTCCTGGCTCCAATCGAAGGACGGATTTCAAATTATCCAGCACTTGAGCGATTGTCAACTTATTTGTTCTATTATGTTCGTTTGTTTCGCTCCTTACGCGTTTCTGGCACCTCTGCGACAACAACCTCGACGCCCGCTTCACGTAGCCCCTTGATGTACTTTGGATCGGTGCCGGAGTCGGTTACGAGGAGGTCGATGTCAGCCACTGGGCCGACATAGGCAAAGCTCTGCGTGCCAAATTTGCTGTGATCCGCCACCGCGATCCTGGTCTTCGCCGCTCTCGTGATCATCTTCTTGATTTGTGCCTCAGCATGGTTTGCGGTTGAGACTCCATACGAAAGATCGATTGCGCTGACCCCCAAAATCGCTTTGTCCAGTCGGATTTCGGAGAGCGCACGCTGCGCCCATTCGCCGGAAAAATAGAACGTGTCCTTTTGAAGATCGCCCCCAGTGCACAGGACAGTCACGCCCGCGCTTCTTTGCAACTGGCAAACAATCGTGGGAGAATTGGTCACCACGGTCAGCCGATTACGCTGATTCAAGCGGCGGGCAAGCTCATACACCGTGGTGCTTCCCTCAAGAAAGACCGTTTCTCCGTCAAGCACCAAACGTTCAGCCTCGCGCGCAATCGCTTGCTTTTCACTGCTATGGCTATGCGATAACGTCTCATAAGAAGGTTGGAAGCTGGTGCTGGACATGCGTGAAACCGCTCCCCCATGAGAACGGACTAATACGCCATCCTGCTCCAAAGCGGCCAAGTCTCGCCTTACGGTCGCCGCGGTAACCCCCAATGCGGCACAGAGGTCGGACGCCGTAATGGTGCGTTGGCCGGAAAGTATCTCTCGAATGCGAAATCGACGCTCTTCTGCGAGCATGGATAGTTTGCTCTCTCCCGGCTGCGACAACTGTGGTGCAGCTTCCTGGCTCGGCGGCAGCAATTGTATTTGAGATGTGAATGCTTTGTATCGAAAAAAGCGTGCTCGCATAGGCACAATCGATCAGAAACAAACAATCCGATTGACAAACGAGCAAGCGCTAGGTAGATTCGCGCAATTGTAGGGGGATTTCTGCCACCCGAGATTGAAGTGCACCAACTTGCCCGCCTATGGCAATGAAGACCGAAACGTCCCCCCACCTGACGCGCGCCTTCGGTCTACTCCATGCTACGGCCCTGAACATTTCCAACATGGTTGGGATCGGGCCTTTCATCACGATTCCACTCATGATGGCTTCCATGGGCGGCCCGCAATCCATGCTGGGCTGGGTGACGGGCGCTCTCATCGTAATTTCCGACGGTCTTATATGGAGCGAACTGGGGGCGGCGTTGCCCGGCTCCGGAGGCAGCTACCATTTTCTTCGCGAGGCGTACGGCCATCAAACGTGGGGTCGCCTGATGGCCTTTCTTTTCATCTGGCAATTCGTTCTGAGTGGGCCCTTGGAAATCGCGTCTGGGATGATTGGATTCGGAAACTATGCCACATATCTCTGGCCGGGGTTGAACGGTCGAGGCCAGCAATACGTGGCGGTGGCCGCAGGCCTCGCGGCTTTGTTCCTCTTATGCCGGCAGATGACATTCCTGCGCAAAGTCACCATCACTCTTTGGGTGGGCACGGCTCTTGCGATGGTGACCATCATCGTCGCGGGTTTTTCCCACTTCAATGCACACAGGGCGTTCGACTTTCCTCCGGGAGCGATGGCCTTTAATCGTGGCTTCGTGCTCGGACTGGGCAGCGCTACTCTGATCGCCGTATACAACTATCTGGGATATTACGATGTGTGCTACATCGGTGACGAGGTGCAGAATCCATCCTACGTAGTGCCGCGCTCGATTCTGTATTCGCTTGCAGTCTGCTGTGTGGGATACCTGGCGCTGCATCTGGCCCTGATCGGAGTAGTGCCGTGGCGGGAAGGAATTCATTCGAACTTCATCGTTTCTGATTTCATGGAGCACCTGTACGGCAGGGGCGCCGCAATCGGCGTAACAATTTTTGTTCTCTGGTCGGCCTTTGGGGCCGTGTTTGCGCTTCTTCTGGGTTATTCGCGAATCCCTTATGCGGCCGCCATCGACGGCTATTTCTTCCGCCCGTTTGCGCGACTGCATCCCACGAAAAACTATCCCCAAGTTTCCCTGCTGGTTCTGGGCGGTGTATCGATTGCGGCCGCATTCCTCAAGCTTGATCAACTGGTCAGCGCCTTAATAACCACCAGAATTCTGGTGCAGTTTCTCGGACAACTGTTTGCCATTCCCCTCCTGCGGCGAAAGCTTCCGGGCAGCGCGCGGCCGTACAAGATGTGGTTCTATCCCGTCCCCATTGTCATTGCTTTCTTTGGATGGGCGTATGTTTTTCTGACTTCGGGCTGGGTGTACATCAAGATCGGGTTATTGACGCTACTAACAGGCGTGCTGGTTTTCTTCATCTGGGCGAAGGCGAAAGACACATGGCCGTTCAACGCAAACCAGGAGGATGCATGATGGGACTTAATTGTCGTGGTCTTAACCTCCCCAAAGAATTGGCCGGCAAAATCCGTGTGTTCGAGGTCGCAGGCCTATTGATAGCGTGCGTGCTGACCCTGACGGAAGGCAGTTTGGGGGCTTCGGGCCAGGCTGGGACTTCCCAGGTCGTTGCTCATAACGATGGCTTATCCGTGGTCGTCCAACCGAGCGACGGTACCTATGAAATCCAAACAGGAACCGGCGGACACAGCGTCGTTCACGCAAGAGTGGCGGCAGAGATCGATCACAAGTGGGTTAAATCGACGGACTATCCGAAACACGAGATATCTCAATCGACTTTTGAGGATGCTCTCGGGCACGGCAAGAAGATAACGGTCGTGTACTCAGGACTCCCGAACATTCCGGAGCTCGCGTATACATTGCAAATCTATGATGGGAAAACTTTCGGCGTGATCGCGGCTGAAGTTCAAAATCATACCGGCAAGTCCGCAACGATACAAAGTATCCGATGCGTCGAGGCCATCGGAAACGCAGTTATCGATCTCGGTGGCGCGCCGAAGAACGATCGGGTTCTTTCCGACAGCTTCAGCGAGGACTGGCCGCCGTTGCAGATTTACGATTTAGGAAAAGCTCCCAATGGAATGCACCGGGCCGTAGGCAGCCAACTTATCTACAATCGGGAGAGCCGGGAGAGCCTGTTTTTTGGGGCTCTTACTTCCAACCGCTTCCTCACCATCATTCATATGCAATCTCATTTGCAATCACAATCCTCCTCATCGGACGGTCCGAGCATCGCTTCATACACGGTCGAGTCAACCGGAACTACTGAGATACAGGCCACCGATCCTGAGTCCGGCCTGCGAGAGGGGCCGGCGGAAAACCTGATCGAATTGAGCGTTCCACTTCCCGCGGGCGAGTCGGTCGCTTCCGAGCGCGTGATGTTTGCTACCGGAAAAGACTATTACTCGCTACTTGATCACTATGGCGCCGTGATTCGAGAACTGCATCACAGTCGGGTCAGCGCAGACAACATGCTCGGATGGTGGAGTTGGACAGCCTTTTACACGAAGATCACACGAGGCACTGCGCTGACGAACGCTCAATGGCTGGCCGAGCACCTGAGGGGATTGGGCTACGACTATTTTCATTTCGACCTGGGCTACGGGTACTCTCGGGGTGAATATGCCACGCCCAATGCCTCTCAATTTCCTAGTGGCATGTTGGATCTTACTCACCGCATTTGCCGATTGGGATTGAAGGTAGGCGTTTGGACGGCTCCCTTTGAGGTGGGCGAGCGGGCCTGGATTTACGAGCACCATAAAGATTGGCTGTTGCGCAACGCACATGGCGATCCGATTTCAATCGGAGACGCTGAAGAGGTGAAGGGCGAACGCCTTTTCGTCTTAGACGTCACTCATCCGGATGCCCAGGAATATCTTCGACAGACATACCGCACCCTGGTTCGGGAATGGGGCGCGCGCTACATTAAGCTCGACTTCATGGACAATACGGCGATCGAGGGTTACTACCATCGCCCGAACACAACGGCCCTAGAAGCGCAGCGAATCGGGCTCGAGATTATTCGCAAAGCAGTCGGCGATGACGTGCTCCTCGATAAAGATGGGAGCCCGATGTTGAATCCGGTTGGCCTGGTGGATGAAGGCCGTATATCCCAGGATACGGGTCATGCGTTTCTCCGCAGCAAGGAAGCTGCGCCTGGCATCGCGGCGCGCTATTACATGCATCGAAACTTTTTCATAACGGACCCGGACGCGTTCACGGTTTCCCGGCAACTCCTGGAAGAGCGGACGATTCAAGCTCCGGTTACATTGAATGAGGCTCAGGTGTCGATAGCGCTGGCAGCGGTTTCTGGAGGAATGTTCGAAATTGGCGACGACCTCCCAACCCTGGGGAGCGATCCGGAAAGGCTCGGATTGGTCGAGAATTCTGATTTGCTGGCTATGGCAAAACTTGGCCGTGCTGCTTTGCCTCTGGACCTCCTGACTTATACAGATCAGGATGAGCAGCCGAGTGTCTTTCTGCTGCACGAAGACCAGCGGCAGTCCATTTTGACGGTTTTTAACTGGACGGAGCGGGCGAGTTCCCACACTTTCACGTTTGCCGACCTAAAGCTTCCGACTGGGCGTTTTTACAAATCATTTGATTCGCTCGCGCAGGATCAACCGTTGGCGATGGACCACGAAACGCTCCGCCTGGACGATCAACCTGCACACTCGGTCAGGCTGATTAAGATTATTGATACTTCGATCCCGATGGCCGCGCCTTCGCTTGCCTTCCAGATCTCAACTCAAGCGAAGGTTGGAGAAGAAATTGCATTCTCCAGCATAGCGTCTAAAGACGGAGTTCCGGCACTCGCCTATCATTGGGATTTCGGGGATGGAATCGTCGCCGACGGCGCAATCCTCACTCATGCCTACACTGCAGCCGGAAATTATACAGTGCGGTTCACGGCTGAGGGCCTTGACGGCAAAGCCGCCGCGCAGACATTCTCGATCGCCGTCAGTGGATCGGTGGTTCTTCTGCCTCCTCGGCGTTACTCCGAACCTCACGAATAGCTCTCAGTCATCCCGGAGTACTAGATGTCCGATGCCACCTCTTCTTTTTCTTCGCCTGATCGCATTGAGCAGTTCGGCCACGTCCTCACGGCTGTTGAACTCGCGAAGCGCTGGCCGTTTCTAGGGTGACGATCTTCAAGCACGCCGCAGCCTGACGTATTCCATCGTTCCGGGTGGGAACTTGTGTGCGGCTTGATCCCAAGACAGTGGCGAACTGGTTGCGAAAAATGTAGGACGGAGGCGTCCTTGGTTGGTAAGGCGCGATTTCTAGAATTGCGGGCTAGAGTGAGCGTAGAAAGTCGATGATTTCCTGTTGCTCCTGAACCGTCAGCTTATTGAAGTGTTCGATGACTTTATTGGCCTCGCTGCCATGGCTCTGGTGAGCCCTGATGGCCTCAACCAGATTGGACGTACGTCCATCATGGAGAAAGAAGACGCGCTGTCCGACGCCCCAGAGAGGAGCAGTTCGGAACTCGTCTGGCCCGGCACCGCCTTGCGTAATGCCGTCGGCCAGGCCTTCGCCCATGTGGTGTACGAGCAGGTCGGAGAAAAGATTCGCAGTTTGATTGGAAAGCGCAGCACTCGGACTGGTCGCGGAGCCGCTCGCAATCATTGCTCCTGTGGTAAACGACGGTGTATGGCAGTGCACGCACCCTACCTTCGCAAACAAGTCGCGTCCCTTTTCGCTGGACGGTGTGGCGGGAGCGGGCGTGGGTGGAGCGAGCATCCGCATGAAGTTGGCAAACGCTTCGATGTCCGAGATGACCGCGGGGTTCGAAATGCCGCTTGAACTGCCGGTCGTTGAAGGAGTGGTTGTGAAGTTAAGAGTGTCGTTGGGAGTGGGGGTGAAGATACAGCCGGGTGTTTCATCGCGCTCTTGCGGGAATAGCTGGTTCGAGATTCCCATCTCGACGTTGTAGGCCTCGCCCGCGAACATGAGAAGGGATTTGTTCTGCGCCTTCCACCCGAACCGAGTAATGGTCCCATCGTTCGCACTGAGATTCACGTTTCCGCTGAGATGCGCGTTCGCGTGTCCGTGAATGCCGAGCTCGGATTTTGCCGATGCGTTGGCCCGCATATTCGCAAGGATCGCCGAGTCGGGAATTCCTTCAATCAGCCCTGCGCCAAAGACAGGAGTCGGAATTCTGAAAATAATGTTTTGATTCCCGCCTTGGCCCGTAAGCGGATTTCCCGCGGGCAGAAAATCGAATTGGGAAATATTGCATCCGGGAGCGTCCGCTCGCCCTGTGATCACGAAGAGGTCATGCACACCGCCATCGGCGGTGCCGTTGCTTTTCTTAAATCGTGCTTCACGGATGGGACCGTTTGACGCGATGAACCACGGCACCTTGTTCTTGGACCCACCCAGGATGGCAACTTCGGGCAGGGGGTTTTTCGCCGGGCTGGTTCCGCCCATACTGGGCTGCGAGTGGCAGGAGAAACACTGATTGGAGTTGAAGCGCGGGCCCAGGCCGTTGTTCGAGCCCTTGTTGACAACCTCGATTTCCGCGAACCTTGCCTGCCCGTCCAGGAAGAACGTAGTCTCATCCGCTGTAAGACCCTGCAGCGGGCCACCTGCACCGGCTGCGCCTCCGCGCACGCCTGGGTCTACCGGAGCTGAACTGGTTTGGCCCAAGGTACAGCCAGATGTGATTAAGACCACGGTCAGTATTCCGCTGAGCCTCTTGGGCGTAATTCTCCCCAGTGTCCTCATCACTTCACCTCATCGCTTTACCTCATAGGCCCCGAAATGCCGCTATTGTAAACCGGTTTCTCGCCCTGTCTTTACTCGGGAGGGCATGTCGTTTGAGATCCCGCGCCGTCAAGCTGCGTGCGATTTTGCCCCGACCGCGATAGCGCGTTGGCCGCGTGCGGGCGGTGGCTAGAAACAAGGTTGGCATAGTCGTGTCATCGATCACTCTTTGGATTCGGTGCCTCCGAGTTGCCGATCTCGTCGTCAACAGACTAGGCTCTGAGTCTTAGGCAGCGAGAGTCTGAAGGGTTGAAGTAAGGAGGCCGCGAACAGTGAACACGATGATAGTTCGTTCTTGGATCTTAATGACGATCCTGCTCGGCACGGTTGGCGGAGATACAGCGCAGGAACGGCGAATCACCGCGCGAGAGGTGGTTGCGGAGATACAGAAGCAGGTTGGGGTGGAATGGAAAAAAGAGACGGTAGATACGTTCAAAGCGGGAAACCCCGATACAGCAGTGACGGGAATTGCGGTGACCATGATGGCGACGATGGATGTTCTGCAACGTGCGTCGGCACAGGGATTGAATTTCGTGATCACGCATGAGCCGACTTTCTACGCCCATCTGGATACGCCCGAAGGTATGTCGGAAAGCGATCCGGTGTGGGCGGAGAAACGGGCGTTCATTGAAAAACACGGAATGGTGGTATGGCGGTTTCACGATCACTGGCACATGCGCAAGCCGGATGGAATTGAGGCAGGGATGGTGCGTTCACTTGGATGGGAGAAATTCCAGAAACCTGAGAATCAATATCTGTTTGTTATGCCCGAGACCACGGTAAAGAAATTGGCAGAGGAGGTGGCGCACAAGCTGGCCTCGCCGGTGGTGCGTGTCGTGGGCGAGCCGGAGATGAAGGTCAGCAAGGTGGGGTTTAGTCCAGGGGCGGCGGGGTTCCAGAGAGAGACGCAAGCGCTGGAGCGGGACGACGTGCAAGTGTTGCTGGTTGGGGAAACGCGCGAATGGGAGACGGTGGAATATGCGGCCGACGCGGTGACACAGGGGCGCAATAAGGCGTTGATCGTCATTGGACATGTCCCGAGCGAGCAGGGCGGGATGGAGGAGTGCGCGCGTTGGTTGAAGGCATTCGTGAAGACGGTGCCGGTTGAGTTCGTGGCGACGAAAGAACCGTTCTGGACCGTCAGCGAGAAAAACTGAAACGTCCCACACTCGTCGGACACCATTGATTCTGTTCGGAGTGCAACGGATCATTAGGCACCGCAAGACATGGCCAGTGGCACCGGCTGGATCAGTGTTGTAACAATCGCCACTGCGCTCATTGACCCATTTCCCGCACCGCCTGAGGCTGAAGGGCTTTCCTCCCCTGCGGCGAGTACATCGGTAACCTTGTGGGTGAACCTTAAATAACATACCGTTTGCGGGTGGGCTAAACCCTGTTTGAAGAGTCGACTAGGGGCTGTCTTGCGCAACCAACGACATTGTGGCTCTCCACCCGCGGGAAGTATCCGTCGGATTTTCGCGTCCGCGACTTTGGCGCTGGTCCTGTGCCTGGGAGCCGGCTTCGCCCCCTGTTCAATGGCCCAGAAAGCTAAACCTCGTAAAGTGATTTCCGAAGTCAAGCCAATCTATCCGCCCACACTGAAAAACCTGGGAATTGAAGGGAAGGTCCGCTTAACCGCGATCGTGCTTCCGGACGGGTCCGTGTTGGCGGTTGAAGTGCGTGGGGGAAACCCCATACTCGTCGAAAATGCGGTAAAGGCAGTGAAGGTCTGGCGGTACGCTCCAGGCCCTGCTCAGACTGAAGAGGACGTGGTCCTCAATTTTGGCGATAAGTAATCGCTTCCCTCGACTGGGTACATAGGATTTTCGCAGGTGACAATGGTCCGAAATAGCGCGCGTTATTGATACAAGGCGATTTTATCGCTGGTTTGATCGTGGTCAGAGAGTTTGGTCGCTAGGTAGCCGGACTCCGAACGCCAATGGGTGCGAATTGAAAGGGAATAAAGAGGAAGAAGAGGGAAAAATGACGCTCCGAAGATCCGTGTTTTTGGCTGCCGCAGCAGTGAGCTTGATTTTAGTGCTGGTCTGCACCTCAGGGGCGCAAACCGCTTCAATCAATGGAACCGTCACCGACGCATCCGGAGCGATCGTCCCTCTCGCGACAGTCACCGCTACCAACACAGCGACGAACATCGCCCGCAGCACTGACACCGGCAGCTCAGGGGTTTACAGCCTCACCGACCTGGTGGCCGGGCCCTACGACCTGACCATCGAGAAATCGGGCTTTGGCCCGGTGCGGTATGCCGCATTGACTTTGACGGTGGACCAGACAGTGACGCTCAACGCCAAGCTGGAGGTTGGCTCCAACAAAGAGCAGGTTACGGTGGAGGGCACCGCAGTCCCGGTGGACACGACCGACGCTCAGCTCAGCAGCGTGGTGCAACATAAGCAGATGACAGAGTTACCCTTGATTTTGCGTGATCCCTACCAATTGGTTTTGCTGAGTCCGGGCGTGACTCAATCCGACGGGATGGGCGGGGTCTCCGCCAACGGAGGGCGCGAGCGCAACAATAACTTCATGTTGGATGGCGCCGACAACAATGACACAGAAGCTCCGGGCGGACTGGGCGGCATCACCTCGCAGAACCCGGACTCGACCGAAGAATTCCGAGTCATCACCAATAGCTTCGCACCGGAATACGGCCGAAATAACGGCGCCATCATCGACGTACTCACGCGGCCCGGGTCAAATGACCTGCACGGCGATGCCTTTTACTTTGGACGCTGGAACGCCCTGGGCGCTCGCGATTATTTCAACCACCAGATCCTCCCCGATGGGTCGGTCGCGCCCCAGGACCCGTACAACCGCAATCTCTACGGCGCATCGTTGGGCGGCCCGATTATCAAGGACAAGACATTCTTCTTCGTCAACTACCAGGGCGCCCGCTTCATCACAAACCGAACCAACACTTCTACGGTTCCCACTGCGGCTCTTAAGACCGGCGTCTTCACCTATACCAATCCAGATCCCAATTCTTTGGCCACCCAGTCACTGGACATAACCGACCCGAGCAATCTACTCGGCAACAACGGAACTGCGAATCCATCCACCTTCGGCGGAGTGGGTGTGGGTCTTGATCCAGTCATGCAGAGCATTTTGGCGCTCTATCCCGCTCCGACCGCCGTGAACCGAGACGGAATCACGGGGCAGCTTTTCTTTCCCAGCGAGTCACGGGAAAAGGACGAAGATGCGACCCTGAAGATCGACCAGAAGATCCTGAAGAATAACAGTCTGTCGGCGCGTTACGTCTACAACTGGTTCCACGATCCTAACCCATTCCATTCCGACTTTCTGCCGGGCGGACTGGGGGCGGTCTACTCGTTCCAGCGCACCCAGAGTCTGGCATTATCGCTCACGTCCAATCCGAGCCCAACCCTGGTCAACGAACTGCGCGCCAGCACCAACCGCACTAACCTTTTCTTTGGTTGCAACGGAACCAGTCTGTTTGACAGCTTCGGATACACCGACCAGGTTGGCCGTGGCGCCGACTTTAGCCTGCCGGGTCTTTCGGGATTCGGTTGCCAGGGCCTGGGTGATGCCAATGACCAGGGCCGCAAGACCGGCACTTACCAGTACTGGGACACTCTCACCAAAGTGACGGGCACGCATACCATGAAGTTTGGTGCCGAGTTCCGCAATGTATACTCCAATAACTTTACCGATTTTTCCTCTCGCGCAGCCTTTTCCTTCAACACGTTTAGCTCGGGTAGCACGTTCGGATACCCCTTGCTGCAGAACTTGAACCCGAACGTCGACTCGAATGCGCTCGAGGACCTGACCAGCGGACTTCTCGGGCTGGTGAATGCGCAGTCGCAGACCCAGTTCTTTACAAAGAGCGGGAGCCGCCTGGTGAACGATGAGTTAGACTTCCGCCAGCGGGAGCTGGGTCTGTTCGCGCAAGATCAATGGAAAGTGCGCTCCAACCTCACGCTCACCTATGGTCTGCGCTGGGAGTACTACGGTGTGCCGTTTGAAGCACACGGCAACTTATCGAACTTGTTCCAGGACCCCAGCGGCCTGGCGCCGGCGCTCGCCGGTGGCGGGAACGGGTTCACCTTTACCCCGGTGGGCCCGGGAACGGGTCACCAGTTGTACCAGAGTTATTACCACAACTTCGAGCCGCGGGTGGGCTTTGCCTGGGATCCGTTGAAGCGAGGCAAGACGTCGATTCGCGGCGGTATTGGGGCATTCAGCGACCGTGTTTACGGCAACCTGGTGAGCGATGCCCGTGGCAACCCACCTTTCCAGCCAAGTCTGTTCAATCAGGCCTTCTTCCAGGCGTTCGCCGGCGGACAACCGCTCGCAACCGCGCAATTACAGAATCAAGTTGCACCGGGGCAGCTCACGGCTTCGCCAGTGGTAACCATCCTCAACCCCGTCACCCTCGTCGGAGGACTGACTTTTCCCGATCTCTTCGCGACCAACATGAAACCTCCCACCTCGGTGTCCTGGAATCTTGGCATCCAACATCAAATGAATTCACGCCTCACGGTCGAAGTCAACTACGTGGGGAACCATGGCACGCGCATTCTGCGGGTGTTGGACGGGAACCCGCCGCAGCCGTCCCTCGTTTCCGCGTTATTGGCCGATGGAGTTGCTCCGTCGACGCTACAGTACAACACCCTCTACTACGGCGGCGAAATTGGGGCATTGCCGTTCGACGCCGTCAACAACAATGCCTTCCTTCACACCTTTACGGACCAGACCTCGGGGCACTCCTGGTATGACGGTTTGCAGTCCCAAGTGAATTTGCGAGATTTCCACGGTCTGCAGGCGGGATTGGCATATACCTGGTCGCACGCCATGGATGATTCTTCTGACCCGCTGGTGCAGACCACCAACAACGGCAACTATCCCGTGGATTCGTTTGCCCTGGGTCGGGAGTTTGGTAATTCCGGGTTCGATACGCGCCACCGGGCGGTGGTCAACTTTATCTACCAGCCCAATATCGGCCGGGGGAAGAGTTTCCTGAGCAATGGCTTTGCCGGCCGCATCCTTGAGGGGTGGCAGATTAGCGGCATCGCTTCCTTCCAGACAGGCCTGCCGTATGACATCTTCGGGCCGTTCGATACCCTGCACACCGGAATCGGTGACCGGGCTACAGTGATTAATCCATCCATGTTGAAAACTCTGCCTGCTTCGGGACGAATCAATTCTTCGGGTGGTGTCTTCACCGGCTTCAATTCCTCCGCGTTCAATCTAGAGGATGGTGTGAACGCGCCTATCCCGTGGGGAATTCCTGCGAATGTCGACCGCAACAACTGGTACGGCCCGGGTGTGAACAACTGGGATATGTCTCTTTCGAAAGCGATGACACTGACGGAGCGCGTCAAACTCCAGTTGCGCTTCGAGTTCTACAACGTTTTCAACCGCGTGCAATTTACCAAGCCGTCCAACAACACAGCGGACTCCAACTTCGGCTATTCATTTTCGCAGGCGGGACAAAACGATGGCACGACCGGCGCACGGCAGATCCAGCTAGGCGCCAAGTTCACCTTCTGAGCTCGTCCGGCACGAGGCCTCGCCGATGGGCACGGTCTGAGGCCGTGGGCAGGAATGGTTTCCGCGCTGGAACCTGGTTTTGCGGGGATGTGTGGGCGAAATGCCTGCATTAAAACAAGCTGTCCCCGCGGATTCTAAAGGCGCTGCAAGATAAAGATCGGAGAGCATCCAGAAATCAGCGCGGCCATTACGACGCTGGAGATGGCGATGAACGATCTGGCGATCCAGACTGGCTGCCAGCTAGCTAGGGTGCTTCAGTTTGACGTGTACGCGAAACGCTTTATCGAGCATTTCAATGGTTTCTGATCGCGTATTCTGCGTGTCAGTCACCGCCTTTTCGACACAGATGATCTCACGGCACTCAGAACATCTGGCGAAGCGATGACTGGCGCGATCCATCTCGTCCCGTGGTCCAAGCCAACCCGCGTCGGTCAATTCCGGTTTCTTCATGCCCCAAGTTTCCCACAGGCCAGACGGCTTGGCTACTCCTGGGAATTGAAACTACACCACTATCAACGAATCGACTATTAACCGTAGCCTGAACGTTGTCGGCCTAACATCGCCATTTCACTCAAAGTCCCCGGTCGGCAGCGAACAGACGGCGCAATCTTGTGATCTGGCCGGTTAGCGACTGTTACCGATATTAGGCATTCACAGTACGTACATCCGCAGCATCCACCACACAAGTAATATCGCAACGATCGCCCCTGCAATGTGAACGATCCAGTCGCCAGCTGTTTTCGGTTTTCCGAAATTGAACATGCGGCGATGGTAGCAGCACCTGGCGTTGAGCCTTAAAGCAAATTGAGCCCGAATGAACGGATTTTATTTACGCCGCTTGGCTTGTTTCTTAATGATTCGATGAACCCGTCTCATTGCTCTGCGAAAATTGTTCCCTCCAACTTTTGACAACGCTTTGAATAATTGACCAGCATCCTCGTTGCTGCTTTCTGCGACGATTTGACCGATCTTCTCATTGACTTTTTTTCTTGTTTTTCTCATTTCGTTCTCTTTGTGGGAATCACCCCCACCTTGCGCTTTCGTCGCCGCCTTTGGCGGCGCGTGGCTTTTTGCCGGGAGTTGCGGCAGTTGTTTTCCGGTTCGCTGCGGTTCAAGCCGGAGATGGCAGTCCCAGCTTGGGCTGTTTGCCAGGTCAACAAGGGGAATCGGGAACAATTAGACAAGCTAACGAGAGAAAACAATGAGGAGCCATGGGAACGCACCGAAACACCAGAGCACCACTACCAGGACGCTCAGGCACCTGACGGTCGGGCCACCGGGACTAATATCTGGCCCGCTCTGCCGCAGGCGCTATTCTGTTCCCGTTGCAGATTTTTGGGTTGATACCCGTCCTTTCACCTTGTCACTGATGTCCTTTACCCTGCCGCTGATCGAACTCCGCAGTTCCACGCCGCTCGCGGGCGCAAGCAACATGCCGGCCCCGACGCCGAGTCCCACACCTGCGGCAAAGCTGACAAGGTTACGGAAGGTATGATCTTCCCGCTGAGGCTGAATTGCGCTCGCAGCGTTATCCAGCACGCGCTTGGCCTGATCCCTGATTTCAGACGTGCGATCTGCTACGCGGTCAGCCTGCTCGGCGGTCTGATCCAGAATATAAACAGTGGTTTTTAGAAGCGACTTCAGAAGCCTATTCCATGTCATTGTGATCCGATCCTTTCGATCCCTTAAGGTGCGATGCCCAGCAATTAAGTTGCTTTAGAAACGCCTATCTCGCGCTCGGCCCCGGAACCTCTCCCATCCGAAAAGGGACGCGGCCGTCGTTCTTCAACTCAAGCTTAGGGAGTCAAAGGAAGGCTTGGCTGTTCAAGATTGCACAGTTCTCCGAGCTTGCCCCACACAACCTACGCCGGGCGAACGACCTTGGGGAGCGATGATCTCGGATTGTTGAAGTAATATCTCGCAACCCGCCTTAAAGAGCATCTTCAGAACAGGACTAGCTGGCGCATCGCCCGTCACCTGCGAAACAAATTATATTGTTGGCGTTACATCGCCTGAGCACAAGTTGTGCGCTTTCCTCGCCTGTCTGGCGATCAAGACGCGCAAAGTTGCGCTAAGGCCTGGTAACAAGAGTCTGGCTGAGTATCGATGTTGGATTCAATTTTCGGGCTTTGCCGCTTCAGTGTTGGTTCCGCGTCTCGCACGGGGCGATCTGACGTGGATAGAACAGATTTATAGACTTCCGCCGTTGTTCGTCTGCAACGTTCAGTGTCCAGCTACGTGACCTTTTCAGAAGTGCAGGCAGTTCCATGTCTAGTAAGTACGGACTTGCAATCTGTCGATATAGCAATGTCAACTCATCGCTCAGTACCTGTTGTCGCTCAGGGCTGAGGGCGAAGTTCTCCGTCGTGCCGGAAGTACCCGTTCCATGGATTCTCGGGTGCAGCTCAATTACTGCGCCGCCAGTAGCTCGTGCGATCATCATCGTGTCGTCGCTGCCGGGAAAGGGATCTCCGGTCCATAAGAAATCTCGCAAGAGGAACACATGCAAGCGCACACCAGCCCTTTGCAATCGATTCTCCAATTTGGCAGCTCTTATCTGGCTCCGATTGTCCTCGCCATCCGTAATCGCGTAAATCGTGTCACCGGGAGCCGCATTTGGAAGTTGATTGAGAACGTATTCGATAGCGTCCCAAAGAGCGGTCTTGCCTCGCACTGAAGAGTCCGGCGATTTTTCGCGTTCCGTCAATTCCGATGTTAGCTGCTCGCGAGAAGTAGAAAAATCCAGCTTTCGGTCTACTTTCTCATTAAAACCCAGCATAGCAATTGAAACGTTAGCGGGTAGACGCTTCACCGCGTCTGCCATGACCCAATAGGCAAGCTTCGCCTTCCCGCTAGAGTAGACCCCGTTCTTCATGCTTCCACTGGCGTCCACCAGGATTGCGACCCGCTTCGGCCCCGAAAACAGCGTTGCAGCCGTTATCTCCAATGGCTTGCGATGCAATTCAGCGGTGAAGCTGTTAACGCTAAGATCGTGTGGTACCTCGCCGTGCGAGTCGAGAATCCCAACAGGAATGCTGCGCTTCGTGCATGGCGATTCTTGCGCGCACAACGAGCACGCGAAGAGAAAAATGAGCGTAACACCTGTACTGGCGCGGACCATCGGCGAAATTGTACCGCCTCGTGTCAAGGTCGCTTTGAGGTCAAGCGGCGAAATATCTCGCTTACGCTCAAAACCCTTCGATGAGCGAAATGGCTGATATCGTCAGTTAGCCGTCCGTGCTTTTATTGGCTGTCCGCTGCGTATCCTTCCCCCCGTGCCCTCCACGAAGTTTCGCCATTCAAGACGTAGTACTCGCGTCCCTCTTAAAAGTGGTAATCGCAATCGAAGAAGGCACCGGGAGTTTGTGGTGTGAGGTGGTGACCATCATCGTTAACCTGCGCGGAGCGTTGATCGCCGCCGCAATTAGATTGAGCGCCGATACCAAGATCTCGATTCACGTCCACTTAACCGATAAACAATCTGCGGCTCGGGTTGTATACGTCGATCCTGAGAATCGGCTGTACTGCGATGCGGTATCGAACTGGAGAAGCCGCGAAACATCTGGGGAGTGCCTTTGCCGCCCGATGACTAGGAAGAGATTACGGCTGAAATCAGGCACTGATCCCAGCGTTGGCAATAGTCGCCCTGAAAACCGAGGTACTGCCCTGTGGCGTCGGCGTGTCACAACGTCAAGGGCGGGCAAAGGTGCGCCGGACTTGACAGGCGTGAGGTGTCGCGGAGTTTTTTTCAACAATCGCGCAGGCAAAGAATCGTGTTATAGTAGCGCCCGGGACGTTCTGGGGCGACGCCGAAGACCCGCTCGCAATCCTCTCCGCGGGCCGTCATCGACAAGTTAGATGTGAAAACACTGCGTCCTGGCAGGAGCCACTTTCGTGCTGGCAGCGCCTCACCACCTGTTCTCCAGGGTTACGAAGAACCGACTCGCTTGGGTTGTCGCTTTTTGCCTCTGTGCCGGGACCTTGGTACTCGCCCAGGTCCCCCTGTTCAATGCAGGCCCGGATGCGTTCTCCCAAATGGACTTCAATCAGATGTATCTGGATCAGATCAACCGCGACGCCAGAAAGAGCGCCCAGCAGGAGGCACAGGATAAGGAACTGATCGAATCTGGTGTGGTATCCGCTCTCGACCTGGAAGCTCCCAACCGGGCTGTGCAGGAGTACAACCTGGGTACTTCGTTGATGAAAGCGCAGCACTCCAAAGAAGCCATCAAACATCTGCAACGGGCGGTCGATGTCTATCCCAAGTTCGTTTCCGCCCACATTGGTCTTGGCCTTGCCTACGTCGACCAGGAGGACACCCCTCGCGCCAGGAGCGAGTTTGAAAGCGCTGCGAAGCTGGACGCAAAGTTTCCGCAATCGTTCCTGAATCTTGGCCTGGTGGCATTGTCGCTGAACGATTTTGCGACCGCGCAACCTCAACTGGAGAAAGCCGCGTTCCTCCGTCCCAAGGATGCCAGAATCCTCTGCAGCCTGGCGTACGCGCAAAACGGCGCGCATCAATACCAACAGGTGCTGGAAACCTCCCGGCGTGTCCACGCGCTCGACCACAAAGGGATGGCGAATGTGCACTACGTCGCTGCCTCGGCATCCATGTCGCTTAACGATTTCGAAAGCATGGAGCACGAACTGAACCTCTTGCTGAGCGAGGACCCAACCAACGCCTATGCTCCGGTGGCTCGTCAGAATCTGGCTGCTCTTAGCCATAACAAGGCGGTTCGGGCAGCGGGTGCAAGTTCCTCAACGGCGACAACCCTGGTTGCTTCTCTCCGCCCGGAGACCTTCCCCACTAGTGACAGGTTGAAGGCGCAGCTAGCCGCCTTGGGAGACGAATCCGATGCCGGAACCTGCGCCGATTGTGGCACGCCAGCTGAGGAAAATCGGGCCATGGAGACCGAGAACAGCGCGGTAGCCTCCAATGGGAACCCGGGTCTTCCCGTCCGCACCGGTGCCTGGACGATCCGCACGAATGTCGACCAGGTGACCATCTTTTTCTCCGTGAGTAGTCATGGTCACATGGTGAACGACTTGCAATGGTCCGACATTCGAATCCTGGATGACAACAAGCCTCCAGAAAGGCTAGTGCAGTTTGCCCCGCAGTCGAAGCTCCCTCTGCGGCTGGCTCTGCTCATCGATACCAGCGGCTCGGTGCACGACCGCTTCTCGTTTGAAAAGCGTGCCGCCGCTAAGTTCGTCGAGAAAATGCTGAGCGGCGCCTCTGATCTCGGGTTTATCGCCGGATTTTCTCAGGAAACGACCGTCACCCAGGACTTCACCGGCGACTCCGCCGAACTGAAAAAGGGAATTGAGAAGCTCGAAAATCAAGGAGGCACAGCGCTTTTTGACGCGGTCTCATTCGCCTGCCGGAAACTTGCCGCTTATCCCGACGACGAGCGGGCGGCAAAGGTACTCGTGATACTCAGCGACGGCGAAGATAATTCCAGCCACAGTAGTCTGAAACAGAGCATCCAGGCCGCTGAGCGCGCGGGCGTGACCGTCTACACAGTCAGCACGCGAGAAGATCCAGGCGATAAGACGGATGCCGACAAGGTCTTACAGGTATTGGCAGAGCGCAGCGGAGGCGAGTCTCTGTTTCCCGGCGATATCCTCACTTTGGCTCACTCCTTCGACAAGCTGCATGATTTGATTCGCAGCCGTTACTTTGTCGCCTACAAGCCCGCGGATTTCCTGCCCAATGGAAGGTATCGCGCGATCAGCGTGATTGCGGAAAAAAACGGCAAGCGCCTGCAAGTTCGCGCTCGCAAAGGCTACCACGCACGCATCGAGGCAAACCAGAACTGAGCGGGCAGCCTTCCTGACGCTTGCGTTTTGCGAAACGAGTTCTTACGGCACCGTCTCGCTCGTCACCTCCGACTGCGCACTCTCGGTCCCGCGTGCCTCCACCGCCGAGACAGAATAAGAAATAAGTTTTACACGGCACGACGTTCACGCCCCGGTGTTCAAGACGGGTCAGGGATTCGGTGCGGGGCCAGAAGACCAGCCGCCATTATCCATCGTCTGGGCAGAGAAAAGCCCCGGCTAGCACCGGGGCGAAGAAGAACCCAGCAAAATTGATCGCCAATCCTATCACATCTCGCGGTCAAGAGACATAACATTTCATAACAATCTGAGAGACAACGAGAGATCCGCGAGAACGCTTCTGTAGTATATCAAGTTTTATCAATGAGTTACAAAGAATCCAATCGAAATCATCAATCCATACAATTAACACTTGTTTTTGTCTATTCAATAGTGGTAGTGTTCCCGACCTATTAGCGGATTTCGGGAGCTTCGCGAGTAGTCTCTCAGGTTTCTGTCAGTGCCGATCTCGCGATGCCCCAAGGGCCTCTCAGCAAAAGGCAGTAGCAGGGACAGAATTCTCCGCGTTCGTCTTCCCGGGGAATCACTCTTCGTTCTAGGAGGGTTGCTATGCGCATCCGTCATCAGATTTCCTCTTCTCTGTTCGCAGTTCTCATTCTCTGTTCGGCCGTGCTGTGGCTGAGCAGCGCTCCCGCCTGGGCACAATCGACATCGACCGGCACTGTTCTGGGCGCGGTAACGGACCAGTCGAGCGCAGTCGTGGCGGGCGCCACGGTGACACTGACCGACACCGCAACCAATGTTGCTCGAAGCACGAGCACGAACGGTGCGGGACGCTACACCTTTGTGGACGTGAACCCGGGCATCTACAACATGGCGGTGACCAAGGCCGGATTTTCAACGACAAAGGTTGCGAAGCAGGAGGTAAAAGTCGGAGCCTCGCTCACTCTGAATTTAACCCTGGAGGTGGGCGGCGCGAATGTGGTGGTGGAGGTGCAAGCCACCGGCGCCGAGCTGCAGACCATGAACGCCACCGTGGGCAACACGGTTACGGCGATCGCGATCGACAACCTGCCCAGCATCGGCCGCGACGTCAACACCTTCATCGAGTTGCAACCGGGCGTGAGCACGGGTGGCGACGTTGCGGGCGCGGTGAACGACCAAAGCTATTTTTCGCTGGATGGCGGCAACAACACGAATGATATGGATGGCAGCGGCGGCGTATACACGTCGATGCAAACCGGACTCGTGATCGGCGACCCAACCGGCAATGTTGGCACTCAGCTGACGTACGCCGCGCCCTCGGGCGTGGTGCCCACTCCGGCAGACAGCGTCGAGGAGTTCAAGGTGAATACGGCCGGCCAGACTGCCGATTTCAACAGTTCGGCGGGCGCCGAAATCAAGGTCGTGACCAAGCGCGGCGGCAATGCCTTCCACGGCACCGCTTACGAATATTACAAGGACAACAACTGGTCCAGTAACACCTGGCAGAATAATTGGCTGAACTACCTGGACAGCCATGTCGGACTTCCCTCGTACCATTACAGCCGGTTTGGCGGCGCCATCGGAGGGCCACTCATTCCGAAGGAGGTGCTCGGGGGCAAGACTTTCTTCTTCTTCAACTACGAAGGCTTCAAGTATCCGCAGTCGCAGACCATCAATCGCAACGTTCCCTCGCCGGCCTTGCAGGCTGGACTATTGCTGGATGACGCCCCCGGCAGTTTAGGCGTAGTCGATTACAACCTGTCTAATGTTCCGGTCCTCTACAAAGGCACAACGTACCCGGCTGGTTACGGATGCAACGGCCCCTGCGATCCGCTTAACTTGGGCGTCAATCCTTTGGTTTCGCAGATCTGGAGCAAGTACGAGCCCGCTTCAAACGTTGCCAACTGCAGCCAGAGCTTGTGCGACAATCAAAACATTCAGGGGTTTGCGGGCACCCTGAAAACTCCGATCAGCAGCAAGTTCGCCGTGGGCCGCATTGACCACGATTTTTCTTCGAAACAGCATTTCATGGCCAGTTATCGCTATTACAACATGAAGGTTGTCGGGACTGAGCAAGTTGATATTGGGGGCTTCTTTCCCGGCGACACGAAGGGCACGCCCGCTTCAGTCTCCGGCGATCCGATACAAGACTGGTACCTGGTTGCGGGGCTGACCACCAACATTACCAACAACACCACCAACGACTTTCACTACAGCTGGCTGCGGAACTGGTGGGCCTGGTCACGGAGCGGAGCTCCGCCCCAGATCGCCGGGCTGGGGGGCGCTCTCGAAATCATGGCGGGCCAGTCGCAGACCCAGGATCTCGCCCCGTTTAACTCGAACAATCAGAATATCCGCGCCCGCTTCTGGGATGGGCACGATCAGATGTTCCGCGACGACATTTCCATGCTGAAAGGCAACCATCTGTTCCAGTTCGGCGGTACTTACCAGCACAATTGGGACTGGCATCAACGCAATGACAGCGGCGGCACGATCAACGCCTATCCAGTGTATTCACTGGGCAACGGCCCCTCGGGATCGAAACTCAACAACTCAGGATTTCAGCCTTGCGCAGGAACGAACAGCCTGGAACAGACAACCACCGTCAAGAACTGCCCAGCCCTTTCCGCGGCAGTGCTGGGCGTAGTTTCCATTGCATCGCAGGTTTTCACCCGTTCCGGTGCAAATCTGAACTTGAATCCTCCCCTGTCCAACGCGTTCGATCAGAGCGTCATTCCCTACTACAACGTCTACTTCAGCGACACCTGGCACATGAAACCAACCCTCACCTTGACCTATGGTTTGGGCTGGGCACTGGAGATGCCGCCCGTCGAAGCGCAAGGAAAACAGGCGGTGGTCGTAGATGCATCGGGTGAGCCGGTCAGCACGGTCGACTACCTGGAGTCGAAACGTCGCGCCGCGCTGCAGGGCCAGGTCTACAATCCCGAACTCGGCTTCGCCCTGGTGGGTAATACCGGGGGCGGCCGGAAGTATCCCTACAACCCGTTCTACGGCGAATTCAGCCCGCGCGTAGCGGTGGCATGGAATCCGCGGTTTGACGGCGATTCGCTTGGTGGCAAGATCTTCGGGCACGATCGCACGGTCGTTCGCGGCGGTTACGGCCGCAGCTACGGCCGCACTAATGGCGTGGCCCAAGTGCTGGTTCCGTTGCTGGGCCTTGGCCTCGAGCAACCCATCGCATGTAACTCAAACGTCGTCCAGGCCGGCGCTTGGGCCTGCGCCCCGTCGGGCTCGGGCACCTGGTCCAACGCCTTTCGTGTTGGAGCAAACGCGTCTGCTACGGGAGGCCCGACCGTCCCGCTGAGCTCGTTGGCGAGTCCGACGCTGCCCCAGCCGGTTTATCCGGGGTTCAACAACCCCGCCTCGTCCGCGCCGGAAGGCTTGGATCCGAATTTCCGGCCTAACGTGATTGACTCGTTCAATCTAAGCATCCAGCGCCAGCTAAACCGCAGGATGACAATGGAGCTGGGCTACATCGGGCGCAGAATCACCAACGAGTTCGAGCCCATCCAACTCAACGGCGTTCCCTACATGATGACGATGGGGCCGGCAGGCGGGACCAAGCAGACCTTTGCCGACGCCTATAAGAACGTGGTGTTGCAATACTGCGGCGGCGTCACCGGGCTGGGTGGCGGCGGTTGCGGCGGCTCGGCTTTACCCACCAAAGGAGTCGGACCTCAACTAGGCGCCGTCACGCCCCAACCCTTCTTCGAAGCCGCGCTGAACAATACCTACTGCACCACCCCTGTCAATATTGGGGGAGGGACCATGGTCACCCCGACGAACTGCACCCAGGCAGTTGTCTTGAATGAAGGCGCTACCGGCACCACGAACCTCAACAATGCCCAAGTATGGGGCATTTGGAGTGATCTGGATAACGGTGCGTTCAACTTCTCGCGCAGCATGATGAGCACGCCCATCGCCGCCAACTGCGGGCCGGGCACAAACGGCTACGGCTGCGGCGGCCAATACTCATCCGGGATCTTCGAAAACGCCAGCGTCGGCTTCGGGAACTACAATGCGGCTTACGTTTCCCTCAAGATGGCCGATTGGCGCGGATTAACCATGCAAGCCAACTTCACCTGGTCGAAGGCTCTGGGCACGGGAGCCCAGGCGCAATCCTCCAGCGAGCTGACTGCGCTCGATTCCTTCAATCTCAAGGAAATGTACGGGCGGCAGGCCTTTGACCGCAAATTCATCTACAACATGTTCCTGGTGTACCAGCCGCCCTTCTTCAAAGGGCAGTCGGGATTCCTGGGACGCGCGTTGGGCGGCTGGACGTTCGCTACCGTCTTCACGGCGGGCTCCGGCCTTCCGTTCCAGGCGGTTACGACCTATGCCAATTATCAGTCCTTTGGCGCATGTGATGGCGTCACCTGCGCTGACTACGACTCGGAGAATGCGGTGCCCATCGGCCCGGTTTCAGCCCACAGTCATGCCTACGCCTGCGGGATCGCGGCCGGAAACACCAGCGGTCTTGCCGCCTGTAACGGCCAGGCACCTGGGGACGGCTACCCCGTGAATGAGTTCAAGAATGGGGCTGCCGAGTACGCGAACTGGCGCAATCCGATTCTGGGCGTCGATAACCGGGACGGAGGCTATGGCATCATCAACGGCCTGCCCTACTGGAATATGGACTTCAGCATCAAGAAGAATATCCGGGTCACAGAGGGCGTTGGCCTGGAATTCCAGGGCGTCTTCGCGAACGTTCTAAACCATAACCAGATGCTGGATGGGTTCCCGTGGCTCGGCGACCCATTCAGCTTTGGTGCGATCGGTGGCCAAGCGGAGGCGCGCAACATCGAGCTCGGCCTGCGCGTTCGCTTCTAACCAACGGGAAGGTGCGCCGAAAGGTGCTTTTTTCCACATCAAAGGCCGCGCTCAAGGGCGCGGCCTTGATTCTTTTTCTGGTTCGAATTGGAGGGTGCTTGCGAAAGCAAGTTTCGTCGCCCGAAGTGTTCTTGGTTGTCGACCCTCGGTTCGTTGATGGCCTGCGACCGCGAGCTACAAGCGGCTTTCGCAATGAATAACTGTTCGGCCCAGGTGCTGTGGTTGAGGTGTATCAACTACGTTGGTGAGCAGGTTGATCATCGAAGAAGCAAGATTGTTACTCTCTCAAAAGGAACCAGCTCCGCACGTCCTCTCCGACCCGCTCGCCATTTCCGCCCCGCGTCGCCCACATACCCCCCACGGGGTAGGGTAGATGCTCTTCGAGGAATCTCCATCCCTGTACTGAAGAGCGTAGTGCCTGGCTCGATCACCCAAGAAATCCCAAAACAAATAGGCAGTTTTGACGGTTCCCAGGTACCTCATCGCCTGCGCATAATTTGACTAGCACTGGCCCTGATTGTCCGCAAAAGATCCAAGGGGATGACATGACCTCAACCCATGCCGCCGAAGTTCAATCGCAGTCGCGCGATATTCGTTCTGAATGGACGGCGGCTTCCTGCGGGCCCACTGGTCCCGGCTAGCTGGGGTGCTCGGTCAGCAGAAGAGATTGATGCTGCTGGACTTGGTGGCTTCGTTTTGCAAAACGGCAATGTGCTCACGGAAAGTTGCGGGGTACTGTTACCAGGTGCGCTCGCAGCTCAGGTTTCGGTGCTGTCTCCAACTATTTACTATACAGCATAATATGTAAAACACAGAATATCTCAAAGATAATATTGACAGCGCTAAAGTTCGAACCAAGCGTCGCCGGTGTGTCTGCTTTCCTGCGAAAGTCTTCTGGGGCGCGCCGCCAGGACTGCTGAGTGTCCTGGGGTCGGCGCCTTCTTCGATAAAACGCGTCCTCTGACCAAGTGTAAGAAGAGCGGTCGTCTGACGTCAGGATCCCGTTATCCCCAGCCGGCAAGGAACCAAAATCAAAGATCACTCAATGAGACCACAGAGTCCGGAGATTCGCTGTCGATTAAGCAGTTTTTCCCTCATGGCCTCAGTGACCGATCCAGATGCAGACGAGCACTCTTCGGTCAGCATTACACTTGGCTTCGCCAAATTCGAAGTCTTCGGTGCGTTCTCAGGTTCCAGCATGGAAGCGCCAGGCTCATCCTCTGCTTCCCTCGGTGCCGACGATGACTGCTTCGCCAAGAGCTTTCCTAGTCCGGTAAAGCAAGAGTTGCTGACCATCCGGGACCTGGGCGTCCTTAATTCTGTTTCGCCTGCCGCCTCGGCTTGCCATCAGCATATTTTCCCATGTATTCTTGAGTATGCACTCAGTAATAGAATCTCAGTGGCGCGCCCTAAGAGCGAGGACAAACGAAATGCGATCCTAGACGCCGCGACCCGCGTATTTGCGGAGCGAGGTCTTAGCGCTGCCCCAACGTCGGAGATATCAAAACGGGCCGGCGTCGCCGAGGGAACTCTGTTTACATACTTCGAGACCAAGGGTGATTTGATCAATGCCCTGTACCGGTCGATCAAGTTAGAACTGGCAGACGCGATGATGTCCGGTTTTCCGCGTAAGAAGAATGTTCGCACCAGGCTGCGACATGTGTGGGATCGCTACGTGAATTGGGGGGTGACCAACCCTGAGCAGCGCAAGGTCCTGGCCCAACTGCAGGTTTCGGAGATGCTTTCGAAAGAGTCGATCGAAGCAGGGGGCGCACCCTTCGTGGAAATGCAAAATATGATTCGCGACGCGATTGATCAGCACATTCTACGGGTGGACGTTCCGATTGAGATGATTTCGGAGATGATGGCGGCTGTGGCGGAAGCCTCCATGAACCTGATTGCGCTGAAACCGGCTATGGCAAACAAGTATCGCAACAGTGGATTTGAGGTCTACTGGGCTGGGATCGCTCGGAAATAATTTGAATCCGATAAATGAGTGAGTAATCAGATACCAATTAGATTGAGGGCAAGATGAGGGTTGCAGCGGACAGGCGTAGCTCTCGCAGGGCTCTCGTGAAGCTGGAGCAATAGATCGTTAAGACCTGTAGACGACGCCCATCCCACCACCGCCGAGCTTCTCGAAGATGCGCTAGCGCGAAATGGTCTGGCCGATCAGTGGAGCAGAATCCTACGTCTGTGAAACAGGCAAGTCAATGAAAGCGATCGAGTTGGCGATAGTTCAAAAGGATGGTTGTTGATAAATCCCCATATCGCTCATTGACACCGAAAAAGGCGAAAGAAAAGCGCACGCTTGTGATATGGCCTGGTTTCGACATTTGACCATCTGGAGCGGACAATGTCACCGAGAGTGCGACATGACAGCCTCACGTTGCTCCTTCTGCAACAGAACCGTCAACGAAGTCGGACGGATTATCAGCGGTCCTAATCCGGCGTGCACCGTGCACATCTGCAACGAGTGCGTGGAAGTGAGTGTTGGCATTCTGCGCGACGGTACGGGTGAAGTTGACATGCCCAAACGATTCAAGCAACGCCCCTCGTCTTACGATGGCCTTCACTTCATCATGACGTTTTTGCAGAGTACAGCTGAGATAAGTGCCATTTTTCTTGCCATTTTTCTATTGACTTACCACCGATTTCAGATAGACTGCCGCTGCTTGTTGGGGCTGAAAGCTCGCGTTTTGTGGCGTGCTGATCCCGCTCGGTGCAGCGCTCGCTACACCCCACCCAGCAGGTTTGGAGTCGTAGGATTTCTGCAGTGCTGACCATCAGAAGTGATCAGATGAAGGCGATGGGCGGGACGAACCAGCTCACCATCGTACCGTGTCCCCAAAACGCGACTTGGGTAGAAATCGAGCTTCTCGATGACCAGGGGAACCCGGTTGGGGGTGCCCGATACAGCATAGAATTGCCGGATGGCTCAGTCCATAATGGTACTCTCGACTCTCAAGGCGTGGCTCGTTACGACGGCATCATTCCCGGTGCGTGCTCAATAAACTTCCCCGATTACGACGGCAAAGACTGGCATCGTAAGTAGCAACTAAGCAAAAGGGAGAATAGATTCGTCCGGGCACCTCGACAACAACGGCTCCGCCGGCTACTACCCCATCGACCCGGACCTCGACGGCGCCCACTGGGCGGAATGCTGAACCCGCGGGGAAAACATGAAGGATGAGCGATCGGTAGCCCCCGACGAAAACATTTTTCAACTGCACCGTATCCGCCTCTGCCGTGTCGTGCTCGATTCGCTTCCGGAGTTCAATCAGGGTGCTGCCGAGTCCAAAGACAAGAAGACCTGGTTCGAGCTCGCGGCCGAACGTCTGAAGATCGAAATCGTCACGAACGCCTACGTCATCCTGCTCCGGATCGATTACTGCGACACCATCATGCGGGAGAGCCTCGAACACGGAGTCTTCGCGCGGACCGACGGCAACGGCGAACTGGTCTACATCTGCGACCTCGTCGACGCCGACGATTCCGCGCTGAGCCGCACCTCGAACGATCCCATGCTCTTCAACTACATGGAGGAGGTGCTCTGCTTCTGGACGCAAGCTCGCGAGGGCTTCACGAACGTGCTCGGCAAGCTGCAGGCCGACACCGACCAGGCGGTCGCGGACTTCTTCGAATTGCGCACCGTCCAAGATGGCTTCACTTTTTCCAATCGCTGGAACGAGGACCTCCGCGACGACCCCTTCGACCTGCTCGAACCCCTAGTCGGTGGACCAGCCCGGCTCGCCCTCATCCGCGAAGTCCTCGTGGGCTACCCCGCTGGAAAGCAATATACCGGCTTCTTCCCCGCTCAGGTCGTAGACATGTGGCTGCACGCGTCGGACCCGATGCTGCCTGCCAGGGACACTTCGGAATACGTGGGCTACTGGATGGTCGGGTCCAAAGCCATTTACGCCCTATACCTCGCCGAACTCTTGTACTATCACACGCTTTCGCTTCCACAGCGCTACGCCTCCGATTTCGCGACCTTCGCGCAGGCCAGGGATCTAGTAGAGAAATCGAGATCCGGCGAGCGCGATCCGAGCCTCGACGAAGCGACGCAGACCTTTTACATGGGCACGTATCCCTTCAAGTACGCCTGGTGGCTGGAATACCGCAACTACGCCTACTCCTGCGCGCGCAATGGCGGGGTCTCGCGCGACCTGTTCCGCACCGCCATCGACTTCAACTGGGCGACGCAGAGCGACGGATGGTGGCAGGCCGCCGACGACATCCTCCGCATCGAACCCAAGGCCATCCACCCTGTGGACCACACCAAACCGGTCAACTATCCCGATATGTGGCACACGATCGGTGAAGACGCTGCGATGGCTATCTTCGACTTCTATCGCTTCGGCCTTGAATACGAAGAAAACCACTGGTTCGACACCATCGAAGAAACCGAAGAAGACTTAAAGAGGATGACTGGCGAGATTCTGGCGCAGGTTCGGGAATACCTGGGAAAGTATGTCACTAAGTCGGCGCTCATCGCGCAGATGGGCTTCTGGTACCCCGATGATCCAGACCGACGCGGCGAATTGATCCACCGGTACCTGACGATTTCCGACCAGACGGGCTATGACTGGAGCACCGATGCCGAACACGACCTCAAGTACGAATCCATGCTCAAGGAGTTTGCCGAATGGTTCGGAACGCTTCTCAAGAAGGTCACCGAAACCATCGAACACCACTACGAAAAGCTTGAGACCCTCCAGAAACTCGCGAACAATCTCGCGAACAAAGAGCATGAGATCACGTTGTTCATCGGGCGCTTTGCCGATTGGGAAAAGCGGATTGGCCGCTATCAAGACCTTCAGGAACTCCCGGACCAGCAGTTTCAGAAGCTCAAGCTGACGCGGCAGAACATCAGGAAGCTTATCAAAGGCGCGGAAGTCAAAGTCCCCAAAATCACCATCAGCGCCGTCACCACCAGTGGCGAGAAGACTGTCTTCGAGTTGCAGTTCCTGGAAGACGAAGTCGACGACGTCGCTTTGGACCGACGCCTCGTGCAAAAAGTGATCAAGACCCGTGACGTCGATCTCGACAAATTGCTCAAACTCAAGAAGTATGAACACCACGCCCATCTCGAGCATGTCAAGCTCTGGCCCAAGTGCCTTGTGGCCGCCGGGCAGTGGATCGGCCTCGTGGTCAACAGCCAGAAGCTGATCGAAGAGTTCAAGAAGGACTCCAATGGCGAAATCGGTATGGCGCTTGTCAAGGTCGGACACGATGTGTTCGAAGTGGCCGATGGCACCCCCGAACTCCTCTCTGCCCTCCGTCACTCCCCGGTGGCCGAGGAGCTCGGGACGCTCGTAGCCCGAAAGCTGGTGGTGAAAGGCGGCGCCGCGGTTCTGGAGGTGGTGATCAATTACCACGACGGCGCGCAGATCCTGTTCATGGACGAGGATAGCCCCGCCGTCGAGGCAGCTGCGGAAGGCCGGCAGACCATTGCGACGCTTCAGAAGATGAAGGGCGTCGTGCTGGTAACAGGAACGACCATTGGTGTGATTGCGGGAGGCGCCGCCTTCGTGGGCGCCGTGGGCGCCGGTGCGGGAGTGGGAGCGGCAGTTGGCGCAGCCCTGCCGCCGCTCGGGCTGGCGCTCGCCATCACCGCCGCAGTCGTGGTCGTCATTGACGTCGGGATTTATCTGCTGTATGGCCCCGCCAACATCATGGAGGAACTACTGAAGGAATTGCACAAGGCCAACGGGCGCGAATTCGGAGTTCAATGGGTCACCGAGACCAAACCCACGAAGCATCGCACCATCGACGAGATCGAGCGCTTCCAGAAGCGCGTTCCTGCTCTGTTGAGTTGACACCATGGGTTTCCAATACACCGTCAAGCGCGGAGACCATTTAGCAAAGATCGCCGCCCAATTTGGCTTCCGCAAATGGGAGACCATCTATCAGCACGGCAAGAACGCCGATTTTCGCGCCAAGCGGACCAACCCGAACGTGATCTTCGCCGGCGACCAGATCTACATCCCCGACAAGGACCCCAAGAAGGAGCCGGGCGCCACCGGCAAACGGCACACCTTCCAGCTTGTGCCGCGAACACTCGACCTCAAGGTTCAGATAAAAGACCATCATGGTCATGCCCTCGCCAAGGAACCCTACATCCTGAAATTCGGGAATGAGACACGGGAAGGCGATACCTCCCCGGCCGGCTGGCTGCACGAGAAGATCCCCGTCACGATGGAAAAGGCCACCCTTTACCTGAAGCGTCAGAAGATCCGGTGGAACCTCCATGTCGGTCACCTCGATCCGGTGATGGATGAAGATACGCAGGATCCTGTCGTCTACGGTGTCCAGCAGCGCTTGAACAACTTGGGCTTCGACTGCGGCAAAGAAGACGGTGTCATGGGACCGAAGACCGAATGGGCTCTCAAGATGTTCCAGTATCGGATCATGAAGCGCCCGGACCCCGACGGCCAGCCGGACACCGACACACTCGAGGCGCTTAAGTCCGGCCACGTCTCCTAACGAACGTTGCAGCGCCGCAAGGTCCGACGAGACCGCCTGTACTCTGCAAAAACATCACCAATCATCCAGTCCTCATCGCCTCTGATTGCGAAATCGCATATATATGTGGCCGGTCTGAGCGCTCGGAGCCTTCCGCTGCAGGTCGCGCACGAATCGCAGCTGCTCAGAGAGCACGATAGGCAAAGGCTAGGAAAACCCAAAAAAATGTTCCGATCAAACGCAAACGGAACCACGGGCGGAAAATCGTAGGCGGCAAGTGATTGGCGAAAAATCCCCATTTCACTCATCAAACACAAATCCACTTTCGTGAGTCGGGAGACATTTCCCCCGGAAAGTGTGCAATTTTGACCAGCTACTAGAACCCCGCAGCGGGTATTCTGCTCCTAGTTTCAATGAACGTAACACGGTCATGGGTTAGCGACTGTACGTCATTCGACCCTCACGACCGGTTCACACTCCGGCTGGACTCAACCTTGGTCCGGCCTCTTTTCTTGCCGACGCAAACCCGACTTGTTGATTCCCCCGTTCGCGGTGTACTGTCATGCGGAAGATGGCGGTCTGCCGCACGCCAAAAAGGCCGGCCCTTTAGGGGCAGGCCAATGAACGGTCTTACACAATCACTACTTCGGGCAAATCTCGCTGACCATCTTCACCTCGGTGACGTTCAAATCGCCGTAGGCTTCTTTGCTGGCCGCTTTTTCCACCTGGCCTTCTTTCTTTTCTTCAGCTTTCGTTTCATGGGTGACTGTGCCGGTCGCGCTTACTTGATGGCCGATGTGCTCCTCAAGTTTGACGCTATCGCTGCGCAGGTCCCA
>Ga0210394_10000326_pt1 | contig 109160 bp, 92 predicted proteins | sample IncBWC12MmetaG_FD_160121 | JGI IMG/M metagenome (GOLD analysis project Ga0210394, IMG submission 160121) | Forest soil microbial communities from Barre Woods Harvard Forest LTER site, Petersham, Massachusetts, United States - Inc-BW-C-12-M | ecosystem: Environmental > Terrestrial > Soil >...
TATAACAAGGTGTCATCTCTGGGTGCTCCGAAAGAGAATGCCGGGTTCTGCTAAAACCCAGTGTTCATCAATCTTTTAGAGCACCTTTTCTTTTTTTGCTAGCAAAATCATGAATAATTCAGGCTAGCCGGGCGAGTGACATCGTTCGTAAGAGCCGTAGCTGCAGCGGCGTTATAGCCTCCCAAAGCAGGCTCGTTGGCCGCCGCCGGACAACCGGCCCCGTTGTTCGGTCCCTTGTCGGCATCCGTGCCATTCACTGCGAATGAATTCGAGCTTGGGGGGCTAAACGCCGGGTTGGGGCCGTCAAAGACGATCGCACCCGGGATCGGCGGGAAGCTACCCTGGCTCACTTCGTATTGAATGATGCGGCGTGAACCGGATTTCGTTACCGCCAGCGCCGTCAGCTCATACACGGGCTTGTCAGGGCAGGTCGTCGCCGCCGTCGTGTATTCATGCGCGCCGTTAAAGCAAACGCGATTGCCGTTCTGCGCGCCATCCACGGAGGTGACGCGCGCCAAGCCTGTGTCTGACTTGTTCGGCTTGATCATGACGCGAACCCACTTCCACGGTAGAACCGGCGCGGCAGCATAGCTCGTGCTTGCCGATTGCGCAGGCAAAGCCCAGGCACCAGTGGGTATTCCTCCCACGCAGGTAAGCTCTTTGCAGACCTCATCATCTGGGTAATTGGTTCCGGTCGTGAGCCAGGGAGTGTCCGTTTCTCCATTGGTCGGGTTTGTAACATAGAGAACCCCGCTGGGCGCACCAGCCAGCGGCGTAGGTGAGGCGGTGAAATAAGTGCTGGTGCTCAGGGTGTTTGTAGCGCCGGGCCGCAGCCGGTCGCGGACTTCCTCAATCCCGGCTCTGGCGGCAAAGAAAGCCGTTTGCTCGTCGCGAAAGTTCGCGCTGATATTGGTTTCCGAGTTGGATGCGACGATCATGCCCATTAATATGGCGCTGATCAGCAGCAACGTCAGCAGGGCTATGACCAGAGCGAAACCCCGTTCGGATGCTTTGGTTTTTTTTCTTTGCATTCCAATCATTTGGCTCCTAGCAGGACATCGATTGGCCAGAAGCGGCCATCGAACAGATCGAACAATTCTGCGCCTCAATAGATGAGTTCTCGGTCGCTGATGGTCCGGAACGGAAGCGATTGTGACATGTAATTGATCCAGCAGCTGTCGTATTGGCCGGTGAAATTACCGCCGCCGTTCCAATTCATCGTCGGTATGCCCGGGGGATTGTTGGCGCCCAGGGGAATGGGGTGCGAATAGGTCGGTGGATCGCTGTACAGGTCAGCCACCATCATCGCGCCATTCAGGGTGCCGTTGCCGCCGCCATTCTTTGTAAAGCTCCCTTTCCCGATTACCAGAATGATTCCGTTAAAGCTGGGATTTCCACTGATGGTCAGATTGCCGGTGACCACGAGAATGCCCGCTCCCGTGCTGGGGCCCATTGATAGGTCGCCATTGACAACGTTAATCACGGGGTTAGCACTGGTGCCCAGATTCGTGATGGTCGGATTGTTTCCATAAATGTTGGCTGGGTTCGCTGAGGCAGTGATCGAATTAACCAGGTTGGTCAAGCCGTCCACAGTGGCCAACGGGCCCAGCGCGGTAGTTACGTCCGCCACGGCCGGTGTAGCTGTAGCTCCAGAGGTGTATTTAGCCGGTTTGGGAATGTCGGATACCAATGTGGTCACAGCGGCGGGGCCAAGGCCTCCAACCGCGGGCTGGTTAACCGGCGCAGGGCAGCCGACTCCTGCATTTGGCCCCTGGGCCACGTCCGTGCCGGATACCCCGAATGCATTCGAGTTCGGTGCGCCATAAACCGGGGTCGGGCCGTCAAAAACCATCGCGCCCGGGATCGTTGGGAAAGTCGACTGGCTGATTTCATATTGAATAATCCGGCGTGAACCAGACTTCGTAACCGCCAGCGCCGTCAGCTCGTACACTGGCTTGTCCGGGCAGCTCGTCAAGGCCGTGGTGTATTCATGCGTGCCGTTGAAACAAACGCGGTTGCCGTTCTGCGTGCCATCAACGGAGGTGATGCGGGTTGTGCCAGTGTCTGACTTATTTGGCTTAATCATGACGCGAACCCACTTCCACGGGAGGGCTGGAGTAGCGGCATAGGCGTTGCCGGCAGAAGAAGGCACGGGCGTGACCCACCACGACCCCGTGGGTACGGCGCCCAACTCTTTGATGAGTTCATCATCCGGGTAGTTGGTTCCACCCGTGCTCCAGGGAGCGACCGTTTCTCCACCGGTTGGGTTTATGACATATAGAATCCCGTTGGTCGCCCCGGGAAGCGGGGTAGTTCCGACGGGAATTCCGGCGGTGAAAAAAGGGCTGGTGGCCAGGGTGGGAACGGCGCTCGGCCGCAACCGGTCGCGGACCTCCTCAATCCCGGCTCTGGCGGCAAAGAAAGCCGTTTGCTCGTCGCGAAAGTTCGCGCTGATATTGGTTTCCGAGTTGGATGCGACGATCATGCCCATTAATATGGCGCTGATCAGCAGCAACGTCAGCAGGGCTATGACCAGAGCGAAACCCCGTTCGGATGCTTTGGTTTTTTTCCTTTGCATTCCAATCATTTGCGTGCTCCTAGCAAGACGTTTGCTGGTTCGCGGTGGCCATCGAACAATTGTTCAAAGAGACTTCTCCCTCGAACGAAGTTTGAATCGCTTTCCCCGTCTTGATGTCTGTAATTACGGGGTTGCTGATTGTCAGACTGATCTTGATGGTTTTGATGGAGGCGAGGGTCTGGGCGCCTGCCAGGGTGCTGATGTCCAGGGGCAGGGATGCTGACGGGATCTGAGTTCCGTCAGCTTTAAAATACGTGAAGATGACCGGGTTCAGCGCGTCATTCACTTCGGTTCCCCAATTTGGCGGTTGGGCGTTCAATGGATCGCCGGCCACCTTGGGGACCTGGCTGCGCTGCACGCAGAGCGCGCAGTTTCCGTTGCCGTTGAGCGTATATCGGACGCTTTGGACATTGCCGTCCCCGTTCGTATCCGCCTCGAAACGGATCTCGGTGTTGTCTATTCTCACCAGCCCGATCGCCATCCGGTAGTCATTGGCATAGGCGTTGTTCCAGGCGTAGGTTGGCGGCGTAGTGAGCGCCGGACTCCATGAGGCGCTGGTGACATCCATCATCCGCACGTTCGGATAGCCGATCTCATTGATGTCGCGAAAGAACTGGTCGACAAAGTCGCGCGCTTCCTGCATGTTGTCCAGCTTGATGCGCTCGGCATAAGCGCGCTGCTGGGCCTGGTCCATCTGGGCAAAAATTCCCCCGACGACGACGCTGAGAATCCCCAGCACCAGCAACATTTCCAGCATTGAAAACCCGCGCTGCCGGCCGCTCCGCACTTTTTTCATCTTCATGTCAGCTCCCCTGCCCGGCCATCGAGCGAATCGTCACCGGGAAAGAAAAGAAGGTGACGCCTGTCGTACCCCCTTTTAGCCTCGCCGAAACGGTGATCAGCTTTACGTACGTGGAAGGATTCTGAATGTTCCACCGGACGTCGTACACGGATTGCGCGCCGCCGGTGCCGCACGCGGTATAGTTCATGCTGTAACCTGCCGGACCGGCTGCGGTGAAGTTCACGTCGCCTGACGCCAGCAACGGCGCGCCGCCCCCCGTGGTGCTGACGTTGAAAGCCGTAGGCGTACAGTCGCTAATTACCAGGGCCGCAGTACTGCCGGCAGGTACGCTCAATATTTTTTCCATCACCATCTGCGCGATGACCGTCGAATTGCTCTGTTGCCGGTTTCTGGTGTTCGTTCCAATCGCAATGGGTATCAGGCCCACCACTCCCGCTACGCCGATCATCAGCACCAGACAGGCAATCATCAGCTCGATTAGAGACGTCCCGTTTTGTTTCGACCATTTTTTCCGCATTTTTAGTTCCATGTCGTCCCATTCCACATTACGACTTTTGTCCTTCCACCCTTGGTCACAACCACTGCTGCCCACCCGGGCTTGCCAGCTGAGCGTGTGTCGGTAAGGTAATAGACGAAATAACTGGGCGCCGGAGAACTACATGTCGGCGGGGTGGAGTAATCACAGGGCAATCCTCTTGAGGTGAACGCGAGGATGTTGGCGTTGGTGAATGGGCCCCCTGTACTGCTGTCTCCCGTCAGAACGTAGGGCGTCGGTTGACCGCCGGTGCCGGTCGGCGGCGCGGCGGCCGGGACTACGCTTCTGCCGAATGCAATGACCGGTTCACTCATGGTCACGCCATTGACGGGAATGCTGACGTTCCAGATTCCATCGCCGTTGAGATCCACAAATGCGGATTGTGCACCGTTCAAGACAGCATACCGGATGGCGTAAACCGGAGGGACCTGCGGGTTATTCTTGGCGGCCAGGATTCTGGCCTGCTGCATCAGCCCGGCAAGATCGGCGGCGGTCCCGCGCAATTTCACGTTGGAAACCGTCAGCATGACGTTGGGCACAGTAAACCCGGCGATAACCAGCATCAAAAACATAACGAGCACAAGTTCAACCAGGCTGAATCCGGCTGTGCGGTCGTGCTGCCTACAAGACTGCTTGCAACTGTTTTTCATCATCGCTACTTGTGACCTCATCCTCGTTTCGTACTGCCCTACTTCCCATCTACCCTGCAGACGAACTCGCGGTGCACGTTCCCGTAGCCCGATGACTATTTCACAGGTTTGTGGTGTTTGTTCCTATAGGACGAAAGTCCTGTGGTGCCTGAACTGCCAAGACCTGTCCAGGCATCCAGTTGCGAGCGCAAATGCTGTCCGTTTGGCCAGTGACCCGGAATGGAACAGTCGCCAATCTCCAGCACTGTGGCTCTAAAACACTACGCGCCAAAAGCTTCGCCACCCGGGCTGACGCCCTCTGCCGTTTGTGGCAAACTAGATGTTTACGCGGCACGCTTTCGAGCAGGGTGAGCGGCCCTCATCTGGCAGCAAGGCCCGCCGTCGAGCACTCAGAAACACCCTCAGGAAAAATCCTGGCGGTAACGGATACGAATGGACCCAAAGTTCATACGCAATTTCTGCATCATCGCGCATATTGATCACGGCAAATCCACGCTTGCCGACCGGTTGCTGGAGATGACCGGGGCACTCTCGGAGCGCGAGATGCACGAGCAAGTGCTCGACTCGATGGATCTGGAGCGCGAGCGCGGCATCACCATCAAGGCCAAGAGCATCCGCCTGCATTACACTGCGAAGGACGGGAACAACTATCGCCTGAACCTGATTGATACTCCGGGCCATGTGGATTTTTCCTATGAAGTTTCGCGCGCGCTATCGGCTTGCGAAGGGGCGCTGCTGGTGGTGGACGCCAGCCAGGGCGTGGAAGCGCAGACCGTTGCCAACACTTTTCTCGCCGCTTCGCACAACCTCACCATTCTGCCGGTCATTAATAAGATCGACCTCCCTGCCGCCCAGCCCGATTTCGTGAAAGAGCAGATCGAAAATGTGCTGGCCATTCCAGCCGCTGATGCGCTGATGATCAGTGCGAAAAGCGGCATCGGAGTGGAAGAAGTTCTGGAAGCTATCGTGCGGCGGATTCCTCCGCCCAAGGGCAGCGCCGAAAATCCGTTCCAAGCGCTGGTGTTTGATTCCTGGTTCGACATCTATCGTGGTGCGGTGGTGCTGGTGCGCGTGATGGAAGGCCGCATCACCAAGCACATGAAGATCCGCCTGGTGGCCACCAACGAAGTGTACGAAGTGGAGCAACTGGGGACGCTGACACCGAAGCCCGTGGCTCTGGAAGAACTGGAAGCCGGTGACGTAGGCTTCATCGTCGCCAACATCAAACGTGTGGCCGACGCCCGCATGGGCGACACGGTCACGGAAGCTTCGCGGCCGGCGCCGGCTCTTCCCGGGTTCGAAGCCATCAAGCCGATGGTCTTCGCGGGAATTTTCCCGGTGCTCGCCGACGAATATGAGCCGCTGCGCGATGCGTTGGGCAAACTACAGCTAAACGACGCAGCGTTTTTTTACGAGCCGGAAAATTCCGTGGCCCTGGGCTTCGGCTTCCGTTGCGGTTTCCTGGGCCTCCTGCATCTGGAAATCGTGCAGGAGCGCCTGGAGCGCGAGTTTGGCCTGAACCTGATCACCACCGCGCCCAGCGTGCGTTACCGCATCACCCGCGTAACCGGCGAAGTGATCGAAGTGGACAGCCCGGCAAAATTTCCCAATCCCAGCGACATTGAAAAAATCGAAGAGCCCATCATCAAGGCGATGATCATCACCAATGAAGACTCTGTCGGAGGAATCCTGCAGCTCTGCCAGGACAAGCGCGGCACCCAAAAAAATTTCGAGTATCTCTCGCCCACGCGAGTGATGTTGACCTACGAATTGCCGCTGAATGAAATCGTGCTCGATTTCTACGACCGGCTGAAAAGCGTTTCCCGCGGCTACGCCTCGCTCGATTATCATCTCGCCGGTTACAGCGAATCGGATTTGATCAAGCTGGATATTCTCGTCGCTGGCGAGCCCGTTGACGCGCTGGCGCTGATCATTCATCGCGAATTTTCTATCGAACGCGGCCGCGACCTCGTAACCCGCCTGCGCAAATTGATTCCGCGCCAGATGTTCGAAGTCCCCATCCAGGCGGCCATCGGCAGCCGCGTCATCGCCCGCGAAACCGTTGCGGCCATCCGCAAAAATGTCCTCGCCAAGTGCTACGGTGGCGACATCTCCCGTAAACGCAAACTCCTTGAAAAACAAAAAGAAGGCAAGAAGCGCATGAAGCGCGTCGGCCAGGTGGACATCCCCCAGGAAGCCTTCCTAGCCGTCCTAAAAGTCGATGGCGGCGGAGAGGAGTAGACTAGACTCCGCAGGGATTAAAGGAGTCGGTCATGCATCGGACATTTGCCGGATCGCTCATTTGTTGCCTGATTATTTCTGCCTGCGCCATGTCCCTGAGTTGTTCCGCGACTTTTGCCGGCGCTCTCCCACAGCAAAGTCCTTCAGCTCTGTCCCCAAACCAGGAACAGGCGCAGCAAGTTCTAAGCCTTGGTGTCCAGGCGTTCAAGGAAGCGCAATTCGATCGAGCCGTCGAATTCTTTACCAAAGCAAATGAATTAGACCCTTCCCTGATCAAGCCTCAACTTTATCTGGCATCGGCCTACGCATCTCGGTACATTCCAGGCGCACCCAGCGAAGAAAACGCCCGCATGGGAAAACTGGCTACAGAAGCCTACAAGGAAGTCCTCCGGAGAGATCCACAGAACCTTCCGGCGGTTGACGGCCTCGCGTCCATTCTCTATCAACGGGCCGGACAACCATTTGACGCCGACATGTTTGCGGAATCGAGGTCTTATCGCCAGAAACATGTTGAATTAAAACCTCAGGATCCGCAGCCCTACTATTCCATCGGTGTGATCGACTGGACGTTGTCGTACCGCGGGAATACCAGGTTGCGGCAAGCATTCAATCAGTCAGTCGGTGGCGAAGGATTACTGAACACCGATCCTCTGCCCGAGGTTTTGCGAGTCGAGTACGTCCGCGAATTTGGCGGCATGATTGAAGAAGGCATTCAGGTTCTAACTCACGCGATTGAATTGAAACCCGAATATGACGACGCGATGATCTACCTCAACCTTCTATATCGAAGGAAGGCCGATACTGTTGAATCTGCAGCGGAGCGAGCGCGGCTGCTACAGGTGGCCGACGAGTTAATAAACAAGGTCAAGGAGATCAAAGTAAAGCGAATCGAAATACAGAACTGAGGATGGGCCCAGACGGCTTTCACGATTCCTCAGTTGATTCTCTTCGACGAACTTCTGTGATGAGTCGGCCACGGTGAAGTTCGAGCGTGACCGCGTCGCCGATCTGGACCTGATTGGCGTCGCGGAGGACGTTCCCGGCGGCGTCGGTTGCAATGGCATAGCCGCGTTCGAGCACTTTCAACGGGCTGCGCTCCTGCAACTGCAGCGTCAGGCGCTCCCACCGCTCGCGTTTTAGTCGCAGCAGGCGCTCTTCGCGCATGCCAAGTTCCTGTGTGAGGCTCTGGAGGCGCAACCTCAGAACCCCGATTTTCGCGCGAAAATCAAAAGACGCCACGCGGAGGCGTGCGTCGTTCAGACGCTTGCGCGAATCTTCCAGCCGCGCGCGCAATCCCAAAGCCAGCCGGGATGTAAATTCGTCCGCGCGCTGCCGCTGCTGCCGCAGCAGATCCTGCGGGCGGCGGAATCCACTGCGTGCGGCCAGCGCATGCACGCGTCGGGAAAGTTCGAGCAAGCGGTAGCGCAACGAGCCTTCAAGCCGCGCGCGAAGATCCATCACAAGTTTGTCGAATTCGCGCCGCGTCTGCACCACAAGTTCAGCTGCTGCCGAAGGCGTCGAAGCGCGCATGTCGGCAACAAAATCCGCAATGGTGAAATCGGTTTCGTGGCCCACACCAGAGATCACCGGAATCGCCGACGCGGCGATGGCACGCGCCACGCTCTCCTCATTGAACGACCACAAATCTTCCAGAGAACCGCCGCCGCGCACCAGCAAAATCACGTCCACGGGCAACTTCCTGTTGAAGTATTCAAGCGCCACCACAATTTCCGCCGCCGAGCCCTCGCCCTGCACTCGAACGGGATAAAGCGTCAGATGAACATTGTGGAAGCGGCGCTTGAGGATGCGCACCACGTCGCGTACCGCCGCGCCCGTCGGCGAAGTAATCAGTCCAATGCGATTCGGCAGCAGTGGCAGCGGCTTTTTCCGCCCCGCGTCAAAAAGCCCCTCGGCTTCCAGCCGCTTTTTCAGTTGTTCAAACGCAAGCTGCAGCGCCCCGCGTCCCGCCGGCTCAATGGCTTCCACATAAATCTGATACTCGCCCCGGGCCTCGTAAACGCTGACCGATCCGCGCACGGTCACCTTGAGCCCGTCCTCGGGCAGAAACTTCATCCCGCGCTGCTGCTGCTTGAAAAGCACGCAACGCACCTGCGCGCGCTCGTCCTTCAAAGTGAAATAATAATGACCGGAGGAAGCCGCGCGGCAGTTCGAAATTTCCCCCTGCACGGTAACATCCGTAAAATTCTTCGCCAGCAACTCGCGGATCCGCGCCGTCAGGTCGCTGACGGTGTAAATCCGCCGCTCCGGCTGCAAGTTAAATGTCAACTGTGTTTTTGATGCGTCCACAACCCTACTCTAGCAGGACTCGGAAGTTGCGCAACCGTTAGCGCCGGAGGCGCGAGATGAGCCACAGGAGCAGGCTCACCCCCACGCTGAGCAGGACACTCGTCGTCAGCGGAAAGTAGAACGTCGTGTGCTCGCCTTCCTGAACGATATCGCCGGGGAGGCGGCCCAGGCGGAACGGCACCTTCCCGCCAAAATAGAAAAAGGCGCCGACGAGCGCGAGGATCCCCGCGAGAAAGAGCAGCGTTTTGCCGAGTTCACGCAGTGGTTCCATGTCTGCGTCAGCGATATCAGATCAGTTCGAGGCCCGAGAAAAAATATCCAATCTCAAACGCGGCGGTATCCGGCGCGTCCGATCCGTGCGTGCAGTTGTTCCCGATACTGGTGCCAAGGTCGTGGCGAATCGTTCCCGGCGCTGCCTTTTTAGGGTCGGTGGCGCCCATCGTGTCGCGCCACTTGGCGATGGCGCCGTCAGCTTCCAGCACCATGGCAAAAATCTTTCCGGAGCTCATGAAATCGGTCAGCTCGCCAAAAAACGGCCGCTCCTTGTGCACGGCGTAAAACCCTCCGGCTTCCTCTTTCGTCAGTCGCATCGACTTGACCGCCACAATCTTGAATCCCGCCTTCTGAATCCGCGACAGGATTTCCCCCTGCAAGCCGCGGCCAACCGCGTCCGGCTTGATAATTGCAAATGTCCGTTCAATAGCCACAATTCTCTCCTCAACATTGAATTAACAGAATGTAGCGCTGGCGTTCATGCCAGCGCGTCTGATGCGAAGAACTATTTCAAACCCGCTGCCACAGTGGAGCCCAGGTCCGCGGGCGTTTCCACAGTTTGAATTCCCGCGGCATTCATGGCCGCATACTTATCCTTCGCAGTTCCCTGCCCGCCACTGATGATCGCGCCCGCGTGTCCCATCCGGCGTCCCGGAGGTGCTGTTTGCCCGGCGATGAAGCCAACCACTGGCTTCTTCACGTGCACCTTGATCCATGCCGCCGCGCGCTCCTCGGCATTCCCTCCGATTTCGCCAATCAGGATGATGGCGTGCGTATCGGGGTCGTCATTAAACATCTTGATGCTGTCCAGAAACGACGTCCCGATGATCGGGTCGCCACCGATCCCGATGCACGTGGACTGCCCGATGCCAAGCTGCGTCAGCTGGTGCACCGCTTCATAGGTAAGCGTTCCGCTGCGGCTCACCACCCCGACATGTCCCTGCTTGTGAATGCGCCCGGGCATGATTCCGATCTTGCACTTCCCCGGCGAAATGATGCCCGGGCAGTTCGGGCCGATCAGCCGCGTCTTTGAGTGGCTGAGCACCTCCGCCACGCGCACCATGTCCAGCGTCGGAATCCCCTCCGTAATGCAAACGACCAGCGGCAATTGCGAATCCACGGCTTCCAGAATCGCATCGGCCGAATACGGTGGCGGCACAAAAATCACGGAAGCGTCCGCGCCGGTAGCCTTTATTGCTTCGGCAACGGTGTTAAACACCGGCCGCTCCAGGTGCTTCGTCCCGCCCTTGCCCGGCGTCACGCCCCCCACAACGTTCGTCCCATACTCGATCATCTGTTGCGCGTGAAAAGTTCCCTCGCGCCCCGTAAATCCCTGCACCAGCAATCGTGTTTTTTCGTTCACCAGCACGCTCATCGCGCACCCCCCGCCAGCGCGACGACCTTTTGCGCTCCGTCCTTCATGCCGTCGGCAATTGTGAAATTCAGCCCGCTCTCCCGCAGAATCTGCTGCCCTCGCTCCACGTTGGTTCCTTCCATCCGCACCACCACCGGAATGCTGACGTGCAAATCTTTTGCCGCCGCCACCACGCCGGTGGCCAGCACATCGCAGCGCAAAATCCCCCCAAAAATATTGATGAACACCGCGCGCACTGCCGGATCGCTCAACAAAATCCGAAACGCGTTCTTCACCTGCTCGGCCGAAGCGCCGCCGCCCACATCCAGAAAATTCGCCGGCGAGCCGCCCGCGTACTTAATAATGTCCATCGTGGCCATGGCCAGGCCCGCGCCGTTCACCATGCACGCCACGCTGCCATCCAGCTTGATGTAATTCAGGCCGTATTTCGACGCCTCTACTTCGAGCGGATCTTCCTCATCCAGGTCCCGCAGTTCGCGCAAATCCTTGTGCCGGAACAATCCGTTGTCGTCGAAAGTCATCTTCGCGTCGAGCGCAACCAGCTTCCCGTCGCCCGTCACCACGCATGGATTAATCTCCAGCATCGAGGCGTCGGTATCAATGAACGCGCGATACAGCGCCTGCAGAAACGGTGTGGCCACAGTTGCCAGCTCGCCCGACAACCCCAGGCCGAAAGCAATCTTGCGCGCCTGATAGGGTTGCAGCCCAACCGCCGGATGAATCTGCTCGCGCAGGATCGCGCCGGGATTGTCCTTGGCCACTTCCTCGATTTCCATCCCACCCGCGGCGCTGGCCATGAACATGGGACGTCCCGTTTCGCGGTCCACCAGCAATCCCAGATACAGTTCGCGCTTGATGTCCAATCCTTCTTCAATCAACAGACGGCGCACCACGCGTCCGAGAGGGCCGGTTTGCGGCGTTACCAAAGTCATCCCCAGAATGTGCGAAGCGAGTTCCGCTGCTTCATCCGCCGAGCGGGCCAGTTTCACCCCTCCGGCCTTCCCGCGTCCCCCGGCGTGAATCTGCGCTTTCACGACCACCACGGGCGACTTCAGCCGCTGCGCCGCTTCCCGCGCCTCTTCCTTGGTGAACGCCACCTCCCCGCGCGGAGTGGTAACGCCGTAACGCGCAAGGATGGCCTTTGCCTGATATTCGTGGATCTTCATTTAAGGTTCTGCCTTTTTTGGGCGGCCCCGGCCCAACCGGAACCGACATCTTGTGCGACGATGGGACAGTCGACCGATGTTAGAATTTGAGGCTTCGCAAAACAGTTAAGTTTACTTGACTCACGCACCACGAGCAAGGCGACCGAATTCCTGGGCGAATGAGATGAACAGCGCATCCGACATCTTGATTGAAAAGGCCGAGGCGGGCCGCGCGCTTTCTCGCCTGGAGGCCGAAGCGTTCATGGAAGAGCTTCTCTCCGGGCGGATTGCCACGGCGGAGATTGTGCGCATGCTGCTGGCGCTCAACCTGCGCGCGGTGAGCGTTGACGAATTAACCGGATTCGCTAACGTCATGCGGAAGCACGCCGCCCCTGTCTTTTCGTCGGATGAGCCGCGCCCGACGGGACTCGTCGATACCTGTGGCACGGGCGGCGACGAAACGGGCACCTTTAACATTTCCACGGCCTCGGCGATTGTTGCGGCCGCCGCCGGCGCTCGCGTCGCCAAGCATGGCAACCGTTCGGTGAGTTCCCGCAGTGGCTCCGCGGATGTTCTTGAAGCCCTCGGCGTGCGCATTGATCTACCGCTTATGGTCGCCGGTCGCTCGGTGCGCGAAATTGGGATTGGCTTTCTGTTTGCTCCGGCGGCCCACGCCGCGGCGCGCCATGCCGCGCCCGCGCGCCAGCAAATCGGAAAGCGTACAATTTTTAATCTCCTGGGCCCACTGACTAATCCGGCCGGCGCCAGAGCGCAGGTGCTGGGCGTTTTCTCCACCGATGTGATCGATACCGTTGCTCGAACGCTCGCAGAACTCGGCACATCCCATGCCTTCGTAGTGCATGGCGCCGGCGGCCTGGATGAAATTTCCCTGTCCGGAGAAACCCAGATCGCCGAAGTCCACAACGGCAGCGTGCGCCGATTCACCGTTGCGCCCGAAGACTTCGGCGTTTCGCGGGCCCCACTTGAAGCCATCCGCGGCGGTACCCCGCAGGAAAACGCGAAACTCATTCATTCCCTGCTGGATGGCGAACCCGGCTCTCGACTGGACATCGTCATCGCAAACGCCGCCGCCGCACTGGTCGTGACGGGAATGGCGGAAGATTTTCGCAGCGCCGCCGCGTTGGCCCGCCGAGCGATAGCCTCAGGCGAAGCCCGCGAAAAGCTCGATCAACTCAAGAGATTTTCGCACCCGTACAGCGCTCCCCTGTAGCAACCGCCTTCCGAGGCGGGCGCAGTTTCCGCGTCGGGCGGCCCGACCGGTCGGGGATCCGCAGCTCTAGTGAATGCCATTCTTCGGATCGGCGGTCCCAATCCGGAGCCCGTAAAGCCTCACGGCTTCGCCGGACTCTCCACGCCACTGTGCGATTCAGTCAGATCGTGAATTCCCCACGCGGGCAGTCCCGCTCCTGCGCCAGAAACAATGAACCTTCGTTCCCCGGGGATCATCTTCCGATTCCAGGCGGATACGATACGTCTGGCCCTCCCCGTGAAAACGCGAAATTCCCTGCCATCGGAAAAATCCAAGCTCCCCGGGCGCGTAGTAATCTGAAGAACGTTTGACGCGAACATCATTATTTGTGCCTGCGCACTGTGAGCGGTCTCCGGCCGCAGAAATGCGCCCTCCACATGCACGACCAGCGGAGTGATTCGCGCCGACAAAAGGTTGTGCGAGTTTGTAGGGGCCCCGACCCACTAAGTCCTGCAAATGATTAAAGTGAAAGGAAATTCTTGAGCAACTGCTTGCCCGAATCCGTCAGTACGGACTCCGGGTGAAACTGCACGCCCATCAGCGGGTAGTCCCGGTGCCGCATCCCCATGATGATGTCGTCGTCGGTTTCCGCGGTGACTTGCAGCTGGGCAGGCAGCGATTTTCTCTCGACGATCAACGAGTGATAGCGCGTCGCGGTGAACGGATTTGGCAACCCGCGAAACACTCCGCTCCCGTCGTGGCGGATCTGACTGGTCTTCCCGTGAAACAACTTCGGCGCGCGGATAATCTTTCCGCCGAACGCCGCGCCGATCGCCTGGTGGCCCAGGCAAACGCCCAGAATTGGAATTTTCCCAGCCAGCTTTTGGACCATCTCCACGGAAATCCCGGCTTCTTGCGGCGTGCATGGCCCCGGCGAAATCACGATCCGCTCCGGTTTGCGCTGCGCAATCTGCTCCACGCTAATGCGGTCGTTGCGGTGCACTTCCACCTGGCAGCCAAGTTCGCCCAGATATTGCGCCAGGTTGTAGGTAAACGAATCGTAGTTGTCGAGCAGCAGAATCACGATTGGCCTTTCCCTCTACCGGCCGCGCCATGCGCCGCTTCCAGTGCCCGCAGTAGCGCCTTGGCTTTGTTCACCGATTCGTCAAACTCGCCCTCGGGCGTGGAGTCCGCAACGATTCCGCCGCCCGCCTGGATGTGCGCCACGCCATTTTTGACTACCATCGTGCGCAACGCAATACACGAATCCAGATTCCCCGCAAAGTCGAGGTATAGGATCCCTCCGGCGTAGATGCCGCGCCGCGTTTTTTCCAGTTCTTCGATGATTTCCATCGCCCGCACTTTGGGCGCGCCAGAAACGGTGCCCGCGGGAAAGCACGACATCAGCGCATCAAAACAATCCACATCCTCCCGCAACTTCCCGCGCAAACTGGAGACCAGGTGCATCACGTGCGAGTAGCGCTCCACGGTCATCAATTTTTCCGGCCGCACGGTTCCGTACTCGCACACGCGCCCCAGATCGTTCCGCCCCAGGTCCACCAGCATGATGTGTTCGGCGCGCTCTTTTTCGCTGGCCAGCATCTCCCGCTCCAATCGCTGGTCTTCCGCTTCGTCCTTCCCGCGCCACCTTGTTCCGGCAATCGGCCGGTAAAAAACGTCACGGCCCTGCACCTTCACCAGCATCTCCGGCGAACTTCCCACCACGTACACGTCATTCAATTGCAAATAAAAAAGATAAGGAGAAGGATTTAGCGCCCGCAGCTCGCGGTAAATCGAAAAGGGATCGGCTTTTGTTTTTGCGGAAAAGCGCTGGCTCAGCACCACCTGGAAAATATCGCCTTCGCGGATGTACTGCTTGGCCTTCTTCACGATCGCCAGATACTCGCTGCGCTTCACATTGGAGGCCACTTTGAGCGGCCGCGGTTTGCCCCGCGCCGGCTTGCGCGGTTTCTCGCCCGCCGCCGGCTCCTCCAGCATCTGCCGTGTGCGGCGAATCTCTTTCACCGCCGCATCGTATTTCGAGCGCAGGCTCTTCGGCCCTTCCGTGTAAGCATTGCGCACTACCCACAAGCGATGCTGCACGTGATCGAACGCCAGGATTCCGTGATAGAACATCAGCACCGCGTCGAACAATCCGATTTCGTCGCGCAATCGTTTGGGCAAGCGCTCGATCAGCCGCACCATGTCATAGCTGAAATACCCGATAGCGCCGGCGACCAGTGGCGGCAACCCCGGCAATCGCACCGGACGGAACCGTGCCATGTGTTCGCGCAAAAAGGTGATCGGATCCCGCTCTTCCCAAATAATGCGCTGGCGGCTTTCCAGAACGCATGCGCCGTTCGAATAGCGGAAAATTTCCTCGGGATTCGCGCCGGCAAACGTGTAGCGCGCGATTTTCTCTCCGCCCTCCACGCTTTCCAGCAGAAACGAATATCGCGCCCCCTGCGCCACCCTCAGGTACGCGCTCACCGGCGTCAGCAGGTCCGCCGAAAAAGTGTCGTACACGGGAATCAGGTTCCCGCGTTTTGCAAGCCGCTCAAATTCCTGGAACGAAGGCTGAATCATGGCCTCTTTTCAATCCGTTCATTTTGAAATTTTATTTGAAATAGACAGAACGACTGTCGCACATCCGGGGCGGATGGGTCACCAGCGCGTATTTTCTTCGTTTTTCAGCGCGCGCAGCACGGCGTTTCTCATGCGGGACTCCGGCGCCTTACTGCCCATCCAGTGTTCCCACTGCGCGACGCCCTGCGCCAGAAACATTTCGACGCCTGAAACGCAGGCGATGTTCCGCGAGGCGGCCAGCCGCAGAAGTTTGGTCCGGATGGGGCGATAAATAAGGTCCATGACTAGAGAACAGTTTAACTCGCCGGCGGCCAGCGGTGAAGCCTTTTCCTGCGGAAACATTCCGATGGGTGTGGCGTTCAGAAGCGCCTGGAACTCTAAGCTGCGCAGCGCCGAACGGTTAATCGCTTCCCCGCCAACGGCTTTCGCCAGCTTGCGCCCCGCCTCTGGGCGTCGCGCACAAACAAAAACTTGCGCGCCGGCCTGGTCCAGCGCGAACGCCGCCGCGCGCGCGGAACCGCCCGCGCCATAAATCACCACGCGGGCGCCGCGAAGTTTTATTTTTTTTTCCAGGGCCCGCAAGATTCCTACGTAGTCCGTGTTGCTGCCGTAAAGCGATCCGTCCTTGCGGACCGTGACCGTATTCACGGCTCCAATTTTCTCCGCCAGCGGTTCGACGGCGTGGAGATCCCCAAATATCGCCTCCTTGTGTGGCAAGGTCACGCTGAAGCCCCGTACCCCAAAATCGGGCAGCGATTTCAAGAAGGCCTTCAGGTTTTCCACCAGGAACGGCAAATAGACCGCGTCTTTCTGGGCTGCGATGTAACCGGTGTTGTGCAGCAGCGGAGACAACGAGTGGCCCACCGGATTTCCAATCACGCCATACACCCGCGTCGCTCGCGTCAATTCATGGGCGCGGTAAAGCGCTTTCAAATCGCGCAGGGGAATCTGCCCCGGCGCCGTGGCCGCCGCCACCGGAGCATACGCAAGCGCGCTTCCCTCGCGCAAAGCCAGTACCCGCGCCGGCAATCCAATTTCTCCCATCGCGACGGCAACGACATCGCGCGACTCGCGAGCCAGCCGCAAGAGGCGCGCGCAGTCCGCCAGGCTCCGCGCCATCGCCGCCACCTTGATCGCGTTGGCGCCGCCTGCATCCGGCAGGGTCAGCTTCTTGGGAAATATGGGCGTCTTCCGGAAATCGTGCATCGAAAGCAAAACTTTTCCCGGCACCGCATAGCCGCGTACGCTCTTCCCCGGCAACTCGCGAAGCGTTTCCACCTCCAGGTCGCACCAGGCGCAACCCGCATCTTTCGCCCGCATCAGCCAGTAAAGTTCCTCGCCCGCGTCCCCGGCAAATTCCCCGCCGCCCACTCGCCGCCGGCAGGTGGCAATCAACTGCGCCCGTCGGGGGCCATGCACCTTCAGCCATTTCAGGAAAGCACGGCGCTCGGCGTCGTTCTTCAGCCAATCCAGGCGAATTTCCGCGGTCGGTGTTTCGCGCAAGGCCAGTGCCAGCAATCGCCGCAATCCGCGGGCAGTAGGGGCGGCCAGCACCCCGCAAAGCCGATCGATCCCTTTGCCAAACGCTCCGGGCACGAAAAATCACCTCCAATCCATTGAAAATACGGTATCTAGGCCACCTTTGCAAATATGGAAAGTGCTCCCACCCATTTTGTTGACGCGACCCGGTGCCCTTGTTAGTTTCAAAGGTGCAAGTCCCCGCACGGCCCTTAACCGGCGTGAAATGAAGGAGTGCTGAACATGCGCGCAATCGCGACTGCAATGTCTTTCGCTACCCTGATGCTGGCCCTTGGCGCTTCGGCCCAGGACACTGCTCAGGTGCAGGTAGTCAACGCGAACCGTCCCCTCCACGAAGCCACTTCGCCGGATTACACGGCGACATATTGCTCGGGTTTCATCACCGATGAAAAGGTCCCTTCCGAAATTCGGCTGATGTCCGGCGAAGAATCCGCGAGCAAGATCGTTTTTACCAGCGGCGACTACGTCTACATTAACCGGGGTGCCGCGCAGGGCGTTCGCGTGGGCGACCGCTTTTCCATCGTCCGTCCGGATAAGGATCCCAATGAGGTACCGTGGTTCAAGTGGCAGCTGAAGCTTCTGAAAGCCATGGGCACTCAATACGTGGATGCCGGCCAGGTACAGATCACCACGGTTCATCCGAACGTCTCTATCGGTATGATCAAGTTTTCCTGCGACTACATGCAGCGCGGCGACATTGCTCTGCCGATGGCCGAGCGCCCGTCGCCTCCCTATAAACCGGCCGAGAAATTTGACAAGTTCGCGCCCGTCAGCGGCAAGTCCGTCGGCATGCTGGTGGCCGGGCTGGGATTCACGGAAGCCTACGGAAAAAACTCCACCGTTTATGTGAACCTCGGAACCAACCAGGGCGTAAAAGTCGGCGATTACCTCCGGGTATTCCGCTACGAGGGTTCGACCGCAGAAACCTCGCAGAATTTCCCGGACTATCAATACAGCATGTATGGGTTCGGCAGCACGCCCGTAAAATATAAGTGGAACGACATGCCGCGCAACGTTATTGGCGAAGGCATCGTGATGAACGTCACCCACAATGCGTGCGCCATTTTCGTCACCTACAGCAAGATAGACCTTTACGCCGGCGATTACGTCGAAATCGAATAGCCCTTTTCAATTTCTCCCGCAAAGCCCGCGCTTCCCTACTGGCGCGGGCTTTGCTTTTCCGCCAGCGGGCTTTGCGTCTCCGCTAGGATTTCGCATTGAAATCCGTACAACTTCGTTTCCGGCTCTTTCCAGGCCTCGCGGGGCAGCCCTGCTTTCGCGCAGGTCTCACCCAGAAACTGCTCGCGGCTCAAACGGTGCTCGACGGCCACCTGGGGCAGCAGCAATCCCCGTCGCGGCCCGCGCTCCACCAGCAAACCGTGATTCCCGATTTCCACTTCCTCCGCGCAGATGGGTCGCGGAGGGGTGAGCAGCGATACCTCAATTTCCAGCGCGCCCATTTCCTCCAGGCGCATCCGGGAAAAACGCGGGTCGTGTAGTGCCGCGTCGGCGGCGCATCTCGCCAGGTTCTCCCCAAGACCCGCGCTCCCTTCCATAACTCCGATGCACCCGCGCAATCGCTTGGCGACGTGCAGCGTCACAAACAGGCCGCGGCGTTCCGCAAAAATGCCGGTGGTTGGATAGGAGGAAAGCGACCGGTCGTACAACACCGCATGGAGGACGCCCTGGTGTGCGAGCTCCAGAATCGCTTTTCGATCTTCTTCAGAGAGGGACGGCATCCTGCTGCTTCTTCTGCGATTCCAGCATGCCCAGCTTGCGGCGCTGCTTAATGCGGTCGTCCAGTTGGCCCCAGAAGCGGTGGAAGTACTGCGCTGCGGAAACAAGCGCGCTGATAACCACCAGCCACAGCAGGACCGTCGACAGAGGTCTGATCGATGGATGGCGTGCCCCGACAATCAAAACCGCCACAGCGCAAACCTGCAGTACCATTTTCGTTTTTCCCAGCGCAGACGCGGCAATGGTAAATCCCTCCGCCGACGCAATGTTTCGCAAACCCAAAATCGTGAACTCCCGGCCGATGATGATCACCACCATCCAGGGCGCTACCAGGGAGTGACCGCTCGAATCCTGCATGCCAACCAGGGATATGAACGCCGCCGAAATCAGCAGTTTGTCGGCGATCGGGTCCAGCAGAATCCCGAGCGTGGTCACCTGCCGGTTTCGCCGCGCGAAATATCCGTCCGCCCAGTCCGTGGCTGCCGCGGCCAGCAGAATCAGCACGCCCCAGACCTCAAAATGCATGGGAAAGCCCCACAGTACGACGTTGGGGCTCCTCGTCAGCAGCACCACGATCAGCACTGGAACGAAGAAGATCCGCAGGACGGTAAGGAAATTCGGCAGGTTCATAGTCGCGCGCGCCCGATGACCAGCTTCAACACCTTTGGGGCCACATCGGCCACTATAGACTCCGCTCTGGAATGCGTCAACGTAGTGCGAATTCACGTGTTTCCGCCTGTGGGCAGTACTTAGAAATAACTAGCGCCGTTTAACTGTCCACTCTTGCATAGATACTCTTTCGTAACACCGCTGCTGCAAACCTGTGCAAAAGCGCTTTTCCCGGATCGCCAAAGCCCTGAGAACCTGGTGCCAGCAAAGCAGCCCAATTCTCCTGCAAGCTGCCTGTTTTCATTGTTTTATGGGTAGACTAAGAACGGGCACCGGGAGCCGGGGTGAATTCTTTACCGGTGCTGCAAGATGAGGCAACGCAAGTTTCCACAATCTTTTCCACAAGGCGGGGCGCTCCTTCGCTCGCACCCGCAAGCCGGGAAAAGTGTCATATTCCTTTAACATTTGATCGAAATGGTGGAGTTACTCAACAGTGACTGAACTTCTGTCGCGACGGGTTTCAGATGGCGTGCGGCCCGCGCAGGACGCGTACCGGGAGCAGGAACAGCGCCCTCAGAAACACCAGGACTCCATGCACCGCAATGCCCACGATCCGGAAGGGCAGCAGAATCAGCCACACAAATGGATAGGCAATCAGCGCCAGCAATGCAACCGGCCAGCAAAACACCAGCAGCAGGCACCACAGGAAGAAAGCAGCCATCGTCAGTTGACCTCTCTCACACCATGATACGCAGACCCCGCCCCGGAAGTTCCCGCCGCCGCGTAGCTGCTCAATTTTAGCCGCTTGGCGATGCTTTGCGGCACCTCGGCTTCCAGGTCCATATGCGAGTCGCTCACCTCGGAATGCAGTACCCGGCCCAGCGCGTGGATCAGCGCCAACGACCTGCCCTCACTGAGCGGCATGTGCAGCAGAAGTTTCACGATCGGATCCAGGGGGAGAGCGGCATCAATCCGCCGCAGCAAATCCTCCAGGCCTTCACCGGTAAGCCCAGAAACCAACACAGGCGGTTCTTCGCCGCCGCCATTTCGCCGGCAAGCCGCTTCCAGGTTGTGGCGGCCTTCCGCGTCCAATTGGTCCACCTTGTTGTACACCCGAAGCCGCGGTGTCTCCTTCACGCCCAAGTCATCCAGAATTTTTTCGACTTCCTCCTCAAGCTCATCATGGTGCGGATTGGAAATGTCGCTCACTTGCAATAGCAGCGCCGCTTCCTGCACTTCCTCCAGCGTGGCGCGGAACGCCTTGATCAACCCCTTCGGCAATTGGCGGATGAATCCCACCGTGTCCGAGACCAAAACCCGCCGGTTCGACGGCAAGCGAATCGCGCGGATCGTCGGGTCCAGCGTAGCGAACATGCGCGAGGACACCAGCACTTCCGCCTGGCTGAGCGCATTAAACAGCGTGGACTTTCCGGCATTCGTATAACCGACGAGAGCCACCGTCCCCAGCGGCACCGCATTCCGCGCTTCACGCCGCAGTGCGCGCTGCTTGCGCACCTCGTCAATACTCACTTCGATCTTGTGCACCCGGTCGCGGATACGCCGCCGGTCCGTTTCCAGTTTCTTTTCACCGGGGCCGCGTACGCCGATGCGCCCGCCTCCGCCGCCCGCTCCGCCGGCGCCGCCCGCTCCTTTGCCACCCTGGCGAGACATCTGCGCCCCGCGCCCGGTCAACCGCGGCAGCAGGTAATTCAGCTGCGCAAGCTCCACCTGCAACTGGCCTTCGCGACTGCGCGCGTGTTTCGCAAAAATATCCAGGATCAGCTGCGTGCGGTCGATCACACGCCGCTCGGTGAGCTCCTCGATGTTCCGCTGCTGCACAGGGGAAAGATCGCTGTCGAAAATAATCAGCGGCGCATCGGAAGCGCTCGCGGCGGCACGAATCTCTTCCAGTTTCCCGCGCCCAACCAGCGTCGCCGGATCCGCCGAGTCCCGCACCTGAAAAAGTGTCCCGGCCACTTCGCCGCCGGCGCTTTCAGCAAGCTCCACAAGCTCGGCCAGCGATTCCCGGCCCTGCTCTCCCGCAGGCATTCCAGGAAAACGCGGCGTGCGCTTCCAGCCGACGCCCACGAGCAATACACGTTCCGCCGAAGAAATCTTATGCTGTGTTTTCATGAGTGGTCTTGCGTCATCGCATTCGCGCCGAAGGCCCGTCGAGCGGGGAGGGCCCGCGCCATCGACTCAATTATACGTCCATTCCGCCGTCCCGATGTAAGAGACTGCCAACGGCCGGTGAAACACTTTTCTGACTTCCCGCAATCACAACCGCGGTCCGAGCCCCATTCTTCCAGCCGCCGCAGGAGCCCTTGGCTATCGGCCCCTACGGACGAGTCCACGAAGTTGGTGATGATCTATTGCTTGTCGAACGGGAGTATCACTCGCTCTGGACTGTGCGCTTACAGGAGCCCTTCGCGAAACTCGGACAGGATTAGCCGGCGTCATTCCCGCTAAACACCCAAACCCCGCTTCACCCGCGTGTGCCCGAAACCTGCATCTTGAAGACTTCTCGGCCAATGCGGCACGCTCGCAGGACAGGCCAATGTGGAGCTAACAGTCGAATTTATAGCCTGCACAATTCAGGTTGCGGACGAAGTGGAAGCGAATGTCAGGGAACGCGAGGTCGGGCGATGAGCATCGGACAAGCCACGGTAAATTTGCCGACGTTGGACGAAGTGCGAGCGGCGGCGGCGCTGGTCTATCGCCTGATGCTGCCCACTCCGCAGTATCGCTGGCCGCTGCTTTGCGAGCGCCTCGGCGCCGAAGTCTGGTTGAAGCACGAAAACCACACCCCGATCGGCGCATTCAAGGCCCGCACCGCCATCGTCTACACCGAAGAACTGCTGAAGCGCGAGCCCGCCACGCACGGCCTGATCGCGGCGACGCGTGGAAACCACGGCCAGTCGGTGGCTCTCGCGGCACAACGGAAGAAACTGGAATGCGTGATCGTCGTACCGCATGGAAACAGCGTTGCGAAAAACGCCTCGATCCGCGCGCAAGGCGCAAAGCTCATCGAACACGGAGAAGATTTCCAGTCCGCCCTTGAGCACGCCAAGAAACTCGCCGCCGAGATGGGCTATCACCTGGTGCCGCCTTATCACCGGGATATCGTGCTGGGCGTAGCGACATATTGGCTGGAACTCTTCGCTGCGGTGCAGGAAATTGATGTGGCCTACGTCCCTATCGGTATGGGATCGGGAATCTGCTCGGCCGCAGCCATGCGGAATGCGCTGGGACTGAAAACTAAACTGGTGGGCGTAGTCTCCGATCAAGCACCCACTTATGCCCTGTCCATACTGCAGCGAAAAATCGTCGAGGCGCCGGCACAAACAAAGCTCGCCGACGGCCTCGCCTGCCGCAGAGGGAACAATGACGCGCTTGAAGTCATGCTCGAAAATGTGGACCACATCGTCCGCGTGACCGACGCGGAAGTCGCCGCCTCTATGCGCGCGATGTTTACCGACACTCACAATGTCGTCGAGGGGGCCGGCGCGGCCGGATTGGCCGCCGCGACAAAAGAATCCGCCGCGATAAGAGGCCAGCGCGTAGCCCTCATCGCCACCGGTGGCAACGTGGATCGAGACGTCTTCGCTCGAGTACTAAGCGAAAACTCCAAGCCCGCCTGAATTCAGGATTTTAGTTTCTCTGCGGTGAGAATGTTTACTTCTTCGAATCCAGGCAGGGCAGCGCGGCGATTTTCGCTTCTGGGGTGTCGTAGTTCGCGGCGCCGTTTTCGTTCTGCATCGATAGGAACACCCAGTCGCTCTGTTCCTCTGCCGTCCGACTGAAGGAAATCACCAGCTTTTCGCTGCCCCTGGGTTGGTAACGCACTGTCCGCATCATGATCGGATACACTTCCCTGGTCTCGTCCTGGGCCGCCGGGCCGCATCGGGCGAACAGTCTGTCCGGCGTCAAAGTCGCCATGGCATGCAGCTGCCTGCGCTCCCGCGCGTTCTTGGCCCACTCGGCCACGCGCTCCGTCGCTTCGACCAGCGCCACCACCCCGATAATGATTCCCGCCGCCAACAGCCACGCGCGCTTTGTCCGCTTCAGAAAAGCAGCAATCTCCGCCAATGACATAGGCAACCTGCTTTTCGCAGACGCCAGCAAGCCCGCAATTCCCGGCGTTTGTGCCGGTTGTTTCGACGCTGCAGAATTTTCCGCGGGCAAAGCCTGCGCCGTCACCTCCGCCGGAGCCGAGACGGGAGCGACCGGCGCCCGCTCACCGGAATATGCATTTTCCTTTGGTTTCATCTCGTCCATAATTTTCACACCTTTCGGCTAACCCACGTTCCCCGCGCGCTGCTTTTCTCTTGGTGGGCCCGCCGTCCGCCAGCAGGGCGTCAGTGGCCAGCCGGAGCCTGCAGCCAATCCATCACCCTGCGCCGGTAAGACACCCGCGACCCGCCCATCGGCTCCCGCAGCCAGTGGAGCGTCCGTTGCCACCCAGCCACGAACAAGTTCGGGCCACGCTCAGCAACCTCCGGCGTGCTACCCGGCGCGGTTGGCGCGGGCGAAAGCCAATACGGGCTCGCTTCCGCGACACTCCTGGCGTTTGAACTCGTGGATTGCCGCTCGCCCGGCGCGGCCGTGATCAAGAGCTTCAGCAATGCGCCAATCTGCTCCTGAAACGCCCTCATTGTTCTAAGGAAATTGCGCGCAAACCAGACCGCTGCGACAAGGAACCCAATTTGGGCCATCAGGCTTCCCAGCGCATACCAATCCTTGATTAGCAAAGGGCTGAAATCGTTCATGGTTCCACCTTTGGCAGGGTACGGTGAAAGTTACCCCTACGCACAAACGGTGAAAACTGGCACGAAGTACAAGAAACGGGCAGGTGTGTCCCCCTGCCCTCAAGCCCCCTCAGACTCAGGATCCGGGGTTGCGGTCAGGTGACGATTGTAGTTCCATATGAAAACTATGGCATAACGTCGCAGTTCAAATCGTTCGCTTTGTCAATAATGATTTCCCCGGTTGGGTGGAGTGCGAACTGGTGGATACAGCTGGCCGTCGCCATATCTTAAAAGACAAAGTCCCGATATTCACAGTTGAGGATTTAGACGCTAACAGTAAATACCCGACACAGGGACTTGCTGCATGTGAAGTCCTAGAGCGATACCAAAATGAAAAAGGACAGGAACTTGTGCGCGTGAGTACAGTCAAGCCCTACAACATCGAATCCACAGAAGGCTTGTTCGAGTTCACAGTTTCCGCCAGTCTGGTCACCCCGACTCCGGATTAGCGCGGCGATCGGAACGGATTACCTACAATTGGCCGCGCACCAAACCTAGGGCTTGCTGCCGGATTCTGGCGCCCTGCCCGAACCCGAAGAGCCATTGAATTTGCGTGTCGCGGCGAAACCAGGTTAGCTGCCGTTTGGCGTAGCGGCGCGTCGCTTGTTGAATCGAGGCTTTGGCTTCATCGAGTTTCATCTCACCGTTGAGCACCGCGCTCAATTCTCGGTAGCCGATGAAATCGAACGGCTTCGCGTCCGCCGGCAGGCCGCTGGCGAGAAGCCCGCGCACTTCTTCCATCCATCCGGCGGCGAGCATCGCATCGGTTCGCGCATGGATCCGCTGATAGAGAGCTTCGCGCTCCGGCGATAGTCCTATTTTTATGGGACGCCAGCCGCGCAGCGGATTTCTTCCGGCTCGATGCACCTCGGAAAGCGGCTTCTTCGCCAGTAGACAGACTTCGACGGCGCGGATCAGTTTCTGCTCGTCGCCCGGCGCAATCTTTTCCGCCGAAACCGGATCCATCCGCTTCAGGATGCGGTGCAGATGCCCCGGCGGATGTGCCGCAACGCTGGCCCGCAGCCGTTTGCGCAACTCTTCCGAGCGCGTCGGCGCATTGGCGAGACCTTCTAGCAACGCCCGCAGGTAAAGGCCCGTCCCAACGGTGAAAATCGGCAGCCGCTTCCGCGCGCGAAGATCTTCGAGCACAGTGATGGCCCGCTCGCGATACCCCCCAGCGGTGGACTCCTCCCGCGGGTCCAGCACGTCAATCAGATGATGCGCCACGCCCTCGCGCTCTTCGGCCGCGGGCTTCGCTGTTCCGGCATCAAACCCGCGATAAAGCTGCGTGGAATCACAGGCCACCACTTCGCCGCCAAGCTGCTCTGCGAGCCAGACTGCAAGCGCTGATTTTCCCGAAGCGGTTGGCCCAACGATGGCAATGAGTGGAGAATCGGCGTTTGCGTTCATTTAGGGAAGAGCAGCGGACACGCGCGGAGAATCTGCCCCGCCAGCGCAATCAGCGCCAGCAGCACACCGCCGATCACTTGGTGCCGCGAAAGTTTCATTTGGATCTAGTGTGGCACAGCCACTCCCGGCTGTGCATGGCTACTGGGTCGGTGGCTGAATGTTGTAATAGTACGTGTACCGCACTTCGATGAACGGCCCCTTGAACTGCGCCGGCAGCGGGGGGAAGGGATTCGACGCGCGGATCGAGGAAACAGCCGCGCGGTCCAACGGCTCCTTGCCCGACCCATACACCATGACCGGTTCAGGGTCCGGAACGCTGCCGTCCCGCATAATCTTGACGTGCAGCGAAACCACGCCCTGCTCGCCGAGACTCACCGACGGCGGCATCACCGCTTCCCAATTCCCTTTCACGATATAGTAGATTCGCCGGAAATAATCGTTGAAATCGACGCCTTCGGTGTCCGTCAGCATTTCGATCCCGGCGCCGTGACTTCCCTTTCCTCCGTGGCCACCGCCGCCAGCAGGTCCTTGGCCTCCACCTCGAACCGCCACCGGGGCGTTCGGCTTCGTCCCGCGCGCAGCATCGCGAATCAAATCGCCAGCCGAACCGCTCTTCGGCAAAATCAATCCTTTTTCCGGCACCGGCATGTCCGGGGTTTCCAGCTTGGTCGGCGTCTTCGGAAGATCGCCTCTCGATGGAGACGGAGTGGGCGGCGGCGGCACCACGGCATTGGTCTGCGGCGTAGGAGCGCTCGGCAAATCCCTCCTCGGCGGCTCCGGCGCCGGCTGCGGCACCGGTGGAGGCTCAACGTACGGCGCAACCTTCTTGATCACTCGCGGATCCACTCGCACGGACTCGTGTGGCGCGGGAGCCGGCGAAGGCTTCAGCGATTCCAACGCGCCAGGAGGCAGCAGCACGGTCATCTGCCGGCGGGCGATATCCTCCTCTTCATTGGTGCGCACGTGCGGCGAGAAAAGTTTTGGTGAAAAAATCAGCAGCAGCAAAAGCACAATGTGAAAGACCACCGACGCAACCGTGGTGACGCGGTCTTCCGTCGTCGCCTTGCCCCGCCACTCCGGAGGCAAAAAAGCCGCTTCGCCTGACTGGAAGAGATCCGGCTCCACCAGGTCTTCCGAAATCGGCGGCAGGGGCGAAAACTCCTGCGGCGCGGCCGCGCCAACGGGGATGCTGATCCGCTCGTCCATCTCCGTCGGTTGCGGCGGCAGATGGGATACCTCTTCCCGCTGCACCGCTTCCACGTTCACATCGCGCGGCACCACCACGCGTGTGGCGATGGAATCGAGCGGCAAATTGGTGGGAATGGTGGAGTGCCCGTCAAGGGGCACCAGCGGCATCCCCGAAGGTACCAGCGTGCGTTCATCAAGCGTCGTGGGGCGCCGGCGCGTCGTCGGAACATCTTCGGCGGGCAAACGCGCACCGACAGGGACTAGGGTCCTGGGAATCATTGGCTCGCTTTATCCGGGTAGCTCTTGGCTGCTGGCCCTTTGGTTACTGGCCCCTTGGCATCTGGTTGGACGCGCTCATCATGCTCTCGGATGCTTTGCATGACCCAGCCTGCCAATTCCAGCGCCGCCCGCCCGGCTACCCCGTCTGTCTTCGGGGCGACCCGGGTGCAAACCGCCGCGGCGAAGGCTTCCAGCTCCGCGCGCAAGGGTTCCACGGCCGGAGCCGCCAGCTTCTCAAATCCAAATTCGGGCTGCGGCCCGGGGTTTTTCACCCCGACACGAAGCGCGTCGCGCCGCGCATAGTCGAGCGAAATATATTCGTGGTGCTGAAAAAATCGCATCTTGCGCACACGCTCCGTGGAAACCCGGCTGGCGGTGACATTCGCCACCGCGCCGCCCGCAAATTCGAGCCGTGCGTGGGCAATGTCCACCTTGTCTGTCAGCACCGGGATGCCCACCGCTTTCACTTCCGTCACCGGCTCTTTCACCAGCGCCAGCAGAATGTCCAGATCGTGAATCATCAGGTCGTAAATCACTTCCACGTCCAAGCTGCGCGGCGTGAAAACGCCCAGCCTGTGGACTTCAAAAAAAAGCGGCCGGTTCAGGATCGGCTCGACGGCAATTACCGCCGGGTTGAACCGCTCCACGTGCCCCACCTGCAGGACGCGTTGGTGACGGCGTGCCGCTTCAAGCAGCGAATCCGCTTCCGTCAGCGAAGCCGCCATCGGCTTCTCCACCAGAACGTCAATCCCCATCGCCATCAGCCGGCAACCGACTTCGGCATGCGACACCGTAGGCACGGCGACACTGGCCGCGTCCACTGCGCCCTGCAACTCCCGAACACCTTTGAACGCCCGAATCCCGAACTCTTGCGCGATCGCATCGGCGCGGTGCGCGTTCTGATCCACCACGCCCACTAGCTCCACGTTATCCATTTCGCGGTATACGCGCGCGTGATTGCGCCCGAATTCGCCAGCGCCCACAACGCATACACGAATCTTGTCGTGCCCCCCGGCCACACCTCCGCGCTCGCTCATTCCTTGTTCATTCCCCGAATATCCCCGGCGGGTTCCGCAGACGGAAAGGCCTGAATGGAGATTCCGGATTCGTCGGCCATGGCAATCAGTTTTTCCCTGTCAAAGAGGAGCGTGCGGTTTGCGTCTATGGCCAGCGCCGTCGCCCCGGCCATCTTCATGGATTCGACGGTGGGCAAACCGACCACGGGTACATCGAAACGCATGTCCTGCCTGGGTTTACCGACCTTTACGACCACCAAGGGCCGGCCATTGGCGAAGCGTGCGGCGCGCGCAATCGTTTCGTCGGTGCCCTCCATCGCTTCGACGGCCACGCAGGCGCAGTCGGCCACGACCACAGTCTGACCGATGTCTTTCGCCGCAATGTGGCGGGCAATTCCCAAACCATATACGATGTTGGCTGTTTCTTTTTCGTTGGGAGCCCGCCGCGTCAGCACGCCCGCTTCCGGCAGCAGCGGCTTCAGAAACATCGTCGAATCCACCAGTTGAATGCCTTCCTCCTCAAGAACCTTGGCCACCGCGCCGATCAGCGAATCCGTGTTTTTTCTCGGCAAGGAAAACAGCAGCTTGGCCAGCTTCCAGTCCGGGCGAATCGAACTGAATATCTTGTTGTGCTTCACCTGCCCGGCCATCACTGCGCGCTTCACGCCTTCGCTTTGCATCAATTCGATTGCCTTGCTGAGTTCCCCGAGGCTCACCCAGTGCAGCCGTTTCGCGATTTTCTCCAGCTCCGGCGAAGCTTCTTCTTTCAGCGCGATCACCGCCATTTCGATGCCCTGGCTGCGCGCGCCCTCCAGGACCAGGAACGGAAATCGGCCGTTCCCTGCAATCAGGCCCCAGCCGGTGGTGCTTGGCATTGTCTCTGGCATGAAATTCCGGTCAGCTTTACTTCACGATGCCGCGTTCGGCCTTTTCCACGAACTCCACCAACTCCTTCACCTCGGCAGAATCCGCCATGCTTTTTCGAATCTCATCGAGCGCCTGTGAAGTGTTTTTCTTCGAGCGTGTCAGGACACGAAACGCTTTCTGCAGCGCCTTGATGCGCTCCCCGGAAAATCCCTTGCGCTCCAGACCGATGGTGTTCGGCCCAAAGCACCGGGTTTTCCGCTCCGTGACGATCAGCGAAAACGGCGGCACATCCTGGGTAATCACCGTGGCCGCGCCGATATACGCGTAGCGCCCCAGCCGGCAAAACTGGTGCACCGGGGAAAACGCGCCCAGGGTGACGAAATCCTCGACAGTCACGTGTCCCGCAAGCGTCGCGCCATTTACAAACAGCGTGTGGCTGCTGATCTGGCAGTCATGGCCGACGTGCGAGTACGCGAGAAAAAAATTTTCGTCGCCGATCCGCGTGACCCCGCCGCCCTTCACGGTCCCCCGGCTGACGGTCACATGCTCGCGAAAAATGTTCGCGTCCCCCACCTGCAGCTCGACGCGCTCGCCACGGAAAGTGTAGTCCTGCGGATCGCCGCCAATCACGCAAAAGGGGTGAAACACATTGTTGGCGCCGAATTTCGAAGGGCCGCGTACCACGGCGTGCTCGTGCAGCACGCATCCGTCGCCCAGCTCAACTTCCGCGCCGACCACCGCATAGGCGCCAATCTGCACGCCCGTGCCCAGCTTCGCTTCCTGTGAAACGATCGCCGACGGATGAATATTTGTGCCAATGCCCATTTACGCGCTTGCGGGCTCTTCCCGGTCGGCCATCACGCAGAGCATCTTCGCTTCCGTCGCCAGGCTTCCGTCAACGAACGCCTTCGCTTCGATCTTGCACAGGTCGCCCTTCCACGTGACGATGTTCACCTCGATGCGCAACTGGTCTCCGGGCACCACCGGCCGCCGGAATTTCACGTCGCTCATCGAAGCCAGGTACAGCAGTTTTTTCTCGCGGTCCGGAATTTCCTGCAGCAGCAGCAATCCTCCGGCCTGGGCCATGGATTCCAGAATCAGCACGCCCGGCATCACCGGCTTGCCCGGAAAATGCCCCTGAAAAAATCCTTCATTGATCGTGACGCTCTTGATCGCCACGATGCGCTTGAAGCGCTCCATCTCGACGACTTTATCGATCAACAGAAACGGATACCGGTGCGGCAAGAATTTCTGGATCTCGTTGATGTCGAGTTGCGTTCCCACTTGTGTGTCGCTCATAGCCAAAGAATAGGCTCCCTCCCGTTCCTTCGCAAACCTCTTATTATAGGGGTTTTCGCCCTTCCGGACAGCTTAACATTTTGCCGGCCACGGGCCTCGGCCGGCAGCGCCCAGCTCATCCGGCCTCGCCGGGCGTGCTACCATGCCTTTTCGATGACCCCGCTTCCCTTCATTCCCTACTTGCGCAAACGGTTGCCGCAGATGCTTGAGACACTGCGCGAACTGACATTGCTTGAATCTCCAAGCCTCGAGAAGGAGCCAGCGGATCGTTGCTGCGAATTCCTGGCGGAAAGGTGGTTGCGCCACGGCGCGATCGCGCAAATCGTCCGGCAGAAACATCGCGGCGATCAACTCCGCGTCGTCTGGAAGCCTCCGGAGGGGCGCGCCAAATCGCAACTTCTGGTGCTCGGTCACTACGACACCGTCTACCCCACCGGCACTCTGGCCAAGATGCCCTTTCGCATATCAGCCGGCAAAGGGTACGGTCCCGGCACCTTCGACATGAAAGCAGGGATCGTTCAAGCGCTTTTCGCCCTCGAAGCCATCCGCGAATTGCAGGCGCCGGTCGAGAAACGCTTGGTCTTTCTGTGGACCTCCGACGAAGAAATCGGCAGCGAATCTTCCCGCAAATTGATTGAAGAAGAAGCCAGGCGCAGCGACGCCGTTTTCGTGCTGGAGCCGTCGCTCGGCCCGCGCGGCCTGCTGAAAACGTCCCGCAAGGGCGTTGGCGAAGCGCAACTCATCGTCCACGGCCGCGCTTCCCACGCCGGCCTCGCCCCCGAAAAAGGAATCAACGCCGTCCACGAACTCGCCGCGCAAATCAGCCGCCTCGAAAAGTGGAACGACCTCCGCCGCGGCGTCACGATCAACGCCGACATCGTTTCCGGCGGCTCGCGTGCCAACGTCATCGCCGACCGCGCCCAAGCCACGCTCGATCTCCGGGCTTGGCGCCATGCCGACATGCGGACCCTTGAAAAGCGCCTCCACTCCCTGAAGCCTCTACATCGCGGCGCAAAACTCGAAATTCGCGGCGGCTTCGATCGCCCGCCGCTCGAGCGCAAGCACAGCGCCGCCCTTTTCGCCCGCGCCAAAGCCATCGCCCGTGAACAAGGCTTCCCCTTGGGAGAAGCCGCAGCCGGCGGCGGCTCTGACGGCAACTTTACCGCCGCCCTCGGTATCCCCACGCTAGACGGCCTCGGCGCCATCGGCGACGGCGCCCACGCCACCTACGAACACGTCCAGATCAACGCCATGCCCCAGCGCGCCGCCCTCCTCGCCGGCCTTTTGTGCTCGTGTTGAAATCCCTTGCGATAGTCAGCGCACCAGGCTGTACCGTTTGGTCTTGAGTTCGAGTATTCCGGAGGCGATCACAGCTTGATCATCCCCGTGAATTTCCCCGCCAAAGCTGCTGGGCCGGGGCGGAAAACCTCGCGACAGGCCTTGAAGGATGCGCAGGCAGAGTCGGATCGGGGCCTGATTGAATATCCGCTTGAGCTGCTCAATCGCACCTCGATGAGAAATGAAACGCATCAAAAGGGCGTTTGCTCGGGGCAGAGTCCAACAGCTGAGCGCGCTAGGATTTGGAGGGCATGTCGTCTAGCGTTTCAACGGACGTAATTTTTCTTCAGGTATTCCGCGGTGGCCTGCATCAAATCGCCATAATCGTCATGGAGCACCTCACGCACGGCCTGCTCGGTCGAAGTGCCCGTTGCGAGGCGGTCCAGAATCCGCTCCACATCCCCCATCCCCTGGGTCTGCACGATATATTCGATATTCGCCAGCGCCCACGCATACGCATAACTCGCCATCGGGCCCGGCAGCCGCATCCACGATCCTTCCAGTTGCCCCAGCGGCGCGGCTTGCCCCGCGGAATACACCTGCACCAGCACCGCGGCGCTTTCATCGCTGCGTTTTCCTTCCATCCACTGCGCCACGCCTTCCTGCACCCACGTCGGCGCGCGCCCGTGCGTTTTCTGCTGAATAAAACTGTGCGTCAATTCATGCCGCAGAACTCGCGACAATTCCGGATCCACCCCGGTCAATCCCTGCACCGGCACTCGAATCCGTCCATCATTCAGCGCGCCCACCCAGCCAGGCGCTCGTGTGATATCCGCAAATCCTTCCTGGGTATATAAAACAACGCCAATCGGATCGGGCGGCGAAAAATTCAATTCCGACTCGATCTGCTGGTAATGCCCTTCGAGCGTGTGGAGCACTTCGCGAGCCAGCGCAGGCTCGGCCGCGCCGTTGTACTTCAACTGGAAATGCGCGCTCTCGTTCTCCCGGTAATTTTCTTCCTCGTTCTTGTCGCGCAGCGCTCTCGCCAGCGCCGCCTGCACTTCCGAATCCGGCCGCAGCGCCAGGGATTTTTTCCACTCCGCAACAGCCTGGTCCGGACGGTTCAAACCGTAGTACGTCCAGCCTTCCAGCTTGTAAACGTCGGGGTTGTTCGGCGCGTAGCGTTTCGCTCTTTCCAGATACTCGAGGGACTGCTTGAACTCGCTCCGCCGCAAATACACGTAAGCCAGATTCATCAGCATGGGGGGATCCTCCGGCGCGTAAAACACCGCCGCACGCGCGTCGGAGAGCGCTCGCTCCAGGTCGCCCTTCACCAGTTCGAATTGCGAAGCGGCATGATGAGCCCGCGCCGCCGGGATTGCCCGTGCGCCCCCCGCGCCCGCCCCGCTTTCCAGGTCGTTGATGTAATTGCGGTCCACTGCGCCGTCGTGAACCGCATTCTTGTCGATTTCAGAATCGCCAGCGGTTGCGGCCGGCTCCGGAGGCTCCAGGTTAAGGCCGGCTGCCGCAGCGGCCGGCGAACCCATCACCGGCATCAACCCGCCCTTTTCGATGTGATCCACAATCGATTTGGGCAAAGCCAACTCTCCGGCCGAAGTTTCATAGCGGATCTTATCGCCGTCTTCCACCACGTTGTAGGCGATGATCTTCCGCCCGTTCTTCAAGACAATCTTGTCCGCCCGCGCCGGGCCCGCAAGCAGCAGGACGAAAGCCAGCATGGCCAGTATTTTCGGAAATGGATGAACTGCACGGCGCATCCCTCCATTCTAGCCCCCTCGAGAAAGGTTCGCCGTCTGCCTTGTTCTCGCATGCCGAATGTGTCTACACTCTTTTCATGCAGCTTCGTCTCCTCCTGGTGGTTTTTGGGGTTCTTTTTCCTTCGGTTTCTAATGCAGCGGATTCTTCTCCGCGCGAACTTCTCACCGCCCTCAATGCCCTAGCCATCGATTCCGAACACGTCTACACGGTTTCCACCAAGGACCGAGTGGAGCTCCGCAAAGCGGACACCGTGCTGGCCTTCCAGGACGGGAAGATCGCCTTCTTCCAGTCGTTCGAAGGCCGCGTCACCGGTTTCGTTTTTTCCGGCGTGGGCCACGTGGTGGCGTTGCCCCGCGACCCGGTGGAAAAACAGCAGGTAGCGCGTTTCCTCGGAGCGCCCGTTCTCGACGAGCAGTTTCTATCCGCCTACGTGCGTTTCACCGACAGCACGGAAGAAGAACTTTTGCACGAACTGCAGCGCGCGGGTCTGGCACCCGCCGTGGACGAACAGTTCGCCGCTCTCTGGGGGAACAGCCTCGATCGCCTGAATCCCTCTCATTCCCTGCGCATCCTCATCGAAAAATATTCCAATCCCCCCGCGCCCTTTTTCCACGCGGGAATCGATGGAGTCCTCACCGGCCCGCTGGACATTCTTCTCGACGGAATGCAGAACGACAATTTCAGCCTGGGCCAGCCTCGCACCGTCGGCAAAACCACTTACTACGACCTGTGGAGTTGCAACCGGATGCCCGGCTCGACTCCTTTCTCGATGAACATTGACGCCATCCGCTACCGCATTGACACCACCATTCATCCCGACAATTCGCTGGAGGCAAGCGCTTCGATCGAATTCCGTGCCGCCACCGGCTCGCAGCAGTTTCTGGGCGTCCAGCTTTCCCGCGCATTGAAAATATCAGCCGTCACCGGCGACGGCGGCGAAGCGCTCCCCTTTTTTCAAAACGAAGGCCTCACCCAGCAGGAAATTAATTCCCGCGGCCAGGACTCCCTGATCGTTTTTCTGCCCAAGCCACCGGCGCAGGGAGGCACGTTTACGCTGCATTTCCGCTACAGCGGCAACGTCATTGAAGACGCGGGCAACAGCGTCCTCTTTGTCGGCGCAAGGGAAAGCTGGTATCCACACTACGGTGACACCGCCGAATTCGCCTTCTACGATCTGACGTTTCACTGGCCGAAGCGGCTTCGCCTGGTGGCCACCGGCACGAAATCCGCCGAACGCGAAGAAGGCGATTCGCGCGTAGCCACCTGGAAAACCGAAATTCCCGTGCCCGAGGCTGGTTTCAACCTGGGTGAGTACGCGAGCAGTTCGCTGTCTTCGGAAAATCGCACCATTGAGGTTTACGCGAACAGGCAGCTCGAGGAATTCTTGCGCGCTCGCTTGTCGGCAACCCCTCCACCAGAGGACGCTTCCCGGTACCCCTCCGCAATGAGACCCCAGTTGGGAAACGACATCCCGTCGCCGCCTCCCAGCCCCGCCGGTTTCCTCAAGCAGTTGGCGCGCGAAATCGATTCTTCGATCCGCTTCTACGAACTCTACTCCGGCCCTTTTCCTTTCCGGAATCTGGGCGTCTCGCAGATTCCCGGCGCGTTCGGCCAGGGATGGCCGGGGCTGCTCTATCTATCCACATTTTCTTACCTGACCGACGAAGCCCAGTATCGCGCCGGGCTGAACACGACGGGCCGCGCATTCTTCACCGACGTCGTGCCGTTTCACGAAGTAGCCCATCAATGGTGGGGCAACGTGGTCGGCTGGTCGTCCTACGAAGATCAATGGATTGACGAGGCGATTGCCGAATATCTCGCCCTCGAATTCGCGGATTCACAGAAGAATCAGGACCACCCGCTGAACACCTGGCTGGCTCATTACCGCAAGCGCCTCACCACCAAAATGGAGGGCGAAGACCGCGTTCCCGCGGACATCGGTCCTGTCATCGCCGGCCGGCGGCTGATTTCCTCGCGCTCGCCCGACGCCTACAGCGTGGTCGTCTATGCGAAAGGCGCCTGGATCATGCACATGCTGCGCGAGATGCTCCGGCAACCGGGCGCCGCCAGCGGAAAAGATCCCGATGCGCGCTTCATTGCCCTGTTGCACACGCTGGTTTCAAAATACGCGCGAAAGGCGCTGACCACCGCGGACCTGCAGCGCGAAGTCGAGGCCGTCATGACTCCCCGGATGGCTTTAGAAGGCGGGCATTCCATGGAGTGGTTTTTCGACGAGTATGTCCGCGGAACGGGCATCCCGCACTATAAAGTGCAGTTCACATCGCACAGCAGCGAAAAAGGTTTCCAGATTCGCGGCAAGCTGCTGCAGGAAGGCGTACCACGCTCGTTCATCGCGCCGGTGCCTATTTACGCCACCGCCGTCCCGGGACGCACGATTTTCCTCGGCACGGTTATCGCCACGGGCGACGAAACCAATTTCACATTCACTTCCGCCGTTCAGCCGCACAAGCTGCTGATCGACCCCCACATGACATTGCTTTGCATCCCGGAGTGACGCCGGATTTTTCGTTATTTCTTTGCTTCGTTACCTCTTTTTTTCTTTCATCCACTCTTCTCTGAGCGGGCTCTTCGGATTCGGCTCCGCCCTGCCCAGGTGCCCCAGCACGTAAGGAGACCCTTCAGGATCCAGCGGCTGTCCCGACAGCAACCCGGCCTGCGCCAGATCGCTGATCCGCGTGGCGCGCTGTTTTGTTTTCCGTTCGTAGGCGTCCGCAATCTGGTTCAGCGCGCGCAGCTCCATTTCCATTTTCACCAGCCGGAGATGGTCTTCCGCGTTCTTGCGCACGTCTTTGTTTGTCGCCGTCTGGTAAAGGTCCATCCACAACGCGAAGGAAGTCTCCAGGGATTCACCCTCAGCCGCGATTTTTGCCGCCATGATTTTCATGAAAGCCGGAGTGCCCGGCAGCCTGCCGCCGGCTTCAAACGCCTGCGAGGCCTTCAGGTAGTCCTTTTTGTCGAAGTAATAGACGTTCCCGAGATCCTGGTAGAACCTCCAATGCTCCGGATTGGCTTTGATGCCGCGCTCCAAAAGCATGACGGCCTGATCCGGTTCGCCCGCACCTCGCGGCGGAGCATCGCTCAAAAACGTGGCTCCGAAATGGTAGGCGACGATCAGATTGGGGTCCAAGGTGGTCGCAATATCAAGGATTGGCCAGAGTTGATCCAGATTCTGCTCGTGCGCTTGGTGTTTGCCCCCGAAATACTGCACCGCGCGCGTCCAGTAAATCGCGCCCATTAACGGAGCGTATTCCAGGCTCAACCGTTTCATCACCGCCGGGGAACGCAGCGCGAGTTCATCGTTCTCCATTTGCAGGGTCGTTCGTTCCGTGTCCACTTTTTCCTGGAGCTTCCAAACGCCCACGAATCCGGCCAGCAGTGCCGCGCCCAATATCGTTCCGTGAATCGCCCGGTGGTTCATTTCAGATTGCGCCGCGAAAACACGACGGCCGCTCCCATCAACACGATCGCGATGTACAGGATTGCATAGAGCGTCGCTTGCCAGGCAATCGCTGCGGATACGCCCCGCCCGTGGACCACGGCGCCCATCACGTTGAAATTCTCGAAATTCGGCAGCAGGTAGGAAATACCGCGCATTAGCCGCAGCGTTCCCGGATCGAGTTCCACCCCGTGTACGGTTCGCAAGTCGCCGGCCAGCAATCCCGCCACGTACATTCCGGCCGTGAACAAAATGGCCAGGAAAGGCGTGGTAAAACAGGAAAACAGCAGCGCCAGCGCCACGATCAGCGCGAGTTTCAGCAGAATCAGGTACACCGCAACCAGGACGTAGGTGTCGCTCTTCAGCAATGCATGATTCACGCTCCACAAGGCAATGTACAAGCCCGCGGCCATCGCAGCCGTGTTCACCGTCAGCGTCATCACCAGGCCGAAAAATTTGCCCAACAAGAATTCCCAGCGCTTCACCGGCTTGGCCAGCAGGGCGTACAGCGTGCGCTTGTCCATCTCCCTTGAAACCAGGGCAACGCCCAGAAATATCGCGATGAAAATGCCGATCACGGAAATCGCGGTGAGCCCCAGGCTCACAATCACGTCCCGTTCGATGCCGATGGAGATCTGCCCCACCAGGATGGCCGCGCCCATCATCAGCAGCGCGAAGAAAACCAGGTTATAAAGCACCCGGTCGCGCACCGCTTCCCGGAATGTGTTCGCCGCCACGGTTTGCACGTTCCTCATTTCCCGCTTACCTCCACGGCGCTCGCCTGCGCCCGGTCCGCTTCCACCAGGTGCATGAAATATTCTTCCAGCGTCGGCTTGATCTGGGTGACCAACAGAATCCGTGCGCTCGCCGCCTTCAACGCATCCAGCGCCTCATAGAGCTCCGTCTCCGGCAACTGCGCGCGATACCTTTCGCCGGTGCGGGTGGCTTTTGTCAGCAACGGCAAATTCCCCGGTACGCCGGAAAGCTCGAACAGGATTTCCATCCCCTGCGCCTTCATGTCCAGCAGTTCGCCAGGGGCGCCCATGCCGCGCAACTTTCCGCCTACGATCACGCCCACGCGGTCGCAAAGCATCTCCGCGTCAGAAAGTACATGCGTGGAGAAAAGCACTGTGCGGCCTTCGCGTTTCAGTTCCAGAATGATGTCGCGCACCTCGCGCCGCCCCAGCGGGTCCAGCCCAGACATCGGCTCATCCAGCACCACCACTTGCGGGTCGTGAAGAATCGCCTGCGCCAGCCCGACGCGCTGCAACATGCCCTTTGAATATTTTCGCAGCTGAATCTTTTTCGCGGTGTCCAGACCCACCTTTTTCAGCATCACCGCGACGCGGGCGCTCCGGTCGTTGGCCGTCAATCCGTGAAATCGCGCGAAGTAGTCGAGCATTTCGTGCGCCGTAAGGTAGTCGTAGAAATAAGGCTGCTCCGGCAAATACCCGATCGAGCCATGCATCGAGACGTCGTCGATGGACTTCCCCAAAATCCGTGCGGTACCGGCGCTCGGAAAGATCAGTCTCATCAGTAACTTGATGGTCGTGGATTTGCCCGCCCCGTTCGGGCCGAGGAAGCCGAACACTTCGCCATCCTCAACGCGCATGGTCAGGCCTTCCAGCGACATTTTCTTTTTCAGGTTAAGGAACCCGTACGGGTATTCCTTCGAAAGATTCTCGATCTCAATCGCGCCTTGGGTCATACCCATATTCTTAGAAAGCCGCCGCGCATCGTCAACCGGCGCTGCTGGAAGGTGTTCGCAGCCAGTAACCCCAAAACAAAAAGGGCGCCCGCCTGACAGGAGCGCCCGATGAAGATTCTCATTCCGATTCCGTCTCTCTGTTCCCTGTGCTCTCGCTGGTGAAATCCCCCGTTTACTTCGCGATCTGCACCAGGTCGCTCTTCGCGGCCGGCGCCATCGGTGTCGGTTCGAGGTTCTGCGGCGATCGCCAGTTATCCAGGATTCCCACCTGTTGCACGCAGCTTACCGTACAGCGCGGCGCACATCCCTTGTGCGTGGAGTATTCCCGGTGACGCCTTTCCACCGTGTACTCCGCCAGCGGTATCCCCGGATAGCCGCGCTGCTGCGAACACCAGTGCACCAGGCCGTCTTCGCAGATATACAGGTAGCGCGAGCCGGCGCGACACTTCCAGTCATGCTCGAGGCCCTTGGCCACATTGTGCTGAAACTGGTTGAAGCGCGAGTACGAGCGCTTCCCCAGGGTCATAATCTCTTCAAAAATGCCCTGGTCGTGCTCCGCCAGCGGCTTCAATTGCCCGTCGTGGTCGTGGATGATTCCGACCGTGCTGGTAAATCCCAGTTCCAGCGCGCGGTGGGCGATCCTCAGCGCGTCCTCTGAATTCTTCACGCCGCTGCCCAGCACCGAATTGATGTTCACCTGGAATTCCGCCCATTCCGACAACATTTCCAGCCGCCCGTCCAGCGTCTTCAGGCTTTTCTTCGACACCTCGTCCGGGGTTGCGTTATCAATGCTGATCTGCAGGTGCTCCAGCCCCGCGTCGTTCAGCCGCTCGATCCGCTCCTTGTTCAGGAAAAATCCGTTGGTGATCAGGCCGGCGATCATCCCATGCTCCCGGATATGCCGGATAATCTCGTCCAGATCGGGGTGCATCAGGGGCTCGCCGCCGCTAATGGTGATCACCGACGTCCCCATGCCCGCGAGCGTATCCAGCCGCCGCTTCATCTCCTCGAGCGGCACCGGCTTCGAGACATCGTCATACTCGTTGCAGTACCCGCAGTCCAGGTTGCAGCGCCGCATCGGGATGATGTGCACGAGCACCGGGTGTTTCGTCGACACCAGCGCCTTCGCAATCATCCGCAGCTCGCGCAGCCGGGTACGGTAAAACCGCAGCCGCCGCTTGCGCCGCGTTGCAGCCGACGCTTTCCCTTTTTGCCGAACCTGGCCCATTTTCTGCTGATTTCCCCTGACTCTAATTATACATGATGCCCACTTTTCGCCTGGCAGAGGAATCCTCTCTTGTCCGCGACAGGTCAACCTGGGCAGCAGCGCTTCAAGCCGGGCGAATCGGTCCGCGGCGGCGAACTCCACCGGGAACAAAGCGAAGCAGCCGGAAACTTTTCCGCGTTTCCGGCTGCTTTTCCTATGATTCTATGGCCTGACTCTCTATCGCCTTCTGAGACCCATTTCCTTACTGGTTCGGATACTTTGGATATCCCAGGTACGTCCAGAAGTCGTTCAGATAGCCATTGGTGTTGGATGTGGAATCGAAGCCCTGCCCGCCGAACACCCAGATGTAATCAAAGGCGTCTTGCGGCCAGAAGGCCATGCCGCGGCGTCCGCCGGGCGTGCTGTTGGTAAACGGCACGTTGTAATTGTTCGGATCGTTTGGCGTTTTATACGAGCCGTTCTGGTTGACGTTGCTCGAACCCTTCCACCAAACCCATTGGTTGAGAGCCGGCACATATTCCCAAACATCGTTCAGGAATCCGGTGCTCTGCGCCAGTGTGGAGCCATATCCCCACCCGCCGAAGAGCCAGAGGTTCCCCAGGCTGTCGGACCAGCCCACTCCGCTCCAGCGCGAGCCGGGAACGTTTCCGGCGGCGCCAGAAAGTTGCGTTCCGTAGAAGCCGTTTTGATTGGCCGTGCCAGCCGTGCCTCCACCGGCAACCCACGTCCACTGCCCGGTGGCGATGTCGAATTTCCAGAGATCGTTCAAAAGCGCTCCCTCAGCGGTTACCGTGCCGCCAGTGAGCCCATTCAGTGATCCGGGATTCCTGGTTCCGAGCGAATCCAGGCCCAGTCCACCGAAAACCCAGATGCTGCCTTGATTGTCCGCCCATACCACCGGGGTTTGCCGTCCGCCGGGCCCGGCAACGTTGGCCGCACCGGGCGAGCCCAGCGTGCCGTAAGCACCGTTGTTCTGACCCACGTTCGAATTCGTCGGCCCCATCCATGTCCAGGTCTGGCCCGCGATGTTGTACTTCCACAGGTCGTTCAGCAGTCCCAGGTTTCCTGCCGAGTCGAACCCCTGTCCGCCGAACATCCACACATTGCCCGCGGCGTCGGTCGTGAACCCTGCACCCCAACGTCCACCGGGAAATCCAGCGCCACCCACAGCGCCGTAAGTGCCCGTATTGTTGGCCGTCCCCACATTCGCGACAGCCGTCCAACTCCCCTGCTCAACATAGGATCCGACGTACTTCTGGCTAGGTTGTGATGCATCCAACATACCAGGGGTCCATTCCCAGATATCGTTCAGCAGTCCGATACTGGCACCGCTGACATTATTGGTGGTCACCCCCTGCCCTCCAAACAGCCACAGGTTTCCGGAGGTATCGCTCCACGTTACGCTGCCCCAGCGCCCACCGGGGCCGGTGCCCGGCGTGCCACCCGTAGTGCCAGGGACGTAGGTCGATTCAAATTCTGTTAAGTCCCCCGTGCTGACGCATTGAAAGCAGACGGTTGGGAACGGATTGCTGACCACGGCTCCCGCGGCTGTGGTGGTAATCGGAGCATTGGCTGGATACCACCCGCCGGTTCCCGCGTTAAACAGCCACAGATCATTCAGCAGGCCGGGCAGATCCGGGGGTGTCTTGGCCGTCAGTTCGAGACCATATCCTCCGAACAACCAATGCCTTCCTGAGCTGTCGGTCCAGGCGGCCGCATAATCTCGCCCACCCGGTGTATTGGTATCCGGAGTTGCGGGCGGAAAGAGCCCCTTGCCAAATTGGTTTGCGGTATTGGGACCGGATCTCCAGGTCCAGTCGTTGTGCTGGCAGTCGACCAGCACGCTAGAAACGTTGGCGGTCGTTATTCCGGTGTAGAAAAATACCCAGCAAGGCTGTGGCTGGCTCGTGGGGTCCACGAAAATCGAGACGTTATAAGCTCCGTTGGAGGTTACCTGAGTCGGGAACGTAAACGTCGTATCATTGCCGGTAACAAAAATATTATCGCCGCCGTTATTGAGCAGCTCCACAGTGTCGCCCGGGCCGTTGACCAGGCCAATCAGCGTTCCGCCGATGGTATACGTCGGTTGAGGACACACGATTTCAACCGTGGTGATGTTGCTGCTCACGGTGCCGGAGGGATTTACGACAACGCAAACCTGCGGCGGGTTGCTCGGCTGCGTCTTGATCGTCACCGCATAGGGACCACCACTCGCCACGGGCGTAGGGAAGGTGAAGTTAACATTGTTTGTGCCCGTGACCGTCACGGTATCCGTTCCATTGTTCGCCAAAACCAGTCCGCTGCCGGCCAAGCCCGAAACACTTCCTCCCACGGTGAACGTAGGAACGCAGGTGACCTGCACATTCGTGACATTCGCTGTCGGCGTACCCCTGTCGTTGGTCACGCTGCAATTTTGCGTAGGAGTCGAGGGCTGCGTCTTAACGGTGACTTTGTAACCGACGGCGGAGGTAACTGTGCCAGCGAATATGAAGGGGATAGAGGGGCCCGTTGCCGTTATCTTCAGGTCGGTGGTGGAGTCGCCGTTATCCTCGAGGACCAGGCCGGTTCCCTGCAGACCAATGATTGTGCCGGCCACTGTAAACGGTCCAGTCCCACCGCCACCCGTGCCGCCGCCCGTGCCACCGCCCGTGCCGCCGCCGGTCCCGCCGCCGGTGGTGCTGCCGCCTTTGAAGCCGCTGCAACCGCTGATGAGGAGCGCTGCAATCCCGAGCAGAGAAAGTGTCAATTTTTTCCTAGCCATCGTTGTTCAACCTCTTCTATTTATCTCGTCGCTGAGGATTTTCGCGATCCCCGCTTGGATCCCTTGTGCTGACAGGTCATCACTCCCGCTCGGGTACTCGGCTCGCGCTCTTGCTTCAACCCAAGGCCTCGGGTCCACCCCGCGAATCAACCCAGGCACAAAATTTGAACCGAGTTTCCGTCAGGTATAGGAGTACTAAACCTGTAAGCGTAGTTTGCTGGTGGCTAGAAGCGTCCGCAAGATTCGGGAGAGGGGGGTGTGTTGAACTGGCTAATAACTGTGCGCGCTCACGGAGTTTCTGAATTTCTTACCTATCGAATTGACAAACAGTCGCCGGGCCGCCGCGGGTGCCGTGGCCAATTCCAATTTCCGTTTATTTCAGCCGATCAAGGTCGAAATGCGCCGTCACTATCCGGTGATCCGGCGACATCACCTGGATCATCAACTCACCGGAGCTAATCTCGCTCGCATCCAGTTCGAGATCCACTTGTGCCCCTGACAAGCCCCGTCCCCTACGGCTATAGAGGGGCTGACCCAGGATTTTCTTTGGTTCAATCACATGTTCTTGTGTGATACGGAATTGAAACTCACGCCAGAAATTTTCCCGGCGGTCGAGGATGTGGCCTCGGCTATCGGAGAAGATGTCAGATGGGGCAGGACCACCCGCAGGTAGATAGACGAAAACTCGAACTCCCACAATGTCAGACTGCGCGGCGTAGTCGATCTGCGCCTGTTGCGCGCTGTAGTTCGCCGTGCTCTCCGAGGATCGCTCGACAACTCGCTGGTAGGGCGTGTGCAGTTCAATCCTTCCCGCAAATGAACTCCTGTCCTGAGGCTGAGGATCCCGGATATATTGCCCAAGGAATTTCGCGACCGTTGCCCGGTCAGAGCTCTGGCCAAAAAAATAAGCCTCCCGAACCGCTTCGGGGGAGACAGGCCAGTCAAAGGCGCAGCATTCCGCTCCGATAGCCAAGGTAAGGAAGAGAATAATCAGCTTCAACAGCCGATTGAGCTTATCTTTTCCCAGATAACGCACCGTCACACCCGGCGACCGCACAGTAATCAAACTTCACTGTAGCACGCTCTATACGCCGCGTCCCCGCTGAAGTGCCGCGATAATTCGCGAGGAAAGCATCTCCCGCCGCGCACACGGATAGCTTCGCTTGCGGGTTCCTCCGCCTTCCGCGCTTCCCTTGCAGTTCTTACCGCCTAGTTTGTCTGCCGGGCCACCACGGGCAGATCGACCGACCGCACTTGCGCGGTCATCTGCGTGGTCCGAAGCCAGTCAATCTGCTCTGTGCCCACAGCCCCGACCTTGCCGTTCAGCTCGTGGTAGTTCACCACGCCGGCGTCCATCCGGTACTTGGTCACTTCGAGCACCTCGTTCGACTTCAGTACCAGCGTTGTCACGCGAGTCGCGGGCAATGCCGCAACCGGCGCCGCTGTGTTCGTGGACATCGCCGCGGGGATGATGTTCTCGTTCGCGACGCTGGCCGGCTTTTCCGTTATGGCCGATTCCTGCACTGGCCCGGGCTGCGGCGTGGCAGGATACGCGCCTGGTTTGGGAATGTTGGATGAGGCGTAGGGCGGCCGGTCCGGATGGCTAGGGGCTGCCGAGACGTTGTACGGCACGGTGAGGGAAGCCGGCACGTTGTGCGGCACCACGATGGAGGCCGACAGATTTCTCGGCACCACGATGTCGTCCATCAAGCGCAATTGCAGCGGCTCTTCCCCTTTGAGGGCCGGCCGTGGCCCTCGCGCCGGCAACGTCAACACCTTCCAGGGCCACAGTGGCGGAATCATCCACTCGACGACGTCTCGCGTGGCGTGTCCTTTGCCTTTGATGTCTCCCTGCTTGTCCACCTTGTAGCCCTTCGCCGCGATCACTTTCGCCGGCAGCGGAACATCCCCCGTCGGCACGATCACGCGATCAAACGTAATTTTCAGGTAGCCTTTGCCGACGAAGTGCCCCGGGTCCTTTTCCGCTTCCAGATGCCCGGCAAGCATGCTTCCCCGCGGAAACACGGTGTGGCCAAACTCCTGAAAACTCTTCAAATGACATAGCACCGGATCGCCCACCGACGCCGTCGCCGACGAGAAGTTCGGTTCACTCATAGTGCACTGCAACAGCGTCCCGGCGGGCACCAGGAGGTCCTGTGAGTGGACCCCGGTTGCCAACACCAGTAGCGTTACCGTGCTCACCAAGATGATGAGACGTTTCATGGCTTCCTCCAGATTATGGATTTCCGCAACGGCCTGGCGAGAGAGCCGTCAAACCGGTGACGACACCCGGCGCATCCCACTTCGGAGACACCAAGACGTCAACCCCGGTCTTGACCGCCACAACCCCGGTTGCCCGGAAAAGTTGCGCGCTTTGGAACTTTTCTTTGACAGTTTTCAGCCTAGCCGAGCACCCGGCTCCCCCATCCGGACGCATGTGGCAAAACCTTTTTTGGGGGTCCGCCGCGAATTCTGCGATCGCAACCTGAGGGAACTTTTTCACCTCTCACCGCATTACCAGTAGTGCAGGCCAGGCAGGTAAGCTATGCAAGACGCGCTGCCGGCATTCGTTCTAAGCTCGGAGGCACCACGCACCGCCATGAACGACTCCCCGGCTAACCCACAGACGAAGGCCGCGACTCCCAGTCCTTCCGACGAACACTTGATGCTTGGCTTCTCGCAGGGATCCGCCGAAGCCTTCTCGGAGCTCTTCGCCCGTTACAAGCAGCCACTGTTTGGATTTTTCCGGCGGCGTCTGACGGATCCCGCGCAAGCGGAGGAACTCACTCAGGAAACTTTCCTCGTCTTGTTGCGGTCCGCTTCACGCTATCGACCGCGCGCTCTCTTCCGCACCTATCTCTACGCAGTTGGTTTCAAGATTCTTCGCGGTCACCAGCGCAAAGCCGTGTTACGCGCTACCTTCTTTGGCGCACGCCCCGCCGCGCACGATCCCGCAGTCCACGATTCCCCTGACGCCAATCTCGCGATCCGCGAAGCACTAGCCAGGTTGGAGTCCACCGAACGTGAAATCCTGCTGCTCCGCGAATTCGAGCAGCTCAGCTATGCCGAAATCTCCGATCTCCTGCGCTTGCCTGTCAACACTGTTCGCTCGCGCCTGTTCCGTGCGCGCGAGGCCCTGCGCGACATCCTCACCGCCCCCGCGGCGCAAACCGTCGCAGCCAAACTCACCGCATCTGAGGAACATGTATGAACACCGCCGCACATCCCGTCGCACCCGAAGAAGTCATGGCCTTTCTCGATGGCGAACTCCCCACTAGTGAGGCGCATTCCGTCTCTGAACACTTGAAGCACTGTGCCGATTGCTCCAGCCTTGCCGCACGACTTGGCGAGACGCAGCAGCGCCTTGCGTCCTGGAAGGTGGAACCGCTGCCCGCGCACGTTGAATCCTCAATTCGTCAAAGTGCGGAGCAAGAGGCTTTCCGCGCGAAAAATTCCTCGTCCACGCGGATTTTGGGAATTCGCGCAGGGTTCGGTTGGAAACCCCTTCTCGCCTTTTCACTCGTGGCGATCGCCGCTCTAATCCTGACCTCGCGCGCCGGGCGGTCTCCGCGGCGCGCGGATTATGTTGCCTCTCATGCCAGCAGCGAAGCAGGTGGAGTTGCCGGCCACGCAGGCGCGATAGGAGGCAGCGGCCAGCCGATCACCGACCAACAATCCAGAGAGCTCAAACAAGTCGTTACATTGCTTTCGTCAGGGATTGCGGGGGATTCAAACGGACTTTTTCATGGGCTTGGAGTTCACGCTACAAACTCGTTTGTAATCGACGCCATGATCGCTCGCACCGCCTCCCTTTCGATAATGGTGAAGGATTTCGCGGCCTCCCGCTTGTCTCTCGATTCCATCCTTGTGCGTCATCACGGCTACACCGCACAGCTCAATGCCAGCACCTCAGAAAACGCGCAGCGCTCCATCACCGCTTCGCTCCGCGTTCCCGCAAACGAACTCGCCGCTACGCTCGCCGAACTCAAGTCCCTCGGCCATGTGGAAAACGAATCGCAATCCGGCGAAGAAGTCACCCAGCAGCACGCCGACCTGGTCGCCCGGCTCAAAAATTCCCGCGAAACCGAACAGCGCCTGCAAGCCATCCTGCTGCAGCGCACCGGAAAAATCTCCGACGTCCTCGCCGTCGAACAAGAGATCGCCCGCGTCCGCGGCGAAATCGAGCAGATGGGAGCGGAACAAAAATCACTCGAGCACCGCGTGAATTTCGCCACCATCGAACTGCAAATCTCTGAGGAATACAAGGCCAAGCTCGACAACTCTTCCCCGTCCGCCTCGACGCGAATTCACAACTCACTGGTTACCGGATATAAGAGTGCGGCGGAAACCCTGCTCGGCTTCGTCCTCTTCTTCGCTGAATCGGGCCTCACGCTGCTCATCTGGCTGGTCATTATTCTGGTGCCGGCGTTGCTGCTCGTTCGGCGCTATCGCCGCATTGCCGCCGCATTCTAACGTCGCGCGCTGTGCGCCCGCTCTTCCTACTCGGGGAGAATCTCTGAAGTAAACTCATTCGAATGTTCGTGCGTTCCGGTTTTGGGTCAGCGGAGTAAGGCGTTCATGACTTCGACTGACCCCTGGGTTTCCATCAAGCCAGCAGCGCTTCAGGAACTTTGCCCGCGACCCTGTTGGCTGCCGAGGCAATACCGGCACGATGTCTTTATATAACCTTGCAGTAATACTTTAAATGTCGGCGCGCCGACATTTTCTTCCGGCGCTTCGCGTTCTGGCTTAGAGGGTGGAATTCGCAGGTTATCACCAGTCAACAGCCACTCTTCCTGGTCGCTGGTCGCCGGCCGCTATCCGTCATCATTCGCCCTCTTCCTGCTACACTATCTTTCATCGCACTCAAGGAGATTGCCATGAGTGAAGCCACGCAGTTCGCCAAGTCCGTCCCCACCCGCTCTGAATCCGACAGCATGGGCACCATCGATGTGCCGATGGACCGCTACTACGGCGCGCAGACGGCGCGCTCCTTGATTCATTTCGCGATTGGCAAGGACACCATGCCGCCAGAACTGATTCGCGCGTTTGGCGTACTGAAGAAGGCGGCGGCTCTGGTGAATCGCGACCTCGGGAGACTTTCGGAAGAGAAAGCCAACCTGATCACCCAGGCGGCCGATGAAGTCATTTCCGGAAAGCTGAACGAGCACTTCCCTTTACGCATCTGGCAGACCGGCAGCGGCACGCAAACCAACATGAACGTGAACGAGGTGATTTCCAACCGCGCGATTCAGATTGCGCGCGGGGAGATGGGCAGCAAGAAACCGATACATCCGAATGACGACGTGAATATGTCGCAGTCCTCGAACGACACGTTTCCCGCGGCGATGCACATTGCGGCGGCGACGGAGACTTCGCGGCGGCTATTGCCCGCGGTGAAACGCCTGCGGGATGCGATTGACGCCAAGGCCAAGGAATTTAAGGATGTGGTGAAAATCGGGCGCACGCATTTGCAGGATGCCACGCCGCTGACCGTAGGGCAGGAATTTTCCGGATGGGTCAGCTTGCTGGACCGTGACGGCACGCGCATTGCCGTTGCGCTGGATGGACTGCTGGATCTGGCGATTGGCGGCACCGCCGTTGGCACCGGGCTGAATGCGCATCCAGAATTTGCGGAGCGCGCCGCGAGGAAAATCGCGGAGCTTACCGGGTTGCCGTTCCGTTCACACCCCAACAAATTTGCCAGCCTTTCGGCGCACGATGAAATCGTGTTTGCCAGCGGCGCGCTAAAGACGCTTGCGGCTTCGCTGATGAAAATTGCCAACGACGTCCGCTGGCTGGCGTCCGGGCCACGCTGCGGGCTTGGCGAACTAATCATTCCTGAAAACGAGCCGGGCTCTTCGATCATGCCGGGCAAGGTGAATCCCACGCAGTCAGAAGCCGTGACCATGGTCGCCGTGCAGGTGCTTGGGAACGACGCGGCCATCGGCTTCGCGGGCACGCAGGGCAATTTCGAGTTGAACGTCTACAAGCCGGTGATGATTTTTAATTACTTGCACTCGGTGGAGTTGCTGACCGATGCGATGAATAGTTTCGTGGACCACTGCGTGGTGGGCATCGAACTCAACCGCGAAGTCATTGACAGCTATGTGCACAATTCCCTGATGCTGGTCACCGCCCTGGCCCCGAAGATCGGCTACGACAACGCCGCCAAAGTAGCCAAGACCGCGCACAAAGAACACTCCAGCCTCCGTGAAGCCGCCGTAAAACTCGGCTTCCTATCCGGCGAAGAGTTCGACACCCTCGTCAAACCCGAAGACATGACCCATCCGTGAGTTACGATCTCGAAGTCTGGTCGGTTCACCCGTTTGATCCAACCTCCCTCCGGGATAGGGAAAAGTGGGATAAGGTCGCGCCATGCATCCAATGGGTTTTGGTACACGTGGCATTATTAGGAAGCAGGGAGGCTGGATGAAGGGTCGGATCCTACTCTTGTGGTTAATCACGACATTTCCGTTGTCGATGCAGATTGAAGCCCAGGCGACGTACGCGCTGAAGCCGACCCCGAAAACGGTGGCTTGGGGTTACTATGACGCGAAAGCGGCGCCGGTGCTGCGGGTGAAGTCGGGAGATATTGTGGAGATTCGGACGCTGATCACGAACAGTCCGAAGCGGCTGGAAGAGGCAGGCGTGCCGCCGGATCAGGTTGAGCAATCGCTGCGCGACATCACCGACCAGGTGAAGGACAAGGGGCCCGGCGGGCACATTCTCACCGGGCCGATTTACATCGAGGGCGCGGAAATCGGCGACGTGCTGGAAGTGAAGATCCTGGCGATCAAGCTGGCGATTCCTTACGCCTACAATGCTTTCGGCGCAGGACGCGGCTATCTGCCCGACGATTACCCTTACTCGAAAATAAAAATCGTTCCGCTGGACGAAAAGCGCATGGTGGCGAAATTCGCGTCGGGCATCGAGATTCCACTGCATCCTTTTTTCGGGAGCATGGGCGACGCACCGCCGGAAAGTGCGGGCCGTTTCAACAGCGCTCCGCCGTGGATCATGGCGGGAAATCTGGACAACAAGGACCTCGTTGCCGGCACAACGCTCTACATTCCCGTGCATACGCCCGGCGCGCTGTTTGAAGTAGGCGACGGCCACGCCGGCCAGGGCGACGGCGAGGTGGACATCACCGCGCTAGAAACTTCGCTCATCGGCACGTTTCAATTCATCGTGCGCAAGGATATGCATTTGAAGTGGCCCCGCGCCGAAACGCCCACGCATTACATCACCATGGGCCTCAACGACGACCTGAATGCCTGCGCCACGCTGGCAGTGCGCGAGATGATCGAATTCCTGGTGACAGAAAAGCATCTTTCGCGCGACGATGCCTACATGCTCGCGAGCGTCGCTGCTGACCTGCACATCACTGAACTCGTCGACGGCAACAAAGGCGTGCACATGATGCTGCCCAAATCCGTCTTCGTCCCGGGATCACCTAAATGAACCAAGCCCGATCGTCGTTCCGATCTGCTCTCTGTGCTCTGATCTTTGTTTGTTATATGGCAACCTCCCCGGCTCTGGCTCAATTGCAGACGGAGAAACCCGAATGGTGCAAGAATCTCCCACGCCCAGAATTCGCACAGCTCAAACGCATCCTCCCGGATGAACCGTGGTTCGAGGTATACCGGGTGGCGCCGGGGACATTCGCAATTTATGAGCCGCACCAGTCGGAAGAAGTTATCTCCTACCTGATTGTCGGGCAGAAGCAGGCGCTGCTTTTTGATACCGGCATGGGCATTGCCAATATCAACAGGATCGTTTCCCGGCTGACCTCGCGGCCCGTCGTGGTCCTGAACTCCCACACGCATGATGACCACGTCGGCGGGAACTGGCAATTCAATTCCATTTACGGCATGGACACGGCGTTCACGCGCGAAAACGCCAAAGGCTCGACGGCCGACGCGCAGGCGGAAATTGCTCCGGGAGAAATATGCGGTGACCTGCCGAAGGGTTTTGATCCGAAGGCGTATCGAACCAAGCCCTGGCACATCTCCTTTTTCATCCACGACGGTTTCAGGATCAAACTCGGCGGCCGCACCGTGGAAGTGATCGCCACGCCCGGGCACACGCCGGACGCAATCGCGCTGCTCGATCGCGACAACGGATTGCTCTTCACCGGCGACACATACTACCCCGCGCCGATCTGGGTCTTTCGCCCGGAGACGGATCTTGCGGCATATGAAAAATCCATTGCGCGTCTGGCGGCACTCGCTCCGGAAATCAAAACAGTTCTGGGCGCGCACAATATTCCCGTGGCGCCGCCAACGGTTTTGCCCGCGCTGGTGCAGGCATTCGCCAACCTGCAGGCCGGCAAAGCCACGTGCAAGCCCGAAGGCCCCGGCAAGAAATTGTGCACGGTGGACAACTTCAGTTTTCTTCTCCGCGCGGCCCCTTGAGTAGTAAACTGTTGGCAACCGAGGGTGTCCATGCTTTGCCGGCCGCAAATTCGGTGCTTCTCCGCCTGGTTCCTGGCGCTCGCTACCGCTTTTCTTCCCGCCGCGGCGCAGCCGAAACACGACAAAAACGTAACGAATCTCGAAGGTGGAGTGTTCCTCGGGACCGACGGAGCGATCCCCGGTGGCGCCTGCTTTCGCGTGGTGGGCCGCGTGACGGCTGCGGATTTTTTCGAGAATTTGAAGCGGGAGGACACGAACTCCGGCTCACTGTACCGGCGCGGCAACGAACTTGTCACCAAACTCCCGAAGCGCCTGCACCTGAGCGTTTCCATCACCGATACTCCCTGCGACCTGCACATGCAGCAGACCAACTCGCGCGTGTACCTGACCGACGAGATGATTCACAGCCTGCGATTGCATTTTTTCTGGAAACGCGGGCTGGAACTCCGCCCGATCCACGACGTTGTGAAGAGCGGCGGCGAGGTGCGCCCGGTGCCTTGGTATTCGCACGGGCTTGAGCAGGAATTGCCAAAGCGTTTCGAGTGGCTGGTGGAGTTTGACCTGCCGAGCGAAGGCGTGCCGCTAACGGACAACCTGGTGCTGATGATCTACACGCCGGAGCACCGGCTGATCGCGCGCGGCGCCGCGAAGATGTAGAAGAACACCTACAGATGTTAGCCATTCGCTTTCAGCGAAAGGCTGTCGGCTAATGACTGTTGGGTGCCAGCTTCATCTCCGGAACGTGATTGCGCACAATGAGTTTGGCTTCGCTGCGGGCTTGCACCTCGTCGGGGCTCCAGCCGGGCGCGGTCTCGCGGAGCACCAGGCCTTCGGGCGTCACGTCGATCACGGCGAGGTCGGTAACGATCGTGTCCACGCATTCTAGGCCAGTCAGCGGGTAATTGCAGGCCTTCACGATTTTCGGCGCGCCTTCCTTGGTGTTGTGTTCCATGCAGACAATAAGCTTTTTTGAGCCGGAGGCGATGTCCATTGCGCCGCCGATGCCGCCGCTGCCTTTCGAACCGGGAATCTTCCAGTTGGCGAGGTCGCCTTTTTCGGAAACCTGAAAGCCGCCGAGCACGGCGATATCCAGATGCCCGCCGCGGGTCATCAGGTGCGCATCGGCCTGGTGAAAAATCGAAGCGCCGGGAATCAGCGTGACCGGAACTTTCATGGCGTCAACGAGGTCGAAATCTTCTTCGCCGGGTTTCGCGCGGCGGCCCATGCCGAGAATTCCGTTTTCGCTGTGGAAGTAAACGGTGAGTGCCTTGGGCAGGTAATCGGCGATGAGGTTCGGAATGCCCCAGCCGAGATTGACGTAAGCGCCGTCATGCAATTCCTGCGCGGCGCGCTGGGCAATCTGTTCGCGGGTCAGTCTGGGTTTTTCGGTCATAAGAATTTTCTCCCCGGCGTCATCCGGCGAATCGCATTCCTTTCGCTTGCATGATGCGGTGCACAAAAATCGCGGGAGTGACGACGTCCTCCGGCGACATTGAACCCACCGGCACAATTTCCTCCACTTCCACGATGGTGAATTTTGCGGCCTGGGCCATGATGGGATTGAAATTGCGCGCGGCCAGGCGGTAGGTGAGATTGCCGAGCTCATCGGCTTTTTGCGCCTTGATCAGCGCATAGTCTGCGTGGATCGGCAGCTCCAGAATGCACCGCTTTCCTTCGAGCACGCGCTCTTCCTTGCCGATGGCGACGTCCGTACCGACGCCGACGGTGGTATAGAAGCCCAGCAAGCCCGTGGCGGCTGTGCGCATGCGCTCGCACAAGATCCCCTGCGGCACCAGTTCGCATGTGACTTCCCCCTTCGCGAAGCGTTCCTGAAAATAATTGGCGTGCGGACCGGGAAACGAACAGATGACATGCTTAACCTGGCCGTTTTTGAACATGACACCAAGTTCGCCCTCTCGCGTGCCGCAGTTGTTGCTGATGGCGGTGATATTTTTGACACCCTTGCGCGACAACGCCTGAATCAGATTGTTGGGAAAGCCGGCGCCGCCAAATCCGCCGAACATGATCCGTGCGCCATCGGGAATATCCGCAATCGCAGCATCGAGGGAATTCACTATTTTTTGTTTCATTCGTCGCTCAGGCATAACCGAAATGATGTTCCCTAAGATTGTTCCCGACCAGCGGCAAAACCGCAACTCAAACAGGTACGATGCGGGCATGCAAGGCGTTCCACCTGATCGTTGAGGCGGACGCAATCGCCGACTACGCCACGCGCCTCACCGGGAAATAGAGCCAGCCCCGTACCGCTGTGATCAACCCATGAGGGCGGAATCCTGTGCGCCCCCTTTTCTTGCTCGCCCGCCAGTCGTCAGCAAAATGTTGGGAGCCCGGGACTAAATCTTCTCGAACATTCGCGGCACAGGAATGCGCTTCCCGCGGAGTTTTTGGTATATTAAACTGTCCGCGCGACGTGACGGCATTCCGTTGTCCCTGGTCCCGCCAAAGTTACCGCCCAGCCCACATTATTGGAGGTTTTCATGGGTTGTGCCCGCATATCCGAAGTGTCCCTGCTGGCGGTGTTCGCACTTTTTATGAGTGGCTGTGCGGCCAAGACTTCCAGTCCGGGTTCTGGAGGCTTGGCCCCGAGCATCACCCTGCAACCCGCCAGCGCCACAGTTACAGTTGGGCAACCTGCAACTTTTTCCTTGAGCGCGACCGGGGCTTTGCCATTGAATTACCAGTGGCGAAAAAACAGCGTAAATATCAGCGGAGCAACAGCCAGCAGTTACACGACGCCAGCTACGACGAGCGCGGACAACGGCGAGAAATTTGATGCGGTGGTGAGCAACACGGCTGGCAGCATGACCAGCAACGCCGCCAGCCTGACCGTGAACCCGGCGGTGACGCTGCAGTCGATTGCGGTGACTCCGGCGTCGCCTTCGATCGCTGCCGGCGCGACGCAGCAATTCACGGCTATGGGAACGTACAGCGACAATTCCACAAAGAACATCACCACCAGCGTGACGTGGAAATCGTCGAATACGGCGTTCGCGAAGATTGCCGCGGCAACGGGCCTGGCCACTGGCGTCGCTGCGGGAACGACGCAGATCACCGCAACACAAGGCAGCGTAGTGAGCCCGAACGATCCGTTGACCGTGACCGCGGCCGGGGTGACGCTCCGTTCGATTGCGGTCACACCGGCATCTCCTTCCATCGTCGCCGGCAACACGCAACAGTTCACAGCTACGGGAACGTATAGCGACAACTCGACGAACAACATCACGAGCACTGTGACATGGAAATCGTCGAGCACTGCGTTCGCCACGATTGGCGCTGCCACGGGGCTGGCCACCGGCGTGGCTGCGGGAACATCGCAAATCACGGCGACAGAAGGCAGCGTTGTGAGTCCGAACGATCCCATCACGGTAACCGCCGCGGTGGTGACGCTGAGGTCCATCGCCGTGACACCGGCGTCGCCCAGCCTGGGGATCGGAAATACGGTGCAGTTCACGGCCACGGGAACCTACAGCGACAACTCCACGAAGGGCATCACCAGCAGCGTGACGTGGGCTTCGTCCAATCCTCTCTTCGCGACAATTGGCGCGGCAACCGGGCTTGCCACGGGCGTAGCCGTGGGTACGACGGAAATCACGGCTACCCTGGGAAGTGTTGCGAGTCCGAACGACGCGTTGACGGTGACGGTTGCGTCGGCGAATGCATCGGATGTGGTCACGCACCATTACGATGCCGCACGAACCGGGACCAACACGAACGAATTAACGCTGACACCAAGCAACGTGAATTCGGCTACATTCGGCAAGGTGGCGGAATTCGCCGTTGACGGGCAGATTGACGGGCAACTTCTTTATTTGAACCAGGTGGCGATTCCCGGAGCGGGCAACAAGAACGTGCTCTACTTTGCGACGGAAAACGACAGCGTGTATGCCGTGGATGCGGACAGCGTCAGCAGCACCGCTGCGACCGTGCTTTGGAAGACGCGGACGCTGCCGGCGGGCGATGTTCCGCTGACCCCTTCCGATGCCGGGTGCGGCTATATCAATCCGGTGGGGATCATTTCCACGCCGGTGATTGACCGCTCGCGCAACGCGATCTATGTGGTGGCGAGTTCCAAGGACAGCAGCGACAACGTGTTTCACCGGCTGCACGCATTGAACCTGACCACCGGCGCGGAACTCTTTGGCGGGCCGACGAACATTACGGCGACATTCCCTGGAACCGGAGGCAACAGCACCGGGGGCACGGTGACGTTTCTGGCCAAAGTGCAACAGGAACGGGCCGCGCTGCTGGAGAGCAACGGAACAATTTACACTTCCTGGTCCGGATATGACGGCGATTGCGGTAACTATTCCGCCTGGGTGATTTCCTTCAGCGCGGACACTCTTGCGAAAACGGGGGCCATTGACCTCGTTCCGAGCACACACGGAGCGGGAATCTGGCTGGGAGGCGGCGGACCAGCTGCGGATCCGGTCGGCAATGTATATCTGCCGACCGGCAACGCGTTTGGAGGAAACACGCCGGGAATCAGCAACGATTACGGCGACACGTTCGTGAAGTTGGCGGCGACCTTGCCTCTGGCGGTGGGGGATTATTTTGCGCCCACGAATGCAATCGCCGATGACAACGCTGACGAGGATATGGGTTCCGCCGCGGCGCTGCTGTTGCCAGATCTTGTGGACAGCGGCAGCGTGACCCGGCACTTGTCGGTCGTGGCTGGAAAAGATGGAGCGATGTACGTGGTGGACCGGGACAACATGGGGCAGTACAACGCGATGGCGAATAACGTATACCAGGCGTTTGCCAGCGACGGGCACCAGAATTTCTCGTCACCCATTTATTTTAACGGTCACGTCTACATCGGACCGTCGAGGCTGCCGCTGAAGGCCTTCGCGGTTTCGCAGGCCAAACTCAGCGCCTCGCCCACGTCAGAAACCGCGTTTGTGTTCGGAAGCAACGGGACCGTGCCGAGCGCGTCTGCCAATGGGACGACGAACGGAATTGTCTGGGCGCTGGATCGCGAGTCGAAGAATTTCCTTGCTTACGACGCCACGGATCTGACGAAACTGCTTTATGACTCTTCTACGGCTGCCGGGGGACGCGACAGCTTCTCAACCGTCGGCGGACATTTCATTACGCCGATGGTGGCGAATGGCAGGGTTTACTTCGGGACGCACGCCACGGTGGCGGTGTTTGGGTTGCTGCCGTAGGCGGGGTCGATTTGCGACTGCAACTTCAACTCCTAGACCGTGCAAGATCTAGACCTTGAGGTCCTTCGCCCGACTCCGGTGGAAACCATCGGAGTCCAAACACCCGACCTCGTCCGGATGGGCTCAGGATGACATCTTCTACCCTGCGTTCAATTCCTGCTGATATTCTGGCACGGAAGATCAGGACGGGGTCAGGATTTGCGGATGCCGTTGAGGAGCATGTTGAGAAAGACCTGCTTGACTTGCTCGGGGTCGGAAACGTGGTCGGTGTCGTACCAGCGATAGAGCCAGTTGCACATGCCGAGAATGCCGTTAACGATCAGCCACGGCTCGCCTTCGATTAATTTCCGTTGTTCCTGCCCGCGCTTCACCAGATCCACAAATCGATTGTTGTAGCGCGACATCACCGCGATCAGTTTGTGCTGGCGCTTGCCGGAAAGTGAATCGAATTCGTGCAGGAACAGGCCGAAGGGAACTTTGTTCTGGATGATGTAGTCAATCTGGGCGCGGATGGCGCGCTCGAGCTGCTCGACGGGTTCGCCTTCGAGATCGATGTGCTGGGCGATGTAGGCATCGCCGTCTTCAATGCCGGCAAGCAGAAGCTGGAAGAGAAGATCCTCCTTGGATTTGATGTAGTAGTAGAGCGAGCCCTTGAGCATGCCGACGTCGCGGGCAACATCTTCGATGGAAGTGGCGTGGAATCCCTTGGCGAAAAATATGTTGGCGGCGCTTTGCAGGACTTCCTGGAGGCGGGTGCCCGGTTTGGATTTGGAGTCCAGACGGTCCACGTGGCGCGCACGGAGGGGCTTGGGCGCGGACTTTCTGTTGGATTTTTTAGAGGGCACGACTAACCTCGCCAGGCGATAGAACATAGTAACACCGGGTGGGAGGAGAGATGCGCTTTCAATCGCCGTGGAGAACTGCAGAAAGAGACGCCGCGAACAAAATGGATAGATTTTCTAGCGAACTAGGTGGCAGGAATGGGTTTTGATTACCAGCCAGACGAGGAGGCCGGGGGAGAGGTCGAGAGCGCGGACGGCGCCGGGGGTTACGTGAACTTGAAAGATAGCGCCGGCTTTTACGCGGATGGCAACCATGGTGCCGCGGGTTTCGAGGGATTCGACGATGCCGGGAAGAATGTTGCGGGCGCTGAGGAAGTGCGGCGCTTGGGTGGATATGAGGATGTCGCCGGCGCGGATGGCGACTCGCACTTCGCTGCCGGGTTCGCCGTCGCCCAGGGGGATTTCGATTTCGCAGGCGGCGTGATCGAGCGAGACGCGCATCACGCCGTCGGTGGAGCGGTGCTCGACGACGATGGCGGGGAGAACATTTTCGAAGCCGGCGGCGTGCGCGAGTTCGATGCTGCGCGGAGCGTCGAGGATGGCACCGGGGGCACCGGATTCCTGAACTCGGCCGTTTGCAAGAGTGACGACGCGCTCGCCGATGGCGTCAACTTCTTCACGATTGTGGGTCACATAAAGAATCGGGATGCGGTTGGCGGCGTACCAGGCGCGCAGGTCTTCGAGGATGGAGCGGCGCAGGGCGGAATCGAGGCCGGTGAGAGGTTCGTCGAGGAGCAGGACGCGCGGACGAGTGATCAGGGAGCGGGCGAGGGCGACGCGCTGCTTTTCGCCGCCGGAAAGTTCCGTCGGGCGGCGAGTCAGCAGATTTCCTATACGAAAAGTTCTTGCAATGCCGTTTGAGCGTTCGGTTTGTTCGGAGAGGGTGAGCTTGTCGAGTCCGTAGCGGATATTTTGTTCGACCGAAAGATGCGGGAACAGGGCCAGCGATTGAAAGACATAGGCCAGTTCGCGGCGCTGCGGTGGGAGCGAGAGAGCGCCGGCAGCGTCGAAGAAACTTTCTTCGCCCAGGCGGATTTCCCCCGAGTCGGGTTGCTGCAGGCCGGCGATGCAATCGAGCAACGTGGATTTTCCCGCGCCGGAAGGGCCGAACAGGACGGTGAAGCCCGGCGCGAAAGTTGCAGTGATATCGAGGAGGAAAGGCTGCCGGGCGTTCGAGCGGAACTGTTTGCGGATTTGAACGCTCAGCATAGTGAAGTCTATTTCGCCAGCCACGGCGACCAGACGCGGCGGTTCACCCCGTAGACGATCGCCAGCACCACAAACGACACAAGAAGAAGCAGCAGCGCGGTCTGGTGCGCGGCGGCGTAGTCGAGCGCCTGAACGCGATCGTAAATATCAATGGAGACCGTGCGGGTGATGCCGGGAAGGTTGCCACCGACCATGAGGACCACGCCGAATTCACCGAGCGTGTGAGCGAAACTGAGAACCAGGGCCGTGAGGACGCCGGGCCAGGCGAGGGGAAGGATGACGCGGAGAAATGTGCGCGCGCGACTCGCACCGAGGACGGCGGAGGCATCGAGCAGGCGGCGGTCGAGCGATTCAAACGAAGCGACCAGCGGTTGCACGGCGAAAGGCAGGCTGTAGAGCATGGAAGCGAGCACGAGTCCGGCGAAGGTGAAAGCGAGCGAATGGCCGAAAAGCGATTGCCAGATTTTTCCGAGCGGGCCGCGCGGGCCCATGGCCACGAGCGCATAGAACCCGAGGACAGTGGGTGGGAGCACGAGCGGCAGCGCGACAACAGATTCGACAAGGAATTTTCCGCGCCAGGTGCTGAAGGCTAGCCCATAGGCGAGCGGAAGTGCGAGCACAAGGAGAAGGAAGGAGACAGTCGCTGCGAGGCGCAGCGAGAGGAAGAGAGCTTCGGCGTTCATGGCTTTGCGGCGCCAGTGAGGAGTTGGTCAGGCGGTGCGAAACCGTAGTGTTTCAGGATTTTCTGTGCATCCTCAGTTTTCAGAAAAGCGAGGAACGATACAGCCGTCTGGTGATTGGGAGAAGATTTGAGCACGACGGCGGCTTGCACCAGTAATGCATCCAAATCCGGCGCAACGACTCCGACCCATTTGCCGCCCGCCATTGCGGGGGAGAGCGCGAAGGAAAGCGCGATGAAGCCGGCCTGGGCGCTGCCGGATTGCACGAACTGCGCAGCTTGAGAGACGTTTTCGCCGAAGACGAGTTTCGATTTTAATTGGTCGTAGAGGCCAGCGGCGCGTAAGGCGGCGACGGCGACGCGGCCGTAGGGAGCGTGTTCGGGATTAGCGATGGCGATCTTCTGAACGCGCGAATCGAGAAGAGTTTTTAAATCACCGTCAAGAGGATTGAGCGGCGAATCCTTTGGATACCAGAGAACGAGATGACCGACCGCGTAGGGTTGAAGTGAGTCGCGAACGGCCAGTCCTGCATCAACCAGTTTTTTTGGATAGCCTGTGTCGGCGGAAAGGAACAGATCGAAGGGGGCGCCGTTTTGGATTTGGGCGAAGAAGTTGCCGCTGGAGCCGTAGGTGATGGCGAGCTTGGCGCCGGTTTGTTTTTCATATTGGGCGGCGAGATCGGTGAGGGCGTATTGGAGGTCGGCGGCGGCGATGCGGAGGGTTTGGGCGGAGACGGTGGAAGAGAAGAAAAAACAGCCGAAAAGAATAACAAAGAGGGCCCGTGCCCCAGGTGCAGTCCGAGTGCGAGCAGCCCGCCTCAGAAGGCGGGACCCACAAGCGATGTTAAGAAACGCTGCAACCATTTTCATCAGACGCGGAGGATCATGACTTCGGTGGATTTGACGAGCGCGGCGACGCGTTCGCCGGGTTTGAGGCGCATTTCCTTGGCAGCGTCGGCAGTGATGATGGAGGTGATGTGCTGCTCCCCGATAGCGAGCGTGATCTGTGCGAGCAGGCCGCTGTATTTGATGGCCGTGACACGGCCGACAAGCTGGTTGCGACCGCTGATTTTGCGGAAATTGCCGCGGCGGGAGGAGGGTTCGCCCCGGTTGAGGGATGCGGGAATGAGGCGGTCGATTTCGGATTCGGGGACGCGATGGTGGCCGCCGGGGGTTTTTGCGGTTCTGAGCTTGCCGCGATAGATCCATTGCTTCAGCGTGGGATAGCTGATGCCGAGGATGTTGGCGGCTTCGCGGGGGGCAAGGAGTCTTTGCATGAAGATGAGGATAGACGATTTTGAGCGATAAGACAATACGATTTCAGGCGATTAGTGGGCGGGATCTGTCACCACGGAGTACACAGGGGAAACAGAGGGATAACGCAGAGGCCGAGAGGGCGCTGAGGTTGCAGAGGGAAGAGGGACGTGGAATTGTGGAAGGTCGTGCGAAGACGAACCTGGGTACGTCATTCTCCTGAATGGCGCGGCCAACGCGGAGAAGAACGCCAATCTGCAGATTCACCCCGCTGCGCCCACAGGATGAAGCGGAGTTGCCGTTCCCGGAAGGGGCGGAGGCTTTGCCTTCGCAGTCCAAATCAATTGCGAAGAGGTTTGCCGGTTTTTAGGGTGTGGGCGATGCGTTCCTGGGTTTTCTTTTCGCCGCAGAGGGAGACGAAGGCTTCGCGCTCGAGGTCGAGCACGTATTGTTCGCTGACGAGTTGTGGGGAGGAGAGCGCCCCGCCGGCGAGGATGTTGGCGAGTTTGCGGGCGACGTGGGCGTCGTAATCGGAAGCGTAACCGCCGCGGGTCATGAGGTGGACGGCCATTTTGGCGGCAGCCAGAAAGGATTCGCCGAGAACTTTGATTTGCGTGGATTGCGCGCCTTCCTGCCAGGAAGAGGCGGCGGCCTTCCAGCCACCACGGGCGAGACCGAGGGCGGTTTGCTTGGCGTCGGCGACGAGACGTTCGCGATTCATGGAATAGGTGTCCGCGCAGCGGAGATAACCGAGGTCCCGGCACTCTTCGGCGCTTGTGCCGACTCTTGCGGTAGCGATGTTTTCAAAAAATGGCCGAAGCGTGTGAAAGAGGTCGAGGTCGTTGCCAGAAGCCGCGTTTTCGTTGGCGCGGATGAGCATTTCTTTTGTGCCGCCGCCGCCGGGAATCAAGCCGACACCGACTTCAACAAGCCCGATGTAGGCTTCCGCGGCGGAGTGAATTTTCGCGGCATGCAGGCTGATTTCGCAGCCGCCGCCGAGAGTCATGCCTTGCGGCGCGGCAACGACGGGTTTTGGAGCGTACTTGATGGCGAGATTGATGTTCTGAAACTGCTTCACGGCCATGTGGAGTTCGTCCCACTCCTGCTCTTGCGCGCCAACGAGCACGAGCATGAGGTTGGCACCAACGGAAAAGTTGCTGGCCTGATTGGCGATGACCATAGCGTCGAAATCGGTTTCAAGGCGCTTGAGTCCCTTGTGGATCATGGCGATCAGGTCGGCGCCGATGGCGTTCATCTTGGAGTGGAATTCGCAGCAGACGACGCCGTCGCCGAGATCGATGAGGCTGGCGCCGGAGTTGCGCTCGACCTCGCGGCCCGCGTCTTTCAGATTTTTCAAGATGAGGATTCCAGCGGGTTCCTCAACTTTTTTGTTCTTGCTGGTGGCAAGATCGAAGACGGAGGTTTCGCCCTTGCTGGATTCGTAGAAACTGGTCCGGCCCGCAGCCAGAGCGTTTTCAAAAACGGCGGGAAGCCCGCGGCCTTCCTTTTTGATTTGGGCGGCGAAGGCAGCCAGGCCGATCGCGTCGACCATTTCAAACGGCCCGAGTTCCCAGGCGAAGCCCCAGCGCATGGCGCGGTCCACGTCCACGATGTTGTCGGCGATTTCCGGCATGCGGCGTCCGGCGTAGAGGCACATTTCGGAGAGGCCGCCCCAGATGAACTGCTGGGGCTTGTCGGTTTTCTGGCCTTCGAAAAGCGGGGTAAGCAGGGCGCGCAATCGCTCGCGGGTGTCTTCGATGGCTTTTCCAGCTTCGATGGAGGCGAAACGAGCTTTTTGCTTTTCGCGATACTCCATGGTGTTGAGGTCGAGGGTGAGGATTTCTTTTTCGGCCTGGCCGCCCTTCACGCGTTTGTAAAATCCCTGCCCGGTTTTGTCGCCGAGCCATTTGCGTTTGGCCATCTCTTCGACGAAGGAAGGAATTCGGTAAGTTTCGCGGGACTCGTCGTTTGGAGCAGTTTCATAAATATTTTTGACGACATGCATCAGGACGTCGAGCCCGACGATGTCGGCGGTGCGAAAAGTGGCGGACTTGGGCCATCCGACGGCCGGGCCGGTGCAGGCGTCCACTTCCTCGATTGTCATGCCCAGCGATTGCATCAAGCGGAGGGCATTGAGCATGGAGAATGTGCCGATGCGATTGGCGATAAAGTTTGGCGTGTCTTTCGCAAGGACGACGCCTTTGCCAAGTTGGCGATCGCAAAAATCGGAAAGTGTTTGCAGAACCTCGGGAGAGGTCTTGGGGCCGGGGATGACCTCGACGAGTTTCATGTAGCGTGGCGGATTGAAAAAGTGGGTGCCGGCCCAGTGCTGCTGAAATTCTTCCGGCAATCCTTCGGCGATAAGGTGAACGGGGAGGCCGGAGGTATTGGTGGTAACGATGGAGCCGGGCTTTCGGAACTGCGCGACTTTGGCGAGGAGGCCACGCTTGATTTCGAGATTTTCGGCGACGACTTCAATGATCCAGTCGGCGTCGGCGATCCGCGGAAGGTCGTCTTCAAAATTGCCGACGGAAACTCTGGAAGCAAGCGCGGGCGTGAAAAAAGCGGCGGGCTTGGCCTTCTTGGCGGCGTCGAGCCCCGCGAGCACGATTTTGTTGCGGTCGGCGGGAGCGGCGTCCCTGGGAACGATGTCGAGCAGCAAGCACGGGAGGCCGGCGTTGGCGAAATGCGCGGCGATGCGGGCGCCCATGGTGCCGGCGCCGAGAACAACTGCTTTCTGGATCGGATGAGTCATGAGCAGACCTTGCGCAGCGGGATTAGGACGGCAGAACAGGTTACAAAATGGGACGCCACGGGTCAAACAGGTGTTTGGCAATGGGCGGGAGCGGCTTAAAATCAGGGTATGGGAGAAGAGAAAGAAGTAAATGCGCAGAGCGTGCTGCGGAGCGCGAAGGAATGGTTTCGCGCGTTCACCAATGGCTATTCGCCCAGTCTGGAGCGGCGACCGCGCGTAGGTCTTGCGTTGGCGGGCGGATTTGCGCGCGGAATCGCGCATATTGGCGTGCTGCGGGTGTTTCGCGAAGCGGGGATACCCGTTGACATGGTGGCTGGCACGAGCGTTGGCGCGCTGATCGGGGCGAGCTACTGCGCCGGGGCATCGCTTGAAATGATGGAGGAGATCGCGTGCGAGACGAAGTTCACGGATTTTGGCCGCTGGACGCCGTCGTGGCTGGGGCTCGCCACGAACCAGCGGATGGAGCAGTTCCTGGCGCGCTTTTCGACGATCAAGAATTTTGAAGAGCTGAAGACGCCGCTGGCGATAGCGGCGACGGATATCAATGCGGGATTGCCGGTCTATTACTACCAGAAAGGGCCGATTGGGCCGGCGCTGCGGGCTTCCTGCGCGTACCCGGGATTGTTCGTGCCGATTCAACACGAAGGGCGAACGCTGGTCGATGGCTTCCTGACGGCGCTGGTGCCCTATGAAGGATTGCTGTTGCTGGGCGCGGAGGTAGTGATTGCCGTGTACCTGGAGCCGGGGATGAGCGGGGAGCCGAGGACATTCACGGATGTGCTGAGCCGGTCGTTCACGATTATTCAGAGGCACGCGGATCTGGAGTGGCGGCAGTATGCGGACGTGATAATTGAGCCGGATGTGACGCCGTTTGTCTGGGACGATTTTACCAAGACGCCGGAGATGGTGAGGGCGGGAGAGGAAGCGACGTTGAAAGCGTTGCCGGCGATCCGGGCGGCAATTGAGGGGAAGCGGAAGAAGGTGGGGGAGTAGAGAAACCTTCGAAAAAAGCAGATCCCCCAGCCGCAAAGGATGCGGGTTCGAGGACCACAGCTCGCTAGAGACTGGCCGATCTGAAGATCGGTCACTACAAAGGGGGGTGGGCGCCCCGAAGGTCGCCCGCGGGATTTTTAGAGGAGTTTTACCTCGACTTGGACGGGTTGGCCTTCGCCTTTGCCGCGCTGGGTTAGCCAGGCGGCGAAGCCTTCGGCGAAGCGCTTGGGGGTGAGGCGGAAGCTGGCTTCCAGGCGGCCGTCGGCGAGCGGAAGGGTGTCGTCGAAATCGGCGGAGTTGGTGAAATTGCGCATGGAAAATTGATCGAGCCATTCGAGGGGACAGGGGCGTCGTTCGCCGCAGATGAGTACTTCGACCTGAAATTTTTGGGCATACATAGAGGCATGATAGCACCAGGGGGCGAAGGGATTGGATCGGCGGGATTTGTGCGGCCAAGAGGTCACCAAGTGAAATCATGGGTCTGTGCCGTTCGCCTCAACTGATTGCCGCCGCAATCAAAAACTAGTCCAGCCACGTGACGGGTAAACTTGCTTCGAGGGTTGGCGGTAACATACACTGGGCAGGTTTGGAAAACGCACCAGAATGTTCCGCCAGTCTCAGATACGAGTCCGCGCTATCCGGACGGGCCGGATGGGGCTCATCCCTGTAATTCTTCGATGCAGCCTACAAAGAACTTGGGGGTAACACCGTGGCGACGCCAATGGAAGCCTGGGTGGAAGAATCAGCCCGGCTGACCAAGCCAGAGAAGATTGTCTATTGCGATGGGTCGGAAGCCGAAAACCAGGCCATCCTGCAGGAAATGCTGAAAAAGGGCGATTCCTTCCGGCTGAACGAGAAAACCTACCCGAATTGTTACCTGCATCGCAGTGACCCGAGCGACGTCGCCCGCACCGAACACCTGACGTTTATCTGCACCCCGAACAAAGAAGAAGTTGGACCAACCAACAACTGGATGGACCCCGAAGGAGCGAAGTTCAAGATCGGGAAGTTGCTGGACGGGGCGATGCGCGGGCGGACGATGTATGTGGTGCCATACATCATGGGGCCGGTAGATTCGCCGATCAGCAAAATTGGCGTCGAGGTGACCGACAGCCCGTACGTGGTGGCAAACATGCGGATCATGTGCCGGATGGGCAAGGTGGCGCAGGACAAGCTGGGCAGCTCGAAAGATTTTGTGCCGGGGTTGCATTCGGTGGGAGACCTGGACCCTTTGCGGCGGTACATCGCACATTTTCCGGAAGAACGGCTGATCTGGAGCGTGGGTTCGGGGTACGGCGGAAACGCGCTGCTGGGGAAGAAATGCTTTGCGCTGCGGATCGCGAGTTATATGGCGCGGCAGCAGGGCTGGATGGCCGAGCACATGCTGATCCTGGGGCTGGAGTCGCCAGGCGGAAAAGTCACGTACATGGCCGCGGCGTTTCCGAGCGCTTGCGGGAAGACGAATCTGGCGATGATGGTATCAGCACTGGAGAGCCAGGGTTATAAGGTATGGACGGTTGGCGACGACATTGCCTGGATGAAGATCGGCGCGGACGGATATCTCCATGCCATCAATCCGGAGTCGGGGTTTTTTGGCGTTGCGCCGGGAACCAGCAGAAAGACCAATCCGAACGTGATGGACGCGGTGAAGTCCAACGCGATTTTCACGAACACGGGCCTGACGGTGGAAAACGAGCCATGGTGGGAAGGGATTGGCGGCGAGCCGCCGGCGGGTTTGATCACCTGGCGCGGGGAAAAGTGGGATCCCTCGAAGGGCGTGGCGGCGCAACCGAATTCGCGGTACACCGTGCTGGCCAGGCAATCGCCGAGCATTTCGCCGAAGTGGGAAGCGCCGGAGGGCGTGCCGATTTCGGCGTTTATTTTTGGCGGGCGGCGGGCGCGGCTGGCGCCGCTGGTCTATCAAGCGTTCAACTGGCAGCACGGCGTGTTTGTCGGGGCAACGATGGCTTCGGAAACGACGGCGGCGACGACAGGCGACGTGGGAGTCACGCGGCGGGATCCGATGGCGATGCTGCCTTTCTGCGGCTACAACATGGCGGATTATTTTGAGCATTGGCTGGAGATGGGGAAGAAGATTCCAAATCCGCCGAAGATTTTTCACGTCAACTGGTTCCGGAAGGGCGCGGATGGGAAATTTCTGTGGCCCGGGTATGGAGAGAACGTGCGCGTGCTGAAGTGGATATTGGAGCGAGTGGAAGGGCGCGGCGAGGCCCGGGAAACACCGATCGGGTACGTGCCGACGCGGACGGGGCTGGCGCTGGATGGGCTGAAGATTTCGCCGGAGGCGCTGGACGAATTGTTCGGCGTGAATGGGGATGATTGGGAAAGCGACCTCGCGGACAGCCGAGAGTTTTTGGCGAAGTTCGGGGAGAAGTTGCCGTCCGAGCTGCGCAAAGAGCATGAGGCGGTGGTGGGGCGGTTTCAGAAATCAGTGCCGGCTTGATTGCCGGCTTGTCCACCTGAAGATGGACGCTACGCCGGGATAACTTTTTAACATCAGCTACGTGAACAGAAAGTGACGTTTCCGTAAAACGCTGTAGAATCGTCAACCATGTCGGCGGCCCTCTCGGTTTCCAAGCGGCTATTGGTGTGCCTATTTTTGCTGGCACTGTTCATTGCCCCTCGCTCGTTCCCAGCTGCAACCTGGAATGGTGTGTTGCGCGACGCGGCGGGTAAGCCGGTGGCGGACGCAAAGATTACTTTGCACGGAAGCTCCAGCAATCGCACATATGAAATCCGGACGACCGCCGGCGGCACGTTTGTGTTTGCCGGGATTGCGGCGGGGACGTACACCCTGGTGGCTGAGACCGCCGGCAAAACCTGGAGGGCGGCGAAACCGATTGTGATCGGGGAGGGAAGCCCACCGAATCTGGAACTGGTGCTTTCCGCGCAGGATCAGACACTCGTGGTGGTTGTGGCCGGGCAGTCGCAGGGGACGGAGAAGAAGGGCACCGGCGGCGAACATCTTTCGAGCGCAGAGGTTTCGAGCCTGCCACTGAACGAGCGCGACTTCAGCAAATTGCTGCTGCTGGCCGCGGGCACAATGACGGACACCAATGGCGCGGCGAATTTTACGCAGCAATTTGCGGTCAACGGTCAACGCGGGGTGGCGTCCGTGTTTGCGATGGATGGCGGGACGACGACCGATCCGGAGCTGGGCGGGGCGACGTTTGCGAATTTCAATGTGGACGCGATTCACGAGGTACAGTCGAGCTCTGGTGTGATGCCTGGGGAGATCGGGCAGGGTGCGGCGGGCTTCACGAACGTGGTGACTAAATCGGGGACGGGGCAGCTACACGGGAGCGCGTTTGAATTTGTGCGCAACGCAGCTTTTGATGCGCGAAATTTCTTTGACCACGCGAGCGACCTGGACCCGCGGCGGATCCCTCCGTTCGTGCGCAATGAGTTTGGTGTGACGATTGGCGGGCCGGTGGTGCTGCCCGGAATTTACGACGGGAGCGGGAAGACGTTTTTCTTCGGCGAGTACGCGGGATTCCGGCAGGTGCTGGGGACGACGCAGGTGTTCGCGGTGCCGACGGCGGACGAACGAAAAGGGATCGACACAACGACGTTTCCCAAGACGGCTACTTCCCCGGGCGACACGCTGTTTGTGCCGGTAAGCCCGGAGATCGCGCCGTTGCTGGCGCGTTATCCGTTGCCGAACGATCCCACGGGCTCGTTCGGCGCGCGGACCTACGCGGCGTCCTCGAAAGTGGCTACGGATACGGACCAGTTTTCGATTCGCGTGGACCGCAAGCTTTCGGACAAGGCGACGCTGTTCACGCGCTTCAGCTTGAACAACGTGAATGGGCCGACGACGAATCCGGATCAGACGGCGATCGATCCGAGCTTTGCGGTGATATTTTTTGATCACCAGCGGAACGCGGCGGTTAGTTACGCGCGGACATATTCGCCTCAACTGACTTCGACGACGATGTTTGATTATGTGCGCAGCACGCCGGTGTTTCCTTCGAGCAACCACACGGATATCGCGCTGGCGTTCGGAGACGGGCTCTTCGAGGGATTCAATTCGGCCGACGGATCGATCTTCGGGTCGTATGGAAACGTGTTTCAGTTCAAGCACGACATGAGCTACGTCCACCGGGGCCATGTGTTCAAGTGGGGCTTGGATTTTCGCTGGAACCGGGACTCAACAGTTTTCGGTACGAATCCAAGCGGTGCCTATTCCTTCGGGGGAGGAAGGGCGTATTCGCCCGAGTTCATCCAATCCGCGAGCGGCACGCACAACATTCTTCCGGGCGATCCGCTGCCCGATTCCCTGCTGGGCTTGCTGACCGCGACGCCTTACGAGTACACGATTGCAGCGCCCTACCGGTTGACGCCAACGGGAGATCGATTTGACGAAGCGGCGGTGCGGCGCGAGGCTTACGCGTTTTATTTTCAGGACACGTGGAAAGCGACGCCGCGGCTGAGCATCAATTACGGGCTGCGCTATGAAGTGAACAGTCGGATCAAGGAAGCGAATCACAGGACATCGGTGGCAACGCCGGTAGGGCCGGACGGACAACCGTCGGACTTTCTGACGCCGGGAGCGACGCAACAGTTCTTGTACAATCCGCAGCCGATTTATCCGCTGGATGGGAACGGGTGGGCGCCTCGCGTGGCGGTGGATTATGCGCTGACGAAGCGGACGACGCTGCACGCGGGCGGGGCGATTACCACGATTCTGCCGAATTTGTGGCAGGACAATTTTGTGACCGGGGGATTGCCGTTTGTGGTGCAGCCTTTGGTGACGGCGCAAGCGGGCGCGCCAGTTCCCTTTTCGAATTCCATTACTCCCTTGCAAGTGCCGGAACCGTTTACGAGTTCCGGGCAACCGTTGTTTGCATCGGGAAACACTTCGAATGTTGCCGCGAACACGCCGATTGATCTGGCGAAGTTTCAGCAGGACCTGGAGGCGCTGACGCCGGGCAATGCGCAACTGTTGAGCGTCAGCGTGATGTCGCGCCATTTCAAGAATGGGTACATCGGCACATACACGACGGGAGTGGAGCACGATTTCGGGTGGGTGCGTTGGAACACGGCCTACGTCGGGACGGCGGGGATTCACCTGGCGCGGGTGTTTGCACCGAACGGATACGCGGGCGCTGGACCGGAGTTTGCGCGATTCACTCAATTTGATTCCAATGGCAACGGTATCAGCGGATTCGGGCCGGAGTACGTGATGACCAGCGATTCGCATTCAAGCTACAACGCGCTGCAGACCAGCGTGAGCGGAACGAACGCGAGAATCGGGTTGAATTTTTCGGCGAGCTATACGTTTTCGAAGTCCATCGACGACACGAGCGCGGTGCTCGGAGGAATACCCGGAAGCGCGGGAGCGATCTTGCAGACGTTCGCGCAGAACCCGCTGGACGAACGGGCGGAGAAAGGCCCGTCCACGTTTGACGTGACGCATGTTTTTTCGGCGAGCGTGTTTCAGGCGCTGCCGTTCGATAAGGTGACTTTCCTGCAGCCGGTGAGCCGGTACTTGACGGGCGGCTGGCAACTGTTGAACATCAGTACAATCCTGAGCGGGCCTCCGTTCTCGGTTTACTCGGGACAGCAGCAGACGAGCGCGGGGGCGGGCGGAGCAGACCGGCCAGATTTATTAACGATGCCGGATTTCTCGACCAGCCGGACAAGGCGGGAGGATTACTTTGGGCGGGGCGACAACAACTACACATTCTTTTTCGTTCCTGCCGGGCAGTTCGGGACTTTGGGGCGGAATACGTTTCGCGCACCGGGATACAAACAGTTTGACTTTGCTCTGATCAAGGACACACCGTTTGGGCGCCGGGGGAAAAGCGATCTGGGGCTGGTGGAATTCCGGGCGGAGTTTTTCAATTTGTTTAACATTGTGAATTTCAGTTTGCCGTCGAATACGGTTCGGGGAAGCGGGTTTGGGATTATTTCCCATACAGCGGGGACTTCGCGGCAAATCCAATTTTCGTTGAAGCTGATTTTTTAGGGGAGAAGAGTGAAGAAAAGATTTCAGCGCAGAGTTCGCAGAAGGGACGCAGTGAGCGCAGAGATAAACGGAAGCCCCCCAACATGGGCGACCGGTGATGAAACTTAGTCTGGCCGAATGAGTATCGAGCGTAAAAGCGTAAGCTTTGCTTCCGCACTCACAAGTCAGAGCAGGGCGCGGATGGCTTCGCCGATGCGGATATGGGTGGAGGGATTGCCGCTGATCAGGTAGAGTCGGCCGTGGTCGAAAGTGAAGTTGAAGAAGCGGCTGATGTGGTAGTCCTCGTCGAGAGAGGTGAAAAGCTTGATGGTTTCTTCGGGATCGAGGCCGAAGGCTTCAAGGGCGACGGGTTCGCCCCATTGTTTGGCGAGTGAGGAGTAGCGGTCGACTACTTCTTTGAGACTCAGCATGGTGGGAAGGCAGCCGGGAGCGCGCGGATAAATGGCGCCGCGCCCGGGATTCTGCTTTGCGGAGTGTATCGCGCCGGCTTCGCAGGGGGAAGCGCGCAGATTGGCGGCAGGGACAGGATTCGGTAAGATGCTGGTGGAACTTAAAATTCACCGGAGGGCGAGTTTATGAGCATTGCGGTTGGGCAGAAGGCGCCGGATTTCACGCTGCAAGATCAAAACAAGAAGGAAGTAAAGCTTGCGGATTTCGCGGGGAAAAAGAGAGTGGTGCTGGTGTTTTACCCGCTGGACTGGAGCCCGACCTGTACGACCGAACACGCGTGCTTCGTGAACGACATGCGGAATTTCGAGACACTGGATGCGGAAGTGCTGGGCGTCAGCGTGGACAGCGTGTGGTCGCACAAGGCGTATGCGGAAAAGATGGGGATCAAGTATTCGCTTCTGGCGGATTTCCATCCGAAGGGCGCGATGAGCGAGAAATACGGCGTCTACATGGCGGACAAGGGGATCACGGGGCGGTCGATCATCATCATTGATAAAGGCGGGAAAGTGGCATGGGTGAAGAATTACGACATTCCCGTGGTGCCGGACGTGAAGGAAGTGGCGACAGCGTTGGGGAGCGTGAAGTAGAGGAGTTAGGGAAAATTTAGGGAGTAAAGGAACGGAACGTAGAGTCACGAGCCGGGCAAGGCGCATTCAAAAGGGCGCCTTGCCCGGCTCTGCTTTTCTGGCCGTGGATGCAGCGGACCGGGCAAACCCATCGGAAGGTAGACGTTGCGCAGGCGGCGAAGAGGCCACCGCAGTTTCGCTTTCCGTTTGTCTTGACTGTAACAGGCGTTTCATGTAACAGTCGTTACATGAAACAGGCCTACCCTCCCCGCGCCGCTGTCCTCCTCGACGCCACCATCGAGTACATGTTGAAGCACGGGGTCGCCGACCTCTCCCTTCGCCCGCTGGCCGCCAAGATTGGCAGCAAAGCGCGGCTCCTCATTTATCACTTCGACTCGAAGGAATCCCTTGTAAGCGAAGCCATGGTTGTCGTTCGGGATCGCGTCCAGAAAGCCTTCGCCGCCATGGTTGAAAATGGCCGTGGGCATTCGGAATCGCAAATCATACGGGCGTTCTGGCGTTGGGCAACCTCCAGGCAGCACGAGCGCTACCTGCGGCTCTTCTTTGAAGTGCACGGACTCGCTTTGCAGAAGCCCGCGCGCTACGGCGGGTACCTGGAGGGCGCGGTCAGCACCTGGGTGGAGATGATGGCGGTGGTTCTGCCCGCGCGGTTATCCCTGGCCAAACGCCGCTCCCTGGCCACACTCGCCGTCAGTACCGTCGTCGGCTTGCTGATGGACTACCTCTCCAGCGGCGATAAAAAGCGCAGTTCGCAGGCACTGGAAATCTTTGCGGGGAATTTTGATGCGCTGCTGCTGAAAGAGACGTAAAACGCCCCGGGCTCATGGCGGGAAGCGTGTGCGTCAGGGAGGTCCAATTCGATGAGAATCGCGGAATTCCTGAATGTGATTCTGATTCCCCTGCTGGTGTTGATCGCTGCGCTGGGAATGATCATCGTGGAAACCCGGCGGGGCGGCCGCCAGTGGCCACAAGTTCGCGGCTGGTGGGCACGCGCGCTGCTCTTGAACGGGTTTCAGGTGGGCGCTGTGTGGATTGCCGGCATGGTCTGGAACGGCTGGATGCTGCGACATCGGCCCTGGAGTGCCGACGCGCTTGGACTCGCCGGCGGTTCCCTTCTCGGTTATCTGGCAATTACCTTCTTTTTCTACTGGTGGCATCGCTGGCGCCACGAAAGCGACTTCCTGTGGCGGTGGTTTCACCAGGTGCATCACAGCCCCCAGCGCATTGAAGTGATCACCAGCTTCTATAAACATCCGTTTGAAATTCTGGCGGACAGCGCGCTGTCGAGCGCGATCTTGTATTTCGTGGTGGGGCTGGGCCCGGCGGCGGCTGCGGGTGGCGTCCTGCTCAGCGGACTCGCCGAACTGGTCTACCACTGGAACATTCGCACGCCGTACTGGCTGGGCTTTGTGTTTCAGCGGCCCGAAAGCCATTGCATCCATCATGAAAAGGGCGTCCATTCCTTCAACTACTCTGACCTGCCGGTGTGGGACATGCTTTTCGGCACCTTTCGCAATCCGCGCGAGTGGAATGCGCAATGCGGCTTTGAACCCGCCCAGGAACTCCGGTTCGGGGAAATGCTGGCGGGACGCGATGTTCACGCAATGAAGACGGAGGATTTGCGGCCGTGAGAAAACCGGTGATCGCACTGCTCGCACTTGGCATGTTGCAGATGACTGCGGACCTGCTGCATCTGTGGGCACTGAAGGGTGTGGCGGCCGCAACCGCTGCGTCTCCCGCGCCAAAGGTGTTTTCTTCGGTGCGCGGTCTGGAGACCTACTCGTCCCGGTTTTTTGTCGAGTGGACTGACGAGTCTGGGGTGTTCCATTCCATCGAGATCAGGCCGGAAACAACCGCGGGCTTACGGGGTCCCTACAACCGGCGCAACGTGTACGGCGCGGTCCTCGCCTACGGACCGGTTCTGCATTCGGATCCTTCCGTGCGTGCGATGTTTGAATCCATTTCGCGTTACGCACTTTGTGGAGACGCGCCGCTCTTGCGGGAATTGGGGATTCCAGTATCAGAAATTCGCGGAGTGCCCCGCATTCGCATTGAAACGCGGGCTGGAACGCAAACTGGCGATTTGCCGCTGGAGTACGAACCGCCATGCAAATGAAAAATGGCTGGACCAGGGGCCAATTTCGCATCTTCCGCGTGACTTTCGGCCTTTATCTGCTTTACCACTTTCTCAGCCTCCTGCCTTGGGGGCCGGAACTCTTCTCTTTACAAGGAGTACTCCCGCAAGGTGCGATGAGTCCCTTGTTTCACCTCTTTCCCAACCTATTTCTTCTGTGGGACTCGCCGCTGTTCGTTCAGGCTTGCTTGCTGGCGGCGGCAATTTTCAGCGCGCTTTTAACCATTGGCAAATTCGATCGGGTGATGGCCGTCCTGGTGTGGTACGTGTGGGCAAGTCTGTATGGCAGAAATCCGCTAATCGGAAATCCCTCCCTTCCCTTCATCGGCTGGCTGCTGCTGGCCTACGCGCTGATTCCGTCCCTTTCCGATCGCAAAGAGTTAGCTTCCACCAGCGAAGACACCGGCTCCTGGAAGATGCCGGCGGACGTTTACGCCGCCGCCTGGATCTTGATGGCCGTTGCCTATAGCTACAGCGGATATAACAAGCTGATCAGCCCGTCGTGGATGGATGGCAGCGCGCTCGGTCATGTGCTGAGCAATCCACTGGCGCGCGATACTGTGGTGCGCACTTCCTTACTGGCGCTTCCGGCCTTGTGGCTGAAAACCGCAACATGGGCCGCGCTTTCCCTGGAATTGTCTTTCGCTCCGCTGGCAATTTTCCGCCGGCTGCGGCCGTTTCTCTGGTTGGCGATGGTCGGTTTGCATCTGGGCCTGCTCGTTTTGGTGAATTTTTCCGATCTCACCGTCGGCATGTTGATACTGCATTTCTTTACCTTCGACCCGGCGTGGATTCCCTCTCCGAAACCTGCTGGACAGCCGATTTTCTATGATGGGCATTGCGGCCTGTGCCACGGACTGGTGCGTTTCGTGCTGAGTGAAGATCAATCGGCGGATCCTTTTTCGTTTGCGCCACTGCAGGGAGAGGCGATCAAGCGAAGTATCACGGACAGCGCGCGCGCCGAGCTTCCGGACAGTGTTGCGGTCGTCGAACAAAACAAGAATATCCTTACGAGATCAACTGCGGTGATTTATGTGCTGAAGCGGTTGGGAGGCCTGTGGTTCCTTGGCGGCGCCTTGTTGAGCCTGATGCCTCGAGCTTTGCGGGATGTGGCGTATGACGCCATCGCATCCGTCCGCAAGCGAATCTTTGGGACGACCGAGGAGGTGTGCCCGCTGCTTCCCCGAGGATTGCGAACGCGGTTCCTGGGCTAGCTCGGAAGATCGATCCAGGAGTTTTGGTGGCCGGCCCAAAGACCGGCCACTACTTTCTTGCGGGAGGTTCGGGAGTCTTAATTAAGGCGGGAGGTGGCGTGGTGGGCGAAGCAAAGGAGCGGACCAGGATTACCAACTGCCAGCGCTGGTCATCGGTTAGCTTTTTGCGGAAGGAGGGCATGGGCTTGCGGCCCTGGGTGATCTGGTAATAAATTTCGCCGTCGGTGAGACTGTTCATGTGCTTCGGTTCGGTGAGGTTGCTTGGCGCGGGGTCGTACATCATGGCGTCGGAGCCGTCGCCTTTGCCAGCGTCGCCGTGGCAGTTGGCGCAGTACTCGTTGTAGACGGGTTTCGCGGCGTTGAAATTGGCGTCGGAGGCGGCGAGCGGATTCTTGCGGAGTTTGTCTTCGGTAGGGACTTTCCATGGCGTTTTGTGCAAGGCGGCAAGGCCGATGGAAAGGAAGATGAGGAGGATGACGAGGGCGAACAGGATTTTTTGCAGCGTCTTTTGTCTCTTGGCAGGAGCGGTCATGGTTTATTCACAGGGAAAGTTTCGCATAGGCGGGGTTGGACAGGAAGAGGGGACCGGTGGAATGAGAAGATTTCAATGCCCCGACCGGGCCGGGGTAAACGCCGCTAGCAGATGGGCCTCAGAGTTCGAGGAGATTTGGTGGTTGAAAATCCGCACCCTTCAAGGCTCCTTTCGATGGGAACTGGGTTGGTGGACAGCGTTAGGTGCGTTAAAGCGGAAGCTGCGCTTCTGCACTCAGCAGTAAGAACTGCCCGCCGCTGAAATCGGGCCCCACAAAAGCAGGAAGGGCCGAGCGAGTTCGGCCTCTACAAAGACGTGAGTCCAATTATGCGGGGCGGAGGATTAGCCAGAGGAGTTCGCCGTTGAAGAAGAGGATGGCGGCGGCGACGCACCAGGCGATGATGGTGGTGGCGCGGGAGTTGACGAAGTCGCCCATCTTGGCGCGCTCGCTGGTGAATTGCACCAGCGGAATCACGGCGAAGGGCAACTGAAAGCTGAGAATCACCTGGCTGAGGATCAGGAGCGTGGTGAGCTTCCCTTCCCCGGCGATGGCGATCACGAGAACCGCGGGAATAATGGCGATGGAGCGGGTGATCAGGCGGCGCAGCCACGGTTTCAGGCGAATATCGAGAAAACCTTCCATGACGATTTGGCCGGCGAGAGTGCCGGTGAGGGTGGAGTTTTGCCCGGAGGCGAGCAGGGCGCAGGCGAAGAGCGTGCTAGCAAGGCCCGCGCCAAGGAGCGGGCTGAGGAGTTTGTAGGCCTGGGCGATGTCGGCGACTTCGCTGAGGCCGCGGGTGTGGAACGCGGCGGCGCCGAGCACGAGGATGGCGGCGTTGATGAAGAGGGCAAAAAAGAGGGCGACGGTGGAATCGATGACGGCATAGCGCAGGGCTTCGCGCTTTTCCGATTTCTTTTGGCCGAACGCGCGGGTCTGCACGATGCTCGAATGAAGATAAAGATTGTGAGGCATCACGGTGGCTCCGAGAATGCCGATGGCGATATAGAGCATTTCCTTATTGCGCAGTATTTCGGCATGGGGGATGAAGCCGCGGGCAGCTTCCCGCCAGATCGGATGCGCAAAGAAAATTTCGTAAGCGAAGCACAGTCCGATGCTGGCAATGAGCGTGATCACGAAAGCTTCGATTAGGCGGAAGCCGCGTCCCTGCAGGGCGAGGACGATCAGAACATCGAAAGCGGTGAGGAGAACCCCGAGGAGCAGCGGAATGTGAAAAAGAAGATTGAGGGCTACGGCGGAGCCCAGGACTTCGGCGAGGTCGCAGGCGGCGATGGCGAGTTCACAGGCGACCCAAAGAAAAACGGATACGCGGCGCGAATAGTGGTCGCGGCAGGCCTGGGCAAGGTCGCGGCCCGTCACGATGCCGAGCTTCGCGGAGAGCGCCTGGAGAAACATCGCGAGCAGATTACTGATGAGAACGACGCTAAGGAGCGAGTAGCCGAATTTCGAGCCTCCACCGATGTCGGTGGCCCAGTTGCCCGGGTCCATATACCCGACCGCGACGAGATAGCCGGGGCCAGCGAAGGCCAGGATTTTGCGGAACCAGTGGGCGTTGTGGGAGATGGGGATGCTGCGGTGGGATTCAGGGAGCGAGGGGAGCGTGAGGGCACGGCGCCAGGCGGAGAGTTCGGGCTGGTCGGCCGGGAGGGCCGGGGCAGTGGAGAATCGCTTGGAAAAGATGTCGGACATCGTTTGTGTTAACTATGGTTAACTTCTCTTATAAAGTAGAATTAACTAGGGCGGATGTCAATAGGACTTATCGGGGGAGGACGCAAGAGTTAGATAAAGAGATACCGCAGAGTGCGCGGACAACACTGAGGATAGAGAGAAGAGCGGCCCGCCACCTTCCTGCGGCGGGCAGGCGGTCGGCGGGCCCTACAATCGCTAGCGGGGGACGTGGCAGGCCCCGACTCGGTCGGGGCCGCTAGATCGGCGGCCGATCTGAAGATCGGCCACTGCGGGGTGTGCCGGGTTGGGCTGTGATACTTTGGGAGAGGAATTTTGGGAGAAGAACATGGATGAGAAACAAGTAGCGCAGCCGGGGCAAGTGCAGATCAAGGCGGATGAGAAGGAACTGCAGGGGCTGTACAGCAACCTGGTTATGATCCAGCATCACGCGGAGGAATTTACGCTGAATTTTGTGTACATTTTTCCGAATGGCACGCAGGGGAAGTTGCTGAGCAGCGTCATTGTGAGCCCCGGGCATGCGAAGCGAATCTGGCGGGCGCTGGGCGAGAATATTGCGCGGTTTGAGGCAGCGTACGGGCCGATTAAAGAGGGGCCTGAAGGCGCGCCGGTGCCAGGGGCGAACATCGGGTTCGTGCAGTAGAGGGTGGGAACGCAGGAGACCAGAGTGCGATTTCAGGCCGCGAGCGACCAGGCGCTGCTGGTTTATCTGGGGGAAGAGATCGGTGCGGCGGTACACGAGAGGGTGGTGCGGTTGCTGCGGCTGTTGCAGCAGGAGCCGATTGCGTGGGTACGGAACATCCAGCCGGCGTACTGTTCCCTGCTGATTACGTTTGACGCGGTTGCTGTGGATCACGCCGAAGTTCAGGCAAAACTTTCCGAATACGAAACGCGCGCGAAGAAGTTGCCGGCGGCGAAGGCTCGCCTGGTGGAAGTGCCGGTGTGTTATGGCGGGGCGTTTGGGCCGGACCTCGAGGAAGTGGCGGCGCAGCGAGGATTGTCGCCGGAGAAGGTTGTCGAACTGCACATCGCGCGAACGTATCACGCTTACTTTTTGGGATTTGCGCCGGGGTTTGCCTACCTGGGAGATCTGCCGGATGAGATTGCCACCCCGCGATTGGAGACGCCGCGGAAGGAAGTGGCGGCGGGAAGCGTAGGGATTGCGGGGCGGCAGACAGCGGTGTATCCGTTCGCCACGCCGGGCGGCTGGCGATTGATTGGCAGGACGCCGCTTGAAATGTTTCGGCGGGATCGCGAGCCGATGGGGCTGATTGCGATTGGAGACCAGGTGAAGTTCCGGCCGGTCACACGGGCGGAGTTCCTGGCGGCGAGGCGGGCATGAGTTTGCTGGTGGTGGAATCGGCGGGATTGCAGACGACGGTGCAGGATTTTGGCCGCGAGGGATTCGGCGCGCTGGGAGTTTCGGCATCGGGCGCGGCGGATGCGGTGGCCCTGCGGTTGGGGAATCTGCTGCTGGAGAATAAAGCCGGGACACCGGCGCTGGAGATGACGCTCACAGGCGGGACATTTTTGTTTCCCGATGGAGCAGTGATCTGCCTGGCGGGGGCGAATTTTGGGGCGCAGGTGGATGGCAAGGCGCTGGAGTTGTGGCGGCCGCACGCGATCATGCCGGGGAAGAGAGTGGTGCTAGGGGCGACGCGAGATTTTGCACGTTGCTATTTGTGCGTGGCGGGCGGGATTGGTGTGGCGGAATTTCTGGGGAGCGCTTCGACGCATCTGTTAAGCGGATTGGGAGGATGGGAGGGACGGGCACTACGGAAGGGCGATGTGTTGCCGCTTGGGGGGCTCGAGAAAAATATCCGGCGGCGAAAACCGAGAGCTGGCGTTTTAGAGCAGCTGAAGCCCGAGAAGACGTTGCGAGTGACACTTGGGCCGCAGTCTGATTGGTTTCTGGAAGAAGCGTGGAGGACGATGACGAGCGCAGAGTTTATGGTCAGCGAAGATTCGAATCGGATGGGGTTACGGCTGGATGGACCGCGGCTGGCAGCGCGCGGAAAGGCGGAAATGATCAGCGAGGGTACGCCGCTAGGAGCGATTCAGTTTACACCATCGGGGCAGGCGATCATTTTGTTTGTGGAGCAGCAGACGACCGGCGGCTACCCGAAGATCGCGAATGTGATTGGAGCGGATTTGCATTGCGTTGGACAATTGCGGCCGCGAGATAAGATCCAGTTCGAAGAGGTTTCGCTCGTGAAGGCGCGGGCGTTGTGGATCGAGCAGCAGAGATTGTTAGGTTCGGAGGAGCGGCTGTTCGCATGAAACGAGTGGATTTGAACTGCGACATGGGCGAGTTGCCGGAGATGCTGGCGGACGGAAGCCAGGAAGCGCTGATGAAATTTGTGACGTCGGCGAATGTGGCTTGCGGCGGGCATGCCGGGGATGAAGGCATGATGCGCGCGACGATCGAGCAGGCGATGCTGCACGGCGTGGCGGTGGGGGCGCATCCGGGATACGAGGATCGAGAGAATTTTGGGCGGGTGACGCTGAACTTATCGCCGGAAGAGGTTCGGGATTCGGTTTACCGGCAAGTGGTGGCACTCGGGAAGATCGCGGAGAGGTGTGGCGCGGAGGTGCAGCACGTCAAGCCGCATGGGGCACTGTATAACCAGGCGGCGCTGGACGCGAGGATCGCGCGGGGCATTGCAGAGGGTGTGCGGCGGTGGAGGCAGGACGTGGTGCTGGTGGGCCTGGCGGGCTCGGTGATGTTGCAGGAGTTTCGCGCGGCAGGATTTCGCGTGGCGGCGGAGGCGTTTGCGGACCGGCGGTATGAAAAAGACGGAAGTTTGCGGGCGCGGACATTTCGGGATGCGCTGCTGGATGCGCCGGAGAAAGCGGCGGAACAGGCCGCACGGATTGCGGAAGGGCGAGGCGTGTTGACGCGTGAGGGCGCCGAGGTGGCAGTGGGAGCACAGACGATTTGCATCCACGCGGATACGCCGGGGGCGGAGCGGATTGCGGAGGCGGTGAGGAGAGCGTTGGAAAGGGCGGGGGTTAACGTGGGAGCGTTGTGCAAGTGAGAAGGTGGGGATGGGCAGTCAACAAAAAACGCGCGGGACCAGCAAGGGGCAGACTAGGCCGATGATCCGGTTCTGGGTCGAATTACCGCGACGCGGGTGACAACCGGATTTGCAGTTTTCAGACTCATAGTCGGAGTTGTAGCCTCAGCTACGCCTTCAATACGACGTTGTCACTGGCTCCGGATTTACTTACAACAGAAGAAAGCTCCTTGTTGAAATTGAAGTCCGTAGCCGCAGTCCAGGTAATAAGGCGTGCCCCGAGATTGAAAGTCAGATCTTCGAATGCCCATTGGATAAAAACCAGAATGCGGCTCTGAAACTGGACGATGTACATCAGATGGATGAACACCCACACGAGCCAAGCTGGCAGTCCAGACAAGTGGAAGCCGAACACATTCGCGACGGCACTCCACCGGCCAATCACAGCCAGGCTGCCCTTATCGAAATACGTGAAGGGCGAAATCTCCTTTTTGTCTTGTAGTTTCAGGACGATGGCCTTTGCGCCGTAGGTTCCTCCTTGGATAGCCACCTGAGCTAAACCGGGCAGCGGTTTTCCGTTGGAATCTAGCGAAAGAGCCAGATCCCCAACGACATAAATATCTGGATGACCTGCGATCGTGAGTTGGGGATCTACTTTAATTCGACCGATTTTGTCTGTCTCCGCATTCGTACGCTTCGCGAGAGTCTTTCCCAACTCCGAAAACTGTCACGCCGCCTGCCCAAATGACGGTCCTGGCTTCCAGACGATTTATGCCGTCATGGTTCTGGATGGTCAGCCCTTCCTTATCAATGTCTTTCACCATTAAGCCAGTCTTCACTTGCACTCCGAGTTTCCCGAGCGAGCGGGCCGCTTTCTCCGCCAAGTCTTCCGGGAAGGGCGGAAGCACGCGCGGCGCTCCGTCCATTAGAATGATCTGGGCCTCTTCCGGGTGGATGGAGCGAAAATCATGCTTCAGCGTCTGCCTTGCAATCTCGGCAATAGCCCCGGCAAGCTCTACTCCCGTCGGGCCCGCACCCACAATGACAAACGTGAGCCATGCGGGCCTTTTAGCAGGGTCAGAAATTCGTTCGGCGGCTTCGAAAGCGTAGAGTATTTTGTGCCGGATGGTTGTCGCTTCCTCCACGCTCTTAAGGCTTGGAGCCCACTCCCGCCAAGATTCGTGGCCATAGTAAAAGCTCTGCGAACCTGCCGCGACAATCAACGAATCGTATTCGAGGCTCGCCCCATCGGCGAGCAACACGCGTTTTGATACGGGATCGATATCCTGTACCTCACCCATCAACACGCGAGTGTTTTCCTGGCGGCTCAGTACGCTGCGTAATGGCGCCGCGATCTCGCCAGGCGACAGCGAACCGGTGGCGATCTGATAAAGGAGTGGCTGAAACAGATGGTAATTGCGACGGTCGATGAGCGTCACCTCGACAGGCGCGGACTTCAATGCCTGCGCTGCGCATAAGCCTCCAAATCCGCCACCCACAATGATCATCTTCGACTGTCTGTTCATTTGATCCTCACTCCGATGTGCCGCACGGCTCGGTTCCCTACTCTGGAAACCGGACCGCGTGCACCGTGCATTCCGCGGCTGCAAACAAATTGCGACGCCGTGGACCAAGACCGCCTCGATGCTAAATATCAACCCTACGACCGCGGTTCTTCTGTTAAACGAATTTGTAACGCTAAAGCCAAATGACTGGATTGTGTTAAACGCAGCAAACTCCCACGTTGCGCGATGCCTGATCGCGATTGCAAAATCGCTCGATCTGAACGTTGTAGGTATTGTGAGACGGCGCGAACTTATCCCAGAAATCGAAAAACTGAATGTTGACTTTGTTGGAGTCGAATCGCCGGAACTCTCAAAGCAAATTCGGGCTGCAACCGGCGGAATGCCAATATCCCTGGGTCTTGATGCCGTAGGTGGTCCAGCGACAGCGACGTTGGCAAGCGTGCTCTCTCCGGCGGCTCATCTCGTCAGCTATGCGTGGCTCGGTGGTTTGCCGATTCACTTGCCGCAAGGCGATCTCATTGGCAAGAGGTTGAATATCCACGGCTTCTGGATGTATTACGAAGAATTTCTCCCCAAAATGCGAGCGGCACTTACTCAGGCGACAAAAGTAGTCGCTTCTGGCAAATTAAGTTTGCCAGTCACCACGACATACAAACCGTCCCAAATCAAAGAAGCAATCGAACACTCCGAGCGTGGTGGCGAGGTTCTATTGGATTTCGATCACGCATAATAGGGCCCGCCAGCCTATCGCGCAAGGAGCTTCAGGTTGCTTGCACAAAACATCCGAGCACCATCCGACAGCCGCATGTCCCCACTTCCCTGTTCCCAAAATTGCCGCGCTGCCTCGCGTGCATCCTTGTGACCCGCTAACCCTCACGGAAGCGGTCTAAAAGGTCGTGTGAATCAGTACCACTAAAGCGCTTGTGTCCACAAACAGGCGAGCACTCCCGGATTGTCGGGAAGTTGGACCGCCGGTGCTCTCGTTCGAGGTCGAGCGGATTTCATGGAATTCCGAGCCGATGAGGCAGAACGCTGAGAATTGTTTTGAGTTATTGGCTCAGGTGGCCGCGAGCTAGGGGCCTTTTGAAGCTCAATTTCCCACGCTATGGGTTTCCTTCTTGCGAACCTATCTTCGAGCGCTCGACGTTGTGGTTCCGTTTGATGGTTGGAAATTCTCTGAAACATCGCACTTTTCAGCTTTGCCACTACATCCTGACGCTCCGTGGGCTGTACACCCCACGATTGACCGAACCGTGATTTCGAGATCATGCATAATAAGTGCATCGGAGAAGTTGCTGTCTTGTACCAAAGCGCAGATTCCCCACGATTGCGAAATGCGCTAAGCTACCGTACAATGAGATGGTTGTGAGCGGTTCCCCGCGATGTTGGGGCCTGTAGCCCAAGAGTCTGTTGTTGATTCTGCGTTGCTTAGGTCCAATTTCAGGCCCTTTAAAACCGCCTTCTTGTACACAAGTTGTACACAAATCTTCTGTGGTAAACCCGTGATCCCATCGCTCAGCGGAAACTGTCTATCTTCTAAAAATAACGCAAAACCTCTACATGCCTTGCTGAGCGTCGGATTCATCCTCCAAGGCTCCATCGAATCTACATCGGCTTGTGATGACCTCCTAGTTGGAATCTAGGCTGCTCTCGGGAAAGAATGTGGGTCGATCCCCGCCGCACTCCTGCAAACCCTCCTGCTGCGCAGGCGAATAAGCGTCCGGTGGTGCCTATTCAATCGTTTCTGTAGTCGACAACTGCCATACTTTCTGAAAGAGTCGCGCAGAGTGCCATTCCAACTCACCGTGGCTCATCGGCAGCATATCGTGAGCTGCGAATGACGCGAGCGAACTCGAGTCGCACGCCACCGAGACATGGAAAGTATTTGCGAACTTACTATCGTGTTTTGCGGGGTTGTTTCAATTCCTCTAACGTAAACAGCTCGATGGAAATCGAGCATGAGGAGTAGAAAACCGTCGGTGGGCTACTCCAGATGTCATATCCGTCAGCCTCAGCCGTCAGCACATATTCGACGCCGGGTCTGGCGTCATCGAAAGCGAATTTGCCAGACCGATCTGACAGAATTGTCTGCTCTTCTCCACTGCTTGTTTTCCGAAGCTTTAGCCGAGCACGAACCCTTTTGAAGTGATGATTCGCAACGTCACCCGAGATTCTTAGGCGGTCGGGCTGCAATTCCAAGAGGTGCACGCTTTTCAATAAGGCGTTGAGCTCCGCGGACTCTCCGGCCAACTTTGTCTGCATCTCGGCGATTTCCTTCGTGTAGGAGGATTGGCCTGCAAGAGCGCTTTCCAACGCATCGTTGGCATCTGAGCGCTCGTCGTCTAAAGAAGCGACGCGTGGCGGGAAGGTATCATTCGAAGCCTCAATTCTGTTGAGCTCTTCGAGTAGCGTCTGCAGCGCGGGCATTTGATCCGGCGGCTGTACCTTCGCTATTTTGACCTCATTCTTCATGGCCGGCTTGGGATCTGAAGTGGAGCGGCGACTCACTCGAACTACGTCTTTCAAGGGTTGCATGGTAACGACCTTTTCCGCATCGGCAAACCAAACATCGAAATCCTCCAGGTCGGCGGCTCGGAAGTTCGCCATCGCCAACCCTTTTGCATCAACGCTGATGTGATAAGCCTCGGCGGTTGTCATATCATAAAATACGGCGTGCCCTTCCCGATTAGTCGATGCAGTTCGTACAGTGCCGGTGCCGACATCCTCGGCTGATGCCAGAGCGCCCGGAATGCCCTTGCCTGATTCATCTTGCACACTGACTGTTAAATGAAAGTGTTGCGAGGGTTTCCAGGCCGGGTCCGCTGCGAGATTACTCGTTGCCGCCTTAAGGACGGTCGACAGCCTCTTTTCTCTCTGGCGTCCGGCAGTAACTTGCGCGTAAAGGATGGAACTTTTTGCTTCCTCAACCGCCGTCTTTGTCTTCACAGCGGTAAGTTCCGCGTTTAACGCGGTCACTTTGGCTGTTAATTGCTGCTCTTCCAACTGGGCTTGCTTATGCTCCTTGTCTATCAAATCTGTGATGCGAACGCGCTCAGATGCATCCACACTCCCGCGCCGTGTTGACAGCGCAGCTGTTCTTTCCGCATCAAAAAAACGCGTCACGGGCTCGAACGCCGCCCAATGGCGCGGCGCGTTCCACTTTGAACCCTGTCGCTCGATTAGTTCGCGCGCTGCCAGGGTCGTAGCAGAAGTGTAATCCGTGCCGTTATTCAAGCTCTTATAAAAAGCCTCGGAGAAGGCCCGAGCTCCAGGCGCCTCCACTTGCCATCTTGTCGCGACCACGGTGGAAGCATTACGCGCCAGGAATGCGTCCGCAAGCCCGTACTCTTCTTCGCCTCCATACGTAATTCCAGTTCTGGTGTCACAGGCACTTAGCAGCAGTTGTCGCTCGCTAAAGTCCAGATCTCCGAGGTCCAGACTATAAAGGCGCTGTCCGCCAGTCAGCTCTAGAAATGAATAGTCCGGTCGCAAGTAGTCGCTCTGCCCATGCGTCGAAATGTAAACAGCGTCTGCATCCGTCAACCCCGCGCGAATTTTTGCTAAGTTCGCATCGGCACCGACTAGAGGAATGATGGGCATTCCACTGCGGACCGGCGCAAGTTGATCGTCCGTGTTTTTTTCCATCTCGGGATTGGTGATGGCGAGGAGCTGCCTCCGGGCCACGGGTACGCTGTTTTTTGAAACAGGTCTTGCACCCGACAGAATCCCAACTTCGTATTTCTCGATCAGGTATTTGCCGGACGGAATTGGAAGAGCCGCCCAAGGCAAGTTTTGCAGGGGACCATCTGCCAGGATACTCAGTCGCTTCTTGCCGCTGATCTCTGGAAGATAGGCGAGCAACTTGTCGTAGAGCTGGGTGCCAACCTCGTCGGATGGCGCTCCTCCCTGCAGAGCGTTCTCGAAGCTTTCGCAAAGGGCCTGAAGCGAACCAATCGGTAAGTAGCGAAAGTATGCGGAAGTGCGTCCCCCGTCGTCGATCGTAACCGTGTACACACCCGTGTGTCCCACTGCTTGCAGAATCAGGAGTTCACCAGGAGCTGCAGGCCGAATCGCGTCCTTGCGCTCTCGGTGACTTGCGTCCTGGGCGTAGAGTTCGTTTGTCACTAGATATGTTGCTTGTTCGATCGCATTCAGTGTGGGGTCGCCGGCCGGCAGCTTCTCCGGCTGGCCGAAGAGTTTCAGAAGCTCGCGGTAGTCTTGGCGCGTTACAGGACTATTTTCTGTGCCAACCGACAGGGTATGATAGGTGTCTTTCAGCGTCTCCAGTTCTTCTGCGAGTGGGTTGTGCGGCGCCGAGGCCAGGATCGCAACCGGCAGTACGCTTGCCAATCGGTAGGATGCTATCGCTCGCGTCATCGCAGCCGAGTCGCCGCGGCGATAGAGAGCAGATAAGTATTCTTCCTCTATAAGTTGCCGCAAATCTCGCAGACGGAGCGAGGCGTTGCGTGTGGCCACGGACCGACGCAGGCTTTCTAATTGGTCTGCGGCATCCCTCAATAGCTGCTCCTCTTGGCGCGCGTCGCCCAAACCGCGATAACACATGGCGATGACGTAGTTCAGCTGCACACGCTCCAGTGTCGTCGGCGGCGGTGCCATTCCTTCCAAACTCAACAAGCGTGCAATGGCGATGTGATAGCGTTTTCCGGCAAGCGCGCTCAGTGCGAGATCGAGCACGATCTGCCGCTTCATCTTTTCAAGGTCTCCCAACTCCTGCGCCAGTTGCGGCGGCAGTGAAGACTCGATGTGGGGTTGGTTAGCGGCCAAGCTGACGAGGGCCTTAGACATCGCTTTGTCCAGGTAGGAGGGCTCCGGGCCGAAAACGGAATCGAGGAGCACTGGATATCCGATGCTCCAAACCGCAAATTCAAAATTCCTAAGAAATCCTGGATCGCTCTTCATTGCCGGGAAGTGTAGTTCGCTCGACTCTTCCAAATCCTTTTCGGGCTTTTCCTTGGAATCGTCCTCCGGCGTCGTTGGGCTGCTATCAGAATCCTCCGCAAGCGAATCGAAGTCCGGTGGTTCAGGATCCATGGCGATAACCATTCGAAAATAGGGGTCCTTTGCCAGTTGCGCTGCACCCGAATCCGTCGACATATAGGCCATCTGCAGTAAGCGCATCATCAGGCCGAATTGGCTGGCCTGCTGCACATCCCTTTGCACACTCGAGTCTCTTTTTAATTTGCTCATGAACCACTCAAAAGGCTGTTTCCCCCCCAAAGCCACGTGGCGAAGTTCTCCGTTGATTGCCAGCGCGAGTTGAGATGCGTACGCTATCTGAAACTGTGCGGCCTCAGCTTCATTCAAATGGTCAGGTTCTACTCCGAAGGCCGATGCGCTTACTGCTCCAATCCCGCCTTGTGCCGCAGAACGAGCCACGAGCCGGGGCCACGAACGGCGTTCAGGAGCCCGGCCGAGCGCTATCGCCGCGCGCAACATTTCCGCGCCTGACCCACCTCCCATCGCATTCACTTCTGGTCGAAAGCGACTTTTAGAGGGATTAGCAGCCGGCAATAGTAAGGGGACATCGACGGGCATCGTTTTGCCCTCGAGTGCCGAAAGGATGTTTCGCAGTCGTGGCGGGCTATGCATGGACCAGGCATCCAACAGGCCTGCGGCGTATATAGATTTGACCTCACTGATGTCGTCCGGCATTTCCGCCGCTTGTGACGTGCTCGCTGTCTCCTTGGGGCCCAGGTCAGCGATTTGATCCATAAGCGGTTGTACACTCTTGAAGAAAACTCCAAACTCCGTCGCGGCACGCTTCCCGTCGGCCTTAGAAAGCGCTTCCAGTCCGGCGACGCGGTGCTCATCAGAGCGGTCCGCGAGCGGTAGGATCACCTTCGAAACTTCTTTTAACTCTTCAGGTTCATCACCCGGCAAAAGCGGCAAGGTACGTCCCATGCCAGCAATTAGCTGCCTGCATAAGGCTCGGTAATCGGTCCCGACGAAGAGTTCCTGCCGACTTGCTGGATTTACTCCTGCCTGAAGAAGACCATAGTCGATAAGGGCCGCATGAAGGACACGCGTGCTGGTCGGGAGCTTAGCTAGAAAATCAGCGGCATCGTCGCCCATGATGTCGTACCAACCCGAAGCGCCTTCTTGCCCAATTTGTTTGAGAGCCATGCTCATCGCCCGCGCAGAACTTTCGATGAGAACGAGGTTTCTGCTCCCCCAGGCCCATTTGAAATACTCGCGTGCTTTCGGAAGGCTCAGCTGTCGTTGCGAAAACTGCTTCAACTGCACGAATTCGTTCGGAGTGAGCACGCGAACCGAGATGAGACCAGAGTGCAACGCCGCGTCCTCGGCACGCGCCCATGCTTTTGCTGCATTTTGCTGATTGCCCGACTCTAAAGCCGCATCGCTGGCTGCCAGCAAGCTTTCCAGAACGCCGTCAGCCAATTGATGCTGACGGCAGTACGACTCGGCGATCTTCTCTGCAGAATCCGCCTGCTCGTTGTGGTGGAATGCGGAAAATATCCTGGCGCGAAGGACCAGTACGGCCGCTACGCCGCGGGCGTCCCCCGCAGAGTCAAATGCTTGTTGTGCGGCTTCGAGGTGAGTAAGTGCTGTGGTCTCGGAGTTCAATGCGATCTCCGCCAATCCGAGTTGCGCCAAGCCTCGTACCTGCAACGGCGCATCTTGAATGCTTAGGGCAGCGGTCCAGTATTCCCCTGCTTGAGATGCATCTCGGTTGCGTTCGGCAACCGCTCCATCAAACAGATTTACCCATGAACTGAGGGTTGCTTGTTCTCGCCAGGAGGGCCGTGCCTCGGTGAGACTGTCGGCGAGCGATGTGCCTGAGCGCACGACGCTTTCGAGTTTTCCTATCGAGAGAGCCAACGCAACATCTGTAAGGTCGCCGTGCTCCAGCAACTCCGGCAGCCACTTCCCAAGTTCTACTCGGCTTGCCAGAAGATCTTCATCGAGATAGTTGCGCCAGGCGCGTTCAATGCCAGAGCGTGCAGCGGACCATTCCGGTGATGACTGTTGGTGGGCTCGACTGCACGCTAGTGCCACTCGCCAACTTGCCACCTCCGGAAGTTTCACCGGGGCCAAGTCAAGAGGACACTTAGGAGCACCGTACAGACTCGCAGCTCCGACGGACCAGAGAATGAAAGTTAGACCGATGCGATGGACTCGCACTTTTCAACCTCGATCTAGAGCTCGATGCGAATCAAACCGGTCTTCGCGCTTACCGATCCGTTTTTGCCTTCAACGTCGAATGTCAAGATGAACTCAATCGCGGCTGATGGTGTATCTGGACCAAGAGGGGTTAGGTCAAAACCTAGCCGCAGGTTTACACTTCCGAGGGTTGTGAACTTGAGAGGCTGCCGCAACTTGCTGGAAGTTTGACCGGGCGCAGCCTTGATGAAGAGATCGTAGTAGGCCTCATCCGCAAAAAAACCGTGTCCACTTTTCAACACGCTCGCGTTCTTGACTTCGATGTTTATGTCCTGCAACACGACGGCATCCGTTTCCCCGGTGTGCAATACGACACGAAAGGTCGGCGCAATTTCGCTGAATAGAGCTTGGCAGAACGCTCCAAGGGGCTTTCTTCTCGCTGTGCTCTCCTGCCATTCCTTGACGCACCGCTCCGCGCCTTCATCCGCTGCGGCAGCGCGCTTAATTCGGTACAGCTTCTGCCCAGCCGGAGCTGCCGCACTGAGGTCATCGTAGAACTTCGTATTCGTAAGTTCCCATCGATCAATCTTCAGATCGTCAGTCGCAGAAGTGCTGGCCGCGGGCATGATGACCATCAGAAGTAGAAAAGCTCTATTGGCCCACATAATTCGGTACCTCGGGTGCGACGAGAGTCTGTGGATCGTGATTTCGCCAGAACGGGAGCACATCGATTTTTCCGGCCCGATAGGAGACGGCATGTCCCTTGGTGGATTCAAAATAGATCCACTGTCGACCGATCGGCAGACGCACCATAATCCGTTTGCCGGAAGGAATCAGAGCAATCCGCTGCGGTTCCTTTCCTGGATTGCTGAGAAACATGTACACGTCCTGGTCCGCCTCCGACGACAACTCGACTGCGCTATATCCCACTCCAAGGAAAAGCAATCCGAGGGTCACCAAGGCCAGAACAACTGTGGACGCGACCAGAGTCGATAAGCGGGTAAGTAGGCGCCGATAGGCTGCGATACAGCGATCTTTGAAAGTCGTTTGATCCACCGACCGCAGCGTCTCGATAAACACCAATGCTGCCCAAAAAGCTCCAGCGATCGCCACGATTGTGGTAATACGAATGCGCCACGGATCGTCTGTCGGCAACGTAGCCATCAACCACGCATAAAGCGCAGCAGCAACGACGATGAGGGTTAGGTGCGCGATTTGGACGATGCGTATCAAGGTGATGTACTTGGCGTACTTGCTCAGGAGCTGGCCGGCAATTATGTCGCTCAGAACCGGATGAGTAAAGTGCCTTTCTCTGAGACATGCATGTCTGCTAGAACCATCGATGAAGGCCGAAAAAGTAACGCCAGTCACTCCGGAAAGATGCAATTCTGTAGGGTGCATCAGGATGGACTCCCATAGACATTAAAATCTGATTCGACAGCAAAGCCTTGAGAATCTAATCCCCATGAAGTGCACCGTGTACCTACGCTGTACCTCGCTTACGCGAATTGATGATTTCTGTTGTGGGAGGATTGCCGTTGCGCTGTTCGCCTAGTTCGGATATCGACAAAAGACGTTATCATTCCCGAATTCGCCGCGTGAGCCAAGGCGCGGGTTTGCTTCGCTCGAGTTAGTAGTGAGCCGTGACCTTTAGGTGCTCCGCCAGCTCTCGATCGCCGCAACCAAGTCACGAGCGACGGGCGCTAGGAAACCCGAGAGGAGACCGATAATAAGCGACCCGCCCAGAGTCGGAGCGAGCCCTGGTTTCGCGCCAAGACGAAGTGCAAAGATGCCGACGACTGCGCATAAGAAAAGTGAAATGATTTGCAGTCGTTGCTTCCACCTGAAGGTTATCGAGCTTTGTATGGCGTCGACCGCGCACCGCATCTCGGCGCCGACTCGAACCTTGGCGATGGCGTATTGACGAACGGCCTGACGTTCCTCGGCTGTGGACTGGTGAGCGGCCTTTAGGAAGATGTCCGCGTCGGGCGGATTGAAAAGACGATCTAGGTCCTCATGCGACGCCGTGCTCGCAAGACATGCGATCAAGCTCCGATGCCGATCGGGATAATCGAGAACGGCGGTCAGGGAGTTCTTAATCTGTCCGCACACCTGGTCTATCTCCGAGTTGTAGAAGGCATCCCAGTCGCCAGCGGTCGCTAGTGCAACGAGTTCCTCCTCCGCTCTTGAGGCAGCTTCAGCCTTCCTGCCGCGCAGCCAAGCCTCGATACGGGTTTGTTGAAAGCGGCGGCGAAGCGGGAATATGTTCTTCGCCGTTTGCAGAAGGGCCATGCTTATCGTCCCTATCGCGGCCAGGGGAATACCCCACGTGGTTACCCAAGTGGAGATGGCTTTCAGACCTGTTTCAAGTTGGGTGGGGGTCGGCGGTGGCAGTTCAAACATTTTCGCTTCTCCTATTTAATCTTGTCGAGATTGTCTCCCGCCTCAGCTGCGTGGTCGTACCCGCCCGGCTTTTTGATGGTTCCAAGAGGAGTGCGATAGCGGATCAGATCCGACAAAAGGATCTCGGACTTATCCCCCACGGCCGTGGCCCCATTCGCGATCTGAAAGGCGATGACGTTCACGCTGACGCCCCCGCTGTATCTGATCCAGTCTCCCGTAATCACGGCTGTTATGAGGTTCTTTCGGACTTGCTGGGTTCCGCCGGCGGCAGCTACGTTCACATAGATTCCGAGGATAGGATTCGCAACCGTCGCGCTCGCAAATAGCGCGCGGAGACGATATCCCTGGAGGATGGACGACAGGGCGGGGGCGCCGGTGGTCGAGTTGGGTGTGGACAGGCCCTGCAGAAAGGCGTTGTAGGAAGCGTCCAGATTGTTGAACGCGGTAATGCAAGGGTCCTGCGCGGCAAAGGGGTAAACCGGTACGCCGCCCAGGTTCAGGGTCGCCGCGCCGGAGGGTGTCGGGGCACAACCGGCGGCGTTTCTGAGCGCTGCCGTATTTCCTTGCCCGGCCGACATGATCGCCGAAAGCGCACTGATCCGAAGACCGGCGAGCGCGTTCAGCTGATCCGACACAGAGCTGATCGGAACGCCATGAAATGTTGGCGTCACGGTTAGGTCGACACTATATACGCCCGCGTAAAAGGCCTTCTTGCAGATGGGCGCGGTTTCTGTTCGCAGATGATTCAGCAACACGACGGCCGCCGTCGGGTCCTGGATGGTGAACGAAAAGGACGTTTCGCTGGTAGAGGAAACGGCGGCCGCGACGACAGCGTTGGTGATGTCCGCGAAGTCGTCTATTCCGGCCCCCGCGCCCGCGGGCGCCTGCAGGGCGCTGAAGCCCGATGCTATCGCCTTCGCGTTTACGGAGAAAGCGTCGTATGCCTGCAGAGCCTGAAGAGCAGGAGAATCAAGCACGACGACGCTCGAGTAGGCCGCGGCTCCGGCATTTCTGGGTGTCGCCTGGCACGCATAATTCGACAGTTTGTCCATGATTTTGTCGAGCGCGCTGTAAGAGAGCATTTCCACTTCGAACGGGGCGGTTGACGCGGTCGCCGCCGCGGGAGCAGGCGCGGCGCTGGCGGGCGCCGCCGCGCCGCCCTTTTTCTGGGCGGAGGCGACGGAAACGAACAGGAAGACCGCGATTAGACAAGACAATAACTGCTTGAAGTGATTCATATTTTTATTTCCTTTCGGATATCTCGATTCATCTCGCGGTCAGGGCGAAGTCGATGCGTCATACTGCACCCAGTAAATCCCGGTGTAATACTTCTGAAGAAAGGCCAAGTTCATATATTGAAGGGCCCCCCAGGTAATTCCGGTAAAGCCGCCTTCGTCGTAGCCGGTAAACAACATCACATGTCGATTGGTTACGAGCGGCGGTAGGCTCGTGCTCGTCCAAGGCGCATCAGGACCATACGTTTTCTTGTCGTTGACGGTTATGCTGGCGGGAAGATTGAGATCAATCTGAACGCCTATGTGCTGGATGATGCAGGTTTTCAGTTGCAAAAGGTCCAAATCCTTTGTGGCGTCACCCGCGAGCATGCCCGCGCCGGTGATACTCAACGGGCCGGTGCAGGATTCGATCCTTCGCAAAAAGCCCCCCGCCTTCCACCCGTGATCCCTCCATCGAGACAAGGATTTGCCAAGAACAATGCCTAGATTGAAAGGGCCGGCCTCGAGATGGTATTCATCCGCAATCTCGGTCGGCGAAATGTCCAGAACCGGCGCGCCCGGCACGTAAGCGAGCCGGACGTTGTGATGGGCCCTGGCCGCGATGACGCAATCGTTTAATTGGTCGTTGAGATAAACCTGAGGGGTGATCCCTGGACGCGAATCATCTACGTTATAGCGAGCAGGCGGGGAGGCGAGAGTAGTTAGCGGAAGACCCATGAAACCGTCTCTGGGGAACGGTGACAGTGGGGGATTCTAATACAAATATGGTGGTAGAGGTTATTCAATTTTAATCAATGGCGATACTCCATGCGTCATTCTCTGCAATAGAATTATCCAGTACGGGACCGTGGGAAAAGTCGGGAAGCTCGGATCATTTTCGTGCGTCGGATAGTAAACGAGACCAGTCGAGAACAACAGATGCTTCACAAGGACGTTCTTGATATATCAGGTTTTATAAAATGTGTTGCTCAGCCGAAGATCGAAAGCATATACTTGTAGTGTGCTCGATGCGGCTCGGCTATCGACGGTTCGGAGAAAGCTGGGCATAACCCAGGAAGAGATGGCTCGGTTGCTAGGTGTATCGTTTGTGAGCGTTAATCGTTGGGAGGGCGGCCATTCGGCACCGACCGGCCCAACACTCGATCTATACACCGCGATGGACGCAGCAATTCGGGCCGGCAATTCCCCGGAAGCGATTAGGCGAGCCGCCAAGAACGAGAGGGGCGCGTTCTTGTATCTGTTATTCCGAATGGCCTACGCAGGCGCGAAAGGAAGGTCCCGATGAATTTTGACGTGAGATGTCTCGGCCCGCTCCGTTCTGGCGGCAACGCTGACTTGCAGATCGGCCAACGAAGCGATACTGGCGAACGGGTTGTTGTCAAATTTCTTCGCGAATTCCAATCGCCTCATGCAAGGAAGGGGTTTGCAAGGGAAGTTCGCATTCTCGCTCGGAACTTTCCGGGCATGATGCGTATTCTTTTTTTTAACATCGACGGCGAGCGCCCATACTATGTTATGCCGTTGCTGACGGGTGGATGTTTAACTCATTACGCTGGCAGGCTTTCGGACGAGCAGTTGCTTGCAGTTGCCGTCAACGTGGCGCAGTCTCTCGCCACACTGCACACGAACCATGTGGCGCATGGCGACATCAAACCGGACAATATTCTAGTGTCCGATGACGGAAAGCTCCAAGTCGCCGATCCGCTCGGCAATGGATTCGGCTGTACGGTTTTCTTCTCTCAGAACCATGGAGGCACGCCAGGTTACTGGGCTCCAGAGATACTCGGCGGGAAACCGATTTCGCAATCGGGAGATATCTATTCCTACGGCGCAACGCTCTTTCACGTGCTAACGGGACAGAAGCCAGTGGACGGGCAGCGGTTTGATTTGGCGCTGAGGCACTTCAACAGAGCCCCGAGAATTCGGGAAACGATTATTCGCTGCTGCCATAGCGACCCCGGAGTACGCCCCAATATTCAGGAAACACTTCGTTTACTCAATGGAGAATCATGGGCACAAATTGAGAAGACGCGGCAAGAGCAAAAGGCACTCACAGCAGTCCTTGCCGTCGGTCTCTTGAGCTTAATCGGTTTGGCTTTGGCGGAATGAGCCGTCTGCACCCGACCATGCGTGGTCGCCGATATAACTTGCTTTGAGTAACGGCCAGTCCAACACGCCGAGCATCGTCGATGAACTATCAGGGGGAACATCAACTGTTCCACCATCTTCTCGGTTCTTATGGTTTTCCCTGGCAATCCCCCACGCCCCATACCGCGTCAAATGCGTCCCAGCGAGCACGAATTTCATCCTGTAAACCGAGATTGAAGTACTCGTTTCGCTGCTTGAATAGCTTGAGAAGAAGGCAATGCCCACGCATGACCGCAGCATGCGCTTCATTCTCGGAGGACTTCTTGTCGCTCCAACCGGTGTCTGTCATTTCCAAACGCATCTGAAGGCCGGATGCCTTCGCATGAGCGTGGTAAGTCGGCACGAGATAGCAAAAGGCGTACAGCGCGACAAAATCTGTCCCGGCGGCCTTGTCCACAGCTTCAGCTCTTTTGTCTAACGCCACCCTCGCCCATGCGTCATCGTTTTTCGGCTGTCCACACTTGGTGCAGATCTCTGATTTGGCTCTTGCACGAGACTGTTGGTAACGGTCATCCAAGGCTTGAATGTCTTCAGGCGTAAAATCCGCTTTGAGTTCTGGGGCGATGTCGAAGAGGCGCTGTCGAAGTTTGTGTAGGTCAATCGCGTCTTGTTCGACGAAAATCGCCGCTTCCGAGGGTTTGTTACCTAGGAAGGCCGCCATCACAACCCGTTCGTACAGCGAGCGAAGAATCTTCGTGGCACCGAACCCCAGCCCATTCCCTGCGAGGACGAGCAGCTCGCCAAAATCCTCAAAGGCGGCTTTCGCGAGGCTATGCAGCACTAGGTGAGCTAGTCTCGCCTCGAATTCGGGAGTGTTGTGGGCAAGCGATACAGCCCCGCTGCTTGGAATCTGGTTGTACCTCTCGATAGTCAGATCAGAAATGCGCTTCTCGAATGTTTCCACGTTGCGAAACTCTTGAATAAAGGGCCCATGCAATTCAATGAAACGCCTTTGCATTTCAGCGTCGCCGACACCGGCCGGGATAGGTTGGGGCACTGCGATTCCGCCTTTCGACAATGCGGCTGTGTACGGGAGGCTCTAGAATATCAGGAAAGAGGTTGCGGAAGGTGGCGACCAGCGGGCAGAAGGGAACGACCATGAGTTTTGACGCACCAGCCATTCTCGATATAACCAAGTGCGATCTGATCGGACGCTTGCTTGGCCAAGGTTGGCACTATCGCATTTTGTACATCGAGGTGAGGCATGGGTAAAATCCGCGCACTCCAGGGAGCAACAACATCCTATTTCCATGTGGTGCCGAGCGAAATATCTCGGGTCACGGTCTCACCCGAAAGACGGGCGATCGACGGGTATTTGGAGCAGGTCGGCAGCGATCAGTTTGTAGAATTTATTTCTGACATTCTCGTTCAGGCCGAAGGGCACACTCTTATAGATGTTACCGACGGCCCTGGAGATGAAAAACAAGACATTTTGAGCCTTGATCGAGGCGGGCAGAGACATCTGACACAGTGCAAACATACGAGTGACTCCGAGCGGAATGCGAATGGAGACGACCTGGATTTACTCCTGGCGGCGTGTCTGCGAAAAAACTGCCAGAGCGCCACGTTCGTTACGAACGGCGACCTTACTCCTCAAGCAAAGCGATATGTTACCGACGGCGAGTATTCCCGAGGATGGAAAGGCCATGTGGACAGTCTACCAGCAGTCGATTATTGGAACGGCTCCAGAATTTGGAAGCGGATTGCGCGTAGAAGTGAAATCCTGAATAAGTGGTTTGGAGGGATGGCACAGGCGCACGGCCTAAGGAAATTCTATGGAGACTTTGTTATACACAAGATGCCTGATGCCGATGGCGCTGATCTGGAGGCAGAGTATTTCGCGTCGGAGCTGAAACGAGCGCGTGGAATCCCATCGGTCCTCAAGGAGCGATCATTCACGCTCACTTTAGAGGACGGACTCCGCGTGAATCTGAGCAATTGGTTCCGAACTCAGTACGATCTGGGAATCCACTTTCCTCTGGGGCAGGAAAGAGCTCTTCCAGTCGATGCTCCGCTTGGAGCGATTAGGGTGGAGTGCTCTATACCGCCGACTGTGGAGAGTTTTCAACCTGAAGTGTACAGAGACCAAGTGGCAAAGCTTCTGGGGGGAGTCCTACCGCCGCTGGATACAAAGCATTGGTGGCACGTAGTCTTCACAGCGGCAAGCGCGTTTGTGTTCGCCCAGGACATCGCAAAACCCATCTTGGCCACCGTGGCAGGATTGGAAACCTACGTCAAGGTTGGCACGGCAGATCTAAGCAGCGAACGGACATGGGGAGTGGTTCCAGGTTCCGATTTCGTTGACGCTAGCGATCCAAACGACCCAAACGATGCAACGTGGGAGCATCCGGCGACTGGCACGAGGCTCAGCGTCTTTGGAGAACAGCGGATTAGTCCTCTGGAAGCGTACGAATTGGGTTTTCGGCAGAGGCAGTTTGTGGCAAACGCAAAGGGATACGTCTTCCGAAAGTCGCCTAGAGTCAGCGCATGGGGCCAGGATGTCGTTCGGCGACTGATGAATCCCGAATGGCCGATTTTTCAGGCGAGCTCTGGCGAGATATTTTGGACGTACCCGCCTGATATCGAACAGCGAACGGTGGACCGGCTAGAGAATGTTTTGCGACGGAGGGGAATTAAAGTCGTGGAGGTGGACGATATCGAAAAGCATATGGTGCTTGAAAGGCTTCGGGAGGCACCAGCGGATCTCGAGGGTGCGATTTTATGCAGCGGGAACGGACTGAGGCCACCGATCAGTTTAGAAAGCAGGGTCTTTTGGTTTGCGCGGGAGGTTGAAATGAGGAAAGAGTTGTCAGCGCAGAAGCAATTAGATTTGCTCCGCCTTAAAGCCGAGTACGAAGCCGACCACGGATACGATCTCTTGCACGGAAAAAAGCGGCGGAGAATCGCGGGCGAGGAGGTGAAGCGCCTGCTTTTCGATCCTTTCACGTTCCGTGGCTCACACATGTTAGAAGTCGCTTTCGTTGGCAGAGGGATCGCGCTGCAAATGAGGTTTAGGGAACGGAGGACGGAATCGGCGGCGATCCTGGCAGCTCGGTATTTGGAGGAGTTTAAGCGAGTGGAGGAGCAAGTAATTGATGTCCTGACTTGTGAGGCGTGAGTGTCAAATGTCTTGACGAGTTTCGTTTGAGCCGTACGTAAATGATCGGGGCGCTTCTAATGAATCATGACTGCTTATTTCAAGAACTTCGAGAGAGTGGCAACTACTCTGGGCCCTGCGCCGTGGCCTTCGACGATCCGATCGGCGAAATCAGGGGCACGGCAACGGTTCGCCTCGGACAGGATGCTAGGGCCGAAGCTGAGGTATCGATCGAGGAATTCCAGGCTCCGCCTGAATACGGCGACAATCTCCTGGCATTTCTAAATGCATCCCCGCCCAAGAGACAAGGCGAAAAGATGGTTGTATCGATCCCGGCTAGTGCCGATGAAAGGAGAATTCTTTCGCTCACGGTGGAGTCGGAAGAGGGAATTTTCTCGGCTTCCTCCGGCATTCTCATCACGCCGGTTCTGTTGGGTTTCCAAGCCAAAGAGACGCTCTCCCTGATATTGAATGACCTTGCGTTCAGCCCCAAAGCCGGGAAGGTCGCAAAATATTGGTTCCTCCCTCTCGTTGGGCCTTTTGGAGAACACTATCTAAGACGCGCGAGCGGAACGCATCCAATCGCACTCGATGGCGAAGGCTATGTCACCTTTTCCGTGGACGGCCTTGAATGTGGATTGCAAATCTTCGATCCGTCAAAGAAGCCGTCACATCACGCCGCTAGTTATGACGCGCTTGCCTTTGGTGAGGTTCGCGGAGCGCCGAGTACGTTGCAAGAGACTTGGGATACGCTTCCAAGAGGTTTAGTCGAAGCTCTTAGCTTCGCCGTGGGAGCGGATGTCACCGCGCCGTGGTTTGAACTTCGTGGAGATGATGGAAGCCTGATACAGAGGTATTTCTTTCGTGTCGGTCATCGCTCAGCACCTGAGGGATTCGCTGCCTTTTCCAAGGTCAACGAGTTTCGGTCAGGATCAGGCATTGGAGCGTTCCTGAAAACGTTTTTCGCTCTAACGCAAGATAAACGGGCCGCCCTGATTCCGCCTCTAAATCTAATTCGTTCTGGCGCACCTGGCTCCTTCAACATCGAGGACTCGATTACGGATTTGGTGAAGGCTCTCGATAACCTATGTAAGGCACGTGGCTTTGTCACCCAAGACCTACTTGGTCGCCTCGATCAAGACAATCAGCAGAGCGTCGTCAGCATTCTTGCGGAGGCTCGTAAGGGGTTGGGCGTGGTTTTGGCCGAGAACACTGCAAAAGGACGGCAGGAACAAACTGATGTTCTCAATACACTCGTCAGCAGGGTTGCGAATGCGACCTCAAAATCGAGGGATTTCGGTATCGCAGTAAAAGACCTCTTAACCGACTTGGGCCTCCAGGATGCGGAGGTCTTGGACTTTCACTATGGCAGTCTTGGACTTGGGCAATCTTGGGCCGGAATCCTCTCAGCCGTGCGAGGCGAGGTCATACACAACGGCTTTCTGCGAATCAAGGATGTCCGGTCCCTTCGGAGTTGGTTCGAATTCGCAAGGCACCTGCACGACTTGTGCAAACGAATTATTTTGCGCGAAGCAAAGTACGGAGGGTTGTACCAGGCTTCAACGAATCCTTGGCAGGGCGAATATGCCGTGGACCGGGTAAAACCGGCAACCAGTGTGAAGGACTTAGGGTTTTCTCATGTTCCCACGCAAATCTAGGATTCTGGGCGAGTTCGTGTCGGGGTGCTCCGCGAATGGCTTCTTCTAGGCTCACGCGTCTACATAAAGCCCGGCGCGGCCATGGCCTGCAAAACCTAACTGGGGCTATACTTCCTCTCATGTCTCGCGCAAAAGTAACGGCTGGCTCCGTGCGGCCAAATAGGAAAATTCATGCGGTTGAAACAACGAAAGCTGAAAACTTGCTGTGAAGAAAGGCTGGAGGAGTGAATCCCAAAGTGGTAACCGAGGAGTTTCAGAATGCAGCAGAATTCCACACCCAGAGTTGAAGTAAAGACGGACGACTCTGCGGTCAAAATTCAGCGGAAGGCGTCGGCACAGCGGGTAATAGACTATTTTGGTCCGTCACTACCAGATTCTAGATTGCTCTGTTTCATAGACGAGGCAAGCTCGCCCTCCGTTAGGAACGATCTTGGCCCCGCAAATCGTGCACTCTATGCGCCTATTCACGACATTGCAGATTTGGAAGGATGGCCGAATTGCGTTAGGGATTGCATCTACCCAAGCGACCCCTACGGCGGTCGCTCCCGCATTATCGACGACCTTGTTTATCTGCGCGGAAGTACTCGCGTCGATGAGGTGGGTTTGACAATGTCATTGGCGCATGAACTCCAGCACGCGATTCAACACTCTCAGACGCGGGAAATGTGGGCCGTAAACAGTCTCGTGGCCAACGACTTAAGGCGGGAGACTATCCAGAGCTTGGGCTTGGAGTGGTCTGATATTCCAATTGAAGTTGAAGCAAGAATCGTTTCCAAGCGCGTTGCTGAATGTTTCTTTGGTGAGCCGCGCGTCAAGCAACACATCGAGAAGAACATTGCTCAACCCGCCACGGAAGGCGACCGGAAAGACTGGCAGTTTGTCCGCACGTTGATGCCGTCGATGACAATCGAACTCACTGGTGAAACTCAACGACTCCTTAATCGAATAAGGGGCTACAGGTCCGAGCTTGAGGCTAGCCTCGAAGAAAAGAGACAGAACCCAGACTACGCTGACATCGACCTTGACGCATTTTTCATCCCACCGCGCATTGCGTAGTAAGTCGATTGCTGAATCTAGCGTCGACGCAGAGAGCGGGCTCGAACATTTAACGGATGGCGGCGTCTAATCTTGTGACGATCTGCGTAGCGTCCGGCCACCCTGCATTCACAAAAACATCGAGGATTTCGGCAAAGTACAAGGCGTTGGTACTTTCTCGCAGCAATTCCTTGTGATCTGCCAGCAACCTTTCGGAGAATTTAACGAATTCACCGATTGCAAATGAATCAAATTGGTAGCCGAATGTGCGTCCAGTAATGAGCCGCGCCGTCAACTTCAGGACATGTGCTGGATCGTAAGAGAGCAGCTTGTTGAAGGATTCCATTAGATTGTGAGCGGTTGATGGCCCGATAGGATGTCGATATTCTGAATCAGCGTTTACAATCGCGTTCCACACGTCCACGGATTCCTTGAAAAATACCCCGACGGCGAGATCGTCGGTCGGCTTCCGATCTGGCGCTGTTAACTGAGGGTCCGCATTTACCAGTATTTTTAATTTGAATACCAAGGTATCGAGCGTCATAAGAAGCTGCTTCCAAGATTCTGCTAGCTTGGGTGTGGCACGAACACTCGTTTTTGATTTCTCTTCAAGGACTTGGAACCCCAGGTCGACAGCCACGATCACTCGGGACTCAATTTCCCGTGCTCTGGAACGGATTGCGCTGCTACTAGCGTCGCTGCTCTCAATTTGATAAGTCAAATAAGCGGAAGCGGACGAAGCCATCAGCTGCAAGTGCTTTGCGTACCTGAGGGGAGACTTTTCAAATGACCGTAAGGCTTTATCCGCTGACTGTTCGCCTAAATAAACATAAAACTGGGTCAAGGAATCGACGAGAACTTCGAATACATCCTCTGGTCGTTGCTTAGGCAACTTTCGACGTAACAAACTCCTAAGGCAAACGACAACCCTTTGAGGCTCACGTTTGGCAATGAAAGGATGGCCAACTGTACGCACAAGTGCTACCAAAACCCCGGTAGCTTGTTCCGCCGCCAGCATCAGCTTCGCGATTTCCCAAAATAAATTACTGTCGTGTTTGTAGACACCACCCAGACCAATCGCTATCTGAAATCGAACGGCAGGTGATTTGTCGGCGCTGAGCGCTCTAAGCAGGCTCTGAAGTTGTGCATCTATTCCCCAATTATCAATACAGTGGATCATCGCTTGGGCTGCTTCAATTTTCGGGGTCGGACTCCACATGGGACGATCAAAATGTTCATCCGCTTTCTCTGAGACTTGTGGGTGCGGATAGACAGCGGCGTCGGCGGTAATGGCACGAGACACTGTCACAGCTTTACTCAGCGGCGGCAGCTCTCCATTTTTCACAATAGAGCGTGCTACGGCTGCTACCGTCGTAAAGACGTCCGTAACAACTTGTTCGTCGACGTCCTTGGAATCTTTGAGCTTGGCGTAAGCGGCCTCTAATGGAATCAAAACACCATCGATTTCATCTAAAGGCGGAACTCCGTTAACGTACTTAGTTTCAAATGCTGCCAGGGGCTCCTTGGCGGCGATCAAATCGCGATTCGCCTTCGTATCAGTATCGACGCCTTTGTGTCTGAGCCAATCCTCAGCGCTTACCGGCCTCGTGGTAACGGGGCCTACCGTGAAATGGGGCCTGTTATCCCGCAAGTTATTCCTCAACTTAGCCGACTGGATAGCGGTCTTGGAGCGTTGACTACGGTCGTGTTCAGGAATGCAGGCGAGAAGTCTGTCGCGTTCGCCATTGCGGTCGCGATAAATCTTTGAGATTTCGGTATTCGGCGTAGACCAAATAGCTTCCTCGACGCCTCGTTTCGCGTTGTCATTCAAGGAGTCGAATGCACGGGCAATCAGAGTGCCAGCCGCAACGGTTGTCTCTGGGGCGATGAGAATCTGTGGAGATTGCAGTAGCGGTAAGACAAAAGGCAGCAACTCGGGATCGTGGGTACTGCGTTCTATAACCCTTTTCCAGACCACCGGAAACTTGGTCTCTTTTGCAATGAGTTTGAATACGGTCCACACTGCCTCCTGCGTCAAAGCGTTGCTTTTCAGGCTGTCAGATAGGTGATGGAGAAGGGCATCTAACATTTGCAAGCTCACATTGTCCCGATAACCTTGGTCCCAGATCTCGCTCCTATCCGTTATCAACTGTGACTGGATTCCAGCAAATTCGAATGTGGTCGAATACTTGGCAATTCGTCGTGCGGCGCCGGCGTGCTCGCGTGTCACTTCGGCGGACACCGAACGAACGGCGGCCAAGGTTGCTCTGAGTAGATCTCGCTTCAAGAAATACGAGAACCGCACACCAAGAATGTAGTACGCCATTGAATAGTCTTGAGCGCGTGTGCTCGTGAGCATGAGCACTTTGCTGCGACTGATGTTCGTTTCCTCGCTCGATTCCTCCTTATATGCAAAGGCAGCGGCGTATACCTCCACTGCAAACTCGGGATCGTTTTCAACGATGGTATCGAGCTTGTTTGCCACCCAATAGGTTTCTTTAGGTGATGCTGTTCGCTTGCCAATTCGCTGTAGCACGCGACGCAGCACGCCCCGGACCCCATTGGGGTCAATCGGATAGAAGTTTGTCACCAGCGGAATGACACGCCCTGCCGCGATGTCCAATATTTGGTCCCCAGAGTCCTTCGATCGATCTGATTCGGCCTCTTCCCACATCCAGTTCAATAGCCGGATGCAGGCAGAGGCCAGCTGTACCTGCTCCTCTGTCGCCCAGCCACTATTACGGGATGCAATTTCAATGAGGGCTAGATATTCATTTAGAAAGGCGATGTCCAGCCGGTCTGAGAGTTCACTTAGCAGGCCGAGCCAGAGTGAAGCACGATGAGAAGTCATTCCACCAAAAGCTTGTATCGCTCGCAGAAGGGACACGATTGCCTTTAGCCCTACCTCACGAGGAAGCTTCCACAAAGGTATGAAATCATCTTTGGCCGTTGCGGCTCGGAAAATCGTAATGCCGGGGATGACCGTTACTCTTGCAGGTAGCGCGGAGTCCTTTGCGAAGAAACGTGAGGTGACAACCCAGAATAAATCGCGATCCTTATACCAAAGTAGTGCAAAGAAGTAGGACAGGCTCGGTCTGAAAAATATGCTCTTACGTGGGTCTTGCAGGAACGGAAAGAGTCGATGTTCATCCAATAAAAGTTTGGACACGGCGAAGTCAAACAGAATGTTATGGGAGTAGGCCATTCGTTCCGTCTGAGTCCTACGCAGGACTTCATCGCTGAGAAGCGATTTGAACGTACTAGAGGCCCCCGTCATTTTGTATGAATCTTGTAAAGCCACGGATAAGGTGCGGTTGTTGACCATTTCAGTTGTAACGTCTGTAAGAATCCGGATTCGGTCGTAGGAATCCTCGCGAACCGAGATGCGGTAGTGCCAGTAGCGTTCAAAGAGCTGAACTTCTGACTCGATCTCAGGAAGCCAATCGATACCAATCTTTTCGTCAAGAAGGTGGATCACCAACCAGAGGTTGAATGCGTTGCGCAATATCTCTCGCAGCTCGATTGATGCGGACGACAGAATCGGCGCGAGCCTGGTGTCCTGCTCCGCGGCTTCATTAAGATCTACGTCGCTGAAGACAGGAACACAAATGTATCGTCCAATTAGCCCAAGTGCAGGTGCATCGTCGGGCTTCTTGACGAATAGTCTTTGAACCTCAACTGACTCCATAGCATCAAACGATCGGATACTGGCAATAACAGTCCATTCGGGAAGCTCGCGGTGCACCTGACGAATGAGCTGCCTAAAAACTCTTTGTGATGCTTCTGCCCTGAGAGCATCTAGCGAATCGATAATGAGAAATTTGCGTGCTCCCTTGTAGGCCTTTAGCGTTGGGATGATACCGGCAGGGGTTTTGAGGCTCGCTTCCAGCTGGCTTAGGGATTCGACATAGTTATGTTCTTCAGCAAGGAGAAGGAGTACGTCATCTCCCGCTTTGTCATGGCGTGCCGCGAACTGCTGTAAAAGCCAACTCTTCCCTGACCCGGGCCCGCCGACCACCAGCAGTGACCCAACCTGCGCCATTTGCTCAAGGCTGTTGAACAGTTCTGTTCGTCGTAACTCCATCATTCCAAATCCCCTGTCTGGCGTCGGACGATATTCCGGCGGGTGATTTGCTTCAAATGCTCAACACCAACTTGCAAAGCCTCCGGCGTTGCTTCGGCAGGGGGTGGCGCAACTCCTCCAGGCTCGACTATTTCGAACACCTGTTCGTGTACTGCGGCAGGATGCTCATCAGCAAGCCGCTCTGCACTCAAGCCGGAAATGTCCCTCCTTAACCGCATCAACAGCTCACCATACTCGGCGAAGTTTTTTGTCCGGTTCAAGAAGAAAACTGGCTGGATTCCGTATCGTATCAGCAAGTTCAGCGTGACAACTGATTCGCGGTCAGGATCGGGAAGCGCCATGACACCGAAATGCCTGGGTTCTAGCGGTTGGGCGTTCCCTCCGAGAGCCATTCTGGCGTGTCGGAAACCATAGAGCAAATCGAGGTCTTCAAAGGAAAATCCAAAGAAGACCAGCCGGGCCCCAACCGGGATGGTATTCCAAAACTGTTGAAAAACTGGGGAGCGCACATATATTCCATAGTCGTCTTCGGTGAGGATAATCTGTTGGGGACTGTCGTATCTTCCATGTACGTGAACTATTCGCCTGGTATAGCCATCATCCGCGTAGTTAGTGATGAATTGAGGAGCGGCGGCATCGTGCAGGCAAATAGAATGCGGCTGGGCAGAGGGCGAGTGATGCTGTTCAAGGCCCGTATCGTAATTGCTGGTCAGGAGATGCTTAAAAGGCAATTCGACGAGGTCCGCAATCGATGCAATGACACCCTCTCGACTACCGAAGAGCTGGGCCATAAGTGGAAAGTACCCTTCGCCGAGATTTTCCTTAAGTACTTGCGCCTGCACCAGTGGCGATTGCTTACATTCGCGCAATACTTGTTGGACCGTAATGGGTTGGCCATTCGATTCGATATTCTCACCGCGTGCGTGCCTAACTTCGAGGGCAAGGCGCTCAATTAGCTCTGGCCAGTTTGGATAGCCCAAAGGTTTGGTGACGCCAGCGCCGGCGAACGCAAGCGAGTGTCCCGAGCGAACCACGTCGACAAGTTGGCCGTATGCAGCTCTATTTCGCGGACTGTCGATGATCACACAGCCGCCACGAAGCACTGCGAAGGGCTCACCGATTGAGGCATCTGGGTGCGATCGCGCGTCTAGGATACGATATTATACAGAGGTTAACGATACTAGCGGTAGTGCCGAAGTTCCACTGCGATTGCGCCAATTAGGTTATTAATAGAGAACGGGCTTATTAAAGCGAGCTTGCAGAAGAGCAATGCGAGAATTGATGCATTCAAAGCGTGGAACTTACGTCTCGACAACTATAGCGAACGAGACGGTGAAAGCTTTTGTGCCGTCACCTTTGCCCCCGAGGCGGCAATAAGGGTTCCAAGGACTACCAAGTCCTTCTTTTTCAGTCCGAGCCCTACTTCGTAAGTCGTTGAAATGCCAAGCGTGGGTTGTTTCGATCCCCACCGCCCCTACCAAATTCCCAATCTTTCCAAGGGTTTCGCAGGGCCAAAAGGTACGGAAGTACCGAAAAGTACCTCATGGTTGTGAAAGTACCGATTCAATCTGGCCCATCGCCTCGCAGCGGCGCTCCCGACCTCTCACTGGCGACGACACCGCCAAACCGCTTTACCTCATCGGGCCTGCGCCTCCGCTAAACACCGCACGGCGCTGGGGCTTCCTGCGCAAGTTCCTTCATAACCTAGAGAAGCTGTCCACTGCAATTGACAAATGCGGGATGCGGGCGTAGATTCCCAGCCAGCGTGTACGTGATTGGGAGCCTTCAATGGCGAAGCGTAAACGCAGCAGTATGGACGAAGCGATAAAGTTTCTGAGAAAGGCGAACGAGGCCGCAAGGTCTTTAGGGCATCTATTAGAGAAACTGCTTCTGATATACCTGCTGCTACGTTACCACCCATGGTAACGCTCACGCCCGGATTGCCGCTGCCCTTGCCTTGCGAAGTCCGGGCGTGGCATTTCTGTAAGACATCTCACTCAATCTTTCCCATTAGATGAGCCGTGGACAGGGCTGACACGAGAAGGCCGCTAACGCCATTCGTCGCAACGAAGTGAAGATCCGCAAGGCTCTTTCCCCTGTTGCGTGTTTGCCCGCTGTCACGCAGTCCTGATCCGCCGCTTCAATTCGTCTTTCGATGATGCAGAGTGGAGGAGTTCACTCCTCCCCAGAACTCAGCACAGGATCACTTGTTGGGGACTTCTCTTTGCACGACGTCATAGCCCGTCGTGTAATAGGGCGTGCCGTCCTTGTTGAAACCTGCGACCTTCGGAACTTTTTCAATCCTGTACTCAGTGTGAGTTCCTTTGCGAACAGAGGTAGTCGGGTCTGCAAGTTGTGTAGGATGCAAGCTTGCTGTTACGGTCGAGTCGCTGCTATGAACGGCGTAATGCCCGAGAGCTTGAATGCGAAGATTCTGTTCGCGAGCGGCCCAAGTCCTCTCGTAAGCGCTCGTCTCGCCCGTCAATGTTTCGAGCTCTTTTTCGAGTTCGCAGATCTTCCGCCCATGCTCACGAGCCTCTTGTACTTCCCATTCGGCAGCAGGGGAACCCCCTTCGAAGGTTAAAACCGCCCACAATCCTTCAAATGAAATGTTAAACAGATTCCTGCTCAGCTCAGCCCGCTCGGCTCTAAGCTCACGCCTGAGGTTTGCCGCAGTGGTTTCCGTAGAGGGAGCGGTTAACATGCGTGTTTCGGCTTGCGGGTGCAGAGTTTCGTTTTGGGTGTGAACAAGTGTTCCAGTCCTCGCCTGATCCTGTGTCCTTTTCAGGTCGCGCGAGAGTGAATCCAACGTTTGCGAGAGCTGTATCTGCTGCGACAGGGAGTTGTCGAGGGAGGTTTGTGCTCGTGCTTGTATCCCGAATCCGCCGAGCCCCACCAGTACCACCGTTATGATCTTTTCACCGAAACTTAGCGCCGCCCCCGAGCATTTCATTTGAGCCACCTCTTGGGAGTATCGCTGACCGATGCCAATCACCTCGGGTGTCCTATTCACATTAGATGCGCGCTGTCGGAAAAGGTTTCCGAACCTCTCACGTAGCAATCCTTCCCAACGCTCAGGGATATCCGGTTCTGTGTTTCTTTGCAGAGGCACGGGGTGACAACCGGAATTCCGGTCCACAAGTCCGTAACTGGGAAGCTCCCCCTCAGGAACGCGACCTTATCAGGGGCTTTTATGGTGCTATACGTATAGTTCTATGTTGTAGTTGTACTGAAATCGATGTAATTGGACCGAAACATTTTGGTTGACAACACGGGCGCATCGGGTTTATGGTCTGAGTTAGTTAAATAACTAACTCCTGTGAGTCGGAGAATATGCGAACGGCACAACCGGACAAGCGAACGCGACTGATTGAGACTGCGACGAAGCTGGCGTATGGACGCGGTTTCCGAGAGACGAGTCTGGCGGACATCGCCGAGGCGGCTCGCGTTCCGGTAGGCAATGTCTACTACTACTTCAAAACCAAGGAAGAACTCGCCGAAGCCGTGGTAGAACGGCGCCTCGAGGAGTTTCGCGCAGCCCGGGCGGAGTGGGACCGCTTGAGTTCTCCGAAGGAGCGGCTGTTGGCTTTCGTGGGGAGCGTCCAAGCGAACCGGGAGCAACTTGCGCGCGGAGGATGCGCTCTTGGCGGACTGTGCACGGAGTTGCACAAGGAGGGCGGCGCTCTCGCGAAGAGATCCGCGGCGCTCTTCAATGAGCCCATGCGTTGGCTTGAGGAGCAGTTCCGGACCGTTGGCCATGAAAAGGATTCACGAGAACTCGCGGTCCATTTGTTCTGCGCCTTTCAGGGCATGGCGGCTGTTGCGCTCGGCACCAACGACCGCGAGGTGGTGGTGATGGAGGCAAAGAGGCTTAAAGACTGGATCGGGACCTTGTGACACGCAGTCATCGAGCAACCAGAGAGGATCGGCACCAAGAAGAACAATAGGGTCCGAAGTGTTCGGAAGCCGGACGGCGTCTTTGAGTAGAGCGGGGTATTTAATTATGAAACTCACGAACAATACGATTTTGATCACCGGCGGTGGCAGCGGCATCGGTTACGAACTCACCAAACAACTCACGGCACTTGGTAACACGATTCTCATCACGGGCCGCAATCAAGCTCACATGGACCGAGCGAAAGCGGCCTTTCCAAAAATTCACACCTTTCGAAGCGACGTTTCCGATCCGAAAGCGATCGCCACTCTTTACGAACAGGTCACCGAACAATTTCCCGAGCTCAACATTTTGATCAACAACGCCGGCATTATGCGCGAGATCAATGTTCACGACAAAGCCGGAAGCCTCGAAGACATCACTCGAGAGATTGAAATCAATTTGAGCGGGCCGATTCGCATGGTGAAACAGTTTTTGCCGCATTTGAAAACAAAATCACAGGCCGCAATCATGAACGTTTCATCGGGATTGGCATTTGTTCCATTGCCCATTTCACCGGTTTATTGCGCCACCAAGGCCGGTCTGCATTCATTCACCGAGTCTCTTCGTGTGCAATTGAAAAACTCCAAAGTGAAGGTATTTGAGCTAGCACCGCCGGCGACACAAACCGAACTCTTGGGTGCCTTTAATTCTGAAGACATGAAAGGCGTTTCTATCATGAAGGTGGAAGACATGGTTAAAGTCGCCGTCAAAGGAATGCAAACCGATCGATTTGAAATTCGTCCAGGTCAGGCGAATCAGCTCAAAATGATGAGTCGCGTGGCGCCAGGATTTATTTTGAAACAAATGAGCCGATCGGTTGATCGCATGCTTGGCACACACAATTAATTCAAAGCTTGTTATGACCAACAAGCACTGCGGGCAGAATGGAGCTTTTATGAAAATTGTTTTAATTGGCGCACACGGAAAGATCGGGGAGCTGGTTCAAAAAGCATTGGCGGGTGCTGGCCACGAGATAGTCAAGGTCGGACGCAAATCGGGCAATTTCCGAGTCGAGATCGAGAACCGCGAAAGTGTCAGAAAGCTTTATCAAGCCGTCGGCTCGTTTGATGCGGTGGCCATTGCAGCAGGTGAAGTCGCATTTGCTCCGCTTTCGGAACTCACCGCTGAAAAATGGGAGTTCTCGTTGGGAAGCAAGCTCATGGGTCAGATTAATCTGGTTCAGGAGGCAATCCCGTTCATCAACGAAAAGGGATCATTCACTTTGGTTTCGGGCGTTCTTAATGAAGAACCGATCTTCGCCGG
>Ga0210394_10000327_pt1 | contig 109038 bp, 90 predicted proteins | sample IncBWC12MmetaG_FD_160121 | JGI IMG/M metagenome (GOLD analysis project Ga0210394, IMG submission 160121) | Forest soil microbial communities from Barre Woods Harvard Forest LTER site, Petersham, Massachusetts, United States - Inc-BW-C-12-M | ecosystem: Environmental > Terrestrial > Soil >...
TACGAGAGGACCGGGATGAACAGACCTCTTGTGTACGAGCTGTCCCGCCAGGGGCATCGCTCGGTAGCGAAGTCTGGAAGAGATAATTGCTGAATGCATCTAAGCAAGAAGCTCGCCCTAAGATAAGGTTTCCCAAGGCAATCAATGCCTACGAAGGGCAGTCGAAGACTACGACTTTGATAGGTTGGAGGTGGAAGTCCGGCAACGGATGAAGCTGACCAATACTAATCGCCCGTTCGGCTTAATCATAAAACTTTCTCAATCCGTCTTTGAGGAAGAAGCAGATGTGGCCTGCAACGGTCACAGCTCAGAATTCTGGCCCGGCATGGGCTGGAAAAAACTGACCCGGCAAGGGTCAGTAAAAATCTGATCGCCTTTTCTGCACAGTGTTGTTCGACCTGTAGTCGAACTTGTAATGCCAGCCAATCTCTGTTGTCAGCATCGCCGCCTTTGTTTCATGGCGATGCTGCCGAATTTCGGCAAAACAATTTCGAAGTCTCTTATACTTTTGGTTCTTGCTCACAACTAAGAACTAACAACTAAGAACTTCAAAACGATTCGAAGCTTCTCTCTATCTTTGCTCTTACTGAAAACGGAGCACTGAAAACGTTCTCACTCTCTCCGTTCTTACGGACGACTGAGAACTGAAAACAGAGAACTTCAAAGAGTTTCCGGTGGTCATACCGCGAGGGTCACACCCGTTCCCATCCCGAACACGGTAGTTAAGCCTCGCCGGGCCGATGATACTGCACGGGCAACTGTGTGGGAACGTAGGTCACCGCCGGGATTAATTTAACAAAGGCCGGTCCCGGTCTTAACCGGGACCGGCCTTTTTCTTTTTCTCTCAGTCTGTAGCGGCGGGCTTCAGCCCGGCCCTTCTCCGTTTTCCCTCCCTCCATCTTTGTAGTGGCGCAGCTCGCTGCGCCCGCCCATTCCGCGCCTTCTCGCCCCTCCCAGCCCCGTCATTTCGAACGAAGCAGGCCGATCTTTTCTTCCGCGTTCGCTCCTGCGAACGCGTCGGCCTGCGCAGAGAGAAATCTCTCTTCTCTTGCGTCCTCCAACTTCTAGTTTCTACTTTGCTGCTTTCGCCCGTCGCCCAAAGACGTTCTTCGGAAGTAAGGCGCGGCTGCCGGCCTCCACGAGGTGTCACTTGAGGCCGAAATATTGCATCAGCCACTCCGTCAGGACTTCTTGCCCGATCTTCACTCCAATTTTGCCCCCGCCCACGAGAACCTTCGCGCCGTGCTCGCTTATCCAGGCTTTCACCTTGGCACCAATTTTCTTCCCACCGTCCGCCCGAATCACCTCGTCGAGTTTTTCCAAATCTGCCTTCTCGAGACCTGCGTTACTCAGCACCGATTCAAGGGCCTGCCTGTCACCTGCCGCAACGATATTTTGAGTGTGCGCCGAGGCATCCATGCTTGCATGCCCAAAAGCCACGTTCGTGTTACCCCCGGTATTCTGAAAAATAATGTTCTGAATTTTCGATGTCTCGGCAGCTTGTATCCTGCTGAGGTCGGCGTAAGACGTCCCAAGTTCATCCTTCAGTTGGAGCGCCATGTTGAGCGTACGATTCCTTATCGAATCTAGTAGTTCGACTATCGTGCTTTTTGAGATTTCCTGCCACGCCGATACAAGCACATATCTGCCTTGGAAAAAACGCGACTGGTAAAAAAGCGCCAAATTACTCGGCCACGGAAATGCGATATTATCCTGCTCCTGGTTTGCCACATCCTGATAGGCGCTGACAGCTTGCGCCAGATAAACCACTTCGCCAAAATCCCGATGTTCCTTATTGAGAGCCGCGCTTGGGATCGGCCAGTTTCGCGCACCTGAGCCAAACCGGCCAGTAAAATTCCCTTTGGCTTCAGCCTGAACGACCCGATACTCGGGGATGGTTTGGGTGGTAGGGTATCCGTTGAGTTCCTGATTTGCCCAGGTCTTTAGAGTCTCGTTCTTCAACTCGTGCCCTAATAGGAGACATTTCCGCAGAATGTCCGGCAGCGGCTGCTTGCCATCTACCGCGAGACTGATTATGTCATCGAGGAGTGCCGACATTTTCTATTCTCCTTCGGTCGGACGAACACGGCTGATAATCGATTCAGAATTGGACCTTAGAACTATCATTTGGGACAAATGGAGAAGCCAATCGTTGCTTGACTCGCGGTCGAGCACAAGTGTTAGCATACTCGTATTATGTCTGACGCATGTAAGATAGAGCCATCTCTCAGTGAGCCCTGTGGCAGTTTGAACTCCAAGCAAGGCAAATCCGTAATTGAACCTTCGGAAAGGTTTGAGCCTCTGAGGCAAATGCAACTGGCTATCCCGCCCCCCGTGCTCGTGGCTCCAGCAATCCCTTCTTTAGCTCCTACACATGCGATCGTCATAACGGATCACCAGATCCTTATGCTAATCCTGATCCTCTCGTTTGTCCTTCTATGCGCAGCTATTGCCATTTGTGCTGCACGAGGTTAGGGACCACTTGTGAAGTCATCGGCTATGGGAACAGACCCCAATAGTTGCGCAATCTGCGATTGGCCGCCGGCGGGCGTCAAAATGCGAAACAGCGGTGCATTTGACGGCCTGCTGATCGAGTGTCCGCAGTGTGGGAAGTACGAGCTGGCCAATCGAGAAGCAATCGCTCAGAGTTTTCGCTGGACCCCCGAAATCAAGAAAGCACTGTCCTGCGCGGCGCGACAAGCGTCGGAGAGCGGACAAACCCTCGGCATCACAAGCGCAAATGCCACCGATTTAGCCCGACCCCATATGAACACACGGGTCTCCGACAATCAGGAGCGACTACTCCGAGAAATCGCAAGGAGAGCCGGCAGGCCAGAAAGTAGCGCTAGGCTCGCGCCTGCTACGGATTTCACTTTGATTGACTGCTTTAGCAAAGAAGAGTTCCTCTGGTACATCGAATGGCTAAGCATCCAGAAGCTCGTGTTTCAGACCGGTGCTGGCCCGACGCTCATTGAGCTGACGCTTTCTATGGAGGGCTGGACAAAAGTTCAGCCACTTCCTCGCCCCGGCGGCTTTCCGGGGCGGTGCTTTGTGGCCATGTGGTTCTCGGACGAGACTCGGGCAGCGTACGAGGGCGGCATTGAGCCCGCAGTCTCGCTTGCCGGGTTCAAACCCATCCGAATTGACCTCAAAGAGCACAATAACGAGATACCTGATGAGATCATCGCAGAGATCCGAAATTCGGAGTTCATGGTCGCGGATTTCACCGGACAACGCGCCGGCGTTTACTACGAAGCTGGATTCGCGATGGGCCTCGGTCGCAAGGTGATCTGGTGTTGCCGAAAAGACGAGATTAGCAAGCTCCATTTCGACACGAACCACAAAAATCATATTGTCTGGCAGACCCCCGAAGAACTACGCGAGCGGCTTTACGCTAGGATCAGAGCGACGATTCTTGAGCAAGGTTGACGGTTCAGGCGGGTGGTGTAGCCCAAACAACAAATCCTAAGACGCCTCCCAAGCTCCAGGTGAATCTATGGCAACGGTATTCGCAAAGCTGAATCTCAAAGACCACAAACAGATTGTGGTCCTCGACTCACCGGGCAGTTTCGAAAGCGAGCTCGCTGCGCTGCAAGGTGTCGAAGTCCTTCGCGATCTGAAGAAAGTAAAACAGGTAACGTTTTCCCTGGCGTTCGTGACTACCCCGCAACAGATCGATGCCTTGGCACCCAAGCTTGCCCGTAAGGCGGAAGGCGACGCCATCCTATGGTTCGCCTATCCCAAAGGGACCTCGAAGAAATACAAGTCGCAGATCAGCAGGGACCACGGCTGGAATGTGCTTGGCCAGGAAGGTTTTGAGGCTGTCCGCATGGTGGCGATTGACGAGGATTGGTCCGCCAAGCGCTTCCGCCGCGCCACCTTCATCAAGAACATGACCCGCCCCAAGAACCATCGCCTGACCGACCGCGCCAAGCCCTAGCCGGCTGCCACGGCGGGTCCGCCAGCCTCTTCTTCCGTGGCCAGGGGACTCCCTGCCCGCGACTCTTGCGCAGCGGCGCAGCCAGAATTATCTACGCTCTTGCACTCTTAAGTTTTGGGTATTCCGCGCAGGTATGCATTGCAAATTCTTCATCCCGCCGCCGCTGGTAGTGCTCCTTCATTTCTTGCAGCGAGTTCCCGGTGGGTGGTCCCGCGGGATGGAACACCCATCCGCATCCTGCGCAGCCGAACCCTTGAAACCGCGGCTCTTCAATCCATACAAGTATGCGCAGCGCGTCCATCCGCGGACGCCTCGCAAGTTGTGCGTACGTTGCAGTCTCGGGCATTGCTTCTCCTTGCTGGCCGGGTTGCCTTGGATTTGTGCCGAATGGACCAGCGGAAAAAACAAAAGTCGCATTCTTCGCACCGATACGGTCGAATCAGCATCTTGGCCAGGAAGGGCTCAACAACTCCTCCCGTTCTTGATCTGCGGACTCGCTCGCTCTGACAGGCCGGGCAGCAAATCGACTCCGCAGCACTCTTCAACGTAGGGAAGAATGACAACTCCACCGCTAGCCTTGATTTTCCGATCGATCCCATTCCTTACTCTCCCTTCGCTTACATACTCCTTTTCAGAACGGTCCTCGTCCATCAGGCAGGCCCTCCAAAAGCCCATCGGGTAATCGCCCTAGAGCCAGCGGTTCTCAGGGTGCAGGTTTTGACTTTTCTTGTTTCTTGGAGGGCTGGTCTTTTCGTGGGTGCCCCATACGCGGGTTAGGCGTGTGGGGGTTTTGACTTTGCGCGCTGCGTCGTTCCTCTACAGTTCGCGCCGAAAATCATAAAAGACACGAATGAGGTTGCCATCCAGATCGGCGGCCATAAACTCGCGCAGCTTCCACGGTTTGTCCTCGGGCTCGGAAACGATCTTCGCGCCCGCAGCCTTCCATTCTGCGAAGAGTTCGTCGACCTCCACCTTGCTGTTGAGATTGAGCCAGAAAAGGATGGGGCTTAGGTTCCCGTAGGACTCGCGGAAGGAGCGATTGGTGATAAACAGCCTGCAATTCCCCTTGGAGATGCCGGCAATGCCCCCTGGGTCGTCCCCCCAATCGAGGGTGAACCCGAGCGTATTGACATAGTAGGCTGCGGCTTTGTCCACATTCGCCGCCGGAATCTCCGGCACCGCAGCAGGAAACGCCATGGGTTTCATGGGTTGATCGTAGCACGCTCAAATGCTGCTTGGATGCACTGGGATGAGACCCTTGAATCTGCTGAAGTCGGTCACGTTCATCGTGAGTATGTGGTTGACACCATGCACTTACATCGCCGCCGCCAAACGCGCATCGTGCACCTGCACTCCCGAAACCCCAAACTCCACGATCAGTCTCCGCCACTCTTGGTAAACGGCTTCACTGTCCGGCAGCAGCCTCATGCCGGATTCGATCGCCCGCGCCTCGCGCTCCGCCTCCCCAACCGAGACCCCAAGCCCATTTCGCTCGATAGGCCGCGTCATCGCGTTCCAAAGCTCAGCGATATTTTGGTGCGTGAAATAGAGAATTGCGCCTTCGCCCGCAAGTCGCGCGAGTACCGTGTCTACTACTTTGTGCTGAGGGTCGGAGCGCCGTGTGATTCGCAGGAGAATGTTCGTATCGACGAGACACGAAGCAATCGCCATCTAGTTGTGGTCCTGATAAATCCACTCGCGCGAGGTGGTTTCCGGGAGCGGCGGAATCTTGTCGGAAAACTGCGCCAGCGAATCTAGCCACGCTCGAATCTCTTCAGCGCTGCGCGCCTGCGAATCCCCCGGCCGCTGCTGCCCAAGCTGCTGCGCCAGAATCTCCAGGACGTAATCCTCGACCCGCAACCCGCGCGATTTCGCCCGCGCCGCCAATTCATCCGGAATTTTGACCGTCACTTCCATGAAAAAAGTCTAGCACGAATGTTCGCAAGGTGCCGCACCTACGGTTCTCAGTGTGCGGCTTTTGGCTCTGCTTATTTCTTGTACGCCTTCTTACCGGTTGAACCGTTAACCCCTCCTCCGTAACCATTCAATCCCCAATCCTCCCCATTCGCTGCATTTCACTTAGCCTGTCGTAACTCCCATGCTATCCTTTTCCGTGTATTTCGAGCCTCATCTCCGCCGGCCCGTCTCCCAACCGAGTCCAGCCCCATTTCTTGGTTTTCCCAACCTTCTAACCTTCAAACCTTCCAATGTGCAGACGTTCCGCTCCTTCCCGCCGAGCCTCTCAAGCCACCAAATTTCAGCCGCCCGTTTATTTTCTTTCACTTACGAATTTCCCATTTTTTATCCCCTTTGTTTTGACATTCATGCATGTAATGGGGGGGGGTGTACCCCCCTCCCAGCTTTCCAACTTGCAAACGTTCCGACGTTCAAACCTTCAAACGATCCATGTCTTTTATTTTCATATCGTTACGCACTGTTTCGCGCAATGGGCGCAGGTCAACCCCTGTGGAATCAACATCTTCCACGCACTTCGATCGCCATGGGGGGTGTACTCCCCTCCCAACGTTCCAACGTTTCAACGTGGAACGATCCGAGCACACCTGCCCCACCGTTCCATTGCGCTACCCAAGGAGGACGCTATCCTAGCAATAGCATGAAGCTCCTGCGCAAACTCGCGATCGTGGTGCTGGCGGCTATCGCCACATTCTGCTGCTGGCTCACAGCTACTGGGGCCACCGACCCACCTGCGGATGACTCCACCATCTCCTCCGCGATCTGCCCCATCGTCTATCCCGTGGACCAAACCCCCACCGCGCGAGGCTACCGCTACGTCTTCTTCGGCAACGCCTTCTTTATCAACAAGCAGGGCTACCTGCTGACCGCCGCGCACGTTCTGAGCTCCTTCCGCAACGGCGGCGGACAGCCTCACATCCTGGTAGATCGCCCCATGGCGCCGCCCCAATTGCTCCCAGCGGAAGTCGTAGCGGTGGACTGGGAACACGACGTAGCCGTCCTGCGCGCCACGCCCAATCCCTTCGAGGGAAGATTTAAGGTCTCGTATCTGCCGCTCACCGCCGGGCAGCTGCTCCCGGGAAAGTCCGTGCTGGCCGTGGCCTTGCGCCCCGTCAAGATCCAGAACCCGCACACCTACGAGCTGCCCGCCAAAGAAAGCTTCGCCGCGCGCGTCCTGAACTACCAATTCACGCAAGAGGAAAAAGGCGCCGGCGATACGGAATTATTTCTGTTCAGCCACGAAGTGCTCCTCGGCCAGAGCGGCGCTCCCGTCGTCTCCGCCGATTCGCACGAAGTAGTGGGCCTGGTGGACGGCCGCTGGCTCCATCCCGGCGAGGCAAGCACAGCCGACGAGCCAATGACGGCGACCCTGGGCGCAGCCGTGCGCATTCATTACGCGCTAGCACTGCTTCAGGAAAAAGGAATCGCCTGGCAGACCGCAGCGGGAGCCGCGCCGTCGTCGCAAGACGCAGCCGCGCAACCAAAAAATTCAGCCGTCCCTGTTCCACTTTCCCTGGTCGCCTCGCCATTCCCCTCGCAATCGCTTTCCGGAGGCGAAGTTCTGCTCGACGCCCTGGTGAACGCCAGCGGCAAGCTCGAAGACATCAAAGTGGTGAAGGGCGAAAGTCCCTTCCGCGAAAAAGCCCTCAGCGCCATGCGCACCTGGACGTTTCTTCCCGCCCGCGCCGACGGAAAAGCAGTGGAAGCACGCATTGGCGTCACATTCCAATTCCCGCAAACGTTCCTCGCGGCGTCGTCGAAGCGCGCGCGCGAGTACGGCGAGCCATCAGCGAACCCACTGGATCACGGGCCGCAACCAGTGGCCACTGTCGAGCCGGACTCTTTGCCGAGCAGCGCCGGCGAAGGCAGCGTGATTTTATTCGACGTCGTGGATAAGCAAGGCCAGATTACATCCACGAGCGAAGTGTACGGTCTGCAATCGCTCACCACTGCAGCCGAAGCCGCCGTGCATCAATGGCGTTTCGCACCAGGAAAGCAGGCCGGGACAGACGCGGACTCAGCCGCCGTCGCCGTTTTCATCTTCCGCCGTTCAGTTGTAGCCGAAGGTGTAGCGTCCGCGAAGAAATCGAAGTGACGCAGCAGGCTTATTTTGTGGAACGCTCTGGCGTGAAGTGACGTGATATTTGCAGTTCGTAGTTAGGAGACGAATCAGAACAAACGCGGCTGCCGCTTCGGCAATTCGCGCCCAAAATATTCGTAAGCGCGCGGAGTCGCCACGCGCCCGCGCTGGGTGCGGTCAATCATTCCGATTTGCATGAGGTACGGCTCGTACATTTCTTCGATCGCGTCCTCCTCTTCGGAGAGCGCCGCCGCAAGCGTGCCAAGCCCAACCGGGCCGCCCGCATATTTATCGAGGAGCGCAATCATCAGATTGCGATCGACTTCATCGAGGCCGTGGTCGTCCACGCCCAGCATTTGCAGCGCTTCCTGGGCCACGGCGCGAGTGATGCGGCCGTCCGCACGCACCTCCGCAAAATCGCGCGAGCGCCGCAGCAAACGATTCGCGATCCGCGGCGTTCCTCTGCACCGCCGCGCGATTTCTTCCGCGCCGCCTTCGTCCATCTGGATGTTCAGGATTTTGGCGGAGCGGTGAATGATAATCAGCAAATCTTCCGGCTCGTAAAAATCAAGCCGGTGGACGATGCCAAAACGCGAGCGCAGCGGCGCGGTGATCAATCCCGCGCGCGTAGTCGCGCCAATCAAAGTAAAGTGCCCCAGCTGGAACGGATGAATGCGCGCCCCCGGCCCCTGCCCGATAATCAGGTCCACGCGAAAATCCTCCATCGCGGGATACAGAACTTCTTCGACTGCGGGCTGCAGCCGGTGAATTTCGTCGAGAAAAAAAACTTCTTTTTTCTCGAGCGAAGTCAAAATTGCAGTCAAATCACCTTTGCGTTCCAGCAGCGGTCCCGCGCTGGTCTTGATCGGAACGTTTAATTCGTTCGCAATAATTTGCGCGAGCGTGGTTTTTCCCAGTCCAGGCGGGCCATATAAAAGCACATGGTCCAGCGCCTCGTCTCTGCTGCGCGCCGCGTCAATCGCGATTTGGATATTTTCCTTGACGCGTTTTTGCCCGATGTATTCGTCCAGGCGTTTCGGCCGCACACTGACTTCTATGCGCGCGTCTTCGTCAAACGTCTGCCCGGAGACGATCCGCTCCGGCTGCCGTTGCTGCATCATCCGTTTTGCTGTTGCGTCAGCCATTGTTTATGCCGATCTGGCCGCGCGGCCTTTAGGCGCGCTCAAGGAATGCAAAGCGCCGCGCAATACTTTTTCAAAATTACCCAAGCCCGTTTCGCGTTTTGCTTCTCCGACGGCGCTTTCGGCGGCGCGCGCGTCGTATCCTAAATTTATGAGCGCGGAAATCACGTCGGCTTCGATGCCAGCGGGCGAGGACGCCGCGGGTTTTTCGGATTCCACCGCGACGGTTTCCAACTTGTCTTTCAGTTCGACTACCATGCGCTCGGCCGTTTTCCTGCCGACGCCGGGAATTCTCGTCAAGCGAGCCAAATCGCTTCCGCGAATCGCGGGCACCAATTCCTCGACACTCATTCCGCTCAAGATTTTCAGCGCGAGGGTTGGGCCGACGCCGGAAGCCGACAGCAGCATTTCGAAAAAATGTTTTTCGCGAGAGGAAACAAAACCGTAAAGCGCGAGCGCGTCTTCGCGAACGTGCGTATGAATCAGAAGGGTGACTTCGGTGTGAAGCTCGCCAAGCGCCGCATAAGTGGAAAGGGGGACTTGCACGACGTATCCTACGCCGCCGACATCCACGAGCACTTGGTTCGGTCTTTTTTCGGCGAGCCGTCCGCGAAGCTGGCCAATCATCGTTCGCCAGTATTGCCGCTTTTCCTTCGCCCGTCAACGCGCCAGTAGAGATTGGGCGGCGGAAGGATGACCAGGACCTGTTCAGGAGAGAGAGATTATCACGCGGACTCTCCAATTCGAACGCGCTAGCGGTGAGCGAGAGTAGCCGAGAAAATCAAAACCGGACGGCCAATGTGGCCGAGATTAACGGCGGTTGCGGTCTTTGCGGACGGCTTCGTCGATCAGGGCGTCCAATTCACTGCGCGTCAGCTTGACGTCGTCGTCGGTGGTTTCTCCGCCATCGCTGGTGATGGGCAATTCCGCGCCGCCACCGGGCGGGGGAGAAACGAAGTAACGCGGCCGCGCAGCCATCAGCTTGGCGACTTCCCGGCCGGAGAGCAGAACCGGCTCGCCTGCAAGCTCCGCAGCAAGGGTAATCTTCGCGCTGTGCTCGATGGTCTCCATTCGAAAGAAGGCGGTGAGCAGGTCCGGTCCGCAAGTGACTGCGCCATGATTCGCCAGTAGTAGCGCATCGTAGTGCGGAACAAATGGCTCGAGGGACGCACTCAGCTCCGGGGTTCCCGGCGTCGCGTACTGCACCAAGGGAATCTGGCCGAGTCCCACGATGACTTCTGGAAGCAGCGCTTGATTCAAAGAGCGACCGGCCACCGCAAATCCGGTGGCTGTCGGCGGGTGCGCGTGGCACACGGCCTGCACGTCCGGCCGCATCCTGTAAAACAACAGGTGCATGTCCAACTCGGAGGAGACTTTACGATCTCCCGCGAGCTGCCGCCCATTCGAATCTGTGACAACCAGATCCCCGGGATCCAGAATGCCCTTGTTCATACAGGTGGGGGTGGTAAGAATGCGGCCGTCCTCGAGCCGGACGGAGAGATTGCCTTCGCAAGCGACGATGAATCCGCGCTCATACATCCAGCGGCCGGCGATGCAGATGTCGCGGCGATGCTGTTCTTCGCTTTTCGAATGGCCTGATGAGAGTGAGTCCGGAATCACGGGCGGACTCCTTCCTGGCTCAGAATGTTTTTTCGAGCCGTTCAGTTTGAACTGACCTGGGCAGCATCCGTAGCGGAGTTACGGAGCGCTTTCTGCCGATCCCCAATACCGCGGCAGGAGCGCAAAAGAAACTAATACAAGTTGGCCGCAAAAGCTACTGCCATTCCAAATTTCCTCTGAGGACTAGACATGGCGCAGTAAAATGCCGTCTTTGACGGGGGCGGGAGGTTCATTGCCGCATGCAAACATGAGAAATCAGCGACGGAAGGCTGCCTTATCCGTTTTTCGTATTGTCCAAAACAGGACACAGTAGTTCATAAATCAAGTAACTGCTTCTTACCGGCCTGTTCTTTTCCCGGACCAGCCCCGGGCTTAAGCGGCCGGGGTCACAGATTTCTTGACACCTGACAATCTGTCTAAGTACCATCGCCGCGTTCGAATGAGCGACCCTCAGCCGAGCGCCGAACGACCGCCCCTCGATCAAACCAGAATCTGCTGGAGAGCCCCCATGAAATTCCGATTTACCTCACCGCGCGTCCTGTGCAGGATTGGGACCTGCGCCTTCCTGCTGCTTTGTATTTTTGCATCAGCCGGGACTTGTGCTGCGTCCGATCCTCCAATTCCCTCCGGAAGCATTCGCATTCACTACTTTCGGCCGGACGGCAACTATGGCGGCTGGACGGTCTATGCGTTTGATAACACCACGGAGAATACCGGCAACTATGGCGGCGGCCCCGTTCAAGTAACTGGCACCGACAGCTTCGGCGCGTATTTTGACGTCGGAGCGACCACGGGCGCGCAAGAAGTTGGCATCATAATTCACAATCCAACGGCGCCGGGCGGAGATCAGAAGGACACACCCAACAATTTGTTTGTCGATCCCGCCACCCAAGGCATTGAGTTCTGGGCGTACTCCGGGATAGCAAAGCTATACACAACCGCGCCCAGCTTGACCAATCCCACCGCGCTGCTCCCGGGATACGTCCGCGTTCACTACCACCGAGTGGACGGCAACTATAGCGGCTGGACGATCTATGCCTTCTTTGACACGACGGAGTACACAGGCGACTACAATAGCGGGCTCGTGCCTCCAACGAATTCGGACGCGTTTGGTGTGTATTTTGACGTGGCGGTTGCCACGAATTCGCAGAATCTTGGGCTGATCATTCACAACCCCTCTGCGCCTGGCGGGGACCAGAAGGACCCGGGACCGAACGAGTTTGTAGATCCGTCCACGGAAGGCTTCGAGTATTGGGGCTACACCGGGATCGGCAAGCTGTACAAGAGTCAGCCCAGTCTGACCAATCCCACGGCGCTGTTGCCCGGTTACGCTCGCATTCACTACTTCCGGCCCGATGGAGACTACGCGAACTGGACGGTCTACGCCTTCGATGACACCGCGGAATATACCGGCGACTTCAACGACGGGCTGACGGGAGTGACCAGCACGGACTCCTACGGGGTGTACTTCGATATCAGCTTGATTCCCAATGCCCAGAACCTGGGATTCATCATCCACAATATCTCCACGGGCGTTAAAGATCCGGGGCCGAACATGTTTCTGAACGTCGGCACCTCCAGCCAGGCCTGGGCGATTTCAGGAAACGCGACGGTTTTCACCTCAACGCCGACCCCGGCGCAGATACTGGCGAGCCTGCTTAACGTGGAGCAGGCTTACTGGCTCGATCGCCAGCGAGTGGCCATTCAGCCGCAGTTCGCGCAGAGCGGCGATACTTATGCAATCAGCTCCAGCCTGACCGGCGGCCTGTCTGTGACCACCACTGGCATTACGGGAGGGGCCAATATTCCGCTCACGGTTGGCGGAAGCCTGACTGCGGATGAGTTGCTCCGTTACCCACAATTGAAGGGTTACGCTGTCCTCCAACTGCCGCCAGATACGCGAGTTTCGACCTTGCAGACGGCTCTCGAGGGACAACTCGCCTTTTCAGCGATTGATTCGACAGGAACGTTAAAGTACGCCACAGGCATTCAGTTCGCGGGCGTTCTGGATGATCTCTTCTACTATCCGGGCAAACTGGGGGTCGTCTTTCGCCATGAAGAGGGCGATTGGCACGACTGGGCCGACGACGAGAACTGCGCCGTGAAGCTGAAGCTATGGGCGCCCACGGCGCAGAGTGTTTCTGCGCAGATCTTCGATCACGAATTCGATACGGCGCCTTCCACCGTTGTACCGATGCACGAACACAATGGCGTGTGGGTAGCGGATGGGGATTCCAGTTGGAAAGACAAATACTACCTGTATAGCGTGCAAGTCTGGGTGCCAGCTGACTCTGCCGTGGACACGAATGTCACTTCTGATCCCTATTCGATCGACATTGCCTTGAACGGAATCAAGAGCAGGATCACCGATCTCGACTCCGATGAAACGAAGCCCGCAGGCTGGGACGAAGACAGTTCACCTCCGCTGAGAAGTTTCAGCGACATGAGCCTATATGAGCTGCATATCCGCGACTTCAGCGTGAATGATCTGACAGTTCCAGCGGCTCATCGCGGCCTGTACGAAGCTTTTGACGACCAGAACTCGGATGGAATGAGGCATCTTCGCTCTCTGGCCAAGAGCGGGCTCAAAGCGGTGCATGTCCTGCCTTCCTTCCACTTTGCCAGCGTGAATGAAGACAAATCCAAATGGATCATTCCCACCGGCCTGGCACAATTCCCACCGGACGGCCAGCAGCAACAGGCAGCCGTCGCCGCTAGCCAAACCAGTCCTGCTTATAACTGGGGCTACGATCCGGTGCACTACATGACGCCGGAGGGAAGCTACTCGGTAAATCCCGATGACCGTGTGCGCGAATACCGGGTAATGGTGAATGGGCTGCACAAGGCGGGGCTGCGCGTGGTACAGGATGTGGTTTTCAACCATACCAACGCCAGCGGCGAAGGTCCCAACTCGAATCTCGACGAGGTGGTGCCAAATTACTATCACCGTCTCGATACGAATGGAAACCTCGAGACAGCCTCGTGCTGCCCGGATACCGCCAGCGAACATAAGATGATGGAAAAGCTGATCATCGACACCCTCTTGCTCAACGCGCGGAAATATAAGATCGATGGCTTCCGCTTCGACATCCTGAGTTTCATGTTCACGTACAACGTGCAGGACATTCAGACGGCCCTGCAGTCACTTACCCTGGAGAAGGACGGCGTGGACGGATCCAAGATCTATTTGTATGGAGAAGGCTTTAACTTTGGAGACACCGCGAACAATCAGATAGGACCCAACGCCTCGCAGATCAATCTTTACGGCTTTGGCGTTGGCACTTTCAACGACCGCATCCGCGACGGCATACATGGCGGCAGCCCATTCACCGATGAACGGGTGCAGGGCTTTGTCACGGGGCTCTTCACCGACTCAAGCGACTTCACCAATGGCAGCCTTTCTTCGGATCAGCAGAAGGCCCAATTGTTCCAGTACTCTGACTGGATCGATGTAGGACTCACAGGAAATCTGCGCGACTACACGTTTACGGATAGCGCCGGGACAACCGTTACCGGAGCTCAAGTAAATTACAACGGGCAGCCGACCGGGTATACCAAGAGTCCCATCGAGGCCATCAACTATGCCTCTGTTCACGACAACCAGGACCTTTTCGACCAGGTGCAGTTGAAATCGAGCTTCAGCGACAGCGTCGCCACTCGTGCCCGGCGGCACATCATGGGCATGAGCCTGGTAACGCTGGGCCAAGGCATCCCATTCTTCCAGGGCGGCGATGATTTGCTGCGCTCCAAGGACATGGATCAAAACAGTTATAACTCCGGGGACTGGTTCAACAAGATCGACTGGAGCGGGCAGACGGCCAACTGGGGCATCGGCCTGCCTATTGCGAGCCAAAACGAAGGCCAGTGGCCAATCATGACGCCGTTGCTGAGCAACCCGACCTATACGCCGCTTCCAGCAAACATCACCTACAGTAAAGCGGCGTTTCGCGAACTGCTGAAAATCCGCTACAGTTCAGACCTGTTCCGAATGGCAACATTCGAGGAAATACAACAGAACCTCACCTTTCTGAACACCGGACCGGACCAGGCGCCGGGGCTGATTGTCATGAAGCTCGACGCCAATGGCGGGGACTACGGGGCCTACAAGCACATTGTAGTGGTCTTCAACGCCACCAATGCGCCCGTGACTTTCACCGACAGCCGGCTACAGGGGTTGCTGTTGCATTTGCACCCCGTGCAGAAAAACGCAAGCGATCCGGCAACGAGACAGTCTACGTTCAATTCCCAGTTGGGAACAGCCACGGTCCCCGCGCTTACCACTGCGGTCTTTGTGGCCGAAACCGAATAGGCAATTCGCTGCCCAAAAGAAACGCGTCTGAAAGCTGGCCCGCTACCAGGTCAGGTTTCAGGCGTAGATGCCGCGCAGCTTCAGGGCACGGGCCACACGGTCGATGGCCAGCATGTAGGCGGCGATGCGGTTATTTACTTTGTGCAGTTCCGCGAAACGAACGACCTGGTCGAAGGCGTTTTCCATAACATCGAGCAGGCGCTCGTTGACTTCGCTTTCGCGCCAGAAAAAGCCCTGGCGGTCCTGGACCCATTCGAAGTAGCTGACGGTGACGCCGCCGGCATTGCCAAGAATGTCCGGGACGGTGAAGATGCCCTTGGCGTCAATGATGGCGTCGGCCTCCCAGGTGGTGGGGCCGTTGGCGCCTTCACAGAGAATTTTCGCTTGCACGGAATGGGCATTTTTCTCGGTGATTTGATTTTCGATGGCGGCGGGGATGGCGATCTCGCAGGGCTGGAAGAGGACGTCGCGCGCGGCCATCTTTGTTCCGCCGCCGGGAAAGTCCTGGAGCGATTTTTTCTGGGTGTAGACCCAGTCGATTACTTTGGGGACATCGAAGCCGTTTTCGTTGTAGAGCCCGCCGCCGATGTCCGCCAAACCGACGATCTTGTAGCCCGCCTGCTGCATCAACTCCGCGGCCAGCGAACCGACGTTGCCGAAACCCTGAATCACCACGCGGCATCCTTCTCGCTTGATGCCCATCTTGACGAGGGCTTTATTGCAGCAAATCATCACGCCGCGGCCGGTGGCCTCGCGGCGGCCGGCGGAGCCGCCCAATTCGATGGGCTTGCCGGTGACGACGGCGGTGGTGGCCTGGCCGACGTGCATGGCGTAGGTGTCCATGACCCAAGCCATGGTCTGCTCGCCGGTGCCCACATCGGGGGCGGGAACATCGCGCTCGGGACCCAGCCAATTCGCGAGTTCCGCGGTATAGCGGCGAGTCATGCGTTCGAGCTCTCCGCGCGACATTTTCTGCGGGTTGCAAATGATTCCGCCTTTAGCGCCGCCAAACGGAATGTTCACGACCGCGCACTTCCAGGTCATCCAGGTTGCGAGCGCGCGTACTTCATCGAGCGATACATCGGGCGCGAAGCGGATGCCGCCCTTCCCGGGCCCGCGCACCGTGGAATGCAGCACGCGATAGCCGGTGAAGACCTCCAGCGTTCCGTTGTCCATGCCGATGGGAATGTAGAGGGTGACCTCTTTGCTGGGATATTTCAGATACTTGTAGATGCCCTGTTCGAGTCCCAGTTTTTTCGCGGCCACTTCAAAACGCGCTTCGGCGTTTTGGTAGACATTCATCTCTTCCGGCATGGGGGTTTGCGACATACGAAACTCTCCTTCGCTGACGAATTCCAATTCCGCTGCTATTTCCTCACGATTGTGAGGCGCTTCTAATTTCTGTTTTGAGCAGGAGCGCTGACTTTTCCTGTCTGCCGCGCGGGAATTTCCCGCTGGCACAAAGAGCCTGCAACGAGCGGACAGCCTCGTTCGAATCTCCACACGTAAATCATCCTGTAGTCAAATTTACAGGCACGCTTCGGGGGCCAAGGGAGGTGAACTTCGGCGGTCTACCCACCGCCAGACCTGCCAATTGGCCGGGCCGCCAGTATACGAACCAATCCCCATGTCCCGCAAGTTTGGGGGCCGATCTAGAGAGTAGGTCCGTATCCGATTACCCGACGCACCAGGAGACAGCAGAGTTGTGTCGCCACACTCCGCGTTGGGTTAACTACATCGTTCGAGTTTCGCTCGACGTGATTGAGGCCGCTAGCCAACGTGTTATGTTGGAGATCCCTTCCAACCGATTCCTCTGCGAATTGATTACCTATTTTGGGGCACAGGAGAAACCCACATGCTGGAAATTCTATTGGTCGAAGATAGTCCTGGCGACGTTCGGTTAACCATAGAAGCTTTCCGCGTTGCCAATCGTTCTGTACACATGAGCGTGGCAAGCGACGGAACGGAGGCTATAGCATTTCTGAGACGCGAGGGGAAGCACACCGTTGCTCCCCGCCCAAATCTTATTCTGCTGGACCTGAATCTACCAAGAATGGATGGCCGCGAGGTTCTGGCCAAAATCAAGGAGGATGCCGGGCTGAAAACGATTCCTACAGTTATCCTGACCACATCCAGAGCGCAGCAGGACATCACGAGAAGCTATCAACTGCAGGCGAACTGCTACCTATGTAAACCGGTTCAACTAGACGCGTTCGAGAATCTGGTGAAGAGCATCAATGATTTCTGGCTAACGAAGGTCGAGTTGCCGGCGCGGTTTGCGCCAGCGCCGTGAGAAGAAGGTAGGCGTCCCTCACAACTTCCAACAGCTGGGCGTGTGGGACCGGTTCGCCTAGTATCAGAGATTTGGTTGACTAGATAGCCGGATTCTCGTTCGCCGCCCTTGACTTCATCAGCCGACGCGTCACAATAAAAGTCCCTTCCGAAATCGTCCTTTGGCAGCCGATTGTCCTACTCAAACAATAGCCAAGCGCCCTATTTGCGCAATCAAGCGTTGAGGAACGCTTCGCTTTCGCTTGAAGCAACGGAGAGGAAATCATGGAAACCAGCGGAGGAAATCTTAGACCCATCCGAGTTCTTTTGGTGGAAGACAGCCCTGGCGATGTGCGTCTGATGCAGGAAGCTTTCCGCGATGCCAGGCCGTCCATCTTTTTGCATGTAGCTCCCGATGGCATGGAGGCTATGGCTTTTCTGAGACGCGATGGAGACTACGCCCAGGCTCCTCGTCCAGACCTGATCTTGCTAGACCTAAACCTGCCGAAAATGGATGGACGGGAAGTGCTGGTTCGCATCAAGTCGGACAGTAGCCTGAAGACAATCCCCACCGTCATCCTGAGCACTTCCGTGTCGGAGGATGATGTTGAGATAAGCTATCAGCACGGGGCGAATTGCTACTTCAGAAAGCCCGTAGAGTGGGACGCGTTCGTCAGTCTGGTGAAGAGCATCAATGAGTTTTGGCTAACAAGAGTGAGATTGCCGCAGAATCGGAAAGGCGAATGATGCACCCGGTGGCTGAAAAACGCGGCAACCAGAAGCTGGCGCCGTACCCCGTTCCTCAGGCGTTTTCGGTGGGATACGCGCACACCCGCGCTAGAACGGGTGATGAGCACAATGGATAAAAGTTACTGCAAGCGGAACTGGATGGTGACGGTGAGGTGCATGGAGACGGGTTTACCGTCGAGTGCAGCAGGCTGGTATTTCCACTGCTTCAGGGAGTCCATGGCGGCCTGATGGAGCAGCGTGGGACCGGAAACAATTTTCATGGTGGTCACGCGGCCATTGGCATCGATGAGCGCATCAATTTTCACGTCGCCGGAGATGTGCTGGTTTTTAGCGAGTTGCGGATAAACGGGCGCGACGCGCGAAAGTAGTTGCGCCTGGACCACGGCTCCTCCTACCGGGAGCGGCGCGGCGGGGGCGGCGGGCCCCTTGGAAGCGACGGCCAGGCCTGTGCCGAGCGATTCATCCGTGGATTCCGGCTGGTCCGCGCTCAAGGCTAGCCCGGGATCGGAGTCGGTGCTGTCCTGCGCACCCTGATGCTTCGTTACCGTGGGGGTCGCGAAGCGAACTTCCCCAAGAGCAGGCTTTTTGGGCGCCGCGGGCACTGGCTGAACTTCGGAGGCGGGCACTATTGTTGCGGCGTCTTTTTGTGAATTCTTTACGACTTGCTGATTGCGTCCCGCGACTGATGAAGCGTTTGCCGGCGCACTGGAAGAATTCGAACCGGGATTGGTCAGCGAGAAAGCAGTTGATTGCGGCGCCGGGTTTGTTTGCGCCGGAGAAGCAGCTGAAGCCAGTTCGTCGACGTGCGGTTTCGCTTGCGCAGCTACTGCCGGAGCAGGAGCCTGAACTGCGTGAGTACTGGCCTGAGCCGCGCTTGAAGGCGAACTGATCGTTTGCCGGTTCATGAACCACCAGCCGCCGGCTACGACCAACAAAACCCCCGCAGCAATCGCTGCGAACAAAAGACCTTTGCCAGAACTCCCGGACGCAGGCTCGGGTTCGGGCGTGCTCTCATCAATGGCAAGCCCACTGCCGAAGTTAGGCACTTGAAGTACAGAAACAGTTTCATCCTGGACGACGGGCTCGACTTCCGTCGCGGCTTCCTCATTCTTGGCCTTCTCCGCGAGACGCTTTGCTTTTTCTCGTTCAATCAGTTCCTGCGTGGAGACGGGCGCAGCCGCGTTGCGCGCGAGTGGCTCGAGCCACGATGGAATCTTCAGTTCTTCCTCTTCGAGAGACGATTTCGAAAGCGGTGGAGCAAGCTTGGCCGGTTCCGCGGGCTTCACGGGCAGAGGCAACGGTTCCATCTTCGCAAATTCCAAAACTTTTGCGGCAACGTCAGCAACCGGTTGCTTGCCCAGGGGCGGAGTGACTGGCGCAGGCGGCGCGGACTTGGCTGCTTCCGGCTGCTCGAAAAGCAAAGTGGAGAGCTGCTCCTGGAGGCGCGCGGTGTGTTGTTTGAGCGCTTCGGTTTCCGGATCCGCGGCGGCCGGCACGTGTGCGACCGGAGGCGGCGGCGGAGCGAGAGGCTGGACTTCCGGCACGGAAGGCAGGCTTGTTGCGCTGAAGGTGGATGGAGTTCCGGTTGCTTTGGAAGGAGGCGCAAAAATGGAAGCCTTGGCCTCCGAGGTGCGCGGCAGATCGAATCCTGGGAATGGCGCGTCGAGCGGTTTCTCCGAAGCGGCTTCCATCGCAGCTTCTGGCCTGCTAAGAACCGGCGAAGCGTGAACGAGGGGCGGCGCTGGGACGATGGGAGCCTGGACTACCGGTTCCTGGACCTTCAAGGGCGCCGGAGCAACGAATTTGGCTTCGGCAAGTTTGGGCTCGGGTGCTTTTGCTACGACCACGGGAGCGGGCGGCTTTGGCGCAACAACGCTCGGTATGGCTTTCACAGATGGAATCTCAAACTTAGGCTCAACCGGCCTTGGCGATACCGGAACGCCCCCAGAGGCTGCGGGGCTCGCGGGAACTGCTTGGGGAACCGCGGGACCGAGGCGGTCTCCCGGAAAACGCATGCCCCAAAAACCCACGACCGGTTCGGTAAATTCCAGCTCGACGTAGCCGCTGACATTTCTATAATTTTTTGATTTGACGACCTGGCAGACCACTTCCTTCTTGGTTTTTTCGTTGGTGAGAAATAGCAATTGGCCTGGGGCGACAGAGGAAGCTAAGCGAATCACGCCGCCATTGCCGAAAATGAGCACGGTCGAAGTAGCCTCGGAGAAGGGCTCGCGCTTGTCGCTGCCTTCCACGGTGCGCGCACCGTTGACAGTGACGGGAACTTCCAGGGCCACGGGCTGCGGCTTATTCGCTGGTTCGGTGGTAGAGGCGCTGGTCGTGGGACGCGCGTCCAGAGTGGCAGTTAGGAGTTCGTTTTCTTTGGCGATAGGGGGCATGGTTTGTTCACTCGCGAAGCAAGATTTTGGCGTCCGTCCCGTCGAGACGGGACTCCACGCGAACTTATATATGGTGTGCTTGCAGGGAGAGGAGCAACCATAGTACGCGCGTACTACGGTGGAACACCTGTTCGAACGGACAGGGCGAAAATTCGCGATTATCGGTGGAGAGGAGGCTGGAAGCGCTCGTCGAGTTCCACTTGATAGCCGGTGACGAGCTTGTTTGTTTCGTTGGCCATGCCGATGACGGCCTGGAGCTCTTTAAACATGGCGTCGGTCATGCCTTTTGCGAAGGCGGAAGCAGTGTGGGAGGCGATGCAATAGTTGCAATTGTTGGTGACGCTGACGGCGATGTAGATCATTTCCTTGGTGAGAGAGTCGAGCGCGCCGGGAGCCATGATGTGCTTGATGCTTTCCCAAGTGCGGCGAAGCAAGGCGGGATCGTGTGCGATGGCTTTCCAGAAATTGTTGATGTAGTCGGTTTTGCGCGTGGCCATGATGTCGTCGTAGATGGCGCGCACGTCCGGGAGTGCGTCTTGGTATTCGATGAGACCGAAAGTGGACATAATTCACTCCGAAAAATGTTTTGTGGATCGCTGCGCACAAGTTTACAGGAATCAGGCGGGGCGACCAGACCGTCTGCGGGGAGGACGAGCTTAACGATGGAGGAATTCTTCGAGGAGCAGGCGCGAGAGGCGGCGGGTGTTGTGGCGAAGGACGCCGTGCTCTTCGAGGAGGTTATCGAGAATGACGCGGAAGCCGAGCTTTTGGAGCTCGGGAAGATCAATGGCCACGGGCTCGGCGCCTTGCGCGCGGTAGCGCCGAGCAACGTCCGGCGAGACCGGCTGACGATTGGCGACGACCCAATCAATGACGCGGTGTGGGACGTGTTTCTGGATGGCGCGGAGATGATCGGCGAGCGCGTAGCCGGAAGTTTCGCCGGGTTGGGTCATCAGATTGGCGATGTAGACGCGGGGCGCTTTGGACTTGGCGATGGCGTTGGCAATTTCCGGAATGAGCAGATTCGGAAGAATGCTGGTGTAGAGCGAGCCGGGGCCGAGAAGAATGAGGTCGGCTTGCTTGATGGCTTCGACGACCATGGGAACGGGGCGGACGCGGCGCGGCGAGAGAGTTAGCTTCTTAATCGGCGTGCGGCTGGCGGTGATGCGCGTTTCGCCGTGAACGATTCGGCCGTTTTCGAGTTCAGCGACGAGGTGCACGTTCGAAAGCGTGGACGGGAAAATGCGGCCGCGGATGGCAAGCACTTTGCTGCTGACGCGAATGGCTTCGGTGAAATCACCGGTGACGTGGGTGAGCGCGGCGAGGAAAAGATTGCCGAAGTTGTGGCCGATCAGTCCTCGTCCGGCGTGGAAGCGATATTGGAAGAGACGGCCGAGGAGGGCTTCATCTTTCGAAAGCGCGACCATGCAATTGCGAATGTCGCCGGGAGGAAGAATACGATTTTCGCGGCGGAGGCGGCCTGAGCTTCCGCCGTCATCGGTGACGGTGACGATGGCGGCGAGATCGGCGATGGGGCGCTCGGCGGTGGTGTGTTCGTCGCTGCGGCGAATTACGTGTTCCTTGAGGCCACGGAGAAGGGTGGAAAGGCCGGTGCCGCCGCCGAGGGCTACGACCCGGAAACTGCGGGAAAAAATTTTCGGATTGGATTTGCTTTTCTTCATGACGCTGTTTGCGATGGCAGAAGAGGCTTCGCTTTAACGAAAAGAATTTAACACAGAGACCGCGGAGGACGCAGAGAACACAGAGATGAAATAAAAGCACGGGTCTGAAGACCCGCCACTACAAAAGCCAGAAAAGAGTTAGCTGGCGAGGCCGTCTTTCTCCGGATAGAGCAACTCGGTGAAGCGCGGATCTTCCTGGAGGAAGGCAAAGTCTTCGTCGTTGCGGGCGTGATAGCGATTCTCGGGATGCAACTGGATGGCGACTTTCAGATTGGCGAGAGCGGAGTCGGCTTCGCCGGTGAGGCAATCGAGCGCGGCCAGGGCGTAGTGGATGTGGTCGGCTTTGGGCGCGGCTTTGCGGGCTTTGTCGAGACTTTCGCGGGCGTCGTCCCAGCGGCCGATGTTCATCATAGCCACGCCGCGTTGATAGTGCTCTTCGGCGGTGCGAGGATTTTGTTCCTGGGAAGGCTTCATGCGCTGCTCGGCGATTTTTACGTGCATGCGCGCGCGATCCGCGAGTTCTTTGCTGGGGCCTTCGAGAACTTTTTCGAGCTCTTGTTTGGCTCTGGCGAATTTTTGCTGATGGAAGAGCGCGAGGGCCTCGTCGTAAACTTTGAGCTGGGCCTGGACGCGCGGATCGACCAGTTCGACACCACCACGTTGGGCAGGCGGAGCAGGAGGTAAAGCCTTCTTTTTGTGTGACTTAGACTGATTGCGCGCGGTGCCCTTGGAATGACCCGACGAACTTGACGAGGGCTTATGCGCTTTTGCCATGTGGCGAATGCTAACAGAGGCGGTTTCGCGCGTCAACGAGTGCGATGTGAGGCGACAAGGTAATGGATGCGTTACCTCCCCGCGGCACACCGCGAAAATAAGGCGTGGAGTTCCGGGGGGATATCGCGGAAACTGTGTGTACGGTATCCAGCAGGTGACAGCCGGGGGACACGGACTGGCCTGCCTGCACCGCGTGTGCTATAAATTTGTGGCCGAACTCGGATTGACGACAAAGTGCCTTTCATCAATTTTCCTGCGCGCGAAATAAACTGCAAGCTGGTGTACTACGGTCCAGGTCTGGGCGGAAAAACCGCGAACCTGCAGTGGATCTACGACCATACGGGGCAGAATCAGAAGGGCAAGATGGTGTCCCTGGCGACGGAGACGGACCGCACGCTGTTTTTCGACTTCCTGCCGCTGGATTTAGGGACAGTGCGCGGGTTCAAGACGCGCTTTCACTTGTATACCGTGCCTGGACAGGTTTTTTACGAAGCCAGCCGCAAGCTGATCTTGAAGGGCGCGGATGGCGTGGTGTTCGTGGCGGATTCGCAGGAAGAGCGGCTGGACGCGAATTTCGAGACGATGGAAAACCTGATGGAGCATTTGAAAGAACACAATCTGAATTTCGCGACGATTCCATACGTGCTGATGCTGAACAAGCGGGACTTGCCGAATGCCATGTCCGTTGCTGATCTGACGAAGCATTTGCAGAAAAAAGGCGAGCCGGTTTTGGAAGGCGTGGCGATTCAGGGAGTGGGCGTGTTCGAAACGTTGAAAGAAGTTGCCAAGCTGGTGCTGGCGGAGTTGAAAAAGGGCGGGTAGGGCTCTTCTTCGAAAACTTCAGTCTGCCCATTTATCTTTCTCGCCCCAAAATCCTGTGCCGCTCTAGCACTCTCAATACAAATGAAAAGTAACTTCAATGAGTACGCAGACTGGCACCGGTTTGCCGTCTTTAGTGGCGGGTTTAAATCTCCAATTGCGAATAGCCTTGATGGCCTGCACGTCCAAACCGTTCCCCGCGGGATCAAGTAAGCTGATGGAGGTTGCGCGTCCGTTCTCATCAACCACCACGTGGAACTTGCAACCTCCTTGATACTTCGCGCTGCGCGCCGCGTCTGTGTAACTTGGCTGTGGACAGTAAGCACAACTCGGCATTGTCGCGCCGGCCGCCTCATAAGCCTCGCGTGTTTGCCCTGAATCAGTAGTGGGCGAGCAAGCAACCACAACTGATGGGGGGGCGGCCAATCTGGGGGTTTTCCCAACAAGGCGATAATTTGCTCGTTTTTGGGCAAATCCGTTTCAGTTTTCAGAAGCAGTTTGGAATCCTTGATACTCACGAGCTCGATCGAGAGTACGAATTTCTCTTCGCGTGGAGCGAGGGATCCGAAAACCGTTACGGTTGCGCCAGCCTCGCCGGACAGCCAGAACGCAATCTCTCGCTCTCTGAGATCGTCAGGCGATAATCCCATGGCGCCTATGCGCTCTGACAATTGTGCGCGTGTTACGACATCATTGGGCGTCATTCTCTTCGTCAGTGCTGACGTAAGCTGATTAGCCAAGATTTGGCCCAGGGCTGTAACCTTTTGGCCTGCCAGTGGAAAATCTATGACGACTACTTTTTGCTTCTTGGCCTTCTGGAGTTTTTGAACGATACGATCAGCAACTTTGTCGAGCTCCGGTGTCTCCTGAGCGTGGCAGTTCAAGCAGAAAGGTAGAAGTGCCCAACTCAACGTTGTTAGGGCACGCATGGTTCTGCTCTTCCACATTGGGGAACCTTACCACAATGGTTAATTGAACGAGAACAATGAGCTGGAGGCCCACCCTAGATTCTAGGATTCTAGGCGAAGTTGGCCAGGGCGGCGGATTCGGATTCGAAGGTGGGGATGGCTTCGACGAGGCGTGTAACGGTGAGGGCGTCGCGGACGCGGCCGGGGCCGCAGACGAGGCGCAGGACGCCGCCTTCGCGGGCGAGCTTGATGGAGATCCGCACCAGAGTGGAGATGCCGGAGCTGTCAATCTGCGGGATCCCGTTCAAGACTACGACCACGCGCTTCGCGCCCTTCTGAACGACGGATTGCAGGGCGTCGTGGAGCTGGTCGGCAGGCTCGCCGATGGTGAGGCGGCCATGGACGTCGAGAATGGACACGTCGCCGGAATCGCGGACGTTGATCTCCATGGGCAGTCGTTCGGTCATGTTCGAAGCAGGGACACTTTCTCCGGGAGCACGGATCCGACGTGCTTTTGGCCCGCGGTGCATTATACGATGGCCGCGCCTCGGGGCAAGACCAGCCTCGCAGAATCCTATACCCATCACAAACGCTCCGAAGGCCTGCCCGAGCAATGTCTGGAGGCCCGCGTCGAGGCCAAAGGCGCATTCTGCTGATTGACAGAATGGCAGTTCGGATAGAAAGTAGGGGCAAGCGAGTGGCCCCAGAGACGGAGTTGCCATGGGGTGCGGGCTCCACCGGTTGCCTTTGAGATATCTCTATTTCCTTCCAAGCCTGGTCTTCCTGATTTGGCCGGCGGCTTCGCGCGCGCAGATCCCGGGGCAAACCATTGGTCCGGCGAGCGGCCGAATCCTGGTTCGCGTGCATGAGGCGAATGGCTCCCCGCTCCAAGGGAGCGCCATGGTTAGGTTGCGCTCGCCGAGCCAATTGACAAACGCCACGATTCCCACAACGGACGCAGGGCAAGCGCTTTTTACAGGCCTCTCGGCCGGGGAATATCAGCTGGAAGTAAGCGCTCCGGGATACCGCACGGTTCAACAGTCGGCAACGCTAGTTGCCGATGGTGAAACCGAAAATATTGACATCGGTTTGCCTGCCGACTCAGGCCCGGCAGCCGGTCAGCAGATGCCCGGCGGGGCGATTCTTGCCCCTAAGGCGTTGAAGGAAACGGAAAAAGGATTGCAAGCCCTGCAAGCCGATAAGCTGGAGGATGCGGAAGTTCATCTGAAGCGCGCGTTGCAGCTTGCGCCCGGATATCCTGATGTGAACTACCTGCTGGGCTTGCTGTGCATGCGGCGGCACGATAACGCGCAAGCGCGAGGATACCTGGAAAAGGCGGTGGCGCTGGCGCCGAAACATGCACCCGCGCTCCAGGCCCTGGGCGAGGCGGAGTTTTTGCTGCACGACTATCCGCACGCGGTCGCCGCTTTGGATCAAAGCATCACATTGAAACCCGATTCCTGGCGCGCGCATTGGCTGGACGGGGCGGCTTACTTCCAACAGGGCGAATACCAGAAGGCCCGTGAACAGTGTGAAGAGGCACTCCAGGTAGGCAAGGAAAAAGCTGGTAGTGCGCGTTTCCTGCTTGGAGAGGCTGACGCGGCGCTGGGTGAACGCGAGGCCGCGCTGGCCGCGCTCGAACGGTTCGTCAAAGAGCAGCCTGACGTTCCGCAGGCGGCGACTGCCAAAAAGCTGATGGAGCAGTTGCGGACGACAGGCTCCCCCGATGCGGAAATGGCGGCGGCAATTCCGGGCCCGGCGGCGCATGCTTCGATTGGCGTTGCGACCAGGAACTTGAACGATTTTGCCATGCCGCCGATTCTTCCAGCGATTGAAACCAATTGGGCGCCTCCGGATGTGGACGCGGAAAAACTCAACACCGATACGAGGTCGAGCTGCGCATTGAACGAAATAGCGGAAGCGGCCGGCGCGCGCGTGGAAGAGCTTGTCAAAAATGTGGACCGCTTTACCGCGACCGAAGAGATGGAACACGAGAGCGTAAGCCCACTCGGAGTGCGACTTTCCCGGGAAACGCGGACGTTCAACTACTTAGTGGCGATCCGCAAACTGGGTGCGCGAAGCATGGACGTGCAGGAATATCGCGATGGCTCGGTCTCTACGCAGTTTTTTCCGGCGCACGTCGCTACCTTGGGATTGCCCATGCTCGCGCTAGTGTTTCATTCGTATTACCGGCCTGAGTTTGAATTCAAGTGCGAGGGCCGGGGAGAGTGGCGGGGCAGGCCGGCGTGGGTCGTTCATTTCCGGCAGAGGGACAACGAAATGAGCGAAATGCGCGTGTACCGCGTGAACAGCATGTCGTTTCCCGTACGCCTCAAAGGACGCGCGTGGATTGATGCACAGAACTCGCAGATTCTGGCGATGGAGGCGGACATGATAAAGCCAGTGCCGGAAATCCGCCTGGTCCGCGACCACCAAATGATCGAATATGGCCCAGTGGAGTTTCAAAAAGCGAAGACGCCGCTGTGGCTGCCGAAAAGCGCGGACTGGTACTGCAACCTGGCGGGGCAGCGCTACCACCGGCGCCATACCTTTAGTCATTTTCTGCTGTTTTCGGTTGAGGACGTTCAGAAGATCGAAGCGCCCAAGGGCGTGCAGCAGTAGTTGAGACGAAATCGCTCTGGAACGAGCACGTCACGGCATCTGCTGGTGGCCGGGCACGGCTGACTCAACCCGCCTATCTATCAGAAAAACAAATCCGAACAATCCAAATTTCAAACTGTGATATAGGGGGCAGGTGCGTATAATCCCCTGCATCCAAAAGGGGAGTCCCCGGTAATCGAATCCAGCGTCACTGGAGCAGGCATACTTATGAAGTCTGTGGGGCGGAAGTGTTGTTTCAAGCTTGTGCTGGTACTTGGGATTGTCGCGCTTGCCGCGAGGCCACTCTCCGCGCAACAAACTCCCGCTCCTGCCTCAACAACTTCCTCTTCCGCCACACCTGAAATCTCCAAAGCGCTAAGTGACAAATTAAAAGATCTCGACCAGCGCGTGACGGCGGCGCAGTCCGCCGGCGATAACGCCTGGATGCTGGTGAGCGCTGCGCTGGTGCTGATGATGACCGGGCCTGGGCTGGCGCTTTTTTACGGCGGGCTGGTGCGGCGGAAGAACACCCTGGCGATCATGATGCAGAGCTTTGCGCTGATGGCGCTGATCACCGTGATGTGGGCTTTGGTGGGCTACAGTCTTTGCTTCGGCGGAAATGGTCCGGTGATTGGCGGATTCGAACACGCGTTTCTGCGTGGCGTGGGCGCGGAGCCGAATCCCGACTATGCCGGCACGATTCCGCAAGCGACCTTCATGGTCTACCAGCTGATGTTCGCGATCATCACGCCTGCGCTGATCACCGGGGCGACGGCCGAGCGCATGAAGTTCAGCGGAACGGTGCTCTTCCTCACCTTGTGGTTCCTCGTGGTATATGCGCCGCTGGCGCACATGGTGTGGGGCAAGGGCGGTTTGCTGAACGCGTCGCTTGGGGGGAAGTTTCCATGCCTGGACTTCGCTGGCGGCACGGTCGTGCACATTTCTTCCGGAGTTTCCGCGCTGGTATGCGCGCTGTATCTTGGCAAGCGCACCGGTTATCCGAAACAGCCGATGCCTCCGCACAGCCTGGTGCTCAGTTTTATCGGCGCTTGCTTGCTGTGGGTGGGCTGGTTCGGGTTTAACGCTGGCAGCGCGTTGGCCGCGAGCAGCCTGGCCACCAGCGCTTTTGTGGCCACGCACTTTGCAACGGCGGCGGCGGCACTGGGCTGGAGCGCGGCAGAATGGCTTAAGAATGGACGAGCGAGCGCGTTGGGCGCCATTTCCGGCGCGGTGGCCGGACTTGTCGCGATAACGCCAGCTTCGGGATTTGTCGGGCCGATGCCGGCACTCGCGATCGGACTGATCGCGGGCGTGGTGTGTTACCTGATGGTGACGAAAGTGAAGGCCGTCTTCGGGTATGATGACGCGCTAGACGCCTTCGGCGTGCACGGTGCAGGCGGAACGATTGGCGCGCTACTTACGGGGGTTTTTGCACAGCAGGTGATCAACCCCATCTTTGGCGCGGGCAAACCGGTAGGCGGGCTCGACGGGCACTGGAGCCAGCTCGGCAATCAACTTGTCGGAGTTCTGATCGCCTGGGGTTTTGCGCTGGTAGGAACGCTCATTTTGCTCAAGGTTACGGATTTGATCACCGGGCTGCGTGTGCCGGAAGAGCAGGAGATCGAGGGCTTGGACATTACCCAGCACGGCGAAGAAGCATATAACCTGGAGTCGTAAGGGAAGCTGGCGGGAGAGCGCCAGGCAGGGGGCGGAGCGGAAACATCCATGATGAAACTTGAGGCAATCATTCAGCCCTCGCGGTTTGAATCCGTGAAAGATGCCCTGCGAGAAATCGGCATCGAGGGAATGACGGTGACGGAAGTGCGCGGGCACGGCCGCCAGAAGGGCCACACGGAGGTTTACCGCGGGCGCGAATACACGGTGGACCTTCTGCCGAAAATAAAATTGGAGATGGTACTTGCCGACGCCCTGGTGAATCGCGTGGTGGACACAATATTGAAGACAGCCAAGACAGGGAAGATTGGTGACGGTAAGATATTTCTATCGAGGGTAGAGGAAGCCATTCGGATTCGCAATGAGGAGCGCGGCGAAAGCGCGCTCTAGCCCAAGTGACGACCGCCGCACGCCCCGGTCTCAATCCGGGCATCCCACCCGCCAAGAACATGGAAGGTTCCCCTACGCCTCTTTCCCTCCTCGGCCCACTGGCCGAGACGGAACGGCAACGCATCCGGAAACGGTTTGAAGCAGGCACAAGTGCGCGAGAGACGCTGAAGGCGCTTTGCGAACTCGCGGACAGTAACATCCAGCAAGTTTTCGCAGAGGTACTCCGCCTGCAAGGCGGGACACAGCAAGGACTTTCACTCCTGGCGCTTGGCGGCTACGGCCGGCGCATGCTATTTCCTTACTCCGATCTCGACATTCTATTTTTATTTGGGAGCGACAAGGCGGAGCAGGATTCGCGGCAGCTCATCTCGGAGTTTTCGCGGACGCTCTGGGATTTGGGATTTCGCGTGAGTTCGGCCGGCCGAACCCTGGAAGAATGCAAGCGCATTGAAGAGGACAACGCGGAATTTCACTTGGCGCTACTGGATCGCCGATTTCTGGCAGGCGATGCTGGGCTTTTTGAAAAGCTGGACACCAGGATATTGCCGGGGTCGGAGAAACATGCGCGGCCTTTTTTGCAGGCGGAGTTGCACCGATTGACGAAGGAACGATTGTCGCGCTACGGGAACACCATCTATCACCTCGAGCCGAATGTGAAAGAGTCGCCCGGGGGGATGCGGGATTATCAAGCCACGGTTTGGTTGCGGCAGATTGTGGACGAAATGAAGGACGTCCGCAAAATTACAACTGCGGAAGAAGAGCTCTCAACCGCGGCCGTGGATTTTCTAAGTGCCATTCGCTGTTTTCTCCATTACAGCAACGGGCGAAACGATAACACGCTCACGTATGAACTGCAGGCCGCGGCGGCGGAGCGCGGGCTTGGCGTAGGCGACGGTTCGACGAAAAATGCGGCGGAGTGGATGCGTTTGTATTTCCGCCACGCGCGCGCATTGAACCGGCAATTGCTGCGGTATCTGGAGCAGAAGGCGCCCAGCCCGCTGACGCTGCGCCAGCGGATCTTTAATGCTGCGCGCGCGGCGAAGTTCGAGCCGGACCAGGGGAAAGCGTTCGCGGTGCGCGATGGGTTGCTGGAGGTCGTGGATTTGCCAGCGCTTTCGGATCGCGCGGTAACGTATTCTTTGTTCGTCGAAGCCGCGCGCACCGGTACACCCCTGAGCCGCGAAGCCGAACGCAGCATCGCCTACATCCTCACGCATCCGGAACTTCCCGCGCGGAATACACAGATGTTCTGGGACACGCTGCGCGAAATTGTCGGATCGGATTTTCCCGGCGTGGTTTTGCGCCCGATGCAGCGGCTGGGGCTGCTGACGGAAATCCTGCCGGAATTCGGATTGATCGATTCGCTGGTGGTGCGTGATTTTTATCATCGCTATACCGTGGACGAACACACGCTGCGGACCATCGAGCATCTGCAGGAACTTTTCGATCCGCCCGATCCGCGCGGGGAACATTTCGCGCCGCTTTGGAAAACGGTCGAAGGGCGCGACCTGCTCATCCTGGCGTTGTTGCTGCACGACGTTGGCAAGGGCATGCCCGTGCAGAATCACGTCACCGGAAGCCTTGCGGCGCTGGATAGCGCGGCGAAGCGGCTAAAACTTTCGGCTGAAGAAGAAGCGGAGGTGCACTTCCTCATCGAACATCACCTGGATATGTCGGCCACGGTGCAACGCAGGGATATTTTCGATCCAGCGACAGTTTCGGCGTTTGCGGAATCCGTGGGCACGCAGGAACGTTTGCAGAGACTGTGCTTGCTGACGTACGCCGACATTCATTCCGTGAATCCGGAAGCGCTGACACCTTGGAAAGCGGAAATGCTGTGGCAGCTCTTTGTTGCCACTTCAAATCATTTCAGCCGCACGCTGGATCGCGATCGCTTGCACGCGCTGGATGAAGTTCCGCTGCTGCAGCGTGTCAGGGCGCTGGCCAGCGGCGCGACGCTCGAACAGATTGAGCGCTTTCTCGAAGGATTCCCGCGGCGCTACCTTGCGGTGCATTCGGCGGAGGAGATCGCCGCGCACTTCGCGCTCTACCAGAAATTGGGCGTTGAGCCGGTACAAACCGAGCTGCTCACCACACACCACGCCTTTTCGCTGACGCTGCTGACTGCGGATCGTCCCGCGCTGTTCGCGACGATCTCTGGCGTGCTCGCCAGTTGGGGAATGAACATCATCAAGGCGGATGCCTTCGCGAACTCCGCCGGGGTGGTGCTGGACACATTCCACTTCGCGGATTTGCACCACACTTTGGAATTGAATCCCAGCGAGATTGCGCGCTTTCGCAAGAGTCTTACGGATGTCGTCAACGGCAAGGCCGCGCTTGAGCCGCTCTTGAAAGGGCGCGACAATGCGAGCCGCGCGCGCCCGCCCAAGGTCACCGTCGAGACGCGCATCAACTTCGACGATACTTCCTCGGCGCACAGCACCTTGATGGAAATCCTCACGCAGGATCATCCCGGATTGCTCTACGAGATTGGGTCGGCGCTGGCTCGACTTGGATGCAACATCGAGGTCGCGCTGATTGATACGGAAGGCCACAAGGCCATTGACGTTTTTTATCTGACTGCGCAAGGCAAGAAGCTCCCCGCGCAAAAACAGGAACTCCTCCGCGAAGTGCTGCAAGGATCGCTGGCCTAAGTTTTCCCCCACAGCGAATTTATCTGGACAGAAATCCCCGCCACATTACCGCCGCGAGTCGGGCGGCACCAGGTTGTTCGCGCGATAGTAGACCACCAGCTGGCCATAGTGCTCGCCGCTGTGTTCGATGGCGAACATCCAGATGTTGGAGTTGTGGGCCAGCCGGCTCCCAAATTTTGATGTTTTATCCAATCCCCCGTCGCCCTGCTGCTGAATGACTTGCGCTCCGTCCGCAACAGCTTCTTGTACGAACTTCACCACGTCGGCCTTGGTCTTGAAAGCGTCACGCGTGGGATTGTCGCCCTCGCCGAAGTCGGGCCCGAGGTTTGATCCGGAGATTCTGCGTATCAGGACGAAATCCAGTGCGGCGGCGTGGAGAAGATTCAGCGCAAAGGTGCGCTGGTCCTTCTGCAGCTTGAAATCATATTTGTCTTCGGGAAAATCCTGGGCCATGGCGATGAGTTTGTTCCCGATGTCGTTCCACCTGTCCAACATCTCCTCGGATCGAGAGAGTGCCGGACGCGGAGCTTGACTCTGCGTTTGGCCCTGACTGTAAACATTCGTTCCGGCGACGGCAAGCAACGTGACCGCAACCTGCGCGAGCAAAGACCGCTTCATCTTCATTTCCTCCTTGGATTGATCTGCTTCCTGAAACCCATCGCTTTGCCGTGCCTGTTCGTTTCGGGCTGGAGATTACGCCCTAATGCGACGCAAGATCGTTTCTGACCACCTGGCCGTCCTTCATCACGAAGCGAACGCGCTCCAACTCGGTAATGTCGGCAAGCGGATCGCCAGAGACGGCGACGAGATCCGCGAATTTGCCGGCCTCAATGGCGCCGATTCGGTCTTGCCAGCCCAACATTTCCGCGGCGTTAGTCGTAATCGCCCGAATCACGTCAAGCGCAGGCACTCCGGCAGCATGCAAATTGAGCAGGGTGGTGACACTGGCTTGGCCGCAGGTCTTTCCGGGCCAGAACCAGCACATGTCGGTTCCGGCGGCAAACTTCACCCGCGATTTCAGCACTCGCTGGACCAACTGGTCGTAGAGTTGGTCGTGGCTTGCATCGGCAATGGCACGAGCGGAACGCGATGCGGGAGAGAGGACGATGCTGGGCTCCATGATCTTCAGGAGGAAATGGTTGTAGGCGGTCGGCGTCAGGTCGAGAAATATGCCCTTGTCACGCATCTGCTTAAGTTGCTCGTCGGTCGCTTCGTTGCCGTGCTCGATGGAATCGGCGCCGGAATCGATCGCTGTCTGTATGGCCGTCTTGTCGATAGCGTGGACAGCAATTTTCAAGTGGTTGCGGTGCGCTTCTTCGACCGCCGCCGCAAGCTCAGGGACGGTAAGGTTCTCGTCCGCCGAAACCTTGATGACATCCACGTTCTGGAAGACATTTTTCCGGACCGCCTGGCGAGCAGACTCGGGCCCATCAATCAGCAAGAACTCCTGCTTTAGGATCGACTCGGCAAGGGCCGGATTGAGGTTCTGAACGTATTCGCCGCGTGTAATGAGCTTGCGTGCGGAGGCCAGGATTCGCGGACCAGGGACGCGGCCCGCATTGATGGCGTCGCGCAGTTCGGTATCGCCGTCAATTCCGGAATGGCCAAGATTGCGAACGGTGGTGATGCCGCTCTCCAAATCCTCTCGCGCCATCCGCGCGCCAAGGAAAGCGCGTTTGGTGGGAGATTCGACGATGGCCAGCAACAATTCCGGTGCAAACTTTCCGTTCTCATGCCGCTTGCTCTCTTCTTCCGGCGGCACGACTACATCGAGAAGCAGGTGGGTGTGAGAGTCAATCAGTCCGGGCAGCAAGGTCGCGCTGCCCAGGTCGATGATCTTGACGCCGGCGGGCGCGTGCGCCTGCACCCGAGCAGGCGGGCCAACTTCCTTGATCTTGCCGTCTTCAATCAGCACGGCCGCGGGCGAAAGTACAGTCCCGGTTCGTGGATCGAGCAACCGGCCCGCTTTTACCAAGGTGACGGGAGCGGGCGATTGGGCGGCGAGTGGTCCGGCTGAGAGCAAAAAGGAAACTAGTGCCGCGAATAGCGTGAAGCGTTTGCGCATTCGAAGAAACATTCGTATTTGTGTCATTCGGGGGATTCTCCACTGTTTGTTCGACCCAAAAGATGAGGATTTTCAAAAACCCGGGACGTGCTCTCCGACGTGACCTATTCGTGCCTAAGCGCGACCAGCGGATCGACGCGTATCGCGCGCCGCGCCGGTAAATAACAAGCTAGCACCGCGACAGCGATGAGAAGCATAGTGACGGCCACAAACGTCAGAGGATCTGCCGGACTGACGCCGTACAAGAGTCCCGTCATCAAATGCGACACGATCGCAGCACCAACGACTCCCACCGCCGCACCGGCAATGGCCAGGCCCATTCCTTCACGCAGAATCATACGCAGGATGTTCCGGCTTCCGGCGCCAAGAGCGATGCGAATGCCGATTTCATGGGTGCGCTCGCTTACGATGTAGGAAATGACTCCGTAGATTCCGAGACCGGCGAGGAGCAAGGCGGTCAGAGCGAACAGCGCGATTATTTCCATCGAGAAGCGCCTCTCGGCCAGAGATGCGGAGATCGTCTCGTTGAGCTGCTGAGCCCCGAAAACAGGAAGCGTTGGGTCAACCGCCTGTACTTGTTCGAGCACTTCATTGGGAATCGCGGCAGCGTCCAAATTTCCACGCAGAAAAATCGCGAGATGGTGCGGGTGATTGCGCGCGATCTGCTGATACATACTGATATAGACTTCCGGAACCCGGGCATTCTCCAGCGATTCTGCCCGGGCATCGGCGACAATGCCGACTACCGTGGCCCAGGAAGTCGCCGCTGGTGATAGCTTCAGATGCTTTCCCAGCGGATCGTCGTTTGGCCAATAGGTCTGCGCCGCAGCCTCATTGATTACTACGACCCCGGGCGACTCTTCGTTATCGAAGTCATTGAAGAACCGCCCGCGGAGCAGCGTCATTCCCATCAAGTGAAAGTATTCGGGGGTCACGAAGGAGGCGTCCACCAAAGGAAAGCGGTCGCTGCCCGCCTCGTGGCCCTCCAGGATCAACGGGTCAGGCGGAGTTTGATTGTCCCGGTCATGTCCCAAAGGAACAGAGCCAAAATCACCAACGGCTGCTTCTTCTACTCCTGGCAGAATTTGGCTACGCCGCAGTATTTCGCGAAAAAACGACGCCTTCTGCGAAACGCTAGCGTACGCGTCGGCCTTGAGATCATTTGGATAGGGCAGCCGCGTGCGGACCGTCATCACACTCTGTGGATTGAATCCCATGCGCGCATTGAGCAGATCCCAGAAACTGCGAAGCAGCAGGCCGGAGGCAATCATCAGCACCAAAGAAAGGGCGAATTCCGTTACCACCAGCACGCGGCGCATGCGCGCCTGTTCCCCGGAGCCTGTCGAGCCGCGCGCCGCTTCCTTGAGCGCAGGAGTCAAATCGAAACGACCAGCATGCAAAGCGGGGGCCAGACCGAAAATCGCGCCGGCGGCAAGAGAGGCGCCGAGAGCGAAAAGCAAAACCACCCAGTTAATCGATACTGCGTTGAGTCGCGGCAGGCTTTCGGGCAGGATTCGGAGCAGAAGCCCCTTGGTGCAGAAGAGAATCGCCAGGCCGGCAATTCCACCGAGCACCGAAAGCAACAAACTCTCCGTCAGCAACTGACGCACAAGGCGCGTGCGCGAAGCTCCGAGCGCCTGGCGAACGGCCACTTCGCGCCGCCGTGCGCTGCCGCGCGCGAGCAGGAGATTTGCAACATTTACGCAGCCGATCAACAGGAGCAATCCCACAGCGGCAAGAAGCAGAATCAGCGACTGGTGAACGTTGCCGACCACGATTTCCTTGAGCGGCACTATTCGCACGTTCCATCCACTCTGAATCGGATAATCGCTTGGGAATTGTTTTTGCAAAGACGCGACAAGCGCATCCATGCGGCTCTGTGCGTCGGAAATCGTCAATCTTGGTTTAAGCCGGGCGATCGCGGTGGGAAGGTTCCGCCGGTTCCGCGGCGGGTGATCCAGTAAAGGCGGACCGAAGAAACTAGTTGCCGCCCAAACCTCAATATTCCTGTTTCTCGTGGTTCGCCCCGGGGCCTGAAAACCCGGCGGCATAACGCCCACGACGTGATACAAGTCGGTGTCCAGCCGCACACCCTTGCCCAGGACATGCGGATCACCGGCGAAGGCCCGCTTCCACATGCCATCGCTGATGACGACTTCCAAGGTAAATCCGGGCGTGTAATTGTCCGGATCAAAGGTGCGGCCCAGCTGCGGCTTTACGCCCAGCACGGCAAAATAATCAGGCGCAACGATTAGCAAGCTGACCCGCGCTGGCTCCGATGAGCCGGTTTGATTGTTGTCGTCGTACCATGCCGGAGAAACGTAGTCGAAAATTCCGGAGCGCTGAAGGTCTTGCCATTCAGGCTGGGACATTCCTACATCCCGCGTGCCAACGCCGGGAAGATTATCCTCGATGCTAACGAGCTGCTCTGGTTCCGGATATGGCAGGGGTCGCAAGAGCGTGGCATCCACGACGCTGAAAATCGCTGTAGTGGCTCCAATACCCAACGCAATCGTCAGGACGGCGATGGCAGTGAAGCCGGGAGATTTGCGCAGCATGCGCAGACCGTGACGAACATCCTGCCAGGACTGGTCCCACGCGAGCCAGCGGCTGGATTCGTAGAAGCGTTCTTCTGCCTGCAGGAGGTTGCCGAACGAACAGCGCGCGGCGGACCGTGCTTCGTCTTCACTCATGCCTTGTTTTCGCAGGCGCTCTATCTCAAGTTGAATGTGCGCTTCAATTTCGGAGGTGAAGTCATCGAGATTGCGCTTGCGTCCGAACATGGCATTAGCTTTCCGCTGGCTCCGAACCCAGAATGCGCGCGATGGCGCCTGACAATCGCTTCCATTTGTTGGTTTCTTTGACCAGTTGTTTGCGGCCGGCTGCGGTGAGGGAATAGAAGCGCGCCTTGCGGTTATTGGAAGAAACGCCCCATTTCGCGGAGATCCAGCCGCGTTCTTCCAGGCGCTGAAGCGCGGGATAAAGAGCGCCATGTTCGACGAGTAATTCTTTTTCCGAAGTTTCCTGGATGGCGCGCGCGATCCCTTGCCCGTGCTGGGATCCAAAGATGAGGGTGCGGAGGATGAGGAGATCGAGAGTGCCCTGGAGCAATTCGAGCCGTTCCCTGGCGTCTTGGGTAGACATATAACCCGAATATGCACGCGTCCGGGTAAGATGTCAACCTGAAACATCCGGCTTCGCACAATTCGCCGGCGTTGTGCAATTCGTGAGAATTTTGGTGGACGTGACCGGGCGCGTCAACCGCTTCCAGTTGATCTTTGGGGGCTCTCCGATGTCTACCGCGGCGGGGCGCTCTGCAATTCCCGATAAAACTTCTGCAGCACGAAGAAGGCTTTCTTTTTTTCTCCGTGATCGGAGACAAGTCCTTTGCGATTGAAATAATCTTCCATGCGAGGCAGCGTTCGCCGCGGGCTGCGAAAGTCCTTGAGAACCCATGGCGTCATTCCGCGTAGAAACGGAATGCGTTTCAGCATGACGAGCTGATGCTGGTAGAGATTTTCCTGATACTCCTCGGTCCAGCGGGCGAGCGCATCGCCATGGTTGCCGAAGAGTGCGTCGCCGCCAAATTCACTCATGATCAGCGGCTTGCCATACTCCGAGGCCCAATCGATCGAATCGGCTTCCTCCGGCCGGTGGACATACCAGCCGATGTATTCATTGTTCCCCAGCACATCAAGATCGCTGGCGATCGGATCATTCAGATGAATGGTGATGTGCCCGCCCTCAGAGACTCCGTTGGCCTGAAGCGCGGCAGACACCAGGCGTGTGGAGTCGGCGGAATGCGCATCTTGAATGAGCTGCCGCAGGAAGCGGTTTCGCGCGTCGCTGACGGGAGTCTCGTTCGCGACGGAATAGATGATCAGAGCGGCGCGATTGTGATCTCGCGCGATCATCTCCTTCAATTGATTTTCCGCATTGTGCAGCGTTCCGGGATTCTCCCACTGAATGGTCCAGTAGACCGGCACCTCTTCCCAGACCAGTACTCCCATCTGATCCGCCATGCGCAACATCGCTTCATTGTGGGGGTAATGCGCGAGACGCACGAAATTGCAGCCCAGTTCCTTTGCCCAGCCCAGGAGCGTTCGCGCATCGTCGTCGCTCCAGGCCCGGCTCGCGCGCATGGGGGCTTCTTCATGCAGGCTGATTCCGCGCAGGAAGATTGGTTTCCCGTTGAGGAGAATATCCGTGCCGCGGACTTCGATCGAGCGAAAACCGATACGGTCCGTGGCCTGATCGGTCTCCGCGGCGATCTCCACGTTGTAAAGTTTGGGATTTTCGGGGGACCAAAGCGTCAAGTCCGCGCGAAAGGAAAACTCGGCGCGTCCTCTGGAGTCCGTCTGAAAAGTTCTACTGACTCCTGCCTCTGGAATCCGGATGGTCACATTCTGCTGAGGTTGCCTCCCGTTCAGCTGCAGCCAGCCCTTGATTTGGTTGGTCGTTCCCTTCTCCACCTGAATGAAATAATCTTGAACAAATGTGTCTGGAACCTCCACCAGCGTCACCGGGCGCGTAATGCCGCCGTAATTCCACCAATCGGTATTGACGGTGGGTACTTGATCCTTGCCGCGCGCGTTGTTGACTCGCAGCACAAGGAAATTGTCGTGCGCCCTGACGCGATCCGTGATTTCGAAATCAAACGGGGTAAAGCCGCCCTCATGCTCGCCCAATTCTTCCCCATTCAGGTAAACCGCGGCGAAGTAATTGCACGCTCCAAAATGCACAAACAGCCTGTTCTTCGGCGATTGTGCGTAGTCGAAAGTGCGCTTGTACCAGACGCTCCCTTCGTAAAAAAGCAGCGAATCACGCTGCGTATTCCAGTCACCGGGCACCTGGAGTTGGCCGGAAGTATCGAAATCATATTCGACCAGCTCCGATTCGGACTGCGGCTTGTAATTTTTGAAAAACGCGTTGTTGTTTTTCAGCGGTTGAGCGCGGTAGTCCAGGGCTCCAACATCGTACGGATCCACGATCGCCTGCCACTGGCCGTCCAGGCTAACGGTGTGTCGCGCGTTGATATTCGCGATCAGCGGCGCAGTCTCTGCTGCACCTCGGCTCCAAGCGAGCAGCAAGCACAAAACAAGCGTCAAACTGCGAAGGAGTTTGGTCATGAAAGAGGTTTTAGTTGGTGTTCTACAATGTCTCCGGGATCGAGTGCCGAGTTCGCATCCGATCCCGGAGACCAGGAACTAGAAATTGAATTTGCCGCCAAACTGCAGAACACGCCCCGGCAGCGAACCGGTAATCTCTCCAAACGCGGCGTTGCCCGCGTTATTTACCGTCGGGTTGTTCCAGTTTGCCCGGTTGAAGGCATTAAATGCATCCGCCTGGAACATCAGGCGCATGCCTTCCCGCCAACGCAAATTGAACGTTTTTCGCAACGACATGTCCCACTGATAATAGTTCGGTCCGATGATATCGCCGATGGGGGCGTCACCCGCGCCGAGAAAGCTTGCCGTCGTAAAGGCGTTCGGATTGACCCAGCAGATCACTGTTGTTTTCGGGCATGTGCCGGTAAACGCCAAGGATTGGCCCGCGACAGTGCTTCCCCGCCGGGCGATTCCCACGCCATTACCTATGGTAGTGGAGCCAAGGTCTTCCGTAAGTGTTGCAGTGAGGGGCGCGCCCGTCTGGAAGTGCATGATCCCGCTCAAGGACCACCCTTTCACCAGGCCGCCTTCCACGCCCGTCAAGTGCTTGCCCCAAGGCGACTCAATCGTGAAACTCGAAGCCACGATGTGCGTCGCGTCGAAGCTCAACCTGCCATAGTTGAATTGCTTCCAAGTTTCCACCACTCCGCCTGTCTGCGTTCCGCCTGCCACTGCAGTAGTCCCGCCGTTGACCAGGACAGGGTTGGTGGGCGTACTGACGAGGCATGTGAATGGACATTCGGGCTCGGGGTTTTCGTTATAAGCGTCACCCGCCCCACCCCCATCCCCCATGGCCTTCGAATAGGTATAGGCAAACGTGGCCGTGAGGATTCCCGCGCGCTTCGTCATACTGACTTGCAACGCGTTGTAGTTGGAGTCAACGTCGCCCAGCGCCAGGTTAAGACCGGAATACCCCAGGTACGGGCGAATCTGGTCCTTCGACAGGCCCGCGGGCGCGAAGCCGAGCGCCGAGCACTGGAATGCAGCAGCATTTATTCCAGCAGGACACGCCATCGTGTTCGGATTCGGTGAGACGGGTATGAATCCCTGTGGAGTCCAGCTGGCGTTGTTGATGCTGGGCGTGCGCAAGATGTGCCGTCCCAGATTGCCGACGTAAGCTACTTGAAGCAGAATACTGGCCGGCAGCTCGTGCTGCACTCCCAAGCTGTACTCGTAGCTGCGCGCCACCACTAGGCGGGGATCCACACCAGCCATGCCATTTATGGTGGTTGGCGCTGCCACCGTGCCCGCGCCGGGAGCAGAATCAAATTGCGATAGGGATGCGTTGCCTGAGATCTGGGCCGTCTGTGCCCACGGAACATAGCCTTGGGAGTTGATGCCGTTCCCCAACAAGTTGCCTTCCGGTTTGTCGTAGAAAATGCCAAAGCCGCCGCGAATCACTGTCTTTTCGCCAAACGGTGAGTAGGCGAAACCGAACCGCGGCGCAAACAGGTTCTCCGGTTGGTAGAATCCGCGCGCTGCACCGTCATTGATGGCCGCCAAAAGCTGCGGATCCGCGCCAACAACGGGAACCCTGGCGACCTGGTCGCCGGGTACCTGTCCAGGCCGCTGCAAGCCGTTGCATTCGATCGTCAGCACCGGATTACCCACAACATTTTGCAGGGGTCCGCTGCAAAGACCCGGTGAAGCAGGGTTAATGTTGCTGCTCGACAGGCTGCCCGTAAAGGTTGGATCGAGAGCGGGGTTGAATGTAAACGGGTTGAAATTCGTCATGTTGTTGCCCTGGGCGTAGGTAGGCGTTGTGTATATGTATCGCAAACCCAGAACCAAGCTGAGTTTGCGCGTCACCTTCCAGGTATCCTGGACATACGACTCAAAATCATTAAACCGGAATTGGCCCACGGTGACGGCCGAACTTTGTCCGAGAGTATTAAAGTTCCCGAGCAGCGCGTCAGCGAAAGGGTCACCCGTCGTGTTGGAGCCGGTGGTCGCGCCCGCATTCGCGCTGAAATTGATCGTGCCGTCATAATTCGTGCGCGAGTTCTGCGTCTTGCGGTTCCGCGCGAATTCCGCTCCGAATTTTATCGAGTGAGCGCCTTTCTGCCACGTGACGTTATCCGCCGGATTTATATCCGTCGTGGGGGCCTCGAGGAAGTTCGGTGCGGGACCATTCACTCCCGCTGGGCCGGTCACTGGAAAACCCGTAACCCCCGTAAAACTTATCGTCGGAAGCCCATTGGGGAACTGCGTGGGGTTTCCAAGCGGCGGGATGAACGCGAATCCATACGGGGTCTTCTCCCAAGCCGTGCCCTGCAGCGGGGTCCTTTGCTTATGCCAGTCGGCGTTGAATTTGACTTCGTTGATCAGCGTCGGGCGAATCACATCGACCCACCCAATCTGAATATTGTATCCCGGACGATTGCGCAGGTCCGGATCCACCGGAAGAGCGCCGGCAGCGCCGAATGTCGAATAAGGATTATAGATGGACACGTTGTCGTGGATATATCGGAAATAGAAACTCTGCTTGTCATTGGCGTGTTCATCCACGCGAATGATATCTTCCCGAATGTTCAGGGGGTTGGGGAGGTTGAATGTTAGGTTGTTGGTCGAAGCCGGAGTGGCTATCGCACCCAATCCTCCCTGCACCGACAACTTGGCCGCCGACGTGTACAGAGCCGCGATGGCCGCGCCGTCTCCGGAGATGCAAGTCGGGTTGATGACATTGGGTGCGGTATAGAGGACCCCCCCGCTACAACTCGCGGGGATCACTGCGGGCGTTTTCAGAGTGATGCCGCCTGGCAAACCCCCGTTGTAAATGTCGGTGAAGTTTCCGGCCGCTTCCGCTGCCGTGGGAAAGGTTTCATTTACCGTGGCAGTCGTCAAACCAGGGTAAACGCCCCGAAACTTTTTCCACTCCTGCCCGGCAAAGAAAAACAACTTTCCCTTCCGCTGAATATACGGGATGGGTCCGCCAAGGTCCCATCCATAGTCGTTGAAATGAAAGGGCGGAACGGCCGCGTAGCCCTTCGCCGACGGATTCGTCAGTTTGGTGCCCGGATTTTCAGCATTGAAAATATTGTTCTGGACGAATTCAAACCCTCCGCCATGATATTGATTCCCACCGCTCCTGGTGACCACGTTGATCGTGGAGGAAGCCGAACGCCCAAACTCGGCGTCGTAGTTCGAAGTCTGCACATCCACTTCCTGAATGAAATCGACGCCCACCTGATTGAAGACGCTGTTGTTCGAGCCGGAGTCCAGGTTGAATCCCCCGTCCACGCTCCAGTTCTGCCCGTCCAGCCGTTGCCCGTTGGTGACGGCGACGCTGTTGTTGTAGTTTGACGTTAAGGCGGCGGGATTGGAGCCCGAACCCTGGAGGGCTGCGCCGGGAACCAAGCCGATCAGCGACTCGTAGTGACGCTGGTTCAGCGCCATATTCAGTACTTGTTGCTCCGTAATGGTCGTCGAGATCTCGCCCGACGTGGTATTCACCGTATCTCCGGTGGCGGTTACCGTTACAGTTTCCGTGACGGCGCCGATGTCCAGCCTCAAGTCCACTGTCAGGCGACCACCCGCGGTCACATCGTTGCCTTTTTTTGTGATTCTCTTAAAGCCGTTCTTTTCCGCTACCACGCTATAGGAGCCAGCCGGCAATTCATCCGCAGCGAAGTAACCATTCTTGTCTGCCATAATCTCGCGGGTTGCCTGCGTCGCCTCATTCACGATCGTCACCTTGACATCCGGAACGGTGGCGCCAGACGAATCCGTAATAGTTCCCACAATGCGGCCAAATATGTCCTGAGCAACGGAAAACGGCACGGCGCCAGACAAAAGCGCCGCGATGATGATCAGCAAAGCGTTGAGTGCAGCAAGATGGAGATATTTTTTCGTGCCGCAGCGACTGGTCGAGTAAGAATTCTTCGAACGAACCTGAATCATTTGGTGCTCCTAGTACGGCAAGGCAATGCGGTTGCTGATCGGCTTCTCTGACCGGCCGCCGTGAAAGCGGTTCAGGAAGCTGCACCGTGAATGGGGTGAATCAAATTAATCGATGGCAGAGTAGAGCAGTAATGTGTTGACCGTGGGAAGTTAGATAACGGTGAATTCACTGTTAGTCTTCATCCCTTATTTACATGGACCGGTTGGAAGCCTCTCTCATCGGCTCTTCGCCTTAAGTTAGTGAAACTACAGGTGTTTTGGTCCAGTGTCATGCGCCGGAAATTCGGTTATACTGCCCTCAGGACGGGGTGGGACATCAAAGGGACCTGCTCTCGGGGGTATCCACTTGCAATCGGCGATCAACAAACTTGAAGCCGAGCGGGCTGAATTGGACGACGTTTTGGCTGCAGGCGTATTGGGGCGGACCAACAACCATGTCCGGCTTCTGACGTTTGTTTGTGAAAAATACTTCGAAGGAGCCATCGACGAAATCAAGGAGTATAGCATCGCCGTCCACGCCCTTGGGCGCCCGGAATCCTTTGACCCGCAAATGGACACTATCGTCCGCGTAACGGCTCACGCTTTGCGGAAGCGGCTCGAGGATTACTATCGCGGAGCTGGGGCGGAACACGCCGTTCATATCTGCCTGCCCCCGGGCCACTACGTCCCCAAGTTCATCCACTTAAGCGATGTGGAGGCGGTCAACGGCGAACCCGCTCTCGAAGAGAAACAAAACGGCCAATCTCTAGGCGCGGGTTCCCCTCCCGGCAACGGGCGGTCGGAAGATCGGCAAGATCATTCTGCTCAACTGCAGCAGATCCCAAAAACAGACGACATCACGAACCAGCCAGATGTCGCCGGATCCCATCGCCAGTTTAGGCCACGAGCTGGAATGACAACCCTCGCTGTCATTCTTGCTATTTCCGTTTGTGCATTCTCGGTTTTCGCCTGGAAAAAATGGAATGGGAGGATCGGGCGCGAGAGCCCGGCAGTGTCCCACGCTTCGGTCACTCCGGACCTCGCTTCCGGGAAAATTTTACGCGCAATGGTGGGCAATACTTCGGCGCCTTATCTGGATCGCAGCGGTTCCACGTGGGAGAGCGATCATTTCTGTTCGGGAGGAAGCTCGTTTTCCGTCACGGGCCACGTCATCCAGGGCACGGAAGATCCGCAGCTCTTTTCAAGTGGGCGGCGTGGCGTTTTTCATTGCAACTATCCCGTCCCGCCGGGAACTTACGAGATTCATCTCCTATTTGCTGAAACGTCAGGGCTTCAGGAGGCCAGTCGGAACGCGGCTTTCTCAATCAATGGCGGACCTCCTACCAACTTGGATGTCGTGGATGACGCCGGCGGGGATGACATTGCAACCACGAAAATCATTACAGATGTGACGCCCGCGAGCGACGGAACCATTCATGTGGACTTCACCAACCCTGAGGCGTTTGCAAATGCAGTCGAAATCCTGCAGAGCGCTCCGCATCGCATGCTCCCTGTCCGGATCGTCGTGGGACATTCTTCCTACCGTGATTCCAACGGCAATGTTTGGCTGCCGGACCGGTACTTCTTCGGCGGCCGCCTTAGTAGTTTCGGGGGTGATTTATCCAAAGTCGCCGATGGCCGTCTCTACGAATGGCATCGTTTTGGGCACTTCCATTACGTGGTGCCTGTTGCGACCACCGGAAGGTATACGCTGAAGCTGCACTTTATGGAGCACTGGTTTGGTGTCCAAAATGGCGGCATAGGAGGCGTGGGCAGCCGCGTGTTTGACGTTTCGTGTAACGGATCGATGCTTCTAAAGGGATTTGATATTTTGCGCGAAGCCGGCTCCGAGCCGCTGGTCAAAACCTTCCAGCATATTGAGCCCACTCCGCAAGGCAAAATTGAGATCTACTTCACTCCCGCGGTGAACTACCCCTCCATCAGCGCCATCGAAGTCATCCCCGAATAGAAGCGTTTAGAGAATTCCGCGGATCTGGCCTGCGCAACGCGAAGAGTGGGCCAAAGGCGATGTTCATCCCCGCCGCAATGGTCAGATGGTTTGGTGGACGTGACCGGGCTCGAACCGGCGACCCCCTGCTTGCAAAGCAGGTGCTCTCCCAGCTGAGCTACACGCCCACAGTAGGAGTACCTTTCATTCTAAAGCATTTCTCCCAATTCCAGAATCCATTCCCGCACACTTTGGGCCACGGAGTGAGCCCCTCCAACGAAACCATTTGGGGCTCCAGGCGTGTCCGGTTTCGATCCGTCATGAGAACATTCGGCTCCATTTGTTTTATGCTACATTTGTAGTGAGAGACCGCTCGGTCGCATCGGGAGCGGAAGAACAGCGCACTTTTGCATCAGCGAGGGAATATGGCTCACGTGCAAGCGAACGACGTTCCGATAGCGAGACTCATCGGATTTGAAGCGAAAGAAATTGCCGATGGACGCGCCGTTGTCACACTGGCCGCTGGACGGCAGCATGCAAATCCCATGGGCACGCTCCACGGAGGTGTTCTATGTGATATCGCGGACGCTGCGATGGGTATGGCGTTCGCCAGCACCCTCGCACCTGGGGAATCCTTCACCACCATCGAGCTAAAGATCAATTTTTTTCGCCCCGTGTGGGAAGCTCATCTTCGAGCCGAGGGCAAAGTCGTGCGGCGGGGCAGCACGATTGGGTACGTCGAGTGTGAAATCACGGACGAGAGCGGGCGGCTGATTTCCAAAGCGGCTTCCACTTGCATGGCGCTCAAAGGCGAGCGCGCCAAGGGGCGTTAGACCCACTCGCATTGGTCACTTGGACGGGGCTCTCACTTGTGTCTCGAGATAGGTTTCGAGATGCGCCTGTACGGCGCGCAGTGCTTCTTCCGTTCGTTCGAGGCGAAACACCATGACCGCTCCTTCGAGGGAAGAAATGATGAGAGTCGCCAGCTTGCTTGCGTCGACTCTCGGGCGGATTTCGCGCGCTTTGATTCCAGCGCGAATCATCGAAATTAGATAGGCACGCCATCCACGCAAAGCTTTGCGCGCGCGCTCGCGCAAAACAGAATTCCCGTCATCGGTATCGACCGCCGTGTTGAGCAACGGGCAGCCGCCCGGAATGATGCCGCGCCGGCCGGCAAAATTCGCAACTAATTGCTTCAACCGGTCGACGCTGTTCGGGATGATGTCTAGATCGTGGATCCGCGCGTCTAACGTCTCTTGCCACGCGTAATCGAACGCCTCGGCGGCGAGCTGCTCTTTGCTGTCAAAGTGCCGGTAAATCCCGCCCTTTTCAAGACCCGTCGCGCGCATCAGGTCCGACAGGGCGGACCCTGCATAGCCCTGCTGATTGAAGATGGGCGCGGCCTTGCGAATGATGTCCTGGCGCGTCTGCTCGCCTTTGCGCATGCCATTCCTTCCCGTGCAGCCTTGCGACCAAGTGGTCGCTAATTGCATTCTACCAGATATTAAATGAGACCGAGCGGTCTCTTAGTGCATCCAAGAAACCAGGCATGGTATGAGCGCTACCACCGGTTCCATCCCGTTCCCGAATGTGGCCGCAGCACGGCCCGCGATCAATCCATGGATCATCGCCGTCACCGTCACCCTGGCGACCTTCATGGAACTGCTCGACACGGCCATCGCCAATGTGGCCCTGCCGCATATTGCCGGCGGCCTCGCTGTCAGCTATGACGAAAGCACCTGGGTCCTGACAAGCTACCTGGTATCGAATGCCGTCGTACTTCCGCTTTCTGCATGGCTAAGCCGCGTCTTCGGCCGCAAACGCTACTACATGCTTTGTGTCGTCCTCTTCACGGTGAGCTCGCTGCTGTGCGGGCTCGCTCCCTCGCTGGCCTTGCTCATTTTTTTTCGTGTTTTGCAGGGCGTCGGAGGCGGTGGCCTCGCTCCAGTGGAGCAGGCCATTCTCGTGGACACATTCCCCGCGCAGAAACGGCCTGCGGCATTTGCTCTTTACAGTATGGCTATCGTCACTGCGCCCGTGATCGGTCCGCCGCTCGGCGGGTGGATTACCGACAACTGGAGCTGGCGGTGGATCTTTTTCATCAACATTCCTATCGGAATTGTGTCTCTGCTTTTGACCAACCGGCTCGTTTCCGATCCTCCCGAGTTCACCCGCGAAGTCGAGGCCGCGCGCAAAGGTGGCAAGCTCCGTATTGATGGGCTCGGCATTGTCCTCGTGGCCCTCGGCTTCGCGTGTCTCGAAGTTGTCCTCGATCGCGGCCAGACGCTGGATTGGTTCGAGAGCGGCTTCATTGTTTCGTTCTTTTCGATTGCGGTTGTGGCGCTGATTGCAGCCGCGTTTTGGGAATGGCGCCACCCGGATCCCGTCGTGGAGATTCGCCTGCTCGCAGACCGCAATTTTGCCATCGCGAATGTTTACTACTTCCTTTTTGGCTTTGCCCTGTTCGGCTCGACAGTGTTGGTTCCCCAGATGCTCCAGAGCCTGTTCGGCTATACCGCCACCGATGCAGGGCTCGTTCTTGGCCCTGGTGCCTTCGTCATCGTAGCTCTGGCTCCGTTGATCGTGAAAATCCTGCCAAAAGTTGGAATCAAGCCGCTCATTTTCACCGGATACATTATCTTTGCCATTGCCATGTGGCGCTTCGCCAGCATGGATCTCGGTGCAGACTACAAACACATTGCCCTTACCCGCGCGCTCCAGGGACTCGGGATTGCCCCGCTATTTGTGCCGGTGAGCCAGTTGGCCTATTCCTTCTTGCCAAAAAATAAAAACAACAAGGCTTCGAGTCTTACCAACTTGTTTCGGAATCAGGGTGGCAGCGTTGGCATTGCATTCGTTACGACCGTTCTTGCTCGGCGAACGCAGTACCACCAGTCCGTTCTGGTTGCTCACGCCACTCCACTCCATCAGCGCTATCGGGAGACACTCGCCACCTTGACGCGATATTTCGCGACGCATGGTTTCACGGCCCCGGACGCGGCCCTGCATGCGAAAGCACAGCTGGCGCGAATGATTCAGCAGCAGGCGGCATTCCTTGGCTTTCTCGATTGTTTCTGGCTGCTGGGCTGCGCCTGCTTGATCGGAGCGCCTTTGGTTTTCTTAACACGCAAATTCAGGTCGGGCGGTCCCGGAGCCGCGCACTAAATACCGAGCATCAGTGAAAGCATTGTTCTACGTTCCTGCGGACAATCGAAACGTTTGTGCACCGAACTCACTTTTTCGTCCGGTCTCGGCCCTTGCTGGCTCCTGTAAAGTGGATGGCAATCGTCCCAGAAGCGTAGGACTCGGCGCCGTTTTTCGGGAGTTCGAGCGTCAATGCAGACCTGCCATCGGGGGTTTTCGAAAGCTTTGCTCCATCGACGGATGCAATCTGACCCGCGTTCCAGACAGACAGATTATACTGGCCGCCTGCGAGCCCGGACGCATCGATCGTCAGGCGGTCCCGCGCCGGCGTCCACGTTTCGGAGAGAATGCGCAAGCCTTGCGAGGTCGCTCCGATGCTTGGCAACTTTCCGGCATAGCTGAAGCCAAAATCGTCTTGGACGCGGATCCGTAGTGAATTCTTTCCTCCCGCGACGGCAATTCGAACGACAACGTGCTGGTCCGCATCACTCGCCTGCACTTTGAAAGGCACCGCATGTCCGTTGAATTCCGCAGCGAGAACTTTCGCGCGAAAGCTCACTGCCGGCTGAAACTCGATGGTGCGCGGCACTTCCCCTGACGTTTTCACTTCCAGAGTGATTCCTCCCAGATCTTTCGCGTACCGCAAATCCATTTTCGCTGCACCGACTGGAACGTTTCGAATTGCAAACGAAGTCCAATCCGCCGGAACATGCGGCGCAAACGTCAGCGTTCCTGTCGTGGCGTCCGTTTCCAATCCCAACATTCCGCGCAGCACCGGGCTTACGACCATGGCGGCCGACCAGATCTGATGCGGGGAACTCGTTGAAAGCGACTGATAGTACGCGCCGGAGAGGACTTCCGTCACATGCCCCAGCGAGCCGTCGAACGCGAGCAACGCATTGGCCCGCAGATTCGCGTACGCAGGATGCTCCCGGTGATAGCGATACTCGCCGACCGCCGCCCACCCTGTGAACAGCGGCCAAACCGATCCAAAGTGATAGCCGCCTCCACTAAACAGCGGCGAGCGATTCGAAATGATCCGCATCCCCCAATCCGTTTGTTGATCCAAATCTGCAAGCTGCGTGATCATTTCGTCCGCTTTGCTCTCGTCGAGCAATCCAAACCACATCGGCACCGTTGCCAGCACGCTCGGCTCATCCACTTGACGATTGTCTTTGCCGAGCGCAAACGCGAATCTCTTTTTGTCCGCGATCCAGAACGCTCCATTCATCAGCGGCTTCTGCTGTTCGAAATTCTTGGCGAGCTCCTTGCTGACTTCCTCTTTTCCGACCAAGCGCGCCAGATTCGAAAGCGCCCGCAGCGCCTCAATTCCCAATCCCGTTTGATACAACTCCGTTTTCACCGGCAGCAGCGGCCCGCCTTCCACCCAGCCATGCCCGATCCCAAAATTTTTCGGAAATCCCCGCTCGTCATACGTCGACCGCAAGAACTCGTACGCCTTCCACAAACTCTCCCACTTTTCCCTTGCAAACGCCGCGTCCCCGCTCTGCATCGCGTAGTCGTTCATCGCGATGATGTACAGCGGTGTCGCATCGGCCGAAGCGTACGGATACGGATAGTCCTTGAACCAATTTACAAAACTCGCACCCTGCGAAATCTCGTGCGGAATCTTGCCGTCTTCTCTTTGAAATTTCCCGATCAACTCCAACGCTGTCCGCGCCGTCGAAAAATCTCCTTCCGCATTCAGCGCGAACGAAGTCCAAAACGAATCGCGCCCGAAAAACCAAGCAAACCCCGGTCGCTGGCTCTCGCCCGACGTGCGATATCCCGCCACCAGCCCGGTGCCTAAAGTTGGATTCGTCACCACTCCCTGCAACACACTCACACGCGCCCAGTCGTACGCTTGCTGGAGCTGCGCGTCCGGAAGTTCCACGCTCACCGTCCGCCGCAAATAGTCCCGATAGTATTCTGCGGACTCCCGCCACAAATCCGCATACGAAGAGAGCAAATGCTGATACGTATTTTCCGCGGCCGCTCGCCCTTCCAGCGATCCCGCGATCACAATCAACTTCGTCTCTTTGCCCCTCGCCGTCACCCCCAGCCGGAACGAACACTCCTGCGACTCCGAATAATTCGTCTGATATTCCGAATGAGGATCCGCCGCCGTCGGCGAGCCCACCAGCGCCGAGAATTTTCTTTGCTCCTCGCCAAAATAAAACGCGCGCCGTTCCGCGCTCCAATCCAAATACGTCGCCCCCAGCGCCGCCGGCCATTCCAACTGAAAATCGCGATGAAAATCCGCCTCGATCTCCACCGGCGTTTCCGTTTCCACATCCAGCAAAATCACCGCGCCTTGTTCCCGTACCGGCACAAAAAAAGTCTCCCGCACCGTGAAGGTGTCCCCCGCATAGAGGATCGTCGCCGATTCCGGCCGTACCGTCACCGTCCGCGCCAGCGCCTCCGCCGGAAGCACCCGCCCTTCTGTATGAAACTTCAGATGAAACTCGCGGAAAATCTTTAGCGGATAAACCCACGCTTCCATTCGCCCCGTTTCATTTCCCAGCAGCCCCGCGCGCGTCCCCGTCACCGGCAAAAATTCCCACGGCCGCACCGTTCGCGTAAGCTCCAGCTGTTCCGGCGCTTTCTCCATCTGCTGCCCGAAAGCCGTAGGTACGCAAATTCCCGCGCCCAGCGCAGCCGCTGCGGATGCACCGCACAAACTCATCCACAGCCGCCAATTTCGCTTTCGGGATGAAGTGGGAATTTCTTGCAAGAAGTTCATTCGAATGGCCGCCGCTGCGTCGTTTGCTTGCAATGCCTCGTTGGCCTGACTATAAAGGAAAGCGCCGGATTCTAGCACGAGCCTCGCAACGAAAGGTATCGCTTCTTTTGCCTCCAACGCGCCGCGCATTTCTCCAATCGCTCAGCCGCTCCGCCCTTGTGCTCCCGTTCGAAAAAATCCTCTCCCTCGCGCTGCCCAAAAAATGGCTGCCCGCGTTCCAATCTGCAATAGCAGCGCCACAACAATCCGCTGTCCCTACTCCCGCCACCGATCTCGGCATCACCTTCCTCAACGTTGCCCGCGAATCCGGCCTCAACGCCAAAACCATCTTCGGCGGCCAGCACAAAAACAAATATCTCCTCGAAACCACCGGCTGCGGCGTCGCCTTCTACGACTACGACAACGACGGCTGGCTCGACATTTTTCTCGTCAACGGCTCGCGCCTCGAAGGCTTCCCCGCCGGCCAGGAGCCCACCTCGCATCTCTTCAAAAATAATCGCGACGGCACTTTCACCGATGTCACCGCCAAAGCCGGCCTCGCGCACTCCGGCTGGGGACAGGGCGTCTGCGTCGGCGATTACGACAACGACGGTTTCGACGATCTCTTCGTCACCTACTTCGGCAAAAATGTTCTCTATCACAACAATGGCAACGGCACCTTCACCGACGTCAGCGAAAAATCCGGCGTCGCCGCCACCGGCAAGCGCTGGAACACCGGCTGTGCCTTCGTGGACTACGATCGCGACGGCCATCTCGATCTCTTCGTCGCCAATTACATCGACCTCGACCTGAAAACCGCGCCCGTCCCCGAATCCGGCCCCTGCCTTTACAAAGGCGTCATGGTCGCCTGCGGCCCTCCCGGCCTGCTCGGCGGAAAAAATATTCTCTATCACAACAACGGCAACGGCACCTTCACCGACGTCACTGAAAAATCCGGCATCCTCAACGCCAACGGCACCTACGGCCTCGGCGTCCTCACCGCCGATCTCGACAATGACGGCTGGCCGGACATTTACGTCGCCAACGATTCCACCGCCAGCGCGCTCTACCAAAACAAAAAAAACGGCACCTTCGTGGACATCGCCCTCGAAGCCGGCTGCGCGCTCAGCGCCGACGGCAAGCCCCAGGCCGGTATGGGCATCTCCGCCGCTGACTACGATCTCGACGGCAATCTCGATCTCGTCAAAACCAATTTTGCCGGCGACACCCCTTCGCTCTACCACAATCTCGGCGGCGCGAATTTCGAGGACGCCACCTACCAGGCCGGCCTCGGTAAGCACACGCAGTATCTCGGCTGGGGCTGCGGTTTTTTTGATATGGACAACGACGGCTGGCCGGACATCCTCATCTGCAACGGCCACGTCTATCCCGAGGTCGAGCAGCTCAAGACCGAAGCCGGCTACCCGCAGCGCAAGCTGCTCTACAAAAATCTGCGCAACGGCCGCTTCGACGACGTTTCCTACGACGCCGGCCCCGGCATCTCCACGCCCGTCGCCGCGCGCGGCTGCGCCTTCGGCGACTTCGACAACGACGGCAACCTCGACGTCGTTGTCAACACCGTCAACGATTTCCCCCAGCTCCTCCGCTGCGATTCCCGCACTGGCAACAACTGGATCAAGATCAAAACCATCGGCACAAAATCCAATCGCAGCGGCATCGGCGCGCGCCTCAAGTGCGTCACCCACGTGCCCGGCGAAAAAAATCCCCATTCGCAAATCGACGAAGTCCGCAGCGGCGGTGGCTATTTCTCCCAAAACGACCTGCGCGTCCACTTCGGCCTCGGCAAAGCCGAAAAAGTCGACCTCCTAGAAATCCGCTGGCCCAGCGGCCTAGTCGAAACCCTCAAAGACCTCAAGCCCAACCAAGTCCTCTTCGTAAAAGAAGGCCAAGGCCTCCTCCGCACCCAGCGATTCCCTTCACCTAACTCAAAGAAACCGTAGCGCCGCCATCTTGGCGGCGTTTTTCCTCTTTGTAGTGGCGAAGCTTGCTGCGCCCTCCTTCTTTTCTCTGTGCCCTTTGTGCCTTCGTCACTACAAATCAACAAAACGCGTCTTTTCAACACCTTTCGCACTCATTCGAATGACATATGAATAAACATTGACGGCTAGTGCCTTTTGTGCTATAGTTTAGGAGTCGTTCAGCCCGGCGGAGAAAGGAGCGCCTTCCTTTGTCCGGTACCCGTTCACCCCGACCCATTCGACGGCCTCCTCGGAATCGCCAACAAATTTTCTCTCCTCCTTTGTTTTCATACGCTTACGAATTGCCCATTTTCTATCCCCTTTGTTTTGACATTCATCCATGCAATGGGGGGTATGGCCCCCCTCACACGCTCCGATCTCTTCGGAGTGTCACAGCCCACTCTTCCGCGCAAAAAGCCGCATTCGCAAATCCATTGTTTTCTATGTGCTGCGCACTCTTTCATTTTCCGTATCCTGTAAGTCCTGTATTTGACACTCTTACGAAAACACGGGGGTGTATACCAACTCTTCCCAATCTGGAACTGCAGGGGCCGTCTCAGGCGGCTTTCTGGAATCTGATTTTGGCGGTGTAGCCGAGAGCGTAGAGGACGCGCAGCAAGAGGTCGGTGGAGATGTCCTTGGTGTTGCGATTCATGATCGCGGTAACACGAGTCCGCGACGTGCGCGCGAGGCGGGCGACTTGAGCATGCGTGAGGCTCTTGCGCTCGACGACGGCGATAATCTTTGCATTGAGGTCGCTGCGCAGAGCGATTTCCGCTCCGTCCGCAGGAGTAAGGCCCAGCGCCTTGGCAAGCTCGGCGGCAGTACGAGTGACCGTGACCTTAGACTTTTTCATGGAGCATCTCCTTCAAGCGCTTCTTTCCCAAATCCAAATCTTGCTTCGGTGTCGCCTGGCTCTTCTTCACGAACGCGTGAAAAACCAGTATCCCTCGCGGCGACAGGCTGTAATAGAAAGCGCGATAAATTCCATGCCGGTCCCGGATTCGCAGCTCCGATACGCCAGGTGCCACCGAAGGCATCGGCCGCGAGACCGGCATGCCCAGCGAAGCGCCCTTTTGGAGGTCAAAGATGGCCTTGCCAAGCTCCCGCCTGACGCCATCCGGGAACAGCCGAATAGCTGCTATGGCCGCCGGATGGAAGAGCGCAGCCTTCACGGAGGTAGTGTCTCATATCCGGGACATAGGTTCAAGAGAAGATGGGCCTCCGTCGCGCGCGATGGAATCTAGTAATTCGCTATTTCGATTTAGCCGGAGAGGACGCGGCACTGACCGGCGAGCCGGAGCCTTCCTTGAGCGTGTTAAAGGAATCGATGGCCGCGTTTCCAAAGCGCTCGACCAGGCCGCTGGGCCAGCGGACTTCGACCGAATCAATTTTCGTCGCGGCGCCGAGGCCGAAGTGCACGCGCATGTCGTTGTTGGAGATGTAGCTCGACCCGCTGCGCACCTCGTCCACGAAAATGCGCGCGCCGGCCTTCACCGCGATCTTGGCGCCGATGCCGTCGCGATTGGATTTGTACTTCTGTGACGCCGAGGAGGAAGAAAAAGCGCCAATCGTGCGAAACGCAATCCAATGATTGCCGTTGCGCACATCGTTGACCAAAAGAGATGGCGGAGCGTTCATGTTGCTGACCACCGCGGACATGCGCCCATCATTCCACAAATCGCCGACCGCCAGCCCGCGCGAAGAACTCACCGTCGTGATTCCCGGTCCGGCATTGGCGGAAATATCGGTGAACGTTCCGTTGCCGTTGTTGTGATACAGAATTTTCGGCTCCCGGAAACTGCTGCCCAGGTGCTGGCTGTCCACTTCCGGATACACGTGACCATTCACCAGCAGCAGATCGGGCCAGCCGTCATTGTCGAAGTCGAAAAACATGACGCCCCAGCCGAGATACTGAGTGTTCAAGCCGAAGCCGGCGGGAAACGTTTTGTCGTCAAACGTGCCATCGCCAACGTTGCGGTAAAGCGTGGAGGTATCATCGGAAAAATTTGTTTTGAATAGATCGAGCTTGCCGTCGCCGTCGTAGTCCGCAACGGTCGAACCCATGCCGGCCTGCTCGCGTCCGTCATCATTAAACGCCGCGCCGGAAACGACCGCGACATCGGTGAACGTCCCGTCATGATTGTTGTGATACAGAATGCTGGCCGTGCTGTCGCACGCAACGTAAATGTCCGGCCAGCCGTCGTCGTCATAGTCGAACGTGGAAACGCTGAAACCGTAATGCCCGTTGGTCTGGTCAATATGCGCTTTGGTGGTGACGTCCTCAAACGTGCCGTCGCCCCGGTTGTGATACAGAATATTTTTCCCCCACGGCAATCCGCGCGGGCCGCACATCACGGGAACGCCCTTCCACATGCACGAAGGCCGTTCACCGGGAGCCAGGGAGGTAGCCGAATCGTAGTCCACGTAGTTGGCGACCATTAGATCCAGTTTGCCGTCGCGGTCATAATCCACGAACGCGCAACCCGTGCCCCACGCTTTGCCGCTGCCGGCGACATGCGCTTTTTCGCTGACGTCCGTGAACGTGCCGTCGCCATTGTTGTGGTACAAAACATTTTTGCCGTAGTAGGTCACGTACAGATCTTCGAAGCCGTCGTTGTCATAATCACCGACACACACGCCCTGTCCCCATCCGGTGTGAGCAAGTCCGGCTTTTTCGGTCACGTCAGTAAATGTGCCGTCGTGATTGTTGTGATAAAGGTGGCTGGTTGGAGTTTTGTTGGAAGGGAGGGGCTGCAGCGTGGTGCCGTTCACGACGAAAATATCCGGCCAGCCGTCGTTGTCGTAATCGAAGATGGCCACGCCGGTGCCCGTCGTTTCGATAATGTATTTTTTCGTGTTCTCGCCGCCGAAAATCACCGGTGCGGTGAGTCCGGCTTTTTGCGCGACGTCCGTAAAATGCGCGAGTGGCGCGGCGTTTGTAGATTTTAAAAGATCGGAACCTGCATCTTGCGGAGCGGCGAAATGCAGAGACAGCCAGGCAAGCGGCCCCAACAAACCGAGAACCCGAGGAAAGGAGAAAGGGAAAGTCATCAATCTTAAATCATACTAAAGTCCGCGCTCGCGCCGGTCAACCAAGCGGCGAGGCCGCGGCGCGAATCCGGCGGGCGCGAGGCACGCACGCAAACATGCTAGTATTTTTGCTGAATGTTTTTCGAGCCCTTGCGCGTGAAAATGTTTTCGTTCCATTTTCGGATGCATTTCTTTTTCGCTGGCGCGCTGATTTATTTTTCTCTTTTCCCGTGCACCGCGCAATCGGGTAGCACTGCCCGCGCAGATGCCGCTGCTCAAGCGGAAGCTGCCTATGCGCAGGGAATGTCCGCGCTGCAAACCGGCGATCTCGTTTCCGCACGCGCTGCGTTCGAAAAAGTAGTACGGCTCGCGCCGCAAAGCCCGGAGGGACACAACTCGCTCGGGTGGGTGCTCCTCGCCCAGGGCGAAGTTGATTCGGCGATCGCCCAATTCCAGATCGCCGTGAAAGCGAAGCCTGATTTCATGCAGGCGCACATCAATTTGTCGAACGCGCTGGCGCGCAAAGGAGACGCGCCCGGCGCACTGCGCGAAGCGAAAGAAGCTGTGCGGCTGGCTCCGGACGATTCGGAAACGCATCGCACTTTGGGCCGTGCGCTCGATTTTTCCGGAGACCTCGACGGCGCCATCGCCGAGTTTCGACGCGCGATCGAGCTGGAACCGCAACGCGCGGAATTGCATGACGAAGTTGGGGCCTTGCTGGTGCAGAAATCTCGCCAGCAAGACGCTGCCGCCGAATTTTCCGAAGCCCTGCGCCTGCAGCCCAACTATGCACCGGCTCACTTGCATCTCGGTGTTTTGCTTTATCAAGAAAAATCCTTCGAAGCGGCCGCGCAACACCTTCAGATGGCCGTGCAACTCACTCCCGGGGATCCCGGCGCACATTTTTATTTCGCGCAAGTTCTGAAAAACGAAGGCGACAAAGAATCCGCGATTCGCGAGTTGCAAGCGTGCATTGCCTTGAAACCCGATTACTCCGACGCGCAAAACAATCTGGGTTTGCTGCTGCAGAACAGCGGCGAGATGGAATCGGCGGTCGCCGCATTTCGCGCAGCTGTGAAACAGCAGCCGGAGAATCCAGAAGTGCACAACAATTTGGGGCTTGCGTATCTGGAGACGGGTGATGGCAACGGAGCCATCGCGGAGTTTCGAACGGCGGTGCGGCTGCGACCGCAAGATAGTTCGTACAAAGGCAATCTGGGTGCCGCGCATCTGCAATTGTCGGACTTCGACGCGGCCATCGCCGATTTTCAAGAGGCGCTCAAGCTTTCGCCGCAAGATGCGACGCTGCATTACAACTTGGGGCTGGCTTTTAAATTGAAGGAAAAATTTCCGGAGGCCATGGCGGAACTGCGCAAGGCTGCGGAATTGGATCCCGCGCAAGCGGACGCGCATTACACGCTTGGGGTGACGCTGTGGCAGCAGGGTGATTTCGCCGAGGCGGCGCAGGAACTTCGCGCGGCAATTCGTGCCAAGCCGGATTATGCCGAGGCGTATTACACGCTCGGGACGGTGCTGAAACAGAAGGGCGATCTGCAAGACGCGGCGGCTGCGTTGCGGGAAGCCATTCGAATGCAGCCGGAATTTGCAGGCGCTCACACCACGCTCGCCGCTGTGCTGCGGCAACTCGGCGACACGGGGGGCGCGGCCGCGGAAGGCCGCATCGGGGCGGAGATTGCAAAACAAAAAACCAGCGAGCAGGCCGCGCTCTTCGCGACGAATTTGGGCCGCCGCCTTTTCAATGCGGGAGACATCGAGGGGGCCATTTCGCAGTTTCGCGCGGCGATTAGTTCTTCTCCCAATTATGCAGCCGCGCATTTCGAGCTCGGAATGGCCTTGCGCCGGCAGGGCAAAACGGATGAGGCGCAGGAAGAGTTTCGAAGGGCTGCGGCGCTCGATCCGCGGTTCACGCCACCGGCTTCCCCGAAGAAATAGAAAACCATCTGTTACGAAATTCCTTATGGGGAGCGGTTGCTGCTCTTAGGCAGGAATTCGTGCGTTCGAATGAGGCTATTGGGGACCCTTGCGCAACGCGACAAGCTCCGATTCCACGGGGACGCCGCGGGCGACTTTCACGCGGATGACAGCTTCAAACGGTTTGAGTTCGCCGGAATTCGAAACGGAGAGGCGCAAGAGCAGCTCCTCCAGAGAATTCTGCTGGCAGACGTATTCGACGGCGGCTTGCGTGCCGATGGTGGTGGCACCCGCCAGAATCAGGACCGAATGCGCAGGATTCAATCCGCGCTTCAAAGCCACGACGGAATAGTCTTCCGTGAGGTCGGCGTCCGGCGGAGAGGGGAAAAACTCCTTCTGCTCGCCCGATTCCGGGTGAAGATTAATGATCTCCATGGTGCCCATTCGCGAGCCAGAAGTGATTTGTTTGAAGGCGAATTCGCTGGTGTTGGGGATTTCGAGAAGCGTCAGGTTCTCCGAGGGCGAGCCGATGAAGATGAGATCGTTGTTCTTGGCGTCATCCAGAGAAAACAAGCTGCCGCGCTTGACGCGAATTTGCTGATGAAGTTTCGCGAATACGTTATCCAGCGCGTGCACCGCCAGGACTTCGCCGACTCCGGTGTAATGGTCCAGGATCGCAGTGCCGGAATCCTTGGCGCGATTGTAGTAGCGCATGCCCGTGTACGGCCGGCCAACAAATGCGCCATTACTGAAGATGACCCAGGGCTCCTGAGGTCCGGTGAGAAACCCCCGCCAGAAAATGTGAAACGCCACCGGCACATCCGAGCTGTCGCTGGTCAGCCGGGCCTCCGCAGTTTTGCGAGATAGAAAGCGGTCCGTGCCCACGGCCACGACAGCAGCCAAGAGAACCGAAAGAACGAGGACGGCAGCGAACCATCTGTTGGAAGTCTGGCCATTTAGTGGCACACCCTCTGCCGCATCGTGAGAAGGTCCTGAGTGTTCGCGCCCTGGGCCTGGGCTCCGATGATGGAAGGTGAGGACATAATTGCCCTTGGGCATTTCAACCAAGATCGAATCATCGGCACCCTCAGAGGCATAGTACTCCGCTAGCTTGGAGCGAAGGCGCCCCGCTTGGACGCGAACCATAGAATCGAGATGGGGGTCGAAGTCTTTCTGGCGTGCAAAGACCTCGGTCGCAATTTGGTACTCCTTTGGAGAGGTACCCGGATGGTCCAAGGAATGATTGGCGAGATAGCGCAAGAGTTTGCAGAGAGACTCCGAGCCATGGAGCGTATGGCTACCAAGGAGTTTTTCGATTTGACCAAGATAATGGGCTCGTTCGGTCACGGGGACCACCGGGCGGCATTGTAACACCAAGGTAACGTAGTGCGCATCTCTTTGGAAGACTGCGCTTTAAGTGCGGTAACCGTATCAGACCCCGAGAGACTATGCACGTCACTCAAAAAACTGATAGAACGCATCATATTTCTTCACCGCCCCCCGTTTGGGTGCTGGCTTCTCTGTTCACCGAGGGGTCAAAGAGTAAGGGTTACGGGGTGGCGAAGCGACAGAAGCTCGAGGAGTTTGGGGGAGCTTTTCGCAACGCGAACGTCGGTTCAGACGGTTGCCGTTTATTCCTAATCAAGTTGAAGTGTGCCTTGGTGTCTTTGACGACTGACCTAAGGGGCAATTGTCGCAGGACCCGACTGACGCGCGTGGCGGATGTTCCCGATATGCAGCGAGCGATTCGAATTTCGAAGAGTTTGGGTGCTTAGGAGAGTGTCATGAAAAAGCAAGCCATTCTGGGATGGGTCTTGGTTCTTTGCCTCGCGTTGGGATTCGGCGCGAGCACTTCCATGGGTCAAGCTGTGTTCGGGAGCATTATCGGCACAGTGACAGACCCGCAGGGGAATGCCGTCGTTGGAGCCAAAGTAACTGTCACCTCGGTGACCAAGAGCTTTGCGTACGATACGACCACGAATGAAAGCGGGAACTACGCTGTCACGCACCTGATCCCTGACACTTACAAGGTCCATGTGGAAGCGCCGGGATTCAAAACCGTGGACGTTCCATCCGTTGCGGTTTCAGCCGACAACGGAGCTAACGTCAACGTGGAGCTTCAGGTTGGGGCTGTCACGCAAACCGTCGAAGTCACGGGCGAGATCCCGCAACTCCAGACGGACCGCGCCGACGTGGACGTGCAATTCAGCCAGAAATATGTGGAAGATTTGCCGGTCCTGAACCGCAACTTCACGAGTTTCGAATTGCTCACGCCGGGCACGCAGAAATTACCCGGTTTCAACCACGCGGCCACGGAAAATCCGCAGGGTAGCGGACAGATCGAAGTAAATGGCCAGCATTTCAGCGGCGTCGGCTATCAGCTGGACGGTACGGATAACCAAGATCCCATCTTGGGGATTATCGTGGTGAACCCGAACCTAGACGCCATTACGGAAACTAAATTCGCAGCTCAGGATTACGACGTAGAGGCTGGCAAGGCGATCGCTGGGCTGGTTACGGTGCAGACGAAGTCCGGGTCAAACCAATTTCACGGCACGGGCTTTTATTTTTACCGCAATAGCGACCAGCAGGCGCGCGATCCCTTCACCAACAAGCCGGGAGTGCCTCTCGCGCCCGCCACGTGGAAGCAGTTTGGGGGTTCTGTTGGCGGCCCCATCATCAAGGATAAGTTGTTTTTCTTTGGTGATTATCAGGGTACGAAGCAGATTCAAGGCATCACGAACCAGTACAACGTTCCGACTACGGAAGTCGATCAGACTTGTAACCCGATGACGAACGCGCAGAGCGATACGCCTGGTTATTGTAACTTGTCCCAATATGCTAACGCTTACGGACCGCCTGTAGGCGGGGTGCCCAGCGGGCAAATTTATAATCCCAACACCGGCAACCCCTTGACGGGTGGGGGGCGTACTCCTTTCTGCGGGCCGACATCCACGCCTGGGAATTGCGTCGGCGCAGGCAATCTTATCCCCATTGGCATGATTAGCCAGAATATTGGTAACGTTTTGGCGCTGTTCCCGGCGCCAACGGTTTCCTGCGGCACGCCGGCGACAGCCACCTGCCTGACCAACAACTACGTGGCGACAGGTTCGGGGCCCTTTAATCAGTATTCATTCGATACCCGCGAAGACTGGAGCGCCCCGCATGGTATTCAAGTTTTTGGGCGGTTCAGCCTGGACTACTTCAATTTGTCAGGTAAGGGCGGCCTCGGTGCGCTGGGCAGCGCGGGTTTTGGACCGGGAACCTTAAACGGAATGTCAACCAATCACGACTATAGCGTGGCCGGTGGGTTCACGAAATCCTTCGGCGCAAATTTGCTCACCGATTTCCGTATCGGGTGGTTCCAATACAATCCGATAACCGCTTACTCCGACGCCAGCCAAACGCCCATGACGAATTTCGGTTTTCCCGGGCTGAATATCGCCGGGCAGACGGATACAAATGGCCTTTCCGGCTTCCTCTTCACCAACAATGGCGGAAATGGCTTTAACGGCGCCTTGGGCAATACCGGTGGCGGCACATACGCCTTTGGCAACGGTCTGGACGCCGCCCGCTGCAACTGCCCGCTAACGGAAAGAGAACGGCAAATCCAGTTTGTAAACAACTGGACGTACATCAAACGAAATCACACTTTCAAGTTTGGCGCGGACATCCGTTACGCCAGCAACCTTCGCGTGCCTAGCGACCAGAGCCGTTCTGGCCTTTTGTACTTCGACCAGCTCAATACAGGAAATAACGGCGCCTTCGGATTGGGTATCGGTACATTCTTGCTTGGGGATGTTTCTCAATTCCAGCGCTTCGTCAGCAGCAGCACGAACGCCGTCGGCCACCAGTATCGGACCTTCTTTTATGGCCAAGACTCTTGGCGCGTCAACCCCAAGTTGACGCTCACAGGCGGTGTGCGGTGGGAGATTTATACCCCCGAGTCTGTTGCCGCCAAGGGTGACGGAGGGTTCGCCGACTTGCAGGAAGGCCTGCTCCGCGTTGCCGGCTTCGGTAACATCGGGCTGAACGGCAACGTTCAGAACACTTTGCATGCCTTTGCTCCGCGGTTTAGTCTTGCGTACCAACTCGATTCGAAAACGGTACTTCGCATGGGTTACGGCCGCAGCTTTGACCTTGGAGTATTTGGTTCCAACTTCGGCCATGCCGTGACACAGAACCTGCCGGTCCTTGCGGCGCAAGACATCGCGGACGCGAATATCAATCCGGCCGCAGCCAACAATCGCAGTGCCGTTTTCAACCTGGGTGTGGGTCCGCCTGCATATAACTTCGCCCCGCTTCTCAGCGATATCGGCGCAGGGACTCCTGCGGGCACGCTACCCTTGCTTGGTCCAGACGGCACAGCGTCTCCTTATATACGCCCGACCATCCAGAGACTTCCCACTGTTGACCAGTGGAACGCGACGGTGCAGCGTCAGATCACGCCGACCCTGAACCTTACCGTGGGTTACGTCGCCAATAAAGGAACACACGTGTTCGCTGGCACTGGCCCGAACTACAACATCAACCCAATTGCGGTGGGCCCAGGTACTGATGTTGTGCAATTAGGTTCGGGGGGGCAGGGGGTTGCGCCAGGATTTACTGGCACGCAGAATCCGAACGACCGACGACCGTTCAACCTGAACGGCGTTCCCTTGTTTCAGTATCCAGGATCTACTTTCACCACGGCCGGCGGCGCTGTGCTTCCCACGCCGGCGTGTTGCGCAGTCGACCTCGGCAACTATTTTGGCAATGACGCCAACAATGAATACGAATCGCTGCAAGTCAGCGCTGAAAAGCGTGTGAGTTGGGGATTCCAGTTCCTCGCGCATTACACCTTTTCGCACTCCTATCAGTACGACTCTAACTATTACGCGGTCGACCCGAGGCTCGCCTTCGGTCCGAACCCGTTTAACCGCAACCAGGTGTTTCTGTGGAGTGCCATCTACGAGTTGCCGTTCGGGAAGGGCAAGAAGTTCATGAGCGATGCGGGCCGCGCCAAGGATCTAATAGTCGGCGGTTGGCAAATTACCAATACAACGTCGTATGGCACCGGCCTCCCCTTCACGCCTAACATCGCGGAATGTGGTCTGATTGAAGATGCTGGCCCGTGCCGTCCTAACATCACGGGAAAGCTCTCTACGGGGGCTCAAACGATCACTTCCGGATGCAACACTGGCGGCATGTGCGGAACGTACTGGTTTACGCCCGTCGCGCCACTCTCCTACCCCCAAGCGGAGCTCAATGCCAATATAGGTGTGGACTCCTGCTCCTTTGCCCGGCCAGTATCGGGACCGTTGTCACTGCCCGCTTGCGGACAAATCGGCAATATGGGATTCAATACCTATTGGGGCCCGCATGCCTTCTACGACGACATGTCGTTGACGAAGACTTTCAACATCACGGAACGTTACAGAGCGCAGTTCCGATTCGACGCGTACAACCTCTTCAACCATCCGGTCTTGGCACTCCCCGGCAACCAGTGCCTCGATTGCCTGGGGAACTCGTCGGCCGGCCAGATCACGGACATCGAAGCTGACTCCGCTCCGGGCGCCCCGATCGGCATGCGGCAATTGCAGTTCGGCTTCAAATTTGTTTTCTAACGAGGAACAGCCAACACACCCCAAACCGGCGGGGAGCCCTTAGGGGCTCCCCGTTTTTTATGGTCTAATCGGTTTCGGATTTTTTAGGAACACTTCGATGGCGATGGTCTCCTGGCGCTGGGGTACTGTGCTGAGCGGTTTGCTAAGCATTGTGCCTTTTGTAACAGCGCAGACCGCGCCGTCAACGTCAAATCCATCGCCGCGCCCGTTGACCCCACCCACACAGCCTTCGCAACAAGGTTCGGGGCTTGAAGAGGCGCATCGGTTGCTGCAACAAGGAAAATATGACGACGCTGTCGCGCTACTGACGAGCATGCAGTCGCAACATCCCGGGATGAAGGGACTCTCCCACGAATTAGGCGCGGCGTACTATAAGAAGAGCGATTATTCCAACGCCATCACCAACCTGAAAAAAGCGCAAGAGGAAGCGCCGGACGACAACGAAGCAGTGCAGTTGCTGGGATTGTCGTACTACTTGGCGGGGCGGCCGGCGGAGGCGATTCCCGCGCTTGAGAAAGTGCAGACGTGGTATCCCAGCGCGAATGTGGATGCGGCCTACATCCTGGGTGTGTGCTACATCCAGACGAAAGATTATCCGGCTGCGCGGGGGGCGTTCGCGAAGATGTTTGGGGTCCCGGCAGATTCGGCGGCGAGCTACGTGGTTACAGCGCGGATGCTCTTGCGGCAGGACTTTGCGCCAATTGCGGAGGAGTACGCGAAGAAAGCAGTGGAGATCGATCCGAGGCTGCCGCTAGCGCATTCGCTGCTGGGGGAGATTTATCTGTACAAGTCGCGTCTGCAGGAGGCCATCGAAGAGTTCCAGAAGGAGTTGGAGCTGAATCCGGCGGATGCGACGGTGTATTACAAACTGGCGGATGCGTATTCGCGGGTGCAGAGATTCGAAGAGGCGGAACGATTGCTACAACGGTCCATCTGGCTGGATGCGACGTCGACTGGGCCGTACATTTTGCTGGGGAAGGTGCTGGAGAAAAAGGGCGAGACGGCGCTGGCGGTGCGTGCGCTGCAGCGGGCTCTGGCGATGGACCCGAACAATCCGATTCCGCACCACCTGCTGGGACAGGCGTATCGCGAATTGGGGCAGGCGGAAGATGCGGATCGCGAACTGAAACTATCGGAGCAATTGCAGAATCGTCAGAATGCGAAACCCTGAGTGACGCTGTCGAGGGTGAGAGCCAGGGAGAGCAACGGTGCTAAAACGATTTAAGTCTATGTTTTTTGTGATGATGTTGGCGCTTTGCCTGACGGCAATCCCCTGCCGGACTCAGCAAGCCGCGGCGCAGAGTTCGAATGCGCAACACGCGCAGGCGAAAACGCAGGAGCCTTGGTGGAAGCACGCGGTGATTTATGAGATTTATCCGCGGAGCTTTCAGGATTCGAATGGGGACGGCGTTGGCGACATCAACGGGATTACTTCGCGGCTCGATTACCTTCGCGATTTGGGGATTGATGCCATCTGGATCAGCCCGATGTATCCCTCGCCGCTGGTGGATTTCGGCTATGACGTTTCGGATTACACGGCGATTGATCCGCTTTATGGCACGCTGGCGGATTTTGACCGGTTGATGAGCGAGGCGAAAAAAAGAAATATTCGCGTGATTATGGATTTTGTTCCGAATCACACGTCGGAGCAGCATCCGTGGTTCAAGGAGTCGCGATCTTCGCGGACGAATGCGAAACGCGATTGGTACATCTGGCGCGATGGAAAAGGGCCGGGCGAGCCTCCCAATAATTGGCAGTCGTGGTTTGGGCATTCGGCGTGGCAATGGGATCCGACGACGAGCCAGTATTACTACCACCATTTTTATGTGGAACAGCCGGATCTGAATTGGCGGAATCCGGAAGTGCGCAAGGCGATGTACGACGCGATGCGGTTCTGGTTCAAGCGCGGCGTGGCGGGATTCCGGCTCGATGCGGTGTCGCGATTGTTTGAGGATCCGGATCTGCACGACGACCCGATCGTGCCGGGAAAGAATGCCTACGGCGATCCGAATATCGTGCACAAGTACACGGACAATTTGCCGGAGGTGCATGAAGTTTTGCGGGAGATGCGGCGGGTTGCGAACGAGTTTCCCGGGAATCCAGTGTTGATCAGCGAAGCCGACGAGCCGAACATTGCGGAGCTTACCAAGATGTACGGCGCGAAGAACGATGAAGTGCAATTGCCGATGGATTTTCAGATCGCGGACGTCAACAAACTTTCGGCGCCGGAATTCCGCAGGTTGTTGAACGAAGTGGAGCGGAACGCTGCCGGAGGGCAGCCACATTATTTTTTCAGCAATCATGATCAGCCGCGCACGTGGGACCGTTATGGAGACGGTGTCCATAACGATCAGATTGCCAAGCTGATGGCGGCGCTGCTTCTTGCGCCGCGCGCGACGCCGCTGATGTATTACGGCGAAGAGATTGGCATGCGCACCACGCCTCCTACTCGCAAGGAGGACGTGCAGGATCCCATTGGGAAACTTGGATGGCCAGAGGAAAAAGGGCGTGATGGCGAACGGACGCCCATGCAGTGGGACACTTCGAAGAATGCAGGGTTCAGCACAGCAGATCGGCCGTGGCTGCCGGTACCGCCGAGTGCGGCTGAATATAATGTGAGCGTGGAATCGAAGGACCATGGATCCATTCTGGATTTTTATAAACGCTTGATTGCGTTGCGACGGAACGAACCGGCGCTGCGGGATGGCAGCTATGTGCCGTTGAACGAGGACGATCCGAATGTGCTGAGCTTCTTACGGAAGAATCCCGGCAAGGGCGATTCGGTTTTAGTGGTGCTGAACATGAGTGGGGAGGCGAGGACGGTCAGTTTCGCGCTCGATGCGTATGGAGTCCGGGAGAAGACAGCGAAGCCTCTCATTTCCGCGCCGGAAATTGGCAGGGAGTCCGCAGCGCTTGACCATCTTGCGATCCCGGCGTTTGGCGTTTTTATCGGGACGGTTCACTGAGACATTTGAAGACAGTGATTAATTTTCCAGTTTGAAGATTTGGTCCATTAGAAGCCATTTCTCGCCGGGGCGTACTCCGCGCAAAGGCTTCTGGAATTTCCACATCAGATTCTCCCACTCTTGGACTTTTGGATTGTTGCGGTCGGCGTCGGCCTTCCTTTCGAAGGAAAAGCTCGCGTTCACTTCCATGATCATGAAGAGACGCGTTCCGTAAAGATAAATCTCCAGATTTTCAACGCCGGCGTCTTTGATGCTTTTGGTGATCTCCGGCCAAATCCTTTCGTGGTAGCGCTTGTACTCGGCGATCAGCGCGGGGTCGTCTTTCAAATCCAGCGTCAGGCAGTAGCGTTTGCTCATAGCGGCACGCTCTCATTTCCTGCAGAAGCCCGCTCCAGGCGCAGCGCTTCGGCAGGCTTGTATCCGGATAGGCCGAAGTAAAGGATGAACAGGTAACACAGCAGCGGAACGATGAAGGCTTTCTGAATGCTTGCGGCGTCGGAAATGCGTCCCATGATTGCGGGGAAAAACGCGCCGCCAATGATGGCCATCACCAGGAGCGAGGAGCCGCGTTTCGTGAGCGGGCCGAGGTTCTTGATGCTCAGGGCGAAAATTGTGGGGAACATGATGGAGTGGAAAAAGCCGATGAGGACGATTGCCCATACTGGCAGGAGGCCGGAGGCCAGGAGGGCGACGGTGGCACAGACGAGACATGCTCCGGCGAAGAGAGACAATAAGCGCGGGGCTGGGATTTGTTTCATGAGCGCGGAGCCGATGAAGCGGCCGGACATGAAACCGATTTGATGCAGGAGCAGGTACGTGGCGGCGACTTTTGCCGTGGTCCCTGGGACGGAGGCCTGCGCGAAGCGGATGACGAAGCTGGCTACGCCGACCTGAGCGCCTACGTAGAAAAATTGGGCGATCACACCCTTCGCAAGGTGGCCGTGAGACAGGATGCTTCCGGCAGGAACTTCCGGCGCGAACGATGGCTGGTCCGCCGATGGTTCCTGTACGTCCGGCAAATGCGTCAGCTGGATGAGGACGGCGACCAGGACAAAAATCCCCGCAATTATCAGGTACGGGCCTTTTACCGTGCTGGCTTCGGCGGCACGGTAGGCGTCCAGTTGCGCCGCGGTCATCGCCGCGAGCTGCGCTGGCGCGTACTCGACGCCGGTGAGGATAAACGTTCGCCCAACAATCGGCGAGAGCACGGCGCCGACGGCGTTGAAGGACTGCGCGAAGTTTAGCCGGCGTTCCGCACTCGCAGCCGGACCGAGAATTGTCACGTACGGATTTGCGGCGACTTCCAGGAAGCTTTGCCCGCAGGCCATCACGAACAACGCGAAGAGAAAAAAACCGTAAACGCGCGAGGAAGAAGCCGGAAGAAAAAGCACCGCGCCAATGGCGCACAGGAAGAGACCTGCCAGGATTCCTTTTTTGTAGCCGATCTTCTCCATGAGCCAGCCGGCTGGCAGGGCCATCAGACAATACCCGCCAAAAAACGCCACCTGGATAAAGGAGGATTGGAAATCGGTCAGGTCGAACGCTTTCTTCAAATGGGGAATCAGGATGTCATTCAAGTTGACGCCGAAAGCCCAGAGAAAAAAGAGGCTGGTGATCAAAATGAAGGGAACTAGAAAACGGCGCTCGGTTACGGGAACGGATCGGTTTGTACTGGCCGGCGCGTTCGCGGAATTTGCCATCCGATTCTCCGTCAGGTGAGCGCGCGGTCCAGGTGCGTGTAACCGGCGTCCACGAACACATGCTGGCCCGTAATGTGACTGGCTCTTTCGGAAATGAGGAACAAAACCATGTCCGCGATTTCTTCCGGCTTGGTCGTGCGCTTTCCCAGGGGAATCTTTGAAATAATTCTGGCCAGCTTCTCTTCGGGATTGGGAAAGCCGGAGACCCATTGTTGATAGAGCGGCGTCAGCACTTCCGCGGGCACTACGGCATTGACGCGAATTCCGAACGGAAGCAACTCCGCGGCCCATTCACGAGTGAGGCCGAGGATCGCAGCTTTGGCGGCGACGTATCCGGAAGTTCCGCCTTGCCCCGTTACTGCTGTTTTTGAGCTGATGTTGACAATCGAACCGCGCGAATTCTTCAGAGCAGGCAAAGCGTAGTGCGCCATGGCGTAGTAATGCACCAAATTGCGTTCGAGCGAGGAGACAAATCTCTCGGGTGAGCCTTGTTCGAGCCCGACGCTGTCATTCACTCCTGCATTGTTCACCAGCGCATCGAGCCGGCCCAATTTTTGAATGGTTCGTTCCATGGCCTTCGCGCAAGAGCCGGGGGCTGTGAGATCGGCGACAATCAGCCCGCTTTCGACCTCGCTGCTTTCCAGCGCGGCTTGCAACTGTTTTCCGGCTTCTTCATCGCGGTCGAGGATGACAGGCGTCGCGCCTTCCGCGCCGCAGGCACGCACGATGGCAGCGCCGATGCCCTTGGCGCCGCCGGTGACCAGGATTACCTTGCCTTTGAGATTCAGGTCCATTTGTTAGCCGCGCAAGTTGAAGAAGCCGCCATCCAGAGGATAGTCCACGCCGGTGATGAACGCGGATTCATCGGAACAAAGAAACAAAGTCAGCGAAGCCACTTCTTCCGGCGTTCCCATTCTTCCGATGGGCTGTGACTTCGCCAATTTCTCGAACATTTCCTTTTCGTGGCCGGGATAATTTGTCCGAAGGTAGCCGTCCACGAACGGCGTGTGCACGCGGGCCGGAGAGATGCAATTGCAACGAATATTGTGCGGGAGATAGTCCTTGGCGACGGAATAGGTCATAGCGATCACCGCGCCCTTGCTCATCGAATAGGCAAAACGATCGGCCAGTGCCGCGGAACCAGCGATCGATGCCATGTTGAGAATCACTCCGCCGCCGCGAGCTCTCATGCTTTCGACAACGGCCTGCATGCAGTTGTAAATACCCTTCACGTTTACACGAAAGACGCGGTCAAAATCACTCTCGGTGGTGCTCTCCACGGTGCCCACGTGCGAAATCCCGGCGTTGTTCACAAGAATATCCACGCGCTCGCGCGCGGAGAGCGCGCTGATGACTTCCTTGACTTGGGCCTGGTTCGTTACGTCGCAGACGTGAGCCGAGGCGCTGCCGCCGGCATCCACAATCTGTTGCGAAACAACGTTCGCTTGATCCTCGTTGAGGTCCAGGATTCGAACTGCGGCTCCGTTCGCGGCAAAACGCAGCGCAATGGCGCGTCCTATGCCACTGCCACCGCCAGTGACAATGGCATTCTTTCCGTCCAGCCGGGAATTATTCGCGCCGCTTGGGCTGCTCAGAGCGAGATACCTCTTTTCCAGGGAATGAAATCTTCCTGTCCGTTCGATTCCGCTTTGGTACGAACGTCCCCACTTGCGACTTGGGTGACAAAATCGAGGATCGTTCCGCCCATTTCCTCGATGGTGGTTTCGCCGGAAATGATACTGCCTGTATCCACGTCAATGATGTCCGGCATGCGCTGGGCCAGCGCCGAATTGGTGGCGAGCTTTACGACGGGCGTGACGGGATTTCCGGTGGGAGTGCCCAAACCAGTGGTGAACAGAACCACGCTGGCTCCGGCGCCGACCTGCGCGGTCACGCACTCGACGTCGTTTCCAGGCGTGCACTGAAGATTCAATCCGGGCTGCGTTGAGTATTCCGGATAGTCGAGCACCGCGGTCACGGGAGAGTTACCGCCCTTTTTCGCGGCACCCGCCGATTTCATCGCGTCTGTTAACAAACCATCGCGCATGTTGCCGGGGCTGGGATTCATCTCAAAGCCGGAGCCAACGGCTTTGGCGCGCGCGCCGTAACTTCTCATCAAACCGATAAAACGCTGCGCCACTTCCTTGCGAGTGCTGCGATTGATGAGCGATTGCTCTACCCCGCAGAGTTCAGGAAATTCAGAAAGGATGGTTCTGCCTCCGAGGCCCGCCAATAAATCCGCGGTGTGCCCGATCGCGGGATTGGCGGAGAGGCCGGAAAAACCATCGGAGCCACCGCACTTCAGGCCGACGCACAGACTGGAGAGCGGCGCGGGTGTTCGTTGAAGTTGATCCGCTTCCATCAGGCCCAGAAACGTACGACGGATGGCTTCGCCGAGCATCGCGGCTTCCGTGCCGCTTTGCTGCTGCTCCAGGATGACCAGGGGTTTGTCGAACTTGGGATTCCGCTTGCGCAATTCTTCGCGCAAAATGCCGACCTGGGCATTCTGGCAGCCCAGGCTGAGAACGGTCGCGCCCGCTACGTTCGGATGATGGATGTAGCCGGCGATGAGGCCGCAGAGGTTGGTGGAATCCTCGCGCGTTCCTCCGCAGCCGCCTTCATGCAGCAGAAATCGTATGCCATCGATATTCTTGAAAATTCTGGGGCGCTGCGGGTCAGCTCCGTCCCCGTCGAGGTCACCAGTTTTAATTTCGGCAGATTTGCCTTCACGATAGAGCCGGGCCAGTCCGGCGACCTGTCGGCGGTAGACCTGAGGGGCGGCAAAGCCGAGTTCCTCTTCAAACGCTTGCTTCAGCACGGTTATGTTTCTGTTTTCACAGAACACCAGGGGAACGACCAGCCAGTAGTTCCGCGTTCCGACTTGTCCATCGGACCTGCGGTATCCCAGAAAGGTTCGCTGTCGCCATTTCGAAACGTCCGGAGGTGTCCAGCGGTATTCTTCGGACTTCTCATGAAATCCAGCCGCTTCATGATGGAGATTTCGCGTCGTGAGCAGCTCTCCACGTCGAATCGGAGCCATAGCCTTGCCTACGAGAACGCCATACATGATCACGCTGGCGCCCGGGGGCAGATCTTCGGTGGCAAACTTGTGTTTTGCGGGCACATCGGAAACGAGAGCGTAGGTCTGCGAATCGAACGGAATCTGCTCGCCGGTAGCAAGATTGGTTAGCGCGATGAGGACGTTGTCCCTCGCGTCGAGTTTGAGAACTCTGCTCTTCATATTTGGCGAATCCACATTTTTATCAATTACAAACGCGTGGGACTGGCTCTTCTCGTTTCCCCGCTATTGTAATTCACGTGTCTATATTAGTCGCGCCAATGCGTCGATGGGGACTTGAGCCTCCAGAATGCTTGTGCATTGTCGCCGAGGACTGCATCGTTCACCTCCTTCGAGAATTTGGCGAGGTATTCTTTGACTACCCGCATGACTTGCGGATACGAACCCGCCACAGTGCACACCGGCCAATCCGAACCGATCATCAGCCGGCTTGCTCCGAAGGAATCAAAAGCAACATCCAAATACGGCTTCAAGTGTTCCGGCTTCCAATTCTGCCAATCGGCCTCCGTTACCAGACCTGAGAGCTTGGAATAGACGTTTGGAAGCGACGCCAGAGCCCGGATGCCCTTTTCCCAGGAGTAGATATTCCCGCTCTTGATTGGCGGTTTCGCAAGATGATCCAGCACGAAGCGCTGGCGGGGGAATCGCGCTACGAACTCCGCGGCTACTTGCAGATGCCGAGGATAGATCAAGATATCGTAGGCGAGATCAAATTCTTCCAGGAGAGAGATGCCGTGCAGAAAATCTGGTTGCAGAAGGAAGCGGTCTTCGGGTTCGCTCTGTACGATGTGGCGCATGCCCACGAGTTTTGGATTTCCGGCAAGCGATTGCAGATCCGATCGCAATCGCGGGGAACGCAGGTCCGCCCAGCCGACCACGCCAAGGACGAAAGGATTGCGCTCCGCTAGTCCGAGAAGCCAGCGCGTTTCTTCCAGCGATTGCTGCGCCTGGACCGCGACACATCCGTGCAATCCCTCCTGCTCCAGTTCTGGTTTTAAATCCACGGGCAGAAAATTGCGGCGCAGCGGCACCATGGTTTCGTCAATCCATGCGTACTCGCGCGCGTTGTAGACCCAGAAGTGTTGGTGAGCGTCAATGCGCATCGGAGCCGGACGAATTAGTTTGAAGTCGATTCCTGCAATGCATTTCGGCAGCTGATTCTGGACGCGTCTTACTCGAAATTGACAACTTCTTGCCGGGATTCCCCCAAGCCCTCAATGCCAAGCTCGACGACATCGCCCGCCTTCAAATATTGCGGCGGTTTCATGCCAAGGCCGACGCCGGGGGGCGTGCCCGTGCTGATGATGTCTCCGGAGAGCAGCGTCATGAACTCGGTGACGTAAGCGACCAGCGCAGGAATATCAAAAATCATTTTCGAGGTGGAGCCGCGCTGGCGGAATTGCCCGTTCACCTTCAACCACATGCTGAGGTGATTGAAATCACCAATCTCGTCCTTGGTGACGACGAAGGGCCCCAGCGGCGCGAAGGAATCCGCGCTTTTTCCCTTTACCCATTGCCCGCCGCGTTCGAGCTGGAAGGCGCGCTCGGAATAGTCGTTGTGCAGGGCGAAACCTGCAACGTAATCGAGAGCGTTTTCCCTGCTGACGTACGTGGCCTTCTTCTCCATCACCACGGCTAGTTCCACTTCCCAGTCCACCTTCGTCGCGTTCCTTGGAATGACGAGTGGATCATTCGGCCCCACCAGCGAGGACGTGGCCTTGAAGAAAATCACCGGCTCTTTGGGAATTTCCATTCCGCTTTCCTCGGCGTGATCGCGGAAGTTCAGCCCGATGCAAACGATTTTGCTTGGGCGGCAAATGGGAGGGCCGAGACGCGCAGAATCTGGCACGCGCGGCGCGGAAGAACCGTTTTGCGCGAGCCAAATGTGGAGCCGCGACAATCCGCCATTTGCAAAAAATGCTTCGTCGTAATCCGAACCAAATGCGGAAACGTCCAGGCGAGTTCCGTCATTCAGAAGCACGCCAGGCTCTTCCCGGCCGGTCTCGCCGAATCGAATGAGTTTCACGTTGCGAACGCTCCCACGCGCAGGTAGAACGTGAGAAAGTGTACCAATGGCGGCGGGAAAAGGAAGCGGCGGCATGCAGCGAGCGGGCGCAAGGAAAGGCTTGACACTATGGCGGTACACGCTATAGCGTAATACGACGTAATGGCGCAATTTGCGATCGAGGTGCTTGCATGAAAAAGGTTCTTTTCAGCGCGTTGTTGGTGGTACTGCTCATCAGTGGCACAGGCGCCGGTGCAAGGGAACACGCGGCCGGAAATGCGGCGGTAGCCGGCCGCGCACCGATGTTGGTCACGGTCGATTGGCTCGGCGAGCATCTCCATGATCCGTCGCTGGTGCTTCTACAAATCGGTGAGAAAAAGGACTACGACAAGGGGCACATTCCCGGTGCGCAGTTCCTCGAGTACGAAAGTATTTCTACTCCGCATGGCCAGGGCTTGATGCTGGAGCTTCCGCCGATGGAACAACTCGTGTCGGTGTTCGAAAAGCTGGGCGTGTCCAACGACTCGCATGTCATTTTGTACTTCGGCACAAATTGGGTTACGCCCACCACGCGCGCGTATTGGACGCTTGATTACATGGGTTTGGGCGATCGCACATCGATTCTTAATGGCGGGCTGGTGGCATGGGAAGCGACCCACCATCCGGTGTCCACCGAGAGCAGGCCGCCCGCAAAAGGATCCATCACGCCGGCTGCGCGCAAGGAAATCGTGGCGGATGCGGCGTGGGTCAGCAGCCACCTAAATCAGCCGGGAGTCACCATTATTGATGCGCGCACGCACGAGTTCTATAGCGGCTCGCAAAGCGATGGGAATCCGCGCAGCGGCCACATTCCCGGCGCAACAAATCTTTCCTATCTCGACGTGATCGACCAGGACAACAACAAGTTCAAGAGTCCCGACGCGCTCGAGGAGCTGTTCAAGGCTGCGGGCTTGAAGCCGGGGAATCTTATGGTGAGTTATTGCCATATCGGGCAGCGAGCCACAGTGCTTTACTTCACCGCGAAAATGCTCGGCTACGACGCAAAGATGTACGACGGCTCGTGGGAAGACTGGAGCCACCGCAAGGATTTGCCGATCGTCACGGGCGACGCACCGGGCAAGCCGTAGTCACCGTTTTCAATTTCACAATTTCATGGGCTATCTCGCGCCGCAAAGAGCGATCCACGCGATTCCGCTGCTTCATCGTCGAGAGTGTGATGGAAGAAGTTCCCTGTAGTGTGTGGGAACCTGCACTCGGAGGAGTCCATAAGCGCGACATGGCGGGAATGACGCACCATCAGTGAAAAACAAAGAAATAAGAATTTGAAGATTTAGGTGTGCGTCGCCGCCGGAGGAACAGGACTGCGGCCGATGCCGGGCATGTTGCTTCCGCGGCCAGGCCGGAGTTCATCGGAGATTTTGTCGAGCAGACTGGATTGCGCAGTGACGTAGTTCTTCGCGATGCTCTGGAGCGCGTCAAGATTCTCAGGAGCAACGTTGTCCATCGGGCCGGCGGAGAGAGGCAAATTGAGCGGCTGCAAGCGGTAGTACGTGCATTCGGGAAGCGTGGTAAGTTCGAAGTCCACGGCTTCGGAAACGCTATCCATTAAAACGGGAACGATCTGCTTGGCCCATCCTAACAATCCCCACTTATTCGCTTGTGCGTAGGTAATCCCATCCTGGCGGTCGCCGGTGCCGACGGAAACAACGATGACGCGGGCGGCATCCGGATAGAGCAGGCGCGCTTCGACGTAGGCGGCCATGGCGGGGTTATTTACGTACACGCCGCCGTCCACGAGGGCGTAGTCGTCCATGCCTCGAGTGAGGTGCTTTGGTGGGAAGTATGTCGGCGCTGCGGAGGTGGCCCTGGCGATGTCGGTCACCTTCCAGTTGTAATCCGGACGTGCGGCGATCAAGTGGCTCTTAAAGAAGAACGGTTGCTGCCTCTGCAGATCGTAGCTGGAGATGAGAAGAGGCGTCAGCGCCGTGCAGAATTCCGTGGCCTGGAAGAATTTCGCCAGGGTGTATTCCAAACCGTCGGGGGAATACTTCGGGGCGAGAAGCTCGCGCAGGGGAGTCAGCCAGCTCTTTTTAAAGATGGTGGAGCCACTCTGCAGGTAGAGCTTTAGGAGTTGGTCGGGGGTATAAGGTTTGCCGCTGTTGCAAGCGGTGCCAAGCCCCAGGGCAATGATGCCGCCGGTGGAAGTGCCGGCGATCAGATCGAAGGTCTGCCAGAGCTCTTTGCCGAGCCGCTTCTGGATTTCGCTGAGAATCGCCGCGGGAATAATCCCACGGATTCCTCCTCCATCAATAGAGAGGACCTGGATGGTGCCGATGCCGGCGTCTGCCATGGCTGGATGCCCTCTTGAGGTTAGTGCGTGAGCCGGCGGAATCGTTTCGCGCGCTCAGGATTTTCTTGCGACCGGGAGCCCGTGGACAAAATTGCCGGAAGCGAAGCCCGCTTTCATGGCCCGGAAAGACCTGAGATGTTCTACAGACTCTGGCCCATGCCGAGCGGCGAGCGTCCAAAATGTCTTCGACTTGATGTCAGGCAAATATCCCAGATCTTGGCGCACTGTTTGTTGAACAAACGAACACACCAAAACCCAACGCGATGCAGCCCCGGACAGCCAGGAGAAATCGCAGAGGCAAAAATGAAATGGTCCTAAGCGCCGACAGTTGCGGCTTTTGCGGCAGCATCCACGGTGTATACCACGACCGCCGTCCTACCACCTTTCGCGGCCGTGGCGTGAATCGTGTTCAGGTTGGCTCCCTTAGCCTGAAGCTTTTCCAGGTAGTGCGCCAGGGCCCCGGGTTTGTTGGGCAAGTCGTACTGTTCGGCGGGAGTTTCCTGATACGAGACGCGCGCCGCGTCGAGAGCCTTCTTGGCAAGACGGGGATTATCCACGACAAGCTGAACCGTACCACCCGTGCCCTGGGCGGCTCCCAAAAGAGCGAGGATATTTACTTTCGCGTTCCCGAGTGTTTTGGCGAGAGCGGCGACCGCGCCGGGATGATTGTCCACTGCGATGGTGAATTGCTTGGTTTTAGCCATGAGAGCACCTCCTGCGGTGCTGGCGAGAGATTATACGCCCAGGCGGGTTAGGCGGCGGCAGAAATGCGGCGGATGAGGTCTTCTTGCTCGGACTTGGATTCGGCGCCGATGGTGAAGGCGTCCAGCAGGTTAAGCGAGAGGGCGAAGCGCAGCGCTTCGTCCTGGCGGTTGCGAAGCTCGCCTTGGCCGAGAATCTTCATGCCGATGATGCCTTTGCCTGCGGCGCGCATCTCGCGCATCATGCTGACCACAGTCTGTGGATCGGAGTCCATGTATGCGCCGATGGGATTAATTCGAACGAGATGAACTTCGACCCACGAAGATTTCGTGGCGGCGCGCAGCGCTTCGATGCTGTGGCAGGAACAGCCGTGCGCGCGAATGATGCCTTTCTGCTTGGCTTCGGAGAGGACGTCCATGACGCCTTTGTAGCGATCCGTCCAATCGCCGTCGGTGAGGCAGTGCATGAGGCAAATATCAATCTGTTCGGTGCCAAGCTCGCGGCGGAAACGGTCAATATCCGCGCGGGCCGAAGCGGGATCGCGCGCCCACGTCTTCGTGAGCACGGTAACTCTGTCGCGCGGCACATGCTTGAGTGCTTCGGCAACGTGCGGATGGCTGCCGTAGGAATCGGCGGAGTCGAAAAAGCGAAGGCCGTGGTCGTAGCCGTTGAGAAGCAGATCGGAAAGACCTTTGATGCCTAGTGCAGTCTGATGAGAATGATGGCCGGAGCCAACCGTGCCGGTGCCCATGGCGAGGAGGCTGGTTTGGATGCCGGTTTTGCCCAGCGTTACGGTATCGGACGCAGTGAATTTGCGAGAGAGAGCGGGAAGCGCGAGGGAGCGCTGCGCAAGCGTGCCTCCATTAAGCCAGGCAGCACCAGCGGCACAAGCCGTGCCGTGGATGAATTCGCGGCGTTTCATGCGACCTCCTCACAACGGCATTTCCGAACGGTTGCCTATCCTTTATGTATGGACGGACGGCGGGGACATTGCGTTATCACGAGTGCTGCACAAGCGAAACTTGAGGAACCTCATAGTACAGGAACTGCACGCCCACACCCGATTTGTCGTTTGCAGCCCCCAGCGATTCAACATGCGCAACACGGCCCGTGAAGCACCATTCCGTTACATCGTCCCCGACGACCTGCCTGGGCATTTTCAAATGGACTTGAAGCATAACTCCTTTGGGCACTTTCTGATCCGTGGCGAAATAAACGCCATGCGCGGAGATATTCATGGACGCGGCGATCTCTTCGGGATGGGTAGCTGCTTTGATGGGACGAAACTTCAACGGGACCTTCATGATGAAACGGCGTGCAGAACGTCGTTCGGGTGCCGGCATGATTTTCCTTTTGGACCTGTGAGGAGACCAGGTTGAAAATTAGGCAGGGTAGCAATTAGTTTTACGAAGACAGTGGTGAAGGGTCAAGTGTTTTTTCATCTCACGAAGGATTGTCTTCGGAGGTAAACAGTGTCAAATCAATGTTAAGCGAGGAGAAGGCCTTTGGGGACGTGAACCCGTTTTTCGGGGGCGTCATGGTGAGCCCACCACTCGCGCCAGGCGTCAGGATCCTGGCCGAACGAGGCGCCGGTGATGGCGCGCAGAGTTGAGTAGACCAAGCCGAGCGTCTCGGGATCCAGCGAATCGTCATCGAGAAGATTCAAAAGCTGGGGAACCGCCGTCAGTCGCTGTTCTCCGGTCAACAAGCCTGAGCGGGCTAGGCCAGTTGCGGCTCGCTCGCGAACTTGCTGCGCGGGATCGTGGGCCAAAATGGAGAGAAGCGAATCGATGGATTCCTCGGTGCCCAGCATCGCAAGTCCTTCGACGGCCCAGAAGCGCGTCTGTTGATTCGCGTCATGTGAGTAGCGGAGAAGGTTCGAAAGTACGGTCGCCGGTTCGACGCCGCGATTGCCGAGGGCGCCAAGCCTCCACAACGAGAGATAGCGGCTGTGGGGATCATTCTGAATTTGCTTCAGGAGCCGGGTAACGCTTTGGGGAGACTTGTTCAGATTGCTGGCTTCCAGGTCGATTTCCACGGCGGCGGTGCGCACGCGCGGATCGTCTGATTTAAGAGCTGAAAGCACGAGATTAAAGAGGTGGCCGGTATTTTCCAAATGGCCGCGCCACGATTCCAGTTTCTGGTTGATCAAATCCAGGGAATTTTCGTGCCGCTTGATCGCCAGATCGAGCAGGCGCTCGGCCTGTTGTTGTGGGGCCAGATGACCAATCTCTTCCGCCTCCATGTTTGCGGAACTTGGTCTGGATTCTGAAACTAGCGCTGGCGCAAGGGCGGAGGAGGAGTATGCGGGAGTGGCGCTCCGCCATTGATCCAAAGCATTTCTAACGTGAGCGAATTGGAAACCGGCTACCGCAGAAATGACCGCGAGCAATACCAAAAGGCTGGCATAACGGAACCACGCGTTCCCGGTCCGAGACCGGCGCTGCGCAACCGCCGCGTTTTCTGGGGCCAGGATGGTGGCCCTGCGATGATGTCCCGATGGTTCTTCCATTCACCCCGTCCCGCGTGCAGTCTGGTGCGTCAACCAGGCGTCAAAGTAGGGGTTGGGACAGGAACCAACAATGGTACGGCAGGTCTAATTTCCACGGTTTCGCCGGCAAACCCTGTAGCTTCAACGGGTTTCAGGTGGTTACTTCTACGCGCCGCAAGCCGCGCTCCCGTACCTCGGGACAGGGGACAGCTCCACAGCCTAGGCAAGAACCAGAATTGTGGGAATGCGGCCCGTAGGTTCTCCCGGAACCGAAAGGCTTCTTTGTAGCAGGTAGACTGTCTGCTAGAATAAGGAGCTTGGTTTTACGACTTTCTGGGCAGGGAATCCAAGCTCAAATAAAAAAGAAGTAGGAATAAAAATGGCACTGAAGTGTGAATTCTGCGGCAGAGCGCCGCACTATGGAAACGTGGTCAGTCACGCGAACAACACGCGGCGGCGGCGGTGGAATCCGAACTTGAAGCGTGTGCGCGCTCTCGTGGCGGGCGTGAAGAAGCAAGTGCGTGTCTGCACCTCGTGCATCCGCGCAGGCCGTGTGAAAAAAGCCGCCTGAGCCTCCAACTTTGAACTTACCCGTTCCGAATCAGCAATTCGTGGGGCGTTCGATGGACCTCTCAAGAGGAGTGAAGCGTGCCGCAGCGGTGTTTCCGCTGGCTGCCATGCTGCTCGCGCTCGTGGCGGGCTGCAACCGGCAGGCGCAGCACGCGCCGGACGTGTGGGCGGTGGTGAACGGGAAAGAAATCCACCGGGATGAAGTCGACAAATACTACCGCACGCGAGTGAATCCCGAGGGGCAGGAGCCTTCGCAAGAAGAGGCGCTGTCGCTGAAGCTGAACGTATTGGACGAGTTGATCAACAACGAAATCCTGCTGGAGCGCGCGAAAAAGCTGAACCTGGAAGCCAGTGACGGCGAAGTCGAAGACAAGTTCACCGAATTGAAAAGCCCCTACACGGAAGACGAATTCCAACGGCAATTGAAAGAGCGCAATGTTTCGGTGGAAGACCTGAAGGGCGACCTGCGTCGGCAGCTTTCCATCCAGAAACTGCTGAACCGCGAAGTGGTGGCGAAGATTTCCATCACCGATCAGGACGTCTTGGATTTTTACAATGCCAATAAAGCGCAGTTCAATGTGGCGGAACCGCAGTACCGCATCGCGCAGATCGTCGTGACGCCGCGCAAGGAACCGCAGATCCGCAACCGCAAGAATGATGACGCAACCAATGAAGCCGAGGCCCAGCGCAAGATAAAGATGCTGATGGACCGGCTAAACAGCGGCGCGGACTTCGGGCAATTGGCGATGGATTATTCCGAAGACATGAACACGGCGGGAACGGGCGGCGATTTGGGTTACGTGCCCGAGTCGGCGCTGAACCAGTCCGACCCTGCGCTGAAGCACATCGTTCTGGGATTGAAGCCCGGGCAGGTCAGCCAGCCGATTCAATTGAAGGAAGGCTACCGCATCCTCAAACTGATCACGCGCGAGTCGCCGGGACTGCGCGGGATCAATGATCCGCAAGTACAGCAGACTATCCGCGACACGCTCCGCAACCGCAAAGAACAGCTGTTGCGCTCTGCTTACCTGGCCATTGCGCGCGACGAAGCGCGCACGGCAAATTATCTGGCGGAACAAGTGGTTGAGGCGGCGGGCAAATTGCCAGATGCCGCGAAGACCACGATGCCGCCCAGATCCATCGGCCACTAATTCTCCGTCTCTAAATTCTGCCAGTTGTGCGAATGCGGCCTGCGGCTGCTGACTCGCGCGAATCCCTGCGAAGAACAGCAATTCCTTCACTGCCTTTTAAACGGATCACTTTTCGATCATGGTAAGGAAGATTTTTTTACGCGACCACGCAGAGGAGTTCGCCTGCGTTTACGGCCTGGCCTTCTTTGACGAGAACACGCTCCACTATGCCGCTCTTGGGCGAGCGGATTTCGTTTTGCATTTTCATCGCTTCGACAACTAGCAAGCCCTGGGCGGCTTCGACCTGGTCGCCGGCCTTGACGAGCACGCGCACCACTTTGCCGGGCATGGGCGCGATGATTTGCTGACGGCCTTCGGCTTCGACCCCGCCGTGACGGCGCCCGCTCCAGGCGCGCGGATCAATGATTTCGGCAGTGAATTCCTGCAAACCGGCTTGGAGTTTCAGTTTACCGTCCGGGCACGGCGTTAGGCTGATTTCGAATGATTGGCCGTCGAGTAGAATCGAGAGCGTGTGCGGAGCGATCTCCGCAACGTCGGCGGCTACAGGCCGGCCGTCGAGGAGTACACGCCAAATAGCGCCATCGCGCTCCAATTCGACGATGCGCGTTTTCTTTCCGCACTGGCCAGTGAGTTCAACTTCAAATTTCATGGCGTGCGGTCCAATTGTTGCCGGCGGCCTTCCAGTTTCCAGCGAGATGGAGTCTCGCCGGTGGCTGACGCCGGATTCGATTGTGATTCGCTGCGTGTGGCCTGCCAGAGCGCGGCGGCGATGGCCGCGGCATCGGAGGCGGCGTCTTCTTTCTCATCCGGCACCGACGCTACGGAAATCGGGCGGTGAAGCAGTTCATCGAGCCACTTCGTATGGATTTCGCCCCGCAGAAATTCCGGCTCGCTGAGAATCCGGCGGAAAAGTCCCGCGTTGGTCTTGATGCCGGTAGCGGAATATTCCTCGAGCGCGCGGCGCAGGCGAGCGATGGTTTCTTCGCGGCTGTTGCCCCAGGCGATGAGCTTGCTCAGGAGCGGATCGTAGTCGTTCGGAACGGTCCAACCTTCGTAGACGCCGTCGTCCAGTCGAATGCCCGGGCCGCTCGGAACATTGCGCGAGAGAATCTTCCCCGGTGACGGGAAGAAATTGTTGTCGGGATCTTCGGCGTAAAGACGGACTTCCATGGCGTGCCCGCGCGGCGTGATGGTTTCCCATGCGAACGGCAAGCGGTGCCCGGCGGCGATCGCGATTTGCAGCTTCACGAGATCGAGGCCGGTGACCTGCTCAGTGACGGGATGCTCGACTTGCAACCGCGTGTTCACTTCCAAAAAATAAAAATTGAGATGCGCGTCCAGCAAAAACTCGACAGTGCCCGCGTTGACATAACCACCCGCACGCGCCAGGCGCACTGCCGCGTCGCCCATCTTTTTGCGCAAGTCCGGCGTAACAATCGGCGAAGGCGCTTCTTCAATCACTTTTTGATGGCGGCGCTGCACCGAGCATTCGCGTTCGCCGAGGGAAACGACGCGGCCGTGAGCGTCCGCGAAAATCTGGATTTCCACGTGGCGCGGCCGTTCCAGATATTTTTCAAGATACAGCCGCGCGTCGCCGAAGGCGTTCATCGCTTCGGAAGATGCCTCGCGAAACGCGGAATCAAATTCCGCATCGCTATATACTAGGCGCATACCTTTGCCGCCACCGCCCGCGACCGCTTTTAGCAAAACGGGGTAGCCCATGCTATGCGCAAGGGCCTGCGCTTCGAGCGGCTTTTCGATTGGATCGTTGGTGCCGGGAACAATCGGAACGTCGGCCCGACGGGCCAATTGGCGGCCGGCCGTCTTGGAACCAAGTGCTTCCATGGCCTCCGCGGGCGGCCCTATGAACGTGAGACCGGCATCCACGCACGCGCGCGGCAGCGCCGCGTTTTCCGCAAGAAATCCATAGCCGGGGTGCACCGCATCGCAACCGGAGCGGCGTGCAACGTCCAGGAGCTTGTCAATGCGCAAATAACTCTCGCGCGAAGGCGCGGGTCCGATCGGATAGGCCTCGTCCGCGAGGCGCACGTGCAGCGATTTGCGATCCACCTCGCTGAAGACCGCGACGGACTGAATTCCCAGCTCGCGGCACGCGCGCAGGATGCGGACAGCGATTTCGCCCCGATTGGCGATGAGGATTTTCTTGAACATAGAAGAGCTAAACGACGGGAAAGTTTAGCATGGCGAGAAACGCGACAAAGCGCGTCCGCAGTCCACGTTTCCTACAAGCTACTTCAGCAGCTTTTGCAGATCCTTCCACTTGATGAGGATGATTTTGTTGTCCTGCAGGGTCTTCTTGAAGTCGGCGCTGGTCACAAAGTCATAGTCGCGCTGCCGCCATGCGGATCCGTAATCCGGATGATCCACCATCACGGCTTGCAACTCGGCATCATCCTGTCCGAGGTGCACAATTATTTCGTTGAGCCCCGGCTTCATGTTTTTCACCGCGTTTAGATAAAACTCTTTCCATCCACCGGAAGGAACCGACGGGCTGGCAATCACGACGGAATCGACAACCATATCTTTGTCAGAGAGCAAGGATAAAAGCTTGCTGCCCTGCTCTCCGGGAATTCTTGGCGCAAAGAACGGCAGATGATAGTCATGCGCAACTTTTGCATATACAGCAAACAGTTCGGGGGAGCTAAAAAGCGCTCCCATGTGCGTATCGAGATGTGTCGGGTGAATCCCCGCCGCCATCGCGTGTTCCACCTGCGCGCGAATTTCTCGCTCCGCCTCTTCCGGCTTGATATGTTGCACCGCCACGATCGAGTCCGGCCAAAAATATCCATAGGAGTCGAACAAGCTGGAAACCTTGTCCTTGGATTCCACCGGCCCCCAGCGATAGGTTTTCCACTCGCTAGTGAGCGTGAGGTGCAGCCCTAGATCAGCGTCAGGATGATTTTTTGCGTAAGCCCCGACTTCTGTCAGCCAGGGGCACGGCACCATGATGCTGGCGGATGCGACCGCGTTTTTATCCAGCGCGTCGAAGCTGGCCGCGTCCACCGAATGCGCCACTGCAAGGTCATCCGCGTGGACTATGAGGAGTTTTGAGTCTGCAGGATAGCCCAGCCGTTCAGCGACCGTCTTCGTTTGCGCCCGTAAATTTGCGGCAAAAAGTATTGTGAGCACCACCACAGCAGCAAGCCAGCGCAGGCGCACAAGTAGCTCCACTAGGTGGTTGTCGATTCTCTGTTCATAGCGGAATGTTGCCATGTTTTTTGCGGGGGTTGGTGTCGCGTTTGTTTTCGAGGGCGCGGAGCGAGGTGATGATGCGCGCGCGGGTCTCGGCAGGTTCAACGACGGCGTCAATGTAGCCGCGCTCGGCGGCAACAAAAGGATTGGCGAAGCGCTCGCGGAACTCGGCAATTTTTTCCTGGCGAAGCCTCGCGCGCTCGGCTTCAGGGGCTTTGTCGAGTTCTCTTTTGTAGACAATGTTCACCGCGCCTTCAGGTCCCATGACGGCGATTTCCGCCGTAGGCCACGCGAAGTTGGCATCGGTTCGAATATGTTTCGAGGCCATGACGCAATACGCACCGCCGTAGGCCTTGCGAGTAATGACCGTGATTTTCGGAACGGTCGCCTCGGCGAATGCGAAAAGAAGTTTTGCCCCGTGCCGGATAATGCCGCCGAACTCCTGCTGCGTGCCTGGGAGAAATCCCGGAACATCTTCGAACGTAATCAGTGGGATGTTGAACGCATCACAAAAACGCACGAAACGCGCGCCCTTCACCGAAGCATTGATGTCCAGGACACCTGCAAGATACGCGGGCTGATTTCCAACGATGCCGACGGGGCGGCCATCAAGCCGCGCGAAACCCACCACGATGTTTTTAGCGTAGTGCTCATGCACTTCGAAAAAATACCCCTCGTCTACAATCGTGTGGATGACGTCCTTCATGTCATAGGGCAACTGCGGATCCGCAGGTACAAGCGTGTTGAGGGAATCGTCCCGGCGAGTGGGCGAATCCGTCGTGGTGCGACGCGGCGGGTCTTCGACATTGTTCGAAGGTAGGAAACTCATCAGCTCGCGGATCATGGCGAGGCAATCGGCATCGTCCCGCGAAACAAAATGCGCCACTCCGCTGGTGGCGTTGTGTGTCATGGCGCCGCCGAGCTCCTGCTTGGTGACTTCCTCATGCGTGACGGTCTTGAGCACGTCTGGGCCGGTGACGAACATGTACGATGTCTCGCGGGTCATGAAAATGAAATCGGTGATGGCCGGCGAATAGACCGCGCCACCGGCGCACGGCCCCATGATGGCGCTGATCTGCGGAATAACGCCGCTAGCCAGTGTGTTGCGCAGAAAAATATCCGCATAACCGGCAAGCGAAGCGACGCCTTCCTGAATGCGCGCGCCACCGGAATCATTCAAGCCGATGACCGGAGCGCCCGCGCGCATGGCCAGATCCATAATCTTGCAGATTTTCTGCGCGTTGGCTTGGGAGAGCGAACCGCCAAAAACCGTGAAATCCTGCGCGAATACGTAGACAAGTCGGCCGTCTATGCGTCCGAATCCCGTGACGAAACCGTCCCCCGCGGGGCGCTGCTCTTGCATTCCAAAATCCACGCACCCGTGACGCACAAATTTATCCAGCTCCTCAAAAGTCCCCTCATCGAGAAGCAGGTGGATGCGTTCGCGCGCCGTGAGCTTGCCCGCTTTGTGCTCGCGCTCGCGCCGCTCCGGGCCGCCGCCTGCCTCCGCTTCGGCGGAGATGCGGCGAAGCTCCTCCATACGATCGCTGTGTTTGGCCGCCGCGGACAAAATGGGTTTTGGGTCAGACAACGGGTCCTCCCTCGGAAGGGGGCTCAGTGGTGGAAAAGATGCGCACAGCCAGATGCGTGGCGAGCCAAACGGTTCCCAGAAGCAGAACCACGCCGAGGAGCAGCTCAGCGCCCATGGCGGAGGCGCGCTGCAGCGGCGATTCGAGCGAAGTCACGTATTCCGTCGCCTGCACGAGAATAAACATCGCGCCGAGAGTCATCGCCACGATAAGGATCGTGGTCAGGATAGATGCAATGATCATCTTCATGGGACTTGGTCTAGGCCACGCTGATGCGGCAAGGAGAAGAATAGCGCAACCGAGCGAAAATCAGAACGTGGAAGAGCCGCGAACACGAACACCGGAATTAGCGCAGGCCGGACCAGTCGTCGGCCACTAGAATCGAGTCACTGGGATTGGACGGGTCGTATTTGATGCTGGCAGGTTGGCCAGCTACCAGGCGTTCGAGCCGAACCTGGCTTTCCAGGCCCGTAATGTCCTGCGCGGTATGATACGTCACACCAGAAATCATATAACTGTAGGAGACCAGATGGCGCGGGCGCATGTCGACAAGGGGCTTGGCGCTCGCGCCGAATAGTCCTTTGCGCGCTTCTTTCGACACAGGCGGATGTTCGACTAGCTCTACCACCTGTCCTTCCGCGATGCGGCCGATTTGGTTCAGATGCAGCCGGCGCCGGCGCTCGGCCTCCTCGGGATCTTCGGCAGGACGAAAGAAAGCATACGCGATCATGGCCAGCGCAGCGATCACCGCGCCACCCATGGCCAGCACAAGTTTCCAGTCAGCGAGCAAAGCTTTCAACGAACGGACTCCGTGTCGTCAGAAGGATCGAGGCCCAACAGCGCGCAAGAAAAGCGGTGGCTTGTTTCGGAAGGAATCCTGAATCCCTTCGATGCCCCACTGCTGCGTATTCTACCGAAACCACGCGGCTTGCGTGAAACTAGGCTTGTGGTGCGTGCACCGGATTGCGCAACACGCCAACACCGGCAACGCTGACCTCGACGGTGTCCCCGGCCACCAGCGGACCGACTCCTGCCGGTGTCCCGGTGGCAATGATGTCCCCGGGCATTAACGTCATCATGCGCGAAATCCAGCGAACGAGAAAGGCGGGCGGATAGGTCATCAGCGCGGTGGTGCCGGACTGGCGCCGCGCGCCGTTGACGTGTGTCTCGACCAGGACATTCGAAGAATCAAGATCCGTTTCGATGTGCGGGCCGACCGCGCAAAACGTGTCGAATCCTTTGGCACGCGTGAATTGTACATCAGTTTTCTGAAGGTCACGCGCGGTGACATCGTTGAGGCAGGTATAGCCCATCACGAAGGAAAGCGTGTCGTCGCTATCGCGCAGGTGCGAACACCGGCGGCCAATCACCAGCGCCAATTCGCCCTCGTGCTCGACGCGCTGCGAATACTTCGTCAGGACAATCGCTTCTTCCGGGCCGACGATCGAAGAAGGCGGCTTGAGGAACATCATCGGCTCCTTCGGCACCTCATTGCCCAGCTCCGCGGCGTGCGCCGCATAGTTCCGTCCGATGCACACGATTTTGGACGGTTCAACCGGAGCGATTAGCCGTACCGCGCTTAGCGGTGAAGAATGCAAGCCGCGCGACCACTGACCCCACGGAGCTCCTGAGATTCCCAATACGGATTCGCCTTCCATTAGCCCGTAGTGCGGCGAAAGAGAGCCATTGCGCATCGTGTACCGGCAGAATTTCATTTGGGAGTCAGCTCACGTGATGATTGGGATGAGAAACATTATGGCCGCGGGCTTTCCAGATCGTTGTTCCAATCCAGCAAAGCGTCGTAATAATCATATACGCGACCGCGCCCAGCATGAACACCTGAAATGTGCTGTGCCATTCGCCAAGCGCTTCGTAAAACAGGCATAGCGCTCGATAACTCGCGCTGAAGATCAGCCAGGCGATCAGGCTCGACGCCAGCAGATGGCCCGGCAGAAGCAAGAATCGAAGAACGGGAATGAGTGCGAGAAAACTGAGGACCACCGCCGCGGCAATATTTCGTCCCATCGCAAATCGTTCCAGGAGCGGGAAATGATTAGCAACGATCAGCCACGCCGTAAAAACCAGCGTCATGGAAACACCAACATACACTCCGGTTCGAATCGCCGAATTGCGGAAGACGTGGAACCAACGGTAACCGGGCAGATGCGCTCTAATGGCCATCCGATGCTGGGCTCCCAAGTGACGAACAATTGTTTAACCCGGACCTGCGAAGATGGTTGCGTGACGTCAACAGCGAGGGGTGCGCTCGGTGCGCTTTCGTTCCCCGCGCGGTCAACGGCAGTCACGGTGTACCAGTAGCGGTGGCCGGGCTCTACAGACGTATCACGAATAGCAGGTGTGGGCAATAAATCAGCATTCAGCAACTGCCCCCTTGTGCCCTCCTGCTCACTCCTATAGACGTGGTACCCGGCCAGATCGGTTTCAAGATTTATGGACCAGGATAGGTCTACTAGGACCGTTCCCGACGTGGAACCCGGCAAGACCGCGGCAACCAGTCCTTGAGGAGGCGCGGGAGGAAACGTGTCTCGCGGAGTGACCGTCACCGGCTGCGAATCGGAAGACTCCAGTTCCTTGCCATCGGCCTGAATCACGCTGCGAACCATGTACACATACGTGTGGTCGAAGCTAAACGAAGTGTCGCGGTAGCTATTGGATTCCGTCAGAGCCAGCGGCGAAAAGCGCGGTTCTTGCTTGCTCTGCGCGAGACCTTGGGCGGAAGTAGTGGAAGCATCGGCATTCATCTCCGCACGATAAGCGCGATATCCAGCGATGGTGGCAGTTAGCGGGTCACCGGCAGAAGTGCGTGTCGGAACCGGCCAGCTCAACTCGATGGCGGGTTCCGTGACGCGAGCCTCGATCGAAGCAATACGCTCCGGCACGGGAAACAGCCGCACCGTCACAACATTCGAATCCGCGGAAGCGCGCTTCGCAGATTCTCGCGTTCGAATGCTATAAGCAATCGTGCCGCCCGCGTGCGTCTTAGTCTCTTCGGGCGAGATCGGGTCCGTGAAGCGCACCAGGCCCTCGGAGCGGTAGTTCTCCACCAGCGCCCCCGGAATCGTGTAAACGACCCGAAACGATTTCGAATCCGGCGAGCCATCCGGTTTCAAGCCTCCGCGCAGCACCTCCACGGCAGGGGGAGCGGCAAGTTTTTCCCCAGCGATGGATTTCATCGGCAGCGTGAAGGTCAATTGCACGCCATCCCCAGCCTGGCCTGCGGAAAGATCCGCAATCGCTACAGGAACCGCCGGAGAAGGCGCCACTGGCTCCCCAGGAGCCCCACAGCCTGCGATCAAGAAGAAAATGGAAAAGAGAAAATAGAAAATGGAAGTGCGCCGCACAGGAAATTTTGCGATGAGGACTGGCGTCCCTTTTCGATATCCCATTTTCAATGTTCAGGAACTACAGGATGTAGCGGCTCAAATCCTGATTCTTGACGATGTCGGCAAGCTGCTTGGTGACGTACGCCGCGTCCACCTTCACATTTTTCTTTTTGAGATCAGGCGCTTCAAATGAAATCTCATCAAGAACTTTTTCGAGGATGGTGTGCAGCCGCCGCGCCCCGATATTCTCCGTCTGCTCGTTCACGCTGGTGGCAAAGCGCGCGATCGCCGCAATGGCATCCTCCGTGAAATTCAGCTTCACGCCTTCCGTCTCCAGCAGTGCGATGTACTGCTTGATCAGCGCATTCTTCGGCTCCGTCAGAATGCGGATGAAATCTTCCTCTTTCAGCGATTGCAGCTCGACACGAATCGGCAAGCGCCCTTGCAGCTCCGGAATCAGGTCCGAAGGCTTCGTCACGTGAAACGCGCCCGCCGCCACAAACAAAATGTGATCGGTGCGGATCATCCCGTACCGCGTATTGACCGTCGTGCCCTCTATAATCGGAAGAATGTCCCGCTGCACGCCCTCGCGCGATACATCCGGCCCATGCCCGGATTCGCGCCCCGCAACCTTATCAATCTCATCGATAAAAATAATTCCCATCTGCTCCGCGCGTTCCACCGCCACGCGCGTCACCTGATCCATATCCAGAAGCTTGTTCTCTTCTTCCTGAATCAGGTATTCGAACGCGTCCGCCACGCTCATTTTCCGTTTTTTCTTCTGTTGCCCGAACATGCCGGAAAGCATGTCCTTGATATTGACGTCCATTTCTTCGACGCCCTGGTTGGAAATAATCTCGAATGAAGGCATGGCGCGCTCGCGAACTTCGATGTCCACCATGCGTTGATCGAGCTTGCCCTCGCGCAGTTGCGCACGAAGCTTCTCTCTCGTACGCTGCGTCTGCTCGCGCTGCGCCGCAGCATCCGCTTCCAGCGTGCCGGCCGTAGGCGGAGGTGGCGGCGGAAGCAACAAATCGAGCACGCGCTCTTCCGCGGCCTGTTCCGCGCGGTCCGCGACCTCGTCGAGTCTCTCCTCGCGAATCATGTCAATCGAGGTTTCCACCAGGTCGCGCACCATCGATTCCACGTCGCGCCCGACGTAACCGACTTCGGTGTATTTGGAAGCCTCCACTTTGATGAACGGGCATCCGGCAAGCCGCGCCAGCCGCCGCGCGATTTCCGTTTTCCCCACGCCGGTGGGGCCAATCATCAGGATATTCTTCGGCAAAACGTCTTCCGCAATCTCCGGAGGCAGCTTCTGCCGCCGCACGCGATTGCGCAGCGCCACGGCCACCGCGCGTTTGGCCGCCGCCTGCCCGACGATGTATTTGTCGAGCTCCAGCACGATCTCGCGCGGTGTCATGTCGTCCAGCGCCGGAAGGAGTTCCTCTCCTTCGACCGGCGCGGCGCCGTTGCCGCCGGGAACGAGAATCACTTCTTTATCGGACTTGATGGGCATAAGAGTTCTTCGTCGCTACCTGCAGATCACCAATGAAGAGGTATTCAAACCTAATCTCTGCTCGCTACTCCCTGAATCTAGATGCTACATGCCCGGAAAGGGTTTGGAAACCATTTCTCTTCGATTCCCGCTTTCCGCGTCACAACTCTTCGACCGTAAAATTCGCATTGGTAAAAATGCAAATCTCGCTCGCGATGCGCATGGCCTCCATCGCCAGGTCCTTGGCATTCAGTTTCGAATGCTTGAGCAACGCGCGCGCCGCAGCCAGCGCGTACGTCCCGCCCGACCCGATCGCCACCAAGCCGTCGTCCGGCTCGATCACATCCCCATTGCCCGAAAGGATAAACGTACCTTTCGAATCCGCCACGATGAGCAACGCTTCCAGGTGGCGCAGCGCGCGGTCCTTCCGCCATTCTTTGGCCAACTCCACCGCGGCCTTTTGCAGGTTCCCGGAAAACTCCTGCAGTTTGCCTTCAAAGCGTTCGAACAGCGTAATCGCATCCGCCGTCGAACCCGCAAAGCCTGCCACGACTTTATCGCTGTACAAGCGCCGCGTCTTCCGCGCCGTGTGCTTCATCACGTGATCGCCCATGGTCACCTGGCCATCGGCGATCAGCACCACCTTGTTGTCCTTGCGCACGCACAATACCGTAGTCCCGTGCATCTGCGCGCTATCCTGGCTTGTTCGCATCCGGCCATTATACCGCTCAACACCGCCGAGCAGCAAAATCCCGTGAAAGTCTTGGGAGCTTTTTGAAGCAGGAGTTTTACTGCGCGGGGCCGTAGAGCGCATTGACGAACTGGCGGAATTCTTTTTGCAGCAGCAGTTTCTGGAACGAATCATCCACGCGGGCGTCCGGAAACGTTTCTCCCGGAATCATATTGTCGCGTCGCTCGAACGCCAGCTTCAGATAGCTCTCCGTGTCCGGCCGGTCGCCTTTTTCCGCCGTGACGCACGCCAGGTTGTAGTAGAACAGCGGATAGTCGGGATCTTTCGAAACCCCGTACGTCAGCGTCTCCCGTGCATTCGTCAGATCGCCCGAAATCCCATAGGCCATGCCCAGATTGTCGACCAGCACCCGCCAAAGATTTTTCTCCAGCGTGGGCGTGCTCTTCTCGATTTCGAATGCCTTCTGGTATGGCGCAATCGCCTGCCGGTATTGATGCGCCAGAAAGTACCGGCTCCCCTGCTGGAACAGCAGCATGCTGTTCCCGGTCAGCACCGGCGCGTCCGAAGCTTCCTTCGCCACAAAGTGAAACGATTGCACGAGCGCGTCAAACACCGGCCCGTCCGCGGCCTTGGCGAAAATCTTCGAAATATGGATGTCCACGAAGACGTCATCCTTGATCAGGCAGCCGAAAATATTCTTCTGGTTCGTCGGCGTGCCATCGAGTTCCGGCAGCGTGAATTCGAGAATCTGCATCTCTCCGCTCTCGCGATACCCGACGCCTTTCAATTCCACTGACGCCAGTGCCGCATTGCGCTTGGCCTTCTCCTCCAGCGAACGCTTGCATTCGCCCGGCCGCACCGGCCCCTTCGACGCCTCCAGATACACGGAAACAATAAATCGCGTTTTAGTGTCTTCCGCCAGGAAGTAGCGCCGCCCATCGGGCTGCATCTCATTGGCCTCGGTCGTGAATCCCGTGCTATCCAACTCCAGCGCCCAGGGCTTGCCGGGCAGCCACACATCGGACTTCACAGGCGCCGCGTCTTGCGCGAACGTCGCTCCGCTCGAGAGGAACACCAGAAACAGGGATGCAAACGCGCGGATTCTCATGAGGCTCCTGGGCACTCTTCATTTCCCACTCTACGCGGCAAGCCGTAACAAAAGTGAGTTCGATGAATCCTCTTTATCGAACTGGGAAACATCGTGAAGAGGAGGAACGATTCCGATCGCAGAAACTACTATTGCGAGATTTCGTGGAAGGACAGAATCTTGTAACTCGCGGTCGGCTGCGCCTTCTGGATCCAGCAATTGCTGTAGCGCATGCCTTCGCCACCCATAGCATCGAGGAACTGGACGCTTGCCCCTCCCAGATTCGAGCCTGCCAACACGTTGTTGTTCCCGTCGCGCGTTTTGGCAACAAGCACCGCACCATTGATTTGCATGTTCTGGCCGTTCTGTGAATTGTTGATTTTCCCTTGCCCGATCACCAGAATGATTCCATACCAATTCGTATCCGGATCGTAGCTAAACGTGCCGGTCACCAGGAGAAGTCCGTATCCATCGCTGTTCCAGTTGCTGATGTCCAGGTTTCCGTTTACCACCACCGTCAGCAGATTGCTGGAAGTCATTCCCAGTGGCGTCAAGTTAGCCCCGGTTGCGGTACCGAGATAAGGGGGGCTGCCGGACGGCGTGGGAGTTATCACCACATCGGCATTTTGAATGATGTTTTGTGCCAGTGCGTCGAACTGGCTTGGGGTTTGCAGGGTTAGGGGGAATAAGCCCCCTACATTCTCAACGTCTGGCGCGAAGTTCTGGCCGGTGTAGTTCGGCCGATAGCCAAATGGAATACCGGAAGTCACGTGGTTGATGTCGTTGTTGCTGTTGGTGAGAGTACCGATCGCGGCAAATTTCGATCCCGTAAGGTTACCCGAACAATCTTGGTCATTCCCCTTGATATTGTACGAAGAGTTGGATCCTGGCGCGTGGAAGGCCTCAATGTTACCCGGGCTGCTTGAAAGCGTCAGCGTGGCAGGAAACGGTGGCAGCGTAATAGGCACGGGCGCTGCCAGGTACTGCAAGATCTTCTGGCTGCCGTTGGGCAGGACCGCGAGGGACGTAATCTCCAGCACCTGCGATCCATTGCTCGAAGTGTTCAGGTTTGTACCATCGTAGTAAATCGGCGGGTTTGGATCCAGCGAGCCGTCAACAGGAGTGACGTCCAGGTTCAGAGACACTTCATTTACGGCGTTAATGCGCACCCACTTGAATGTCGGTCCCTGAATCCCGGCCACCGTGGATAGCGAAGCAGTGCTCGGTGACGGGTTCGGCGGGGCTGCCCCATACTCCGCCAAGTATTGCGTGTCCGCATACTGATTGGCTGGATCCCAGGGCGCTACCGTCTCGCCCGATACTGGATTGATGATGTATCTCGGGTTCGCCATCGCAAGCGTCGTGCCTGGGGAAGGCATGAAGCCCGCCGCCGTGTTTTTGAAGGAGTTTATATTTTTCGCCAACAACCGGCCGCGCCCTTCCTCCAGACCAGCGAGTGCTGCGTAATACACCGCTGTAGCGTTGCGATAGTTGCCGGCCAGCGCGGATTCCGTCCCCGAGGAAACGATTAACGCAATCGCTACTATGCTGATCAACAGCAATACGAAAATCGAAATGAGCAGGGCCACTCCCGCTTCCGATCGCCGTTCTCGCATTGTGCTTCTCGCTTTCACAAGATTTCACCCAGCCTCACTGGTTCGGATTGACGCGGCGGCCACGCCCGTTCAGCATTACCAGCCGCGGCAAGCCGCTTGCTGCATCGGGCAGCGGAGCCGCAACAACCAGGGTAACCGTGACATCGCGGATGTTCGCCGGTGAATTGTCGGTCAATGCGTTCGGACACGATGGCGCTGGAGATTGTGGTGTGGTCGGCGTGTCGCAGTAGTACGTGAAGATGGGCACGGCCCCTCCAGAGAACAGGTTTGGATACGCCGATTGACACGTGGGGAGTTGCGCGGGACACACGTTATTTACAACATTTAGGACGAACGGCACAAGGATTCCCGCGGCGGATGTATCGATCGCAGGGTCATCGTGATAATTCTTGTAGACCACGCCGCGAAAGAGCGTCGTGTTTTGCAACTGATAACGGATCCACTGTACGCAGTTGGGCGCGCAGGAAGTGTCTATCGGATTTGGATTCGTCTCCACTATGATGTCCCACTGGCTCGGTGTCGTGCAGCTTCCGCCCACTGTACAAGGATTCAAAGTCTGGTAGCCCGGGCTCCAGGCAAAAGGTGTGCTCGCAAACATATTTAGGAAACCGCCGTTGAACGTCGGCGGCGGATATCCTGAATCGTCGATGTCGCGCACGATTTGGTCCAATCCCAAGCGCGCTTCCTGAAAGGAAGTCAGCACCTGCGTATCGGTCTGGAAACGTTGTTGCGACGAACTCAGCAGCGTGAACGCCGCTCCCGTGATCACAAGAAAAATACCCAGCGCCACCAACAACTCGACGAGCGTAAACCCACGTTGCCCTGCAGTGCTGACCAGCCGTCTCATCGTCCCACCATGGTATCTAGCGTGACCGGCTGAAAGTATCCGTTGCCACCCTGCTGGCGTACCCCCAGGATGAATCGCTTGGCCGATATGCTCGACCCGTCCCCCGTGATAATCACCGCCCAGCGAACATCGAATACCGCATTGTTCGGATCGGTTGAATCCGAATACGTCAAGCTATAGTTGGGAACCGTCGCCGCCGCGAAATTAATGAGCGCCAGGTTATTGATGACCACGACCGGGCTGCCCTGAACCGTATTCGGACTGCCTGGATTCCCCAGGTTGCAAGTGTTTCCCAGCTGATCCGCAAACGATGTCGAAATCAGCGGCTGGTCCAGGAACTGATCCAGTTCGCGCTGCGCAAACACCAGCGCCGCGGAATCCGTACGGTTTCGATAATTCAGGAGGATGGAAGCCGGCACCAGCTGCGCAATCGCCACTAGTCCCACCAGCAGGATCACCGTGGCAAGCATCATCTCCAGAATGCTGAAGCCCTGATCCTTTCTCCGCGCGAATTGGAAAGAGAGCTTCATCATTGTCTTTGCCGCAGCGTCTCAGCTGACCTGTTGCCAGGGGCCGGCCGCCGGAGCGGTCCAGATCTGGATGTTCCCTGAGGGAACTAAAACCACGGCGCGATATCCGAACTCCGGATCCGTCGTGCTGCCTATGTAAAACACAAAGATGGTGCGGGAAACGCTCCCGCCAACGCGAATCGCGCCTCGGGCGTCGAACGCGATCGAACTGCCGCTGCTTGACATCGGGGTTAAGCTGGCCCCGCCCAATTTCGCACTGATGGCCGTTGGACTCGGCGCTACTCCCGACGGCAAGAGCCCGGCAAATCCCGCAATCACCTGTTGCCGCTCATTCGTATTGAATGTGCCGCTGCAGTTGGAGTCCGTCCCTATGATCCAACTGGATGCGGTTCCGGATTGCATCAGGAAACATACCTGCGTGTTCCGGCGAACCGCCTCAAAGCGCGTAAATTTCAGCGCGTCGGAAACGCGCGTGGCCGCATCGTTGAGTTGATAGGTTCGGAAGGAATACATGAGCGAAGGAATGGCAATGGCCGTCAGAATGAGCAGCACCGTCAGCGAAACGGCCAATTCGACCATGCTGAAGCCGCTGCTATTGCTTCGACGACGACCCGAGAATTTGCGACTCCGTCCCAACGCGGCTTCCCTTAGTCCTGCTCCCATCGAGCATCCAGCCTGCCCGCACGGCAAGCTTCGCATAGTGTTGCACTTGCAGGGCCGAGAGGAGCCCTGCGCAACTATCGCTAAAAGTAGGTACTTCTAGAGCCTACAAGTATACATTCTAAAACGCCAACCTGCTCATGGGTAAAAATGTGACGGAATGCCACATGAGAACAACAACCAACTCGGCAACCGTAAAAGTATTTATCGGTTAACATTTTTCGCCCATCGCGGTAGCTCGCCCCCCGTCGATGAGAATTCCTACGCAAATCCTATTGCAAGCGCAGACGCATTCCGGTGGGCGATCGCCTCGATAGAAATCATCGGATTGACGCCGGAAGCGGACGGAAATGAAGAGCTGTCCATCACATAGAGATTGCGGGCTTCCCAGGTTTGCCCATCGGGATTGGTCGCGGAAGATTTCGGCGAGCCCCCGAGCCGGGCGGTGCCCTGAATGTGGAAAGAAAAGAGCGCCAGGCGGCCCGCGTCCCACCCAGCGGAATCCATCGCTTCCGTGAACGTCTCGAACGAACCACTCCGTCCCGGTTCGTAGGCACACCACTTTGTATGCGGAGAAAAAATCAACCGCGCGCCGCCAGCCTCCAGGATGCGTGCTGCTCCAACGAACCCGCGCCGGAGGTGCGCGCGATCGAATCCCGAGAGCGCATAGTGAGCGACAGGATGGCCGTCCCGGCCGATCGTGACGCGGCCGCCGTCCCGGTCCCGCAGAAGAACTCCAATCGCCGAGGTATGGGAAAGCTTTTCTAACAACGACCGGTATTGTCGCGGATCGCGCCAGGGAAGAACCGCGACCGCAATAACCGGTTGCAGAGCGGTGGTTTCATACTTCACGCCATAACTTCCCGTAAGAAAACGGTGCTCATCGGAGTAGATGGCCTGCATCGTTCCTTCCCAGGGTCGAATCTCCTCCTCGAACACGCCGCAGACATTCGAAACCGGATGAAGGTGCAGATGATTCCCAATGTGCTCGTTGCGAAGTCCGGACCGCAGCAGAAGCGCAGGAGTATGGATCGAGCCGCATGCAACCACGACCGCTTTACAACGGATGTCGACGTCGTGGCCACTTTTCGAACGCGCTTCCACTCCGGTCGCAGCGCCAGCCTCGATTCGAACGCGCAGAGCGCGGGTCTCCACGACGAACCGCGCGCCATGCTTCTGCGCATCCGCGAGCCACGTTTTCGTCGTGGACTGTTTCGCGCCAATCGCGCAGCCATATCCGCAATACCCGCAAACTTTTCCCTGGTCGCACCCAACCACGTTCCGCGGCATGGCATCCACATGCCAGCCCAGTGCCCGCAACCCGCGTTCGAGAACTTTTTCACGCGCCGAAACGCGATTGTGATCCAAATTGACGTGCAACCGTTCGCAAACCGCATCGAGACTGCGAGTGTATTCTTCGCCGCTGAACCATGGCACGCCGGCCGTGGCCCACTCCGTTCGAATGTCATCCGGCGTTCGAAACGACGTGCAGTAATTGATGACCGTGCTGCCGCCGAAACACTCGCCTGCCAGCAGTCCGACGCCGTAATCCGCTGTCGCCGAGAAACCCGCTTCCGAATACATCCGCTGAAAAGCGCGGAACTCGGCGCCGTCAAAATCCGCATCATCGTAGTAGCCGCCGGCCTCCAGCACGATGACATCTTTTCCCGCCGCGGCGAGAACCGCAGCCGCGGTCCCGCCGCCCGCGCCGGAGCCAACCACGCAAACGTCGCAGGACAATTTCAGATCGCGATCGGGAACGGTGACGCGAAGAGGGCGCGGTTTCGAGACGTTCTGCGCATTCAGCGGACCCGGATACGCAAGCCGATCCCAAACGGCGCTGCGCGAACCGTCCGCGGCGGGCAGCATCACATAAAGAAATCCGATCGCCTTGCGAAGCGCCTGAAACGCGGCGCGGCGTCTGACCATTCCGCTGTCCGCCCACGAGTGCAGCACGCGAATCTGAACCTCATTCGAAAGCGCCGAAAAACTCTTCAGGCGTCCCACGGTCAGCAGACTGTGGAGTTTCGAATCCCACACATCGAGAAGCTGGAGAAACTGTGCGCGGTCGTTCGAACGTGGATTAAAATCCAACGCCCGGGAGATGGTCCCGGGAATGCCCAGTTCGAGCGCGGAAGGCCAGCCTTCCGCTTTCGGAAGAAATGTTTCGCAGATGGATTCCAGCGCGCGCTGCTGCCGGGAAGTGAGGTTCATGGAAGCGGGTCCAGCTTATCGCGGATTCGCTTATTTTCGTTCGGGCTCTTTTTGTTTTTTGGTTTGGCTTTTAGTTCTTGCTCTTTTTCAGGACGGCTTCGGAGCCGCCTTTTTGCAAAGACTCTTTGGAGAACAAAACATCGGGGAAACCGGGATTGAATTTGCAGGTGTCGTAGAAAAATTGAGCGGCGCGGCGGCCGTTATGTTCGCGAGAAACTTGCAGCGGGACCCACACGCTGTCTTTCAACTGGTAGTTCGTATAAATGGTGACGTCGTCGTTGAGCTGCTGGTTTTCTTCGTCCTTGGTAGTCACCACGCTGCGAATCAGAAAATGCGTCAAACGGTCCACGGCAAGGCGAAACTTGCGGTCGTCGGCATCGGTGATCTCGACCCATTGCACTTCCCGGCGATCCACGATGTCGTCGCCGCCGAAGCGAATGGCCAAGCCCGGCTCGTTGAGACGGAGGCGAAGCAAATTATCAATGTCGCGCTTGACGCCCTCCTCAAAAACGCTGATCGCGGTAACAGGAATTTCGCTGACGCCGCTGCGATCAAACGTCCAGCCGCGATCGCCGTTGTAAAGCGTGATGATGATGCCGCCGTGCGTAATGTCCAAGCCATCCAAACCGATGAGTGACTGGAGAATGGTATTCCGTCCCTTGGCGACATATTCGGTGCGGACTTTGTCCGGGAAGCGCCGGTCTTCGGTGAATTGGATATAACCCGTCACTTCGCCGCTGTGGCCGAAGAGCGCCCGGCGGCCATTGCATACGCTTTCGCGAACTTCGGTATAGCCGGGACCGCCGAATGCATTGATGAGGTCGTTGAGGATCTGCTTCCCTTTGGCGGCGCTCTGCTCCGGCATCATGGTGTCCGGATTCTGTGCAGCGGCTCTCGCAATAAACACCGCGCTGGCAAGCAGGGAAACCGCTACGAGATGGGTGAACTTTAACCGCACAAGATCGCGCCTCCATTTACATTGATGATCTCGCCGGTCATGAAGTTGGCCAGGTCCGAGGCGGCAAAGAGAATTGGGCCGGCAATTTCTTCGGCAGTGGCGGCGCGGCCCAGGGGAATCGAAGAAGCGGCCATTTTCTGGCCGGCCTTCGTCTCCAGCACGGGATTGGACATGTCCGTGGCGACCCAGCCGGGTGCCACGCAATTGACAAGAATATTGTGACGCGCGAGTTCGGTGGCGAGGCCTTTGGTGAGGCTGATGATGCCGCCTTTCGACGCGCCGTAGTGCGTGTGGAAGGATTCGCCACGCTGGCCCGCGGTGGAGCTGATGGGGATAATTTTTCCGGACTTCTGCTTGATCATCTGCGGAACGGTGAAATGGATGATCGAGTAGATGCTTTTCAGATTGATGCGAATCATGTCGTCCCACTGCTTTTCGGTCATCTTCTCGATCGGCGAATCGTCCTGGTTCCACACGCCGGCGTTGGCGACGAGAATGTCCAGCCGGCCGAGGCGAGCGATGGTGTGTTCGACGAGTTTCTGATTGTCGGCGTGTTTGCCGACATCGGCTTTGAACGCTTCCACGCGAGTGCCGTGTTTGCCGGCTTCCTGCTGGACCTGCGCTGCGGCATCTTTGGACTTGACGTAGTTGAAGACCACGTCGGCGCCGGCCTGCGCGAATAATTTAACGGCCGCCGCGCCGATGCCGCGGGAACCGCCGGTGATGAGTGCCGCCTTGCCTGCGAGCGAAATCATGAAACCCCCGAAAGTAGAAAATCGAAAATAGAAACCTCAACACTCTTCCCTGCCGCTTCAGTTTCCTAGGCGAAAAGAGATTCTCCTCGCAAACTTCGCGCGGAGAGGAAGCGGTCCTCGCTTCGCTCGGAATGACAGGGTCCTGGCCCTCGCGCTAAGTTCAGCGGTGTGCGATAGCCTCACGGGCGCTGCGTGCGGCGCCAACGAAATCGGCGAAGAGCTTTTGGGACAATGCGTCGCCGAGACGCTCCGGGTGCCACTGGACGCCTACAACCCAGTTTGGACCGCCGGTCCATTCTACGGCTTCAATCGTGCCATCCGTCGCATGCGCGGCCACGCGAAGATTTTCGCCGGGCTCATCAATTGCCTGGTGATGGCTGCTGTTGATGGTGGCCGCTTGCGAGCCATTCAATTTGGCGAGGCGGCTCTCCGGCTCGAATTGCGCTTCGTGCTCGATATCGCCTTTGACGGATCCTGGAGGCAGATCGGTGGTGCCGTGCGGTCCGGACGCGGGCTTCTCCGCGTGGATGTCCTGGACCAGAGTGCCGTGGAAGTGGACGTTGAGAATCTGGCAGCCGTAGCAAATAGCCAGCACGGGCTTTGAGGAACTGAGCGCATGGAGAAGGATCGCGGTGTCCGTATTGTCGCGATTGGGGTCCAAGTTCACGGTTTTGGCGTGCTTGGGTGCGCCGTAGCGAGCCGGATCGACGTCCGCCGGACTGCCGGGAAGGACGAAGGCGTCCAAGTCCTGTAGTTGCCTCGCAAGCTCTACGGGCGATTGCTGGAGCGAGACTTCCACGGGGTCCGCTCCGGCTCTGCGGACGGCTTGGAAGTAGAGGTCGAGCTTGTCCCGGATGCCGTCGCGTTGTTCCTGGGTAGTGCGCCAGGGAATGCCGACACGTGGCCGGGAGCCGTTTCTCAGTTGGGTGTCAGTGGGGGACATGGAACACCAAATCGTAGCATCCGCGCGAGAGTGCGGCAACCGAAGGAAAAGTAGTCAGTGTTAGCCCACCCGTCAACGGTTACTCGGAGTGGAGGGCTTCGATGACGTCGATGCGGGCGGCGCGGGCGGCGGGGACGGAGGAAGCGACGACGGCGGCGGCCAGCAGGACGAAGGCGGAGAGGATTATGGGGAAGGCGCCGGGCATCTTCATGTCCGGGAAATAGCTGGCGGCCAAACGCGCGGCTACGAAGCCGAAGGCGGCGCCGGCGAGGACGCCGACTCCAGCCATCAGGGCGCCTTCGGTGATGACACCTTTCAACAGATGCTGGGGCTGCGAGCCAAGCGCCAGGCGGATGCCGAATTCGCGCGTGCGCGAGCTGACGGAGAACGCGAGGACGGCCGCGACGCCAACCAATGCGATCACCAACGCGACAGCCGCGAACACGCCGAAGACCAGGGAGTTCAAACGGTCCGGCGTAAGCACTTCGGCGCGGACGTCCTCGAGAGTGGCGGCATGCTCAACGGGCTGTTCGGCGGACATGCTACGGATAATGCGCGTGACGGGCGTGACGAGGGAATACGGATTTGCAGTGGTGTGGATGAAAAGGCGGCCGCCAAAGATGGGACCTTCTTCAAAGGGGGTATAGATCGTGACGATCGGTTCAGGAACGACGTGTTGGTCGTCAATATCGGCGGTGACCCCGATGATACGGTGGGGCGCGGCGTTAATCCCGGGAGCGAATTGCAGAACGGGATCCGTCCAATAAACATGGCGGTCGAGGGCATCCTGATTGGGGAACATGCGCTTTGCGAGAGTTTCACTTACGATAGCGACGGGCTCTTTATTCTGGGCGTCGAGCGCGTTGAAGTCACGGCCTGCGATGATGGGAACGCCGAGCGCGGCAAAGAATCCGGGAGAGATGACGCGCACCTGCGCGCGAGGGTCCTCTCCGGGAACATGAACATGACCGTCGGCGGAGAATTGGAGGCCGAAACCGGAGCTACCAACATCGCGCCAGGGAACCGACAGGCCGAAGGCGGTCCTGTTCACGCCGGGCAGCGCATCCACGCGACGAATTGTTTCCTTGTAGAAATCGACCACTTGCTGAGGCGTTTTTCCGTGGGCCATCGCGGGAACGTTGATGGTGAGGACGTGGCGCATATCGAGGCCGGTCTGCGCGGTTTGCAGCGCGATCAGCGTAGTGATCAACATGCTTGCGCCCGCGAGCAACACGAAAGATGCGGCGATTTGTGTCACCGCGAAGATGCGCTGGCGGCGGCTGGTGCTGCCGGTGACGCGCAGGCTGCCGCTCGAAAGGTTAAGCCCATTGGACCTGTCGGCTGAAGGCAGGCGCGGGACAAACGCTAAAATCACGGAAGCGAAGATGGCCAGCGCCCCTCCCACCCACAGCAGGCTGGAATCCACCGTCAAATCAAGCGCGCGGACCGAAAAACGCGACGCGTAGCGGGCCAGGATGGCCACCATCGGCTGCGCGCTCATGATCCCAAGCGCGGCGCCGGCGGTGCAGAGCAGAAGGCTTTCAGCCAGCAACATGCGGCGCAGCGCGCCTGTGCTTGCGCCGAGCGCCGCACGGATCGACAGTTCGCCTTCGCGGCGGACGGTGCGTGTGAGAATCAGGTTGGCCACGTTGGAACAGGCGATGATGAAAACCAGCCCTGACGCAGCGAGCAAAACCAGCAAGACGGTGCGGGCGCCCGAGGTGATCTGGTCGCGAAGCAGCTTGGCGCTGATCTGGTAGTCCCCTTTGTGTGGATAGGCTTCTGCATGTGCTTTGGTCATGGCCCCGTAGACGGAGCGCAACTCGGCGCGCGCTTGATCGAGGGTGACACCGGGAGCGAGACGGCCAAAAAGCTCGGTCATGCGATGGACGCGGCCGGTAACCATGGTTGCGGAGAGGTGGTGCGGGCTGGTCACGATGTTGGCGATGATTTCGGTCTCTTGCGGATAAGGAATGGAGGGTTCGAGGACGCCGATGACGGTGGCAGACCGCTCGCCCATAAGCCCACTATCGAGCCGCAGGGTTTTGCCGAGAACGGAAGGATCCTTGCCGAATGTGGTGGTCCAGAAACGATAGGTGAGAACGACGACGCCCGGAGCTTTGGGACCGTCGTCCTGTGGTCCGACGAGACGGCCGAGGACCGGATGGAGGCCCATGACTTCGAAGAAGGTGCCGCTAACGACGCCGGCCTGGACGACGCGAGGCTCGCCGAGGCCGATCATGGTGAATTCGGTGGCCGAGAAATCGCCGAAGGCGCTAACGGTTCTAACGCTAGCGCTCAAATCCTGGATTTCGGGGACGGAGAACGCGGTGTTCTCGTCGCCGGTGCCCGGGGCGCTCTGGCGGATGTAGATCAGGCGATCCTCGTCGCGATTGACGAGGGGCTTGAGGAGCACGCCGCGGACTAGCGTGAAGATGGCGGCGTTGGCACCGATGCCGAGGGCGAGGGTGAGGACGACGGTGATCGTAAGCCCTTGCGTACGCAGGAGGGAGTGGAACGCAACTTTTAGATCGCGAAAGAATGACATGTTCGTGACCTCACTTTAGCTATGGGTAAGGCACTGCACGCGCCAATGCTAAGCACCGGATTATAAATCACTTACTGGGGGATATGTTCCATTGAGATGTTCGGTTTCAGGATGACTCTGTCGCGGATTCGGACACCTGGGACTGGCAGAGGAAGGAAAACGCACGGGTCTAAAGACCCGCCACTACTAGGCGCGGAGGGGCGTGCTTGGGGCTAGGGCGGCGTCGAGGCAGAAATCGGGGTGGTGGAAGAAGGCGGGGAGTTCGGAGAGGCGGAGAGCGAGGCGTTCGGGGGAGGCGGCGCGGAGGGTGACGTGGCCGAGTTTGCGGCCGGGGCGGGGAGATTTGCCGTAAAGATGGAGATGGGTGTCGGGGACGGCGAGGACTTCGGCGGAATCGGGGACGTTGCCGATGAGATTTAGCATGGCGCAGTAGCCGGCAGGGCCTGTGGAGCCGAGAGGGAGGCCGAGGACGGCGCGGAGGTGGTTTTCGAACTGGCTGGTGACTGCGCCTTCGATGGTCCAGTGGCCGGAATTGTGGACGCGCGGGGCCATTTCGTTGGCGAGGAGTCGGCCGCCGGATTCGAAGAATTCGATGGCGAGGACACCGACGTATTTTAGGGATTCGAGGATGCGACGGGCGGCGTCTTCGGCAGCGCGCTGGATGGGCGGCTCGAGGCGAGGCGCGGGGGCGAGGGAGAGGCGCAGGATGCCGCCTCGATGATGATTCTCGACGAGTGGGTAAAAAGCGATTTCGCCGGTGCGGGAACGGACGGCGAGGACGGAGAGTTCGCGCGCGAAGGAAACAAGGCGTTCGAGAATCAGAGGCGCGGCGGGGAGTTCGGATTTTGCCTTCGCGACGTCTTCCGCGGTGCGGAGAATCCACTGGCCCTTGCCGTCGTAGCCCATGCGACAGGTTTTTAGGACAGCGGGAAGGCCGATGTGTTTCACGGCTTGGTCGAGGTCGTTTGGTTTCAGGACCGGAGCGAATTCGGTGGTGGCGATGGAAAGCTTTTGAAATAAATGTTTCTCGTTGAGGCGATCCTGGGCGGCTTCGAGGGCGGCCGGAGGAGGATAGACGGGGACGCGCTCGGCGAGAAAGTTGGCGGCTTCGACGGGAACGTTTTCAAATTCGTAGGTGACGAGTTCGAGGCCGCTGGCGAATTTTTCGAGCGCGGCTTGATCCGTGTATTCCGCGGTGACGCGCTGGGCGATGCGGCCTACGGGAGCTTCGGGCGAAGGATCGAGAAAGCGGAAGTGCAGGCCGAGCGGATAGCCGGCGAGGGCGAGCATGTAGCCGAGCTGTCCGCCGCCGAGAATGCCGATGGTCACTTGGTCTTTCCCTTCTTGCTGGGCGTGGCGGATACGGAGGGATCGGGATTCGCGCGAACGCGGCCGGTCTGCTCGGTGCGGAACTTTCTGGAGGCTTCGCGGATGGCAGGATACTTGGCGCCGAGAATGGCGGCGGCGAGAAGGGCGGCGTTGACCGCGCCGGAACGGCCGATGGCGAGCGTGCCGACGGGAATGCCGCCGGGCATTTGCGCGATGGAGAGGAGCGAATCGAGGCCTTTTAGAGTTTTTGATTCGACGGGAACGCCGAGGACGGGGAGAACGGTTTTTGCGGCGGTCATGCCGGGGAGATGAGCGGCGCCGCCGGCACCGGCGATGATGACTTCGATACCGCGCTTTTCGGCGGTGGAGGCATATTCGAAGAGCAGATCGGGGGTGCGGTGGGCGGAAACGACGCGCGTTTCATGTGGAACATGGAGGTCGGTCAGCATTTGGGAGGCGAATTTCATGGTGTCCCAGTCGGAGCCGGAGCCCATGATGATGCCGACGAGAGGTTTGGCCGGAGATGGTTTGTGTTTTGATTTGGCAGTCATGGTGATTCTTCGACCGTAGGGCACGATATATCGTGCCCCTACTGGGAGACAAGTCCTGGTGTTTCGGCGGCAATCATCGGGCGTGAACCTGAGCCCGGTTTTTCCAATAGTGGCGGAGCTGGCCGACTAGATAGAGAGAGCCGGTGATGAAGATGGCGTCATCGGGGGCGGCTTTCGACAAGGCGTAGTCGAGGGCCCGTTCGGCTTCGGGGATCACGGAGAAGCGGGCGGCGTGGTGGCCAGTGATTTCGGCGAGTTGCGCGGGGGAGACGGCGCGCGGGGTACGCGGCGCGGTGAGGATGACTTCTTCGGCGCGGGGGAAGAGGAGGCCGGCGACTTCGTCCACGGCTTTGTCGCGAAGGGCGGCGAAGAGGAGCCAGATTTTGCGGCCGGCGAAATTTTGTTCGAGAAATGCGGCGAGTTCGAATGCGGCGGAGGGATTGTGTGCGCCGTCGAGGTAGACGTCGGGATGGGATTGCAATTTTTCGAGACGGCCGGGCCAGATGGTGTTTGCGATGCCTTCGGCGATGGCGTCGGCGGGGATTCGGTAGCCGCGCGTTTGGAGGACGCGCGCGGCGGCGACGGCGTTTTGCGCGTTTTGCAATTGGAAGCGGCCGGGAAGGCTGGGTTTTATCTCGAGGGAGTGATCGGGGCCGGCTTCGATGACGGGGCAGCTAAGTTCCTGGGCGCGCGCGAGAATTACTTCGCGGGCTTCGGGGCGTTGCTCGGCGAGGACGAGGGGGACTTCGTGCTTCAGGATTCCGGCTTTCTCGCGGGCGATTTCGCGCAGGGAGTGGCCGAGGAAATTTTCGTGATCGAAATCGATGCGGGTAATGATGGTGACGACGGGGGAAAGAATATTGGTGGCGTCGAGGCGGCCGCCGAGGCCTACTTCGAAGACGGCGAAATCGACGCGTTCGCGAGCGAAATATTCGAAGGCCATGGCGGTGACGCATTCGAAATAGGTGGGATGCGCGCGGAGTTTTCCTGCGGCGAGAAGTTCTTCGATGACGTTGCGGATGCGCGTGAAGGTTTCCGCGAAGGCTTCGTCGGTGATTTCGACGCCGTTGACGCGGATGCGTTCGTTGATTTTTTCGAGATGCGGGGAAGTATTCAGGCCCGTGCGAAAGCCGGCGCGGCGAAGGACGGATTCAAGGAACGCGGCGGTGGAACCTTTGCCATTGGTGCCAGCGATGTGGCCGCTCGGATACGCGCGATCGGGGCGGCCGAGGCGTTCGGCGAGGATGAAAATATTTTCGAGATCGAATTTTGCCGCGGCGGCTTGCGTAGGCGCGGCTAATTCGCGGCCGAGAGAAAGGAGGTAGCGGACCGAGGCGTCGTAGTTCATCGAAGAGATCCCGCCCGGAGGAGGACAGCAAGAGCGGCCCGCCTCAGAAGGCAGGCCCTACGCAGCCCGGGAGAATCGAGAATTGCTGGCGCGTTCATAGCTTTCTGCGGGCTCAGGTGAGGAGAAGATCGAGGGAGTTGCTGATGAAAGCTTTGAGGTCTTTGCGGTGGACGATGGCATCGAGGAAGCCGTGTTCGAGGAGAAATTCGGAGCGCTGAAATCCTTCGGGGAGCTTCACGCGGATGGTTTGCTCGATGACGCGCGGGCCGGCGAAGCCGATGAGCGCGCCGGGCTCGCCGATATTGAGATCGCCGAGCATGGCGAAGCTGGCGGTGACGCCGCCGGTGGTGGGATCGGTGAGAACAGAGATGTACGGTAGTTTTTCGTCGTCGAGCTTGGCGAGGGCGGCGGAAACTTTAGCGAGCTGCATAAGACTGACGGCGCCTTCCATCATGCGGGCGCCCGCGGAGCAGGAGATGGCGATGAACGGCTGGCGAGTCTCGATGGCGAGCTCGATGCCGCGCGTGACCTTTTCGCCGACCACCGCTCCCATCGAGCCGGCAATGAAGCCAAATTCCATGGAGCAGATCACCACGGGGCGGCCGTTGAGCTGGCCCTCGGCGGTGATGACCGCGTCGTTCATGCCGAGTTTTTTCTTGGCTTCCTTGAGGCGCGTGGCGTAGGGCTTGGTGTCCACGAACTTGAGCGGGTCGGTGGAGGTCATGCCGGCGTCGTGCTCGGTCCAGCGGCCGTCGAGGAGCATTTCCAGGCGCTGCTTGGCGTTCATTTTGAAATGGAACTGGCATTTGGGGCAGACGAAAAGGTTCTCTTCGAGGTCCTTGCGGAAGACGATGGTGTTGCAGGACTCGCACTTGACCCACAGGCCTTCGGTGCGCACGCGGCGCTCCTCGGGCGGGGTAGCTTGCTCGATCGGTTTTTTTTCGCGCTTGAACCAGGCCATGGAAGAAAGTTGTCAGTTCTCAGTTATTAGTTTTCAGTTGAAAGACAAAGACATTTGATTGCCGGGCTTGCTTCTTCGAATCTTGCCACCATGCAACCTTGACCGCCACTCGCGATGTTGGGGCCACTAATAGTCGATCCCCCGTTGAGCCAGTATACCCTTGGTGTAGGGGTGTTTCACCTCGCGCATCTCGGTGACGAGGTCGGCGAGCTCGACGAGCTTGGGATGGGCGTTGCGGCCGGTGCAGATGACGTGGACGCGCTCGGGGCGGTTTTTGAGGGCCTCGACCACTTCGTCGGCGTCGAGCATCTTGTAGCTGATGGTGTAGTTGATCTCGTCGAGGACGACGAGGTCGTATTTTCCGCCGTAGATGGCGTCGCGGCCGGCTTGCCAGCATTCCTGAGCCAGCTTGATGTCTTCGGGATCGGTTTCGGCGGCGCCGATTTTGACGAAGCCGCGGCCCATGGGGCGGATTTCAAATTTGTCGTCGCCGAGCATTTTGGCGGCGTCGAGTTCGCCGTAATGCCAAGAGCCCTTGATGAATTGAACCATCAGCACGCGCAAGCCCTGGCCGACCGCGCGAAATGCCGTGCCCAGGGCGCAGGTGGTCTTGCCCTTGCCCGGGCCGGTGTAAACGATGAGCAGTCCTTTTTCTTCGGGCATTGTGATTGGCCGCTGTGAAAAATTACGAGGCGCAGCGAAAACAATAGAGTTTGAGGAGTCGTCTGTAAAAGGTCAAGTTTGTGTGCTAGACGGTAGTGAATCAGTTTCCGGTTAGGCGACTTATCAGCCATCTTCGATAGTCCAGTTTCCTTCGTGTATAGTTCACTGGGTTGAGCTGATCCACGCAAAGCATGGCAGCGAACTTACATGACTTCAAACAAGAGAGACTTCGAAACCGCAAGAACACGAAAGTTCAGGGAAAGCCAGTTGTGCGCAGAGGATGAACGCACGATCGGGCATATCGAGGAATTTGGCTGTTCTGTCGTAAGCGTGAAGCGGACGAACTACGGCCTGGGATGGTCATACACCATCGGCATTTTCGACACTTGCGCCAAACCCGAACTTATTACCGTCGGGCTGCTTCCAGAAACCGCACACTTCGCCTTGAACGAAGCCGCGAAATTGATCCGCGCCGGTGCTGATCTCACAATCGGGCGACACCGTGACCTCGTGGGTAAAGTCGAATGCGAGTTCCGTCCTGTTGATCCAAAGTGGATAACACAGCTGATGGGCTGGGCGAGTTGGTACTACGATGGCGCTGACTTCCCTGTGCTTCAAGCTGTGTATCCCGACCTCGAGAATCGTTTCCCGGAGGACCGAGAGTTTGACAAAGGGTTTGAGCAGCCGTTGATGCAGCCCGCTGCTCCCATGACCAGAGTCGAAAGCGATTTTTGGGCCTCAACCGATCCGAAAAGCAGTCTTTTCAACTGGAAATTCTCAGATCCTCCGCACACGGGAGTCTATCTCTCCCAAGCGGTTCACAACGGGACCGAGCCAATCACATACGTCTCACGCGATGCTGAAGATGGGGCGTGGCAGTTTCTTGGTAACAGCATGGCAGACGGAGGTGGCCCCGTGCTCTCCTGTTTTCACCATCCGGTCGACTCCGACCCTGGCCTGGCTGAATTAGCCGACCTGCAGCTTGGCTGGTACGCCAAACGCTCCAAGGTTGGAGAGCCGTGGGTTCGAAAAAAGTACGGGTCAAACGATGAGTCTGAATAGACGACCACCGCGACAGCAGCAGCGGCACAAGCCTGATTAACGCGGTGCATTCGACAAGTCGATGCAACACCATCTGATGTAAGTCTGCTGTGTAAAGGTGGTGTTGGCATGAGACCAGGACAACGATTTGGGCTTTCTGCGATCGATAAGCGTGACG